>Ga0307408_100000647_pt1 | contig 29240 bp, 26 predicted proteins | sample 322Cmetagenome_FD_202116 | JGI IMG/M metagenome (GOLD analysis project Ga0307408, IMG submission 202116) | Maize rhizosphere microbial communities from greenhouse at UC Davis, California, United States - 322HYB-C-3 | ecosystem: Host-associated > Plants > Roots > Rhizosphere > Soil | place...
CCTACAGCCGTCGTGCCTTCGGCGAGAAAGGCGGATTGATAGCCGGGCTGGCAACACTGATCGAATTCGTCTTCGCCCCGCCGGCCATTGCCCTGGCCATCGGCGCCTACCTGAACGTGCAGTTCCCGGCGCTGGACCCGAAACACGCCGCCGTCGGCGCTTATATCGTGTTCATGGGCCTGAACATCCTCGGGGTCAAACTGGCCGCGACGTTCGAGTTGGTGGTCTGCGTACTGGCGGTGGCCGAACTGCTGGTGTTCATGGGCGTCGTCGCCCCGGCGTTCAGTTTCAGCAGCTTCGCCCTTAACGGCTGGGCCGGCTCAGATGTGTTCGGCGCACCGGCCATCGCTGGCATGTTCGCCGCGATTCCTTTCGCCATCTGGTTCTTCCTGGCCATCGAAGGCGCGGCCATGGCCGCCGAAGAAGCCAAGGACCCGAAACGCACGATTCCCAAGGCTTATATCAGCGGCATCCTGACCCTGGTGTTCCTGGCGATGGGCGTCATGTTCATGGCCGGCGGCGTCGGCGATTGGCGTACCCTGTCGAACATCAACGATCCCCTGCCCCAAGCCATGAAAACCGTGGTCGGTGAAAGCTCCGGCTGGCTGCACATGCTGGTGTGGATCGGCCTGTTCGGCCTGGTGGCGAGTTTCCACGGCATCATCCTCGGCTACTCACGGCAGTTCTTCGCCCTGGCCCGCGCCGGCTACCTGCCCGCCTCCCTGGCCAAACTGTCACGCTTCCAGACCCCACACCGGGCGATCATCGCCGGCGGACTGATCGGCATTGCCGCGATCTACAGCGACGGCCTGATCAACCTCGGCGGCATGACCCTCACCGCTGCGATGATCACCATGGCCGTGTTCGGTGCCATCGTCATGTACATCATGAGCATGCTCAGCCTGTTCAAGCTGCGCAAAACCGAACCCAACCTGGAACGTACTTTCCGCGCACCGGGTTACCCGATCGTGCCGGGGATCGCCTTGGTGCTGGCGGTGGTGTGCCTGGTGGCGATGGCCTGGTTCAACGCGCTGATCGGGCTGATCTTCCTTGGCTTCATGGCGGTGGGCTTTGTCTACTTCATCCTCACCGCACAACTGCGCGCAGATGCTCCCGCCGATGCGATGCTGACCGGGCTGTGAGGTGAAGCCGGCCGAACGGGCGTAGTATTGAACCACTGCGAACAACATTCGCTCATAAGTGGTAGGTGCGATGGATTGGCGAAACGTTCGTCTGTCCATCGCGCCCTCAAGGAGAGCCCTATGCCCTGGTATGCCTGGTTGATTCTGATTGTCGCAATCGGCTCGATCGTGGGAGGCCTGATGATGCTGCGCGACACCGCCAACAAAGTCGAACTCACGGACGAACAGCGCAAGCGTGTTGCCGAGCGCAATGCGGAAATGGATGCGAAGGAAGCCAAGGATCGTTGATTACCTGGCTCGCTCAGTGCTTTTGTGGCGAGGGAGCTTGCTCCCGGTGGGCCTTGTAGGAGCTGGCGAAGCCTGCGATCTTTTGATCTTTCGCTTGAGACTCGAGTGTGAGGGAAAAAGATCGCAGCCTCGTTGCACTCGACAGCTCCTACACAGCTCCTGCACGGCTCCTACAACGCCCATTCTCGCCACAAAAAGCCTGCGCCCGCTACATCACTTTTCCCAATCCGCCTTGGCAATATGCAAGCCATGCAGCCCCTTGTACGCGGCCCGCTCAGGCTGGCTCCAGCCCTCCAGCAATGAATCCTCCAACCGATAGATCTCCACACCCAGCGGACGGCAGACGCTGAGAGGATCCTGCGCCTCCGGCCCCCACATCGCCAGCGACAGGTCACCACCCGGACAGGTGGACAAGGCACACAACAAATCGATCTCGGCAAAAAACTCCAGGTAATCACCCTTCTGCGCCGGACAGGCCTTCATGAAGTACATGTCGTCATGATTGAGCCCTGTGCACTGGAAAATATTCAGCACATCATGCACGTCGAACTCAGTCAGGCCGTGGGGCAACACCGCACGGGTCAGGTTCGAATGGCAGTGATGATGGAAATCCTCCCCGGTCAGCATCTTGTTTACATAGGGATCACAGCGCGTACCCAGCAGGTCATGGAGTCGTCCACCATGCTCATCGATGCCGTAGCCAGCCAGGCTGTCGTCGGTGATGGTCACCAACGGCCGCAGGAATGGCAGGTTCGACCACAACCGATCATGGGTGCTGACATGAGCGCCCTGAAGCTGACGGGTGCGCGCCGCCCAGAGGCGCTCCCGCGGGTCATGGGCATTCCAGACGTTGAAGTCCCCCACTTGCGGCCCTACTGGGGTGGTGACGCGGAACACATGGCCCGCGGGTACGTGCCAGGCGCGGCCGGTGCGGATGGGTACTTCGAACTGCTCGATCAGGGTGCGCTTGTCCTGTTGGGTGCGGATGCGGTCGTAGAAGGGTTTATCCACCTGCAGGGCTGAGCCTTTGCTGACCTGGTAGGCGGCTGGGTAGTCTTTGTACATGGCGCGGGTCCTTGATCAGGGGTGATGGGTGGGGGCCAGCAGTTGCAAAAGCAGCTGCTCGGAGTCATCGAGGTAAAGGCTCATCGCTTCGTGAGCCGCCAGCTTGTCGCCTTCGGCCAGCCAATCATGGATGCGTCGGTCACGGGCCAGCCACGGCGCCTGGAAACGCGCCTCATCGGGTGCGGAGCTAAACACCAGTCGCAGTTGTGCGACCACATTAGTAAAGAACTCATCCAGCAACGGACTGCGCATCAAACCAACGATGTGCTGATGGAACGCCAGGCCATGGGTACCGACCGAACGCCAATCCTCACGCTCCCGAGCCAAATCCGCCGCCTCGAGGGCTTCGAGCATCCGGTCGGATTGATACTCACGCAATGGTTGGCTACCCGAGATGGCTTGCAGCTCCAAGGCGCGACGGACCTTGAACAGATCTCGCACGTCATCGACACCGAGCCTGCGGACCATTACCCCTTTGTTGCGCACGTAACGGGTCAGGCCTTCCTGGCCCAGGCGGTGTAACGCTTCGCGGATGGTATTGCGCGAAGCGTTGTAGGCCGAGACCAGGTTGTTCTCTATCAACGCCATGCCTGGCAGCAGGCGGCCGCCAATGATGTCTGCGCGTAGCTCCAGAGTGATCTGGTCGGCGAGGGAGAGGGTATTGGTCATGGATGAAGGCCTTGGATTGTTGAACAATCGATTGGCTGTAGATAATCATTATTTATGCCAATCACGGAGAGACCTTCAAGAATTTGCAAACACCAGATAGCAAAAAGGCCAGTCTATTCGACCGGCCTCTTTCAATCACAAACTCAATTCACTTCCAGCTTGTCACGGTTCCTGTCGAGAATCGACTTGCCGATCCCCTTGACCTCCAGCAACTCCTCTACTGAAGAAAACGGCCCATTACTCTCCCGATACGCAACAATCGCTTCGGCCTTGCCCTTGCCGATTCCTGACAGTTCACGCTGTAGAGTTGCCGCATCCGCTCCATTCAGATCCACCTTGGTGCCTTGCGTTTTGGCTGGCTGCTCCACGGCCTGAGGCGCAGCGACCGTCTCGGGTTTTGCCGCTGGGGCGGCGATAGCGGCAATCGAGGTGCTGGTCAGAAGGGCAAAAATCAAAGAGTAGAAGTAGCCTGTACGCATAAATGACGCTCCATGACATCGTTAAGAGAGAAGCAGCTTTTCCGAAGCTGCCTCTCAAACTTAGGCGATGGAGATGGGTTGTCAAAAATCGGAATGTTACAGAACACGTAAGAAAATGCAGGCCCCTAAAAAGATGGCTCGCGGAAAACCTCACCTCTAGCTGGGATAGGACGGGTAGGAGGTTGCGGGGGCATTGTCTGCCACTCATAAAACAGCCTAGGCCTGCAAGGCTTAAGTACTGTACGAAAAGTAACGGTGTCCACATTCCATAGCGCGGGCCGGTGAAATCATTGCCATATAACTTTTCGCAAGCTTTTCGAACTGCGTAACGATGCTGCTCCCCTACAATCAACCGAACATGCGTTCAACTGACTTTACCATGGCCAAGCGCTCAGACATGTCGTGCCAGGGAGCGACAGAACAGAGCACAACAGGACGCCATTGAACGTCAAGCGGTCCTTTGCTCGTGGGCGCCCGCTACGGCGAGGTTCATCGAAGATATCCGCAACCAAGCCCCAGACTGAATCTGGGAATTCGTACCGTACGGCAATCGTGGGTCTCCGCCTTTGATGGACTAGTACTCTACCGAATCTCGACGCGTATGCATTTCAAACATGGTTTCGGTCGGTTCCGTATAGAAGTTAATAGAAGTTAATAAACAGACAAGTTCCCCCTAGGCTGTGGATGCTAAAAGCAACAGTCGAATCATTAGCAAATTTTTCGAAAACAAAGGCTCATTGAGCAATTCAAGCTTTTAGAAGCGCTTGAATCTTGTTATAGCTAAGGGCAGGCAATAGCCTTAGAGACTTATTATTATTGTTAGGCTCAATGGGTAAAGCCGCCACACCGACGTGGCGGCCAATTCATTACTGCTGAGGAAAATAGGCCAATTGATTTCTTTCCAAAAACGACTCGAGATTAGCTGGATTACGAATAATCACCGCCTCTTTTATTTCCAAACTAAAAGTTTTAGCGTTTGGCTTCGTGTATACACGAAATGTCATTTTTTCAATATGCGAATCAAGGTCAGCACCTTTCGCGAAGCCCAATCTATTAACAATTACTATATTGTCCTTCCCTGCTTTCAAAACCGGATAGTAACTAGTAGCACGCACTCCATTCTTTCCATCCAGAATAATTCCAAGAGGAGAGTCCTCTGTTGAGTTAATCACCAATGCAATTTTATCAAAAGCGGAAACATCTCGATCAATATCAAGGGTTATCCTGGCTTCACCATTAGATGCCCCCTCACCGTTGCTAGGGGAAACGTTGATTATATTATTTGAAAGCAGCTCACCCTGCATAGAAACCTGAGGCAAGATATTGATCTTATCCTCTTTTAAATCATCAATTACTTTAAATTTATCTTGCTTGTACATCAGCACATTCATATTGCTATGTATGGATACAGTACAGTACTTAGGAGCCTTACCAACTGGAAGCCGCAAAATCATCCGTTCGTGCATTGGTTTTTTGCTATACGCTTCACTATTTGTCTTGGAGACAGTTTTCAGGCCAACTTTGCAGCTGACCGTAACAGGATAGGTATCTGTCCAATAGGCATTAGGTGCACCTATCATTGAAAACTGCACTTGCAGACCTGCCTTAGTCTTGATCAAATGCAATGGATAGGCGTTCTTGAAGATGTTAGCTCGACGATCCGCGGGCTCCTTATAGATGTCATCCCCCGTAACGGCGGCCATCGCTCGAAACTGAGCAGTTTCGAGAGTATTATAATGCGTTGCATTGATTACCTGAGGAGCAAGATGATACCAAGTCCAGTTCCCTGCTGAATTATAAAATTTAGGAAGGCGGCTTATAGTACCTTTTCGAGCGCACTGATAAGCCTCTTTTAAATCCTTTTCTCCCGACGCCTCGGCTAGCATATAGAGTGCTTGGAGCCCCCAAAGATGGCCGTTCATAACATAGTATTCTTTATCTTGAGTCATCCCCTTCCAAGAATACTCGGATATCCAACAATCATCACCCTCTCTCCAAAGAACTCCCCCTTCGGTTGGAGTACGGAGCATCAGCTTGGCACTTTTCAATGCAGCATTGCGATAACGTTCGTCTCCAGTCGCTTGCCAAGCAGAAAACAGAGTCATTGGGCCAAAGAGCCCATCCATGCCAGACCACCAAGGAGCCTTGATTCCCCTATCATAGTCGAAACCATAAAACCAGCGAATACCCTCCGGCTCTCTGCTGGCTGGGCTGTATTCATCAAGCATAAAGTCCAGCACCTTTTGCGCGCTTTCGAGACTTTTTTGATCCCCGGTTCTTTCGTGATTCACTAGCAGCCGAAACGCGATGGAAAAAGGTCTGAGAGGATCCTTCTTGGCGGTGGCCTCCTTCAAGCTGTCTTCATTAAAGGACGCTAGGTCCATCCTAGACCACAGGAAAGGGGCAAGTTCTACGTCCGAGCCTCCCGCTAACATTTTCGAAGCACTTGCAAAGACATGGTTGGGACTTGCGAGCGCCAGGAAGCAAGCCAGTAATGCTGGTATTTTCATCGCTTCTGTATCCGTCCTTAGCTTAAAAGGACGACATAGTATTGCAACACACAGATCAAGACAATACTTAATACAATCACTTAAGGTAATTTGCATCTGAGTTAACGACAGATTCAGCCAATACGCGACCAGCATCGAAAGCGCCAGCCAAACAGCCTCCCAAATCACAAAAGCGCATGCTCACATAAACGAACAGTAACACGATAATTGGAATGGATAACAACCCCGGGCCGAAAGCCCATATGTTGTACATTGCTCGCGGCGCCCTTCCCTCCTTCATCCTTGTCATTCTTGGCGATAGATAATAAAAGGGCCTAACATAGTGGCTTTGAGCAGAAAAAGCGCTCCTCATAAGCAATCGTTTTCGTATCCACTATGTAACCAGCCTATACTTTCAGTCACTGGTCGAAATTCAGAGCGCAATACGTGCGGAGGCTGGCATGATCAGGTACAGGCGAGCAAACTGCCATAAGGAAATTCGTGCAACTATTCGTATACGATCTGCCAGCCAGGAAGATAAAAACCGCATCAGATTAGCAGCTTGGCCTCAACCGAGTATGACTTATGACTAGTCTTTGGTAATCTAGCGCCCCATGTAAAAGCAGCAGCGACCAGTGAGATTGCTTTGGCCACGCACCTGAAGAGACACTAGCGGAGCTAGCATCGACAATAACGATAGACAGACAAAAAAGATGACACAACTGATTGACAGCAAAGGATACTTAATGAATCGTCGAGAGCTATTGATTTCCGCAGGAATTATCTCTGCATTTTCGTCTGTTCCATTTTTACGAAGAGCTTTTTTGCCAACTCCTTTAGTGATTCAAGATGCATATTCTCTTTGGTACAATCGTCCAGCTATAGCGGAAGTACCCAATGGATTTTGCTTGGGTTATATAACATCCAAAGGAGAGATATGCGTTGTAGAAATAAACAATCAACTACTAGCTTATAACCCTTCACGCCTGCATAGCTTTGAAAATGCAAGTGATCATGGCTCACCTTCGTTAATTCGAGTGAAAGATGGAAAATATAAAGGCCACATTCTTACATGCTTCAGCAACCATGCCTCGCCACTTTTGTTCACACGGTCCACGTACCCGGGCTCTACCAGCAATTGGGAAAAAGTTCGAGTCATCGATGAAGGTCGCGCCACTTATCCTTCCCTTGCAGCGCTTCCGAACGGAAAGATCATACTCATGTATACGCTCCAAGAACGTTCGGGTACAACGGACGCAACTGAATGGCGAAAAGTCGTTGTTCGAATCACCAGTGACGGTGGCGATACTTGGAGCGCACCGGCTATTATCGCTGGCATTGGTCCGGGAACATTTCCTTATTCGACAGCTATTTCTGTGGGCCCGGCAGGCGAGTGTGCAATGGCATATTCAATATATTCTTCAAAAGAAAAGCGTCATCGCGGGCTAACGCTATCATTAACAAGTGATGCATTTAATTCTAAACGCGAAATCTCGATACCTCTTGGAGAAGAAGAAATTCTTGATACAATCCCTTACGAAGCCAAATGGATCACAAAAAAAACAGTGGCAATTTCCTATAGCCAGATGAATTTGACTGGAAAGCAAGGCATAAGTAGAATTATTATCATTGATATCGAAAGAAACTTAATAATATCAAACACTTTAGTTTCGGAAGTTACAGTACATTCCTATGCCGGCGGCGCCGCTATAGACGATAATGGCAGCACGGTGATCTACTCACCTACCCCAGAAGGGCTTTATAGAAAAAATATGAATACTGGTCAACTTACCGAGCTTGTAAAACATGGGAAGTTTTCATCTCCATGGCTGTTCAAAGCACATGGCAAGACACTGCTTCTAGCTTTAAAGAACCCCTCAATAAAAACAACTAGAATTTTTTCGTCAGAAATTTTTATAATGTCGATTAACCCATAATTAAGAGTTGTAAAAGAAGGAAGGTCTTCCACCAGTTACCCACCATCAAGGCCCCTAACAAGTTAACGATACCGGCCAGCAAAGGGTCTGCAATGTGTTTGATGACTATAAACCAATGCAAGAGGCCGATTATCGACCGGCCTCTTGTCCTGCCCACCTTAGTTTACTTCTACCTTATCGCGGCTCCTGTCCAGGATCGCTTTGCCTTATATCCTGGCCTTCCTGACAACTCGCGCTGCGGTGTTGCCACATCCGCCCCGTTTAAATCCACCTCGGCACTCTGTGTTTTAGAAGAATTTTTTCCGAGGCTGTCTCTCAAACTTAGGTACCTACCTGTGGCTGTCAAAACCGTGTACGTTACAGCGTGCGTAACAGTCAGGGCTCAAGACGGCGTTGCTGATAGATCCAGTCGACAATTTCTCCATCCGGAGCGTACCCACTGACAGTGTCACGTAGCAACTGACGGACTCTCGCATAATCATCAAGCTCGATGGCGGCCAGTAGTTCAACCAATCTCGCCTTGAGCACATCCCACGACAAATAATCCTCGTTGGCGCTCATGATCATCGGGTGGGGGGTTGCGACGACGTTGTCGCCAATTAGCAACTCTTCGTAAAGCTTCTCGCCTGGGCGCAGGCCCGTGAACTCAATTGAAATGTCGCCGTGGGGGTTCTTCTCCGAACGCACACTCAAGCCAGACAAATGAATCATTTTTTCCGCCAGCTCGACTATCTTCACTGGCTCCCCCATATCCAGCACAAACACATCTCCACCCAACCCCATGGAGCCCGCCTGAATGACAAGCTGGGCGGCCTCGGGGATCGTCATGAAGTAACGTGTGATCTTGGGATGGGTGACAGTTAGCGGCCCACCTGATTTGATCTGTTTATGGAACAGTGGGATAACCGAACCGGAGGATCCCAGTACATTGCCGAAACGGACCATCGTAAAACGGGTCTTATTAACGCGAGATACATTGGCCTTGTCGCCGAATAGCACTGGCGCCAGTTCACGGCTAAGCGCTTGCAGGGTCAGCTCAGCAAGGCGCTTGGTACTGCCCATCACATTGGTTGGACGCACAGCCTTGTCCGTCGAAATCAACACAAAGTTCGATACACCTGCCTGAAGCGCCGCCTGCGCAGTGTTCAGCGTCCCGATCACATTATTTAAAACGCCTTCGGCAATATTATGCTCCACCATCGGCACATGCTTATAAGCCGCAGCGTGATAAACCGTGTCGACATTCCATGTCTTCATCACGTCCAGCAACTTATCTTGATCCCGCACTGACCCAAGGATCGGTAATAATCGAACCGACAGCGACTCACGAGCGATTCGAGGCTCAAGCTCGGACAAAATGCTATAGAGATTGAATTCGCTATGCTCGAATAACAGTAACGTAGTTGGCTTGAGCGCGAGGATCTGCCTGCAAAGTTCGGAGCCGATCGAACCTCCCGCCCCTGTCACTAAAACCGACTGCCCCAAGACACAATGCTCAAGCAAATCAGCCTGTGCAGGGACCGGATCACGCCCAAGGAGATCGGCGATATCGACTTCCTGGATGTCGTCGACCTTTACCCGACCACTGGCCAAGTCCATGAATCCGGGGACGCTACGCACATGCAGCGGAAAACCCTCGAGCAGCGTCAATATCTCCCGACGGCGTCCTCGAGACGAGGACGGAACGGCAAGCAAAATCTCTTGCGCGCCAGTGGTATCGATCATTTTCTGAATGTGTTTAGGTTGATAGACCTGCAACCCGGCAATGACTCTATCGGCGATGCTTCTGTCATCGTCAATGAACGCGACCGGCCGCATCACTCGCCCCATGCGCAATGCCGCAACGAGTTGGTTACCTGCGGCTCCGGCACCATAAATTGCGACCTTGGGCAGGCCATCATCACGACTGGTAAACGGTACATGTTGGGCTGCGGTAAACCAGTCCCCCAGAAAATACTGCCGCATCACCAGGCGCAACCCGCCAATCATGATCAGGCTCAGCCACCAGTAGTTGAAAATGATAGAGCGAGGCACTACGGTCTTATGATTGCTGTACCAATACACCACAAGAGCCAGCAGCAAGGCCGAAAGACTGACCGCCTTGCAAATGGTGATCAGCGCGTCGTTACCGAAATAACGCATGACCGCGCGGTACATGCCAAAGCGGATGAAAATCGGTATGGCAATCAACGGAGCGGAGGCAAAAAGCCAAAGATGCGTTTCGATCGGGCTGGCCAAAGCCTCGACGCCGAGCCGTACGACGAACGCCAACCATAAGGCAACCCAGACCAAAACGACATCAGTGGCCACTTGGATAGCGCGCTTGTGGCGTCTCGGCAGCCCCAGTAGGATTGTTCTTAATTTGTCCATAAACCCTTCACGCACCTTGGCCAGCTCCTAAACTAATCCATTTTAGATACACGCAGTTACATCTTCGTTCGTTGGACAACCGACGAACAAAAAACGCGAACCCTACAGCGAAATCAGGCCTTCTCAAGCTCACCGGCATGAAACCTGATTGCCAGTACCAGCAGTGGCACGTAAGCCAATATTAACGCCAATGCTCCATCCATGTTCCACAACACGACACAAGCTGCCAAAGGCAGCAGCCAGAACAGATTGATTGCCGCCACCGCCAACGTAACCGGCAAGTGGCGGCCATAATGACGGGAAGCGAACTGATAGGCGTGACTGCGATGAGCCTCGTAGACCTTATCGCCGCGCAGCAGGCGCCGTAACAATGTTGCGGTTGCATCGACAATGAAGACTCCCAGCAAAATCAGCCAGACCCAAAGCAGCTTGGGTGAACTCCAGGCCGCCTGCAGCGATAGCAACCCCAGGATAATGCCAAGAAATCCACTACCCGCGTCGCCCATGAAGATACGGGCAGGAGGAAAATTCCAGTACAGGAACCCCGCTACTGCCATCGCAAGTACTAACGGAGCCAAAATCAGGTTTTCAAAACCTCCCAACCAATAGAGCAGACAGGCTCCTAGGCAAGCACAAATCGCCTCGACGCTGGCGATTCCATCGATGCCATCCATGAAATTATAAAGGTTGAGCATCCAAACCAGATAAATCGCCGCGAGCACATGCCCGAGCCAGCCCAAATCCAATACAAAACCAAACATCTCCAGCGCAGGCAAGCCACCCAGCCAAAAAAGAGCCCAGCAAGCACCGAGGAAATGTCCTAGTAATCTCCAGCGGGCAGCGATGTGGCCGTGGTCGTCGAGAAAGCCTAAAAGCGCTATGCCTGCTCCCGCCCCCAACAAAGCCCAGGTAAATGTCCAACTGAGCCCCCCAAGAAAGGCCAGGATTGGCAGCACTGCTAGAAACCCCAAGACGATGGCCACGCCCCCACCGCGAGGCGTTGGAACCGAATGAGAACTTCGGGCGTTCGGAACATCGATCAGGCTTCGGGTCAGGGCATAACGTCGCAAGCCGCTGGTTAAGGCCAATGAAACAAAAAACACAACAGCCACTACAAAAGAAATTGCCATGAATTCAAACTCGACCTTTTTTTGATGAAAGGGCCATGTAATCCACTCCAGCCTTGAATAACGCTTCAGTTGTTCCAAGCGGGGGGGTCCAGTCAAGTAGCTGATGCGCCTTGCGGGAATCAATAACCAAGGAGCCAAATAATTGGGAGAACATATTTTCTTTTCCCAATAGTTTTGCTCCCAAGCGGATGGCTCCTACAGGCACATAAATCAAGCGGGCCGTACGTCCCATGCCACTGGCAACAGAACGTACAATATCTGCTGTAGAGACATCCGTCCCATCGGAAATCAAAAACAGCTCCCCGGCCGCAGCAGGATGCTTAATGCAATGCGCGATAAAGTCTATGAGATTATCTAGCGCGATCATGCTGCGTTGATTATTGGCTGCCAAGAAAGGAAGTGGCATACCGAGCTGAACAATCTTTAGCAAGCGGTGAAAATTCCCAGGAGCATTTCCACCATACACCAAGGGTGGACGGATAATGACAAGCTCCATGGAGGAGTTCTTGACCAGCTCCTTCAAAGCCTCTTCAGCTTCAAACTTTGAAAGCGCATACGGTGTACTTGGGTTATTTCCGCTCAACTCCGAAATCTTTGAATCCGTTGTCTCAGTAGCACTGACACCAATCGAGCTGACAAATATAAATCTCCTAACACCGCTATGCATTGCCTCTTTCGCCAAGCGAAGCGTCGCGTCCACATTTGCACGCCTGAAAGCCGAAAGAGGATCCATTTCCTTGTCGTTCAGAATATGCGCTCGTCCCGCAAGATGTACAACAGTCTCGACGCCACGACATAGCCCGTCTAAAGGATCGCTTTCAAGATCCAGGCAAGCATAGTCAAGCCTTTGTGGCGAAGTAATGGGGCTACGACCTATGCCCTTTACGACGTAACCTCGCGCCATCAAAGCGTTACAAAGCAAACCACCGATAAAACCTGACGCCCCGGTAACCAACTGCATATGGCGCACCTTAATTAACTTTCCAGAATCCGTCGAGCCAGAGACGCATACTCAAAATTAGCCTCCAGGAAAAGACGACCTTTCGCCCCCATCTCACGTAAAGTGGCCTTGTCAAGTAACAACATATCCTGAAACGTATGTGCAAGCTGTTCAGGTTGGCCGGGGATCACGGACATACCACAACCCGCCTGTGTTATGGGATCATTAAAAGCTTTATATGAAGCAATGACAGGAATTCCGGCAGCCATGTAGTCATAAAGCTTATTCAAACTAACACCGAATCTGTAAATAGGCAGATCATGCATAACAAAAAAACCAGCATCGACAAGACGAAGAGCTTGCTGGATCTCTGCTTTGTCGACTTGGGGGTAAAAAAGAACAAAGTTGTAACCGAGGTGCCGACAGCGATCCCTAAGCTCGGTACTTTGCTCCCCCTTGCCAACAATGATAAATTTTACTGATGAGCCTTCTGGAATTTCAAAGAACTGCAACGCATCCAAAAACAGATGCATCGCATTGGGCTCTCCCAAGGCGCCGGCGTAAAAAAATAAAAAATCACCTTGAGATTTAAATCTTTTCAGGTCGTTTAATAGATTAGACCTCTGAGACTCATCACTGGCGCACACATCATCAAGAGAAAATCCATTAGGAACGTATCTGAATTTCTCCGGCTTCATTCCCCGTGAAACCATATGCTGCTTTGCGCCCGGCAAAAGGGAAATCACAGCATCAGCTGAAAAATATGCAAACTTCTCAATAAGCGACAAAACAACGACGACGGGGTGAAGTTTAGTGAATCCGGCGATTTCCACCAAACTCAGCGGCCAGATATCCCTAACCTCAAATAAGATTTTCGATCTGAATAATTTCGCAGATAGAAAGGCAGCAGGGTATCCAAAAGGATGAGCAGAAGAATACAAAACCAAATCCGGCTTTTTCTTCAAACCCAAGCGCAGAAGAGAAAAGAAGAGAAAAAAGCCGAAACACAACATGGACAAAAATCGACCCAGGCCATTTCCTTTATATTTAGGAGCGGGGACAAAATTATATGAAACACCATGCAGTATTTGACGCCCGGACTTCCCTGATTCATCCATCAAGTGATGATAGCCAGGCGTAATTATCTCAACGTCATGTCCCTGAGCCTGCCATGCGTTCGCCAGATAAAAGGAACGCCAATAGCGCCCGACTCCAGGGCCGCCAGCATAAGGATTGATATACCAAATATTCATTGTGTTTCCCAACACGAGCGTAAGCGCTTATCAAACTTATGGTAGATCATGAGCGAGAAAGACAATCAGCTATAAAGGAGGCTGCTTGTCCACCGCCGTATAGATTCTCGTTGTCTTGCACGATACGATTAATACCATCACGTACCGCGGCAATAATTAAGTCGCAATCAGCTCCGCATAACACATTCGCACCCGACTCAACAAGCTCAACCCATTCCGTTTGGTCGCGCATGGTTACGCATGGTTTTGAAAAGAAAAATGCCTCTTTCTGAACACCACCACTGTCAGTCAATACCAAACCACAGCGTTGAAGGAGCCAGATCATTTCCAAATACCCGACCGGATCAATCAGATTGACTTCCAATGCGAGCCCTGTTTTTTCAATCATGTTCCGGGTACGAGGATGAAGAGGTAATACAACCGGAGCCACGGTATTATGAATAGTATTCAGGGCCTCAACTATAGACCTCAACCTAATAGGGTCATCGGTGTTTTCTGCTCTATGCAATGTTGCCAGAACAAAACCTTCCGAGATATTGAAGCCGTCCGGCTTAGACGCACGACGAGCAAAAAACATAGCGCTGTCCTGCATGACATCGCCCGAATTCCATATTTTTACAGGCTTTTCCGAGAACCCTTCTTTGCTCAGGTTATTAATCGCAGTTTGCGTAGGACAAAAGAGAAGATCGCTCATCTGATCAGTCAAAATACGATTGATTTCCTCGGGCATGCGCATATTAAAGCTCCGCAAACCTGCTTCAATATGGGCTACCGGAATATGAAGCTTAGCGGCTGCTAATGCACCCGCCAGGGTCGAGTTCGTATCACCGTAGACCAATACCCGATCAGGTTTCTCCTGAATCATGACCTGTTCAATTTCCATCAACATTCGCCCAGTCATCTCACCATGCGAACCGCCATGGATATCTAACTGAAAATCGGGTCTAGGAATACCCAGTTGGTCAAAAAAAATCTCGGACATATTGGCATCAAAATGCTGACCAGTATGTATGATTTTTTCGGACAATCCGACTTGCTCAACAATCGCCTTGGATACAACGCTGGCTTTGATAAACTGAGGTCTCGCACCAATAATCGTGAGAAGTTTCATATATCGTTATCCTCTGGCCAAATCAGCGTAAAACTTCAGTAATCGACGCCCTTCAACATCCCAATTATAGCGTTCAGATACGGCCTTCTGGCCGTTGCGCCCCATCTGCTCGGCACGCTCGGGGTTCTCTATTATAAAATCAACTGCATCGGCAATAGACTGCGGATTCAGCGGATCAACGCAGATCCCACAGTCGTTCCCTTCAATAATTTCACGCCACAGAGGAAAATTAGAAGCAATAACCGGGATTCCGGAAGACATGTACTCGAACATTTTATTGGGCTGGGCATCCACGTGATTGGGCAGGGGATAAAACGTTACCAAACCTGCAGCCGACCGACCCAAAACATCACGCACTTCGGAACGACCCAATTGGCCACATTGATTAACGGAAGACCAACCATCTTTTTTCTTAACATCAACCTCAATACCGGGTTCAGAAAAATTACCCACAAGATTCAGTCGCGAAGCTGTATGAACAAGACCCATCGCCTCAACAACTTCGCGAATCCCCCTGATCGAAGTGATGCCGCCCACATAGCAGACTTCTTGTTTTTTCTCGCCCCACGCGACATCAGCAGCGAGTTCGCCCACCAACGGAAAGTTATTGATATCTACAACATTCTTGTTGATAGATAAAAATTTATCTCGTATATATGGGGTCGCGGTCAGAATACCATCCATCTTTCGACAGGCAAAACGCTCATAAACGGAAAACAAAAAAGAAATAACCCTACGGGATATCGGACGCAAATAGGGCTTACTTAGTATCTGCTTGGGGACGTCCTCATGGGAGTCAAAAACTACGATTTTTCCGAGCTTCTTAAGCTTTAGTCCGACCGGAATCAATTCAGGATCGTGCAAGTGGTAAACATCAGCTTGAAGAGACGCGGCTTTTGTGTAAACCATCTTGGTTGTTTTGAACATTCGATTCAAGCGCCCCCGCAAGAATCCCACATCCACAATATTGACTCCATCGGCCTTTTCGTCGCCCTTGCCATCAGCAACCACTAACGAAACATCATAACCATGTGCAGCCAATGTCTTGCATTCTTTCTGGAAAATGCGAATATCGAAACGAGAATGAGCTGAAGTTACATGTGCCACTTTCAAAAGAGGCGTCTCCATTATTATATTTTAAGAATAAACGCTGAGACGCCGTCCCAGAAGCTTTTGTAGTAAAACTTGGGACTTTTTCGCAAGGCTCTGTAGCTTATCCCAACTCTTAAAATCAGAGTAGTCATGGATTGGAGCTTGCATTAATTCATCGAACTGTTGCCGATTAACCCGCATTTTTTTGCAGAAATAATCAATATCATTTTCCAGCTCATCAGCGGCATACAAAGGTTCTGCAAGTTTAGCAACAGCCTCATCACGGGACATTTGACCAGAGAGAATCATGCTGGAATAGTGCAGCTTACGCTTGTCATAGCCAAACTTGGTGGGAAGATAGTAATTTTGAAACAGCTTAGTGAAAATAGATTCACCATGCTTACGAGCATAAGACCTATACCCGACAGTTTCCTGAAGGTACTTTTCCGCGTCACGTTTATTATAATCCATAAAATTCAGCGGTCTTACGGTTCGCATTCCTTTAGCGAAAGGGTACCAAAAATAATATTCGAAAAAACTAATGGTCTTATAATCAAGTAAAGGCTTGGAACCATACGTTTTATGAATATCTTTTAAGTTAATAGCATCCATCGCGCTCCCGTGCCAGGAATCCGGGAATACCGCTTCAGTAGCAAGATTCCCACCGCTCAGAATGTATTTGATATCATTCTTCACCGCAAAGTGGTACATACTCGAAAAAAACGCATGATCTTGAGGAACGTCTTGGTTGGCAACGGCAGCTTTCATGTAAGAAAGCTGTAAGTCACGCATTTCCTCCCAGTTCATGACATGGGTATGAAGATCGTATCCGCAATATTTAATAATTTTTTCGATATTGCTAACTGCAAGCTCGCTATTCCAACCTGCATCGACATGCACTACTAATGGCCGCAGCCCGAAGTCCTTAATTTTTACAGCTAAGTAAGAACTGTCAACTCCACCGCTCAACCCGATAATGCAATCGTATTCCTTTCCAGCCCCTTCCTTTTTTATCTTATCAATAATACTTTGCAATCGAGTATTTCCATCGACGCCAGTAAATAATTGAAGAGACTGTACCTCATCAAATTTATGACAGTGATTGCAAACGCCATGCTCGTCAAATCTGATATTCGCGTCAGTCTCATCCATCACACAGCGTGAACATGTTTTATACACAATCTTCCCTCTCGAATTCATTACAATACCTCCTGCTTTTAAACTAATCATGGCAGCGCATGGACAAACTCCACATGCGCGCCAAGATCAAGAAAAGCAAGTTATTTATTCCCGGACAACGAATGATTAAGATCCGGGTAACTAATCAAAACTGCCTTATGTTTTCCGTGAAAGACGAAAAAACTTCCTGCCGCGACCGCGGACACGCCCGCTTGTTCAAAGGGCTCGTTAAGGTCAGCTATCGAACCCGCGCCACCACATGCGACGACAGGTATATGAACGCCAGCAACAACCGACTTGATGAGCGGTATGTCATACCCTTGCATAGTTCCATCACGATCTATAGAGTTTAGGAATATTTCTCCGGCGCCAGCATCCTCGACCCTTTTGGCCCATTCGACTGGCGAGACCTTGGTATCTTTCGTGCCTGATTGGGAATAGACCGAATAACGGCCCAACAAGCTTTTTTTACAATCGATAGAACAGACGACACTTTGAGAGCCGAATTGATCAGCTATTTTCCGAAGAAGCTCGACATCTGCCAAAGCCGCAGCATTCAAAGCTATCTTTTCAACACCCAAAGCAAAAATCCGCTGTGCATGCTCAAGCGTACGAATACCACCGCCGTAGCAAATAGGCATGAAACACTCGCCGGCCACCTCGGCTAACAGTTCATAGTCCGGCTCACGACCTAATATAGACGCCTCTATATCAAGCAGAACCAGCTCATCAACTTCTTTTTCATTGAAAATGCGAATAGCATTAATCGGGTCGCCCACATATTTCGGAGCCTTAAATTTCACCGTTTTAACCAGCCCCCTGTCTTTTAACAGCAAGCATGGAATTACGCGTTTTCTCTGCATCAGATCAACTCGACGAAATTCTTGAAAAGCTGCATGCCGAAGCGATGACTCTTTTCAGGATGGAACTGAAAACCGAAAATATTATCCTTGGCAACCGCAGCCGTAAATTTCTGTCCATAATCGGCCGTCAAAAGCGTATCGCGCTCATTATCGGGACACATATAATAGCCATGGACAAAATAATAGCGACTTTCATCTGTTAGACCTTGCACCAATGGATGCTCATAATTACATGAGACATGACTCCACCCCATGTGAGGCACTTTTCGTTCCGGACGCTTCTCAAAACGCTTGATATCCATATCGATCCAGCCTAACCCCGGCTCGATACCTTCCTCAGAACGACGCCCTAGCATCTGCGACCCTAAGCATACTCCCATCACAGGTTTACGAGCGACAAGCACCTGTTGATTAAGTACATCTATAAGGCCGCTCTCACGCAAGGTTTTCATTCCGGCATCAAACGCGCCTACGCCGGGCAAAATCAGCTTTTCTGCGTTTACAATATCATCGATGAGGTTGGAGGCCTTGGCCTTCGCCCCAACTCGCTTCAACATATTCAGTACCGAGGCTATATTCCCCACACCATAATCGACCACTACAATCATGAGGAAACTCCCTTAGCACAACGATATGACATCGCAAAATAAATAACGTACATTATGGCATAGCTTGCCGAGTACCACCACAGGGCTTCCAGCACCCCACCCGCGAGCAGAAAGCATGCCGCCGTGATGCCCAGCAATCCTAGTTGCCAAATCAGATCCAATCCTTGTCGTTGAGCGATATAAATGGTGTAACTAAGGGGGCTCACGACAAAACGCATATAGAACATTGGAATCAGCAGAATTGCATATCGCCCCGACTCCATCCATTCGGCACCAAAGACAAACATGAATGCCCACTCCCCCAACCACCAGAACAAAACAAATGGGGGCAAGGCCAATAGAGCCAAGACAATGAAGGTGCGCAAGAAGATGGTCCGGCAAGATCCCGTAACTCTATAATCTCGAGCTGCTTGTTCTTTGAATACATCCAGGACTGAAGTAGCTAGCAGTGTAACGGGTGCCCCCATCATTTTTATTGTTAATGCAAACCAACCTGCAGCCTCCGCGCCGAACCGGGAAGCTATCAAGATGACTGGCAACTGGCTGGCGACAGTGTTGGTAAGATCAGCGGGCAGGGAGAACTTTGGAAAATCTCTATACCTAAAAGCCACCGTCCTTACTGAGCGAGTGCTTTCATCCCAACATGACTTTAACCAAGAGCGATCAAACCAGAAAAATACCAATAAGGTAGCCAATAGGACGCCAATCGTTTGGCCGTAGATTAGCCCACTTACGCCCAGTGCGAAGTAACCAGCCAGCACCTGTGCCACCGCGATAGCACCCGCCAGAGCGACTCTGGCAATGCCAAGCTTGTTGAAGGCCTGTTGAAAAGCCAATAACGAAAGCAGCCCTTTATTTGCGCCCATCCCAAAAACGACAAAAGCCAAGACGAAGGAATAACTTTTAACTATAGAAGGAACTTGCTCAAAAAAAGAACTCGCTATTGCGACCAAAACCGTAGCTATAATTGACAGCGCGACGGTTATAAGTAAAACCAGCTTAATGATTGGCTTTGAATCATCATTCATATTACCGCTGAATAATGCCAACTCATAACGCCCCGTGACCACAACAGCCATTATCGTAGCGAATGAAAGCCAAACGTTGAAAGAGCCCAGCTCTCCTGGAGAATACAGCCTTACCAGAAGCAACATAACGCCCAACGATATCACTTGGGCCCCTAAAGTCCCGATGAGTACGCTGCGTACCCGAGAAAAAAACTTACTCTTCAAGCTAATGCCCTCGTCTGCCCCGTTGGTTCTCTAGAGAAAGCCATCAACACGAGAAGCAGAAGCATGAAAGAGATACCTGACCCTAACAAAACCGTTGGCAATGACTGCTCAACAATTTTTGTTACAAAGAGCAGCGCAACGGGCATCGCAATAAACATGGAGCGCTTCATGTAAAGAAGATTCAGCAGCATAACAATCGCACCGACTATGAAAGCCTCGATTACCACAGCCATGTAACCCAGCCTCAAATACGCCACCGCAAAAAAATTGACGTTAGCATTAGTTTCCGTATTACTATAAATATACTCGCCAATTCGAAATGTAATCGGCTCACTTTTGCTGAAACCTGACAAAAGACCTATAGCCGTATCGCTATAATTATTAATTCCGTACGAATCATAAAACAGCTCCGCCGCACCTAGCATGGTGGAAGGCACGGTATACGCTCGCCTAATCAGGTAGTCATTCAGGTAGGAATACCCCATAATCTCGAATTCGAGAAAACCTGCAATCAACAAGCCTATTGCACCGAACAACAACCAAGAAACATTAACTTTTCCACAGTACCTAAAATAGGTCATCAAAACATAGACCAAAGCCAAAACAACAAAGGGGTACTTCTGTCCGAACGCCCCCCATAAAACCAGAACGTTAATCACCCCAAGCCAAAAAAAGAAATTGGATTTCTTGTAGACCCCCCAGGCAAATAAAACGGGGAAAAACGCCTGTGTTCCTATCGATGCAATATAACCTTCCATAGATCCCGCTGCAAAAACATCACGAGCGATTGAACGACGCAGATATTGCCCAGAAAAATCGATAGAAAAAAACGATACACTTTTGAGCAAAACAAACACTAGAACGAGGATATTAATGACTGAAACAGCAAATAGATATCTCTCACCACTACTGGACTGACCACTGTCACGGCGAAATTTAATCTTATTAACAAGCGCAATAAGAACAACGCCTATTAAAACAGACAAGCACAACCCAGAGAATGGACTAGCCGCCGGGTAAAATGTATTTGCCCCGTTTAATACAAGCGCATGAGGCACGACAACCAAAAACAGCAATGCTACGACAATATCCCCGGGCTTACTTATACTTGAGCCGCACAAGAGAGAACTCCCAGCGGCTAACAGAAACAAGTAAACAACCTGGAGGCCATCCAAGCTTTTCTGGGCGGCCCCCATGTAGTCATACAGCAAGTACAGATAATTATTATTCAGCCATAGCAGCAGGACAAAATATATAAAAAAGTACAAAACATTCAAAAAAGTTGCCTTGTCAACTTTTAAGGAAATATACATAGCTTAACCAGCTACCGCAGCGCAGATCATTGCCACAGCCTCGTCATCCAGATAAGGATGCATTGGTAAACTCATGACCTGTTCTGCGACGCGGTCTCCCACAGGTAACTGGACGCTTGCATCGGCCACAGCAGGCTGTTTGTTCAGCGGAATAGGGTAATGAACAGCCGTCGGAATTCCCTGCTTCTTTAGCTTCTCTTGTAACTGGTCACGCCCGTCAACGAGAATGGTATATTGAGCATAGGCACTGGTGTTCCACTCTTCGACATAAGGAATTGTCTTTATCCCCAAGGCCCTGAGTGACTCACCATATAAACTTGCAATACGTTGGCGCTGTTCAAGCTCTTCCTCAAAAACCTCAAGCTTAGGCAGGAGAATTGCCGCTTGCAGCGTATCCAGGCGACTATTAACTCCCACGCGCACATGATGATAGCGGCGGTCCTGTCCGTGTCGCGCGATCTGGCGCAGTACTTTGGCCAGTTCGTCGTCATTGGTAAACATCGCACCACCGTCCCCATAACATCCCAGCGGTTTGCTTGGAAAGAAACTGGAGCACGCTATTGTAGTGAGGTTGCAAGAGCGTTTCCCTTTGTAGGTAGCGCCGAAGCTTTGTGCTGCGTCTTCGATTACTGGGATTGAATATTTAGCGGCAATCGCATTAATCGCATCGTAGTCTGCACATTGCCCGTATAGAGAAACCGGAATGATAGCTTTCGTACGCGGGGTAATTGCTGCTTCCAGCTTTTGCGGGTCAAGATTATATGTCCGTGGATCAATATCCACATACACTGGTTTTGCACCGAGCAAGGCAACTGTCTCGGCGGTCGCAATATAGGTGAAACCTGGTGTTATGACTTCGTCACCTGGTCCAATTCCCAGCGCCATTTGAGCGATTTGCAAGGCATCGGTGCCGTTGGCGCAAGTTATGCAATGTTTAGCGCCAACAAACTGAGCAAGTTTTTCCTCGAGTTCCGCTACCTCTGGGCCGAGAATGTACTGGCCGTGGCTCAAGACACGCTGGATACCGGCATCGATCTTGTCCTTGATACGTGCTTGCTGGTTTTTCAGGTCAATGAATTCAATCATGCTCAGGCATCCGTCTTGTTCAAAAGTTTTCCGTTCAGCACGTAGCGTGCCCCCGTATGCGAGCAGAAGGCCTCGCCCTGCTCGTTCAACTGCAGTTGCTCGCCAAATTCGCTCATCCAGCCAATCTGCCGTGCGGGCACACCCACCATCAATGCGTAGGGCGGTACATCCTTGTTGATGACCGCGCCGGCACCGACGAAGGCATATTCACCAATGGTAACGCCGCAGACGATGGTGCAATTGGCGCCAAGCGTCGCGCCCTTTCTTACCAGCGTATCGAGGTACTGGTCCTTGCGCTCGATCAGCGAACGCGGATTATAGACATTGGTGAAAACCATGCTGGGACCACAGAACACGCCTTCTTCCAGCGTGACATTGTCGTAGACCGACACATTGTTCTGGATCTTGCAGCGGTCGCCGATCACGACCTTGTTGCCCACAAACACATTCTGCCCGAGCGAAACGCCGGCACCAATGCGGGCGCCCCCGCAAACATGGACAAAGTGCCAGACACGGGAGTTTTCACCGATCTGCGCGCCCTCATCGACGATCGCGCTTGGGTGCTGATAATAATTCATGGCGTCAGACTCACATTAGACTGAGGTTGATCGAAAGCACGCTGCAGTGGCTCGGCAGCATAGTGCCCATAACGACGTGCACCTACCTCGTTAAGGTGGTGGCTGTCACGGTAGATGAGCAAGCCTTGCTGATAAGGCGCAGCGGCAAAGAAGCTGCTATTGGAAAAGTCCAGGAAACGCACGCCCGGCGTTCGGTCGACAATAGTCTGAACTTGCTGGTTGGCAACCTGCCACTCACGATTGAATGTCACTGGCGCCGGCAGGCCAAGCTCGGTAAAGCGTCTTACCCGCTGCACGTCTGTTTCAAACATGGGTACCTGAGCAAGCACCACGATGTGTTTATGGGCTCCTGCAGTATCGACGAGAAACTCAGCAAACGCCTTGGCGAATGCTTGGCTCTGCATCTGGTACTGCCACATGCCCGCGATGATCACCCGCTCCACCTTCGGCAACTCACGAACCACGGCCTCGATCTGCGCACGGCAAGGTTTTTGCGCCCAGGTTGGCAGGCGTTCAATGTCGAAGCCGGGGATAGGCACGCAACTGCTGGCAGTGAGCACACGATAAGCAACGCCCTGCTCTTCGCCCACCTGGTCGAAGAAGTAGTTCAGTTGGGCTGCATGGCTATCGCCAATTACCAGGACGGACACCTCGGCATCCGCCTTGCCTCGCTTGCACGCGCCCACTTGGGTGCCGTGGCAGATAAGCTCTGGAGCAGCATAACGTGTGAGTTCCACAGGCAACGGAGCGACCAGCGAGGCGTTGACACGTTGCCCACCCCACGCCACCAGCACGACAACAGCACCGGCTGCAGCCCACTTGGGCAACTGGCGCATCATGCCGGAAGCGTTTCTGGCGGGTGTTTCGACCAAGCGATAGGACAGCCATGCCAGCAGTACAGAGCTGGCCACGAAAATCGGCAACCATGCAGCCGTCAGCGCGTACTGCCCCGTGTAATAGCGAATGAACGCCAGCACCGGCCAATGCCACAGGTACAACGAATAGGAAATACCACCGATCCAGACCATCGGCCGAGTGGCCAGCAACGCACTGACCGGACCACGCCGGGCGGCGATGAGCAGCCCTGCCGCGACACAAGGCAAGATGGACCAGAAGCCTGGGAAGTGTTGCTTATCGATAGCCAGCACCGCCCAAGCCAGCAGGATTGCGCCCAGCCCACCGAACACGCTTGCAAGTAACATGGGCAGCTCGCGCTGGCGCATCAGCAAGGCAACGATGGCACCGACCATGAATTCGGGAATCCGTGCCGACAGGGCAAAGTACATCCCCTCTTGCGATTCGCCCAGTCCACGGTAGCCGCTCCAGCCAAACAGACTGGCGGCGAGCAAGGCAAACGTTATGAGACGCCACTGCTTTGGCAAGCAAATGATCAGCACCGGGAAGAACAGATAGAACTGCATCTCGATGGCCAATGACCAAGTATGCAGAAGCGGCAACTCATGGGCCCGCGGCGCAAAATAACTGCCGAAGCCAGAAAAGTACTGGTTGCTGGTAAACAGCGCCGAGGACTTCAGGCTGTCGAGGAAAAATGCAAAGTCATCAGGCAGAAACAGGAGCGCGGACAGCGCGCACACCACCACCAGCATGACGAAATACGCCGGCAGAATGCGCTTGATGCGGCTGGCATAGAATGAAACGAGATCGACCTTGTCGCTTCGCTCGGTTAACAATGCCGTTATGATGAAGCCGGAGATGACAAAAAAGATGTCGACGCCAACATAGCCGGCTTTCAGCCAGCCACTATTGGCGTGATAAAGCATGACCGCCAGCACCGCAATTGCACGCAAGCCCTGAACATCGAGACGAATGCTGCGCACGCGGCGCATCGCACCCGCTTCGTTTGGCTTGTTGAAATTATCGTTCGACACGCTGGCTTGCGATCCTGCTTGGGAAACTTGAAACGGGTGGCGCAAGACCACCCGTGTTGTCTCGCCGATCAGCGAGAAAGGGCTTGGACGAACGGATGCGCTTCGTTGTCCGCTGCCACGACGATGGCAGCACTGCGAATGGTGTTGACCGTCTCCACGCAGTGGCGAGCATCCTCGATGCCATAACCACGCCCAGCCAGGATTTCCTCGTAGCTGGTGGTGTGCAGGTCAGTGAAACCTTCGGAGAACTCCATTTCCTCACCGTTGACGGTAATCGAGCGGTAAGTCGGCTTCTTGCCCTTTACCGATTCCGGCAGGTCGTTGGCGTCGACCGACAAGAACCAGCGTACGCGTGCTTTCTCGTACTCCAAGTAACCGGCCGCCTTGTGTTCGGAAGTGAAGTGCACAACGTTACGCTGCAGCTTGCCGAAGATGAAATGCAGCATGTCGTAGAAGTGCACGCCGATGTTGGTGGCGACGCCGAAGGACTTGCGCGGATCACCTTTCCAGCTTTGCAGGTACCACTTGCCGCGGGAAGTGATGTAGGTCAGGTCGACTTCATACTTATGGGGGTTGTTCTCGCGGGCAACCTTGTCCTTCAAGGCAATGATTGCCTGGTGATGGCGCAGTTGCAGGATGTTGAACAGGCGCTTGCCGGTTTCCTGCTCGATCAGGGCCAACTGATCCAGCTGCTGCGGGGTCGGAACCAGCGGTTTTTCGCAGATCACGTCACAGCCCAGGCGCAGACCGGCGGCGATGTGTGGCTGGTGCAAGTAGTTAGGCGAGCAGATCGACACGTAATCCAAGGCGGTCGCTGGGTCGCGCTTGAGGCTGTGGGCGTGATCAAGGAAGAACTCGAACTCGGTAAAGAATTCGCTTTGCGGTGAAATGCTGTCGATGATGCCTACTGAGTCATTGATGTCATAAGCGGACACCAATGCATTGCCGGTATCCTTAATGGCGCGCATATGGCGTGGGGCGATATATCCGGCAGCACCAATTAGAGCAAAACGTTTCATCCAGAACTCTCCAGTCATCAAGCTTTGATAATATTCGATTGAGGGGCGCGATATTTACCACGACTATCGATGATCAGTTGAGCATGTTGACTGATAAGCTCATAGTCGAACCTATCGTGGTCTGTGGCCAGGATAACAGCGTCATAAGCCTTTAGGACTTCAGCGGTCAGAGGCTCACTGGAAAGGTCAAAGTGGTGCTCACGCATTTTCGGAAACTTCAGGACATGGGGGTCGGAATACCCTACGACGCCTCCTTTGGCCTCGATCAACTCCATGATTTCAACAGAAGGCGACTCACGCATATCATCTACGTTCTTCTTGTAGGCGATACCAAGCACCAAAACTTTACTACCTTTCAAAGGCTTGCCGCGATCATTCAGGCCGTCCATTAACTTGCTCAGAACATACTCTGGCATCGCTTGGTTGACTTCACCCGAAAGCTCGATAAACCGCGTGTGCAAACCATACTCACGGGCTTTCCAAGTCAGATAGAACGGGTCGATTGGAATGCAGTGACCACCAAGACCGGGACCCGGATAGTAGGCAGTAAAGCCGAAGGGCTTGGTTGCAGCGGCGTCGACCACTTCGAAAATATCAATGCCCATGCGGTCTGCGACCACTTTCATTTCATTCACCAAACCGATGTTGACCGCACGGTGGATATTTTCCAACAGTTTGGTCATTTCAGCAGCTTTGGTAGAACTAACCTGTACCACTTGATCGATCGCATGCTCATAGAGAGCAACACCAACCTCAAGGCACTCCGGCGTATGCCCGCCGATTACTTTTGGAATGGTACGAGTTTCAAAGTTCGGATTGCCCGGATCTTCTCGCTCTGGAGAGTAAACCAGGAAGATGTTCTCACCCACACGCAACCCTTTCTCTTGGACACGCGGCAGCAGTTCTTCTTCCGTGGTGCCCGGGTAAGTCGTACTTTCAAGAGAAACGATCTGGCCCGCCCTTAGATAGGGTTTTATCGCATCAGTCGTGTTTATCACGAAGCTCATATCGGGTTCACGATATTTATTCAACGGTGTTGGCACGCAGAGAATCAGCGCATCACACTCAGGCACACGTGTAAAATCGGTAGTGGCTTCAAACCCACTTCGGCAAGCGACTTCTATTTTTTCGCTCGGAATGTGCTCAATGTAACTTTTGCCCGAGTTCAGCAGTTCAACTTTTGAACTATCAATATCGAGACCAATGACTTTAAATCCAATCGCATTATAACGCAGCATCAAAGGCAGGCCGACGTATCCAAGACCGACGATACCGATGACGGCCTCTTTTGCTTTAAATTTGGCGACGCTCGCCTGCTTTATGCTCGACATCCAACTCTCCATTTAACTCGTCAAAATATCTAATTCATCAGCGCTATGAATCAGGCCTGAATCTGCCTGACCCCTACCATTGCAAACCCGGTGAACCTGCGCCTCAGCCCGACGGACCGGTACTGGGCGCATTCACCTCAGCGTTTCTATTGCCAGACTAAAACTCATCGAGGGGCAGCATGATCCCGCACCTGCCGCCGCCCACAGATGTCTCACCATGATCGGATTCAAGACACCACAGAACTTATTGATAGCGGCCTCTGAGCGACAGGATCATGCCTTCCCCTCGCAAACCGCCATTATGCCTGTTGTGTAGCAAAATGGCTTTCTTGGATTGCACTTTACTGATCTCTGGCAAGCTTTTTCAGGGGGTGCTTCCGTTAGCTAGCTTGCTTTTTTGCCATCATTACGACGTCCAATCTCTTAAGCGCCCCCATCTGGCGGGCCTGATGGTACAACAGACGGGGTTCGGCGCACCTACCCCTGCGTCATCTCGGACACAACCCCAAACCACGCTCCAGAACAGAACACCAACTTCCATTCACTCCTCATACCAGCAAAAAGCCCGACTTCACGAAGATAATCCTCACAAAGACGGGCTTAAGTAATAACTTGGAGGCGCCTTTCTATAAAGCGCTGCGAAAACATTCTAGAATTGAGAAATTACCCCCCCTCAATCCCGCGCTTGCTGCTCCTTACTCCGAGCAACCGCAAATCGAATTAACGCTATGAAACCACCCAACGCCCCGCCAGCAATAATACCCAGCAGCAAAATGAAAGCCTTTCTTGGCTTGATTGGGCTTTGCGGCACTTCAACACTACCATCCTGCCGATAAACCGAAATGCTTTCTGGATCAATATTCAACTTACGGTAAAAATTGTATCGCATTTGGAGCGAACGCAAATCCGATATGAAGGCGTCATCAGAAGCTCTTGACTCCAACGCTTTTACTTCCGCAGCCAAGGCTTTGCTGCCTCGCTGGTAATCCATTTTATTACCCGTTTCGACTGTTATATCCACGGCCGCCGTTGAGTTGATACTTGGACTGGTAAGACCAATTGCTTCGGCGATCTTCAATGCTTCGCGCAACTGCTGGATCCGATCCTCACGTATTCTCTGCGCAGTCTCGCGCAAACTGACAATTCGCTGTTCCAGATTACGCGCTCTTACTGCGGCCTCAGCCGTGACGTTCTTGATCAGTTCAGACTCAGCGGCTTCACTGGCGCGCGCCACATAAGCCTTCGCCCACTCCGTAGCGCGAACAGGATCCTGACCCTGGACCGTCACCGAATAGCGGTCTGGCGCATCTTTACCAGCCCTTATCACTAGCTCTCGAGAGAAACGCTCATACAAGCGATCAAGTGCGCCCTCTCGCTCGGACTCATCAAGTGAAGGAAGATAAACCTCATTGAAAAAAGTCTGACGAAGAGATTCACCCTGTAAATTTCGGGCAAATACATCATAGACATGCTTGATGGAATAAGGGTCCAGCTCAGTACTTTTTCCTCGACCATAGTTCAACTCAGCGATACCGTTCTGAGTAGGAGGCATGATAAAAAGCTGAGCCTGATAAACCGGCTTACTGAGGTACGCATAAGCAGCTGCACCCGCGGTAACCAACAAGGTGACAACAAGGATCAACCACTTCTGCCCCCAGAGCCCGCGCGCAAGCGCAATCAGGTCGATCTCATTGGCGCCTGGGGTTTCAATACGATTATTATGCATGGGTGATCCCGACTCCCTTTTTTGGCATTGCGTCTACAGACACATCGAACTCACTAAAAGGCAAGACGGGTACAGCGGCAAACTGAATCAATTTAATTTTGAACAAAACGCACCCAAAGTCAGAAAAAATTATTGGCCGTGATCCTTACACCAAGACTACCGGGCTCAAATATCCATTATTTCGGCCGTCTACGCATCCCTAAGAACCACGCAAGCGACGGCCCGACTATCATACCAGCGAGCAATGCCAGAATCACGCAAACTGAAACAGGAAGTTGCGGGGCCGGCCAGCCCAGGAATGACAACGCGACAGGCTGGGTATTTTCAAGCACAAACAGAACGACGACTGCCACCACAAGCAGAGCCAGAGCGGCAACAACAAATCGTTTAGAACTGCGCATGAGCTTCCCCTTGACTGGCCGAATCGTTACAGATCATCCCCCTCCTCCTC
>Ga0307408_100000648_pt1 | contig 29197 bp, 35 predicted proteins | sample 322Cmetagenome_FD_202116 | JGI IMG/M metagenome (GOLD analysis project Ga0307408, IMG submission 202116) | Maize rhizosphere microbial communities from greenhouse at UC Davis, California, United States - 322HYB-C-3 | ecosystem: Host-associated > Plants > Roots > Rhizosphere > Soil | place...
TCAGAAATTGAGTTACGGATCAAAGCAATCTGATCGTCATTCCAATCTTGTACTTTGATGTTCTCATCAATTCCGTTTGATGTCAACACTTTCTTAGCCGTGCTACGACCAATTCCAAAGATGTATGTCAAACCGATTACACCTCTCTTGTTTTTTGGTAGATCAATACCTGCAATACGTGCCATAATTACCCTTGTCTTTGTTTTAGTTTAGGATTCTTCTTGTTAATCACGTAAACTCTTCCTTTTCTTTTAACGATCTTGCAATCTGCAGAACGTTTTTTAACTGAAGCTCTTACTTTCATTTTGTGTTGTTTTAGTGATAAAGCAGTTGGCCCGAAAGCCAACCACCCTATCCATTATCGATGTTCGTTCCCTTACTTATAACGGAAGGAAATACGTCCTTTTGTTAAATCATACGGTGACATTTCCACTTTCACTCTATCTCCGGGAAGGATTTTAATGTAGAACATTCTCATTTTCCCTGAAATATGTGCTGTGATCACGTGACCATTTTCTAACTCTACACGAAACATTGCATTCGACAATGCCTCGATAATAGTTCCATCTTGTTCAATTGATGATTGTTTCGCCATGTCTTAAATTCCTGATGAAATTTCTTGTGGTGATCTTCTACCTCTAACTCTTGCACCTTCCATCAAACCATCCATGTGACGGTTCAATAAGTAAGATTCAATTTGCTGAAGAGTATCCAATACCACACCAACCATAATCAACAACGAAGTTCCTCCGAAGAAATACTCGAATCCTGATGAAATTCCAGCTGCTGCAGCAATCGACGGTAAAATCGCGATAATTGCAAGGAATAATGAACCAGGAAGTGTAATTCTCGAAATCAAGCTATCCAAATAGCTTGCAGTTTCTTCACCCGGACGAACGCCTGGGATGAATCCTCCGTTCTTTTTCAAATCATCTGCCATCTTGCGCGGACTGATCATGATCGCCGTATAGAAATACGTGAAAATGATAATCATCAACCCAAGAATCACATTGTACCAAACACCTTTAACATCTCCGATTACACCTCCCAGGCCAGTATTGTTGTTGGCGAAAAGCATAACGGGGATAGTCATGATAGCTTGTGCGAAGATGATAGGCATTACACCCGAAGCATTTACCTTCAAAGGCAAATAGTTTCTGGCTCCCTGCTCATCAACTGCTCTTGCTCCTACAACACGCTTAGCTGTGTTTAAAGGAACTTTTCTAACACCTTGTACAATGAGAATAGTACCAAGAACGATCAACAAGAATACGATCACCTCCAAAACAATTTTAAGAGGAGTAGACTCGTTAACCGCTACTTCAGTTAAGAATGCATTTGGTAGACGGGAAAGGATACCAACAGTAATCAATAAAGATACTCCGTTTCCAATTCCTTTGTCTGTAATGCGTTCTCCTAACCAAACTGCAAACATGGAACCGGCAACCATACACGCAACAGCGGTAGTCCACCAAAGCGGGCTATTCATTGTTTGTGCAGGATCCATAGCTCCTGGAATTTTAGATGCGTACAGTGTAATGTAGGTTGGTGCTTGAACGGCACAAATAATAATTGTAAGGACACGCGTAAACATGTTAATGCGTTTACGCCCTGACTCACCTTCGTTCTGCATTTTCTGAACTGCAGGTACAGCCATTCCCAACAACTGCATAATGATTGAAGCACTAATGTAAGGCATGATACCAAGAGCCATAATGGACACGTTGGTAAATCCACCTCCTGAGAACAATGATAACAATGTTTCCAAAGGAGAATCACCTTCGTTTCCTGACTGACTTCTCACTACCGCCTCAGCACTTACACCAGGCAACATGATAAACGATCCGATTCTATAGAAAAGAATAAGAGAAAGCGTAAGAATAATACGCTTTCTCAATTCCTCTACTTTCCAGATGTTCTTTATGTTTTGTATAAACCGTTTCATAAAAAAATGTCGGCAAAGTTAATTAGATTTCTGAAATAGAACCACCTTGAGCTTCAATTCCTGCTTTTGCAGTAGATGAAAACTTATGTGCAGTAATATTTACTTTCGCTTTTAATTCTCCGCGACCAAGAATTTTCACAAGGTCATTGCGAGATACCAATCCATTGTCACGCAACACTTCCAATGTAATATCAGTAATGTTTTTGCGATCTACAATTGATTGAATAGCATCCAAATTAATTGCTTTGTACTCAACACGGTTAATATTCTTAAATCCGAATTTAGGAACACGACGTTGTAACGGCATTTGTCCTCCTTCGAATCCAATTTTCTTTGAATAACCAGAACGAGACTTCGCACCTTTGTGTCCACGAGTAGCAGTACCACCACCACCAGAACCGTGACCACGACCGATACGCTTATCGCTATGCGTTGCGCCTGCAGCTGGTTTTAAATTATTTAAATTCATAGTCAATTCGATTTTACAATTATTCTACAACTACAACTAAATGCTCCACCTTCTTGATCATACCAAGAATCTGTGGTGTTGCTTCTTTTTCAAGTACCTGATTCAGTTTACGGAATCCTAGCGCCTTAATAGTAGCTTTTTGACGAGCTGGACGCTTGATAGCACTTTTAACCTGTTTGATTTTGATTGTTGCCATCTTTTAAAATTATCCGTTAAACACTTTATCCATACTTACTCCGCGTTGACGAGCAACAGTTGCAGCATCACGCATAGCAGCAAGTGCATTCATAGTTGCTTTAACCACGTTGTGCGGGTTAGAAGAACCTTGAGACTTTGCCAATACGTTGTGAATTCCAACTGATTCAAGTACTGCACGCATTGCACCACCAGCGATTACACCGGTACCTTCTGTTGCAGGTTTCAATAGAACCTCTGCTCCACCGAATTTTCCTTTTTGAGAGTGAGGAACTGTACCTTTCAAAATCGGAACTTTAATCAAGTTCTTTTTTGCATCGTCAATTCCTTTAGTGATAGCTTCGGTAACTTCTTTCGCTTTACCCAAACCATGACCAACGATTCCGTGCTCATCACCAACTACAACGATAGCTGAGAAAGAGAACGTACGTCCACCCTTAGTTACTTTAGTTACACGATTAACGGCAACCAATTTATCTTTAAGCTCTATATCAGAAGCTTTAACTCTGTTTAATGTTTGTGCTGCCATATTCTTAGAATTTTAGTCCGCCTTCTCTTGCCGAATCAGCTAATGATTTAACACGACCGTGGTACAAGTACCCGTTACGATCAAATACAACTGCTTCAACTCCAGCTTTCTGAGCCTTGTCAGCAATTTCTTTTCCTACTACAACAGCTTGATCAGATTTGTTCTTCTTATCAGCTGCTTTGTTTTTGTACGAAGATGCAGATGCAAGCGTTACTCCTTTTGAGTCATCGATAACTTGTGCGTAGATCTGCTTGTTAGAGCGGAACACAGACAAACGAGGAATCGAAGATGTACCTGTAATTTTCTTACGGATACGACGCTTAATTTTAGCTCTTCTATTGATTTTACTAAATGCCATAACTTAATTAAGATTATTTTTTACCTGCAGATTTACCAGCTTTTCTTCTGATCTCTTCACCAACAAAGCGAATACCTTTTCCTTTATAAGGTTCAGGTTTACGAAGGGAACGAATCTTGGCAGCAGCCTGTCCAACCAGTTGCTTGTCGTGTGACTCTAAAGTCACAACCGGAGCTTTACCTTTTTGGGTATCTGCAGTTACCTTAATTTCTTTCGGGAATTCGATTACGATCGGGTGAGAATAACCTAAAGCTAACTCCAACAATTGTCCTGTTGCAGTAGCACGGTAACCTACTCCGATTACTTCCAATTCCTTTTTGTACCCTTCGGATACACCGATAACCATGTTCTGAACCAAAGCGCGGTATAAACCATGCTTGGAACGATGATCCGGCGCATCAGACGCGCGGCTAAAAGTGACCTCAGAACCTTCGATGTTTACACTTACAGCAGTAGTATCAAACTCTTGCTCTAATGTACCTTTAGATCCTTTTGCGGAAATTACTGATCCGTCCACCTTTACTTCAACTCCACTCGGGATTGTTACTGGGGATTTACCTATCCTTGACATTATTTATTTAATTACGAATTACGAAAACGGGCGCGAAGATACAACAATAAAAGATACGAGTCAAGAACTCATATCTTTTCGTACCTGGCACCCAGAAATCTGCATTCTAGTTTCTACTTAATATACGTAGCAAAGAACTTCTCCACCTACGTTTTCTCTTCTAGCTTCTTTGTCAGTGATCACACCTTTAGAAGTAGAAACGATAGCGATCCCCAAACCGTTCAATACGCGAGGCATCTCTTCAGCACCACTGTACTTACGAAGACCCGGACGAGACGCACGCTCAATCTTAGTGATCGCAGGAACTTTAGTTGATGCATTGTACTTCAAAGCGATTTTGATAACTCCTTGTTTGTTATCATCTTCGAATTTGTAGTTTGCAATATACCCTTGATCGTAAAGGATGCTGGTAATTGCTTTTTTAACATTCGATGCAGGAATTTCTACCATCTTCAAACGTGCGCTGTTCGCGTTACGAATGCGAGTAAGGAAATCTGCAATAGGATCTGTTAACATGTTGTTTTTCTTTTTTAATTAATACTCGGTAGAGTTTCCAATCCAATTCCGTCCCGGTCTGAGATCGGGACGGATTCGGTATTCAGACTTTTACCAGCTTGCTTTTTTAACTCCCGGGATCTTTCCTGCCAAAGCCATTTCACGGAAAGTAACACGTGAAACTCCGAATTGGCGCATGTATCCGCGAGGACGACCAGTCAAACCACAACGGTTGTGTACACGAACTTTAGAAGAGTTCGCAGGCAATTGTTGCAATTTATCCCATTCGCCAGCTGCTTTCAACTCTGCTCTTTTAGCAGCGTATTTAGCAACCATTCTTTCTCTTTTGCGCTCACGCGCTTTCATTGATTCCTTAGCCATCTTGCTTATTTTTTAATGAAAGGGAATCCAAAGGCATCAAGCAATGCTTTTCCTTCTTCATCATTTTCAGCTGATGTAACAAATGTGATGTCCATTCCTAAGATCTTGTTTACCTTATCGATATCGATCTCCGGGAAGATAATGTGCTCTTTAACTCCAAGGTTAAAGTTTCCACGTCCATCAAATCCTTTTGCATTGATCCCGCGGAAGTCACGAGTACGTGGCAAAGCAACAGAGATAAAACGATCAAGAAAATCGTACATCTTGTCTCCACGAAGCGTAACCTTAGTACCAATCGGCATTCCTTTACGCAACTTGAAGTTGGAAACGTCTTTCTTAGAGATAGTTGCAACTGCTTTTTGTCCAACAATACGAGACACATCTGCGATTGCGTGATCAATTACTTTTTTATCAGCAACAGCGTCACCTAACCCCTGGCTGATTACTATTTTTTGCAATTTAGGTACACGCATAACCGTTTTGTACCCAAATTTCTCAGTTAAAGCAGGAATAATCTCCTCTTTATACTGTTTCTTCAGTCTTGGTGAATAACTCATTACTTGATCTCCTCTCCTGATTTTTTAGAATAACGTACCAACTTACCTTTCGCATTTTCCTTACGTCCAGTGCGACTAGCTTGTCCTTTAACAACAACCATCAGGTTAGAAATGTGGATTCCACCTTCTTTCTCGATGATCCCTCCCTGAGGTTCAGACGCGCTAGGCTTAGTATGACGTTTTACAACGTTCAAACCTTCTACTGTAGCACGCTCATTTTTTCTGTCAATAGTCAATACTTTTCCTTCTTGACCTCTAGACTCACCGCTTAATACTTTAACAGTGTCGCCTACCTTGATGTGTAATTTCTTTTGCATGACTTCACTAATTATTAAAGTACTTCGGGAGCAAGTGAAACAATTTTCATGTAATTGTTTTCACGAAGCTCACGAGCAACTGGTCCAAAAATACGGGTACCTCTCATATCACCCGCCTGATTCAAGATAACGCAAGCGTTATCATCGAACCGAATGTAAGAACCGTCGGCACGACGTACCTCTTTACGAGTTCTTACAACAACCGCCTTGGCAACCGATCCTTTTTTTACGGCTCCAGAGGGCATTGCGCTCTTAACAGCTACTACGATTTTATCTCCTACAGAAGCGTAACGACGTTTTGTACCACCCAATACGCGGATGCACAATACTTCTTTCGCTCCGGAGTTATCAGCAACTGCAAGTCTTGATTCTTGTTGTATCATCTCAACTGATTATTTTGCTCTTTCTACAATTTCTACTAATCTCCAGTTCTTGTTTTTAGACAAGGGACGAGTCTCCATGATCTTAACTGTATCACCAATGTTACAGTCATTATTTTCATCGTGGGCGACAAATTTAGTAGTTTTTTTGACAAACTTACCGTATTTCGGGTGCTTCACTTTACGCTCAACAGCAACAACGATAGATTTTTGCATCTTATCTGAAGTTACGATCCCGATACGTTCTTTTCTTAAATTACGCTTTTCCATTTGAAGCTTATTTAACGAAACTGGCTATTAAGCCTGCTTCTGACGTTTTGTTAATTCAGTATTCAAACGTGCAATAGCCTTACGGTTGTTACGAATTACGATCGGATTCTCCAATGGAGTAATTTTGTGTCCGATTTTCATTTTCGCCAACGATTCTGTTGCACTTGCGATTTGTTTTTTCAAATCTTCAACTGAAAGTTTACTTAAATCTTCCTTTTTCATGCTTTCAATTATTTACCAGGTACAACATAATCGTTACGCACGATGAACTTACACTTAACAGGTAACTTCTGAGCCGCAAGACGCAATGCTTCTTTAGCGATTTCATAAGGTACACCGTCAGCTTCAAACATGATACGTCCCGGTTTAACAACTGCCACCCAGTGGCTAGGAGCTCCTTTACCTTTACCCATACGTACCTCTGCAGGCTTCGATGTGATCGGTTTGTCAGGGAAAATACGGATCCACACTTTACCTTCACGTTTCATGTAACGCGTAACTGCGATACGAGAAGCTTCGATTTGGCGTGATGTGATCCATCCCGGCTCCAATGTTTTAAGTCCAAAAGATCCGAAAGCGATAGTAGATCCACGTTGTGCATCACCGGTATTTCTTCCTTTTTGTACTCTTCTGAATTTGGTTCTCTTTGGAGATAACATCTTTCAAAAATTTTTAAAATGAATTACTTTTTCTTACGGTTGTTTCCACCTTTTCCAGCAGGACGACGGTTTCCTCTGTCGCCAGAAGGAGCTCCACCTTTAGCTGCAGCCGCAGCCATTCCTACATTTGGAGAAAGATCACGACGACCGTAAACTTCACCTTTACAGATCCATACTTTGATCCCGATCAAACCGTAAGTAGTCAATGCCTCACCTACTGCATAATCGATATCAGCTCTGAACGTATGTAACGGAGTACGTCCATCTTTGTACATTTCTGAACGTGCCATCTCTGCACCATTCAAACGACCTGAAATTTTAACCTTGATACCTTCGGCCCCCATTCTCATGGTAGAACCGATAGCCATCTTGATTGCGCGACGGAAAGAAATACGTGCTTCCAATTGACGAGCAATTCCATCAGCAACTAAACGAGCATCCAATTCAGGACGTTTCACCTCGAAAATGTTGATCTGGATCTCTTTTTTCGTCAATTTCTTCAACTCTTCTTTCAGTTTATCTACTTCTTGACCACCTTTACCGATAATCACACCCGGACGAGCCGTGTTGATTGTAACGGTAACGAGCTTAAGGGTACGCTCGATGATGATTTTAGCGATACTTGCTCTTGATAAACGTGCGTTCAAGTACTTACGGATTTGATCATCTTCAACGATCTTATCTTTGTAATTGTCGCCACCGTACCAGTTAGACTCCCATCCGTGGATGAAACCTAATCTATTTCCAATTGGATTTGTTTTTTGTCCCATTTCCTGAATTAATTAGTTCCATCAACTACGATGGTAACGTGGTTTGAACGTTTACGTACTCTGTAAGCTCTACCTTGAGGAGCAGTTTGGATACGCTTAAGCATTCCAGCTGAACCAACTTCGATAGTTTTTACAATTAACTTTTCATCTTCAATACTCTTGCCTTCGTTTTTAGCTTCCCAGTTAGCAATTGCAGAACGCAATAACTTAGAAAGGCTTAACGATGCGTCTTTCGCATTGTGTTGCAATATGTTTAGAGCTTTGTTTACTTCAACTCCACGTACAAGATCTGCAACCAATCTCATTTTACGAGGAGAAATCGGAGAGTTATTCAACTTTGCGAATGCAGTAGTTGTTTTTTCCTCTTTGATTTTATCTGCTCTTAGTTTTTTTCTAGCGCCCATGTCACTTAGCTTTTACTATCTTTTTTTATCCTTTTTGTTAGCACCGTGACCACGGAAGTTACGTGTAGGAGAAAATTCACCTAGCTTGTGACCTACCATGTTCTCGGTAACAAATACAGGAATAAACTTATTCCCGTTGTGCACAGCAAATGTTAACCCAACGAAATCCGGCGTAATTGTAGACGCGCGTGACCAAGTTTTAATAACTGCTTTGCTTCCGCTTGTGTGTGCCTCATCCACTCGTTTTGACAACTTATAGTGTACAAAAGGTGGTTTTTTCAACGAACGACTCATACCTTATTTTTTTCTTCTTTCGATGATGAACTTATTAGAAAACTTCTTTTTCGAACGCGTTTTGTATCCCTTAGCTGGCATACCATTACGTGAACGAGGGTGACCACCGGCATTTCTACCTTCACCACCACCCATCGGGTGATCTACCGGGTTCATAACCACACCACGAACTCGTGGACGACGGCCTAACCAGCGTGAACGTCCAGCTTTACCAGAAACCACCAACGAATGTTCTCCGTTAGATACAGCTCCGATAGTAGCTAAACAAGTAACCAATACCATGCGAGTTTCACCAGAAGGCAACTTGATAATCGCAAAACGACCATCACGTGCATTAAGTTGAGCGTATGTTCCGGCACCACGTGCAATTGCACCACCTTTCCCTGGTTGTAATTCGATGTTGTGAATTACTGTACCAAGAGGAACATCAGATAAAAATAGAGTGTTACCAACATTTGGCGTTGCTCCTTTTCCAGACACTACTGTATCTCCTACTTTCAATCCTTCCGGTGCGATAATATAACGCTTCTCACCATCAGCATAGAAAAGTAGTGCAATACGTGCAGTACGGTTTGGATCGTACTCAATAGTTTTCACTGTTGCAGGAACACCATGCTTATCGCGCTTGAAGTCGATAATACGGTATTTTTGCTTGTGTCCACCACCCATGTAACGCATAGTCATGCGTCCATCATTGTTACGACCACCAGACTTAGACTTTTTCGCTATCAAACTCTTTTCAGGAACGTTTGTAGTTACTTCAGAATAGGTACTGTTGATTTTGTGTCTTTGCCCTGGAGTAATAGGCTTGAATTTTTTAAGACTCATCAGTTCTTACTTAAAAATTATTAAATAAATCAATCGTTTCTCCTGCAGCAACAGTTACAATAGCTCTTTTAGAAACTTTGTTTGGTTGCTCAACGACACCTTTGTTAGTAAACTTAACAGAGGATTTTCCACCGCCATAAGTGATCGTACGAACGTCAGTTACCTTAACGTTGTACATCTTTTCGACAGCTCCTTTAATTTGCAATTTATTAGCCTTTCTATCTACTTCGAAAGTAAAGCTGTTTGATTTCTCAGACGCAGCTGTTGCTTTCTCAGTGATGATAGGTTTCTTGATAATTGTACTCATCACCAAATTAGTTTAGAATGTTTTCGATTGTTGCAATCGAACTTTCTGTTAATACTACTTTCTTCGCATTTAACACATCGTATGTGTTCACTGAATCAGCAGCTACAACTTTAACGCGTTGTAAGTTACGTGAAGACAAGTAAACGTTATCGTTTCCTTCTCCTACGATCACCAACACTTTGTCGTTAGTCAAACTTAAGTTCGCCAAAATCGACTTGAATTCTGCTGTTTTTGGTGTTGTCAATGCTACGTCTTCCAATACCATGATTGCATCCATTTTCGCTTTGTAAGCAAAAGCAGACTTACGTGCAAGACGCTTCAATTTGATATTCAATTTGAAGTGGTAGTTACGTGGACGTGGTCCGAAAATACGACCTCCACCTACACGTGTACCAGACTTAACGCTACCGGCACGTGCACCTCCAGTTCCTTTCTGTTTCTTCAATTTTCTTGTAGAACCAGCAATTTCTGCTCTTTCTTTAGATTTGTGAGTTCCCTGACGTTTGTTAGCCAAGTGTTGTTTCACATCTAAGTAGATTGCGTGATCATTTGGTTCGATTCCAAAGATTTCATCCGCCAAGGTTACTTTTTTGGAAGTAGCCTTTCCTTTGCTATCAATTACTTTTACTTCCATTATTTCTCAATTGTTACGGTTGAACCTTTAGGTCCCGGAATAGAACCTTTTACTACAATCATGTTACGGTCAGTCAATACTTTCAACACTTGCAAGTTTTCCATCTTAACACGTTTGTTTCCCATTTGACCAGCCATACGCATTCCTTTGAATACGCGTGCAGGGTAAGAACAAGCTCCAATTGATCCCGGTGCACGCAAACGGTTGTGCTGACCGTGAGTAGATTGTCCAACACCACCAAATCCGTGACGCTTAACAACCCCCTGGAAACCTTTTCCTTTAGAAGTACCTGCTACTCCAACGAATTCACCTTCTTCGAAGATTTCAACGTTTACTACATCACCAAGATTAAGTCCGTCAAAACCTTTGAACTCAGCCAATTTTGATTTCGGCGTAGTGTTCGCTTTTTTGAAGTGACCTTTCAATGCATTCGGAGTGTTTTTTTCTTTACGCTCTCCGAAACCTAATTGAATAGCCTCGTACCCATCTCGATCTTGTGTTTTAACCTGCGTTACTACACAAGGACCAGCTTCTATCACTGTGCATGGTGTTGCTTTACCCTCGGCACTGTAGATGCTAGTCATCCCGATTTTTCTACCAATAATTCCTGGCATACTTTATAATTTATTATTTAACAATAAAAGGATGTAAGAGGCCTGACACCCGGCTATGAAGCCGGGGTCAGGCTTAATCATCACACTTTAATTTCTACATCAACTCCAGAAGGAAGTTCCAATCTCATCAACGCATCAACTGTTTTTGATGAAGAAGAGTAGATATCCAACAAACGTTTGTAAGAATTTAATTCGAACTGTTCACGCGCTTTTTTGTTTACGTGCGGTGAACGCAATACTGTATAAATTCTTTTGTGTGTTGGAAGTGGAATTGGACCACTAACTACAGCTCCTGTTGCTTTAACAGTCTTAACGATTTTCTCAGCAGACTTGTCTACCAAGTTGTGATCGTATGATTTTAATTTAATTCTAATCTTTTGGCTCATTACTCGTTTGTATTAAGCGGAAACTTTTCCATTTGACTTTGCTACTACTTCATCTGCTACGTTCTTAGGAGCCTCTGCGAAGTGAGAGAATTCCATTGAAGACGTTGCACGACCTGAAGAAAGGGTACGTAATTGAGTAACGTATCCGAACATTTCAGAAAGAGGAACATCAGCCTTAACAACTTTAGATCCTGCTTTATCATCCATTCCACGAACGATAGCGCGACGACGGTTCAAGTCACCTACGATATCTCCCATGTTTTCTTCCGGAGTAACCACTTCAATTTTCATGATAGGTTCCAACAAGATAGGACGACATTTCTTCAATGCTTCACGGTATGCCATTTTAGCAGCCAATTCGAAAGACAATGAATCTGAATCGACAGCGTGGAATGAACCATCCATCAACTCAACTTTCAATGCTTCAACCGGGAATCCTGCCATAACACCATTCTTCATAGATTCTTTGAATCCTTTCTCTACTGAAGGGATAAATTCACGAGGAATGTTACCACCTTTGATAGAGTTAACGAACTCAAGACCAGTTTTCTCCTGGTTATCCTGTGGAGAAATCTTAACGTAGATATCCGCAAACTTACCACGACCACCAGACTGCTTTTTGTACACTTCACGGTGTTCGATAGAAGCAGTGATATCTTCACGGTAAGAAACCTGAGGAGCTCCCTGGTTTACTTCCACTTTAAACTCGCGACGCAGACGGTCAACGATAATGTCCAGGTGAAGCTCACCCATTCCTGAGATAACAGTTTGACCAGTTTCCTCGTCAGTGTTTACACGGAATGTTGGATCCTCTTCAGCCAATTTGTTCAATCCGATACCTAAACGGTCTTGGTCAGCTTGAGTTTTAGGCTCAATCGCAATTCCGATTACCGGCTCAGGGAAATTCATTGATTCCAATACGATCGGTGCATTCTCAGCACACAAAGTATCTCCTGTACGGATATCTTTAAATCCAACTAGTGCAGCGATATCTCCAGCTCCAAGCTCGTCAATTTGATTTTGCTTGTTAGCGTGCATCTGGAAGATACGAGAGATACGCTCTTTTTGGTTTGTACGAGTATTCAACACGTATGAACCTGCAGGCAATTTACCAGAGTAAGCACGTGTAAAACACAAACGACCTACGAACGGGTCAGTTGCAATTTTAAACGCCAATGCTGCGAAAGGTTCATCAAAAGAAGGCTTGCGTGTAGCAGGCTCGTCTGTTTTAGGGTTAATTCCTTCGATAGCTTCGATGTCCAACGGAGAAGGAAGGATTTCCATCACCATATCCAACATTGCCTGAACTCCTTTGTTTTTGAAAGAAGAACCACACATCATCGGAACAACTTTTCCTGAGATAGTAGCCTGACGCAATGCATCAAGGATCTCACGCTCAGTCAAAGAGTTTTCATCTTCGAAGAATTTCTCCATCAATGACTCATCGAATTCAGCTACTGCTTCCAACAATTCAGAACGCAATCTTCTTGCATCATCAATGATATCAGCAGGAATTTCAACTTCTTCGAAAGTCATCCCCTGGTCAGCATCGTTCCAAACGATACCTTTCCAGTTGATCAAGTCAACAACTCCTTTGAAGTTGTCTTCGTCACCGATGTTAATCTGCAATGGCAAAGCGTGGCTTCCAAGCATGTCTTTAACTTGTTGACATACATTTAAGAAATCAGCTCCCTGACGGTCCATTTTGTTAACGAAACCAATACGAGGAACGTTGTAGTTGTTAGCCAAACGCCAGTTTGTTTCAGATTGAGGTTCAACTCCGTCAACAGCAGAGAATAAGAACACCAATCCATCCAATACACGCAATGAACGGTTTACCTCTACGGTAAAGTCAACGTGTCCTGGAGTATCAATAATGTTGATATGGTATTTTGTACCACGGTAGTTCCAGTTTACTGTTGTAGCAGCAGAAGTAATGGTAATACCACGCTCTTGCTCTTGCTCCATCCAGTCCATTGTAGCACCACCATCGTGTACCTCACCAATTTTATGGTTTACACCTGAGTAGTAAAGGATACGCTCAGTTGTAGTTGTTTTACCAGCATCGATGTGAGCAGCGATACCAATGTTTCTTGTGTATTTAAGATCTCTTGCCATTTCTTAGAATCTAAAATGTGAAAACGCTTTGTTAGCTTCAGCCATACGCAGTGTATCTTCTTTCTTCTTGTAAGCAGCACCTTCTTCTTTAGAAGCGGCGATGATCTCAGAAGCCAATTTACCTGCCATTGACTTTTCATTACGTTTACGAGCGTAACCAATCAACCATTTCATAGCCAATGATTGCTTACGTCCTTCACGAACTGGTGTAGGGATCTGGAACGTAGCTCCACCAACACGGCGAGAACGAACCTCTACAGAAGGAGTAACATTTTCCAATGCTTTCTTGAATACATCCAATCCTTCCTGATCTTCTAATTTCTTATCTACGATCTCTAATGCATCGTAGAAAATCTTAAACGCCAAATTCTTCTTACCAGAATACATTAAGTTGTTAACGAATTTCGTTACTACAACTTCATTAAACTTCGGATCCGGGAGGATGGCTATTTTTTTCGCTTTTCTTCTTCTCATCTCTTCAAAGTTTAATTATTTCTTAGCTTTTGGACGTTTTGTTCCATACTTAGAACGACGTTGTGAACGGCCTTCAACACCAGCTGTATCTTCAGCACCACGAACGATGTGGTAACGAACCCCTGGTAAATCTTTAACCCTTCCACCACGCACAAGAACCAAAGAGTGCTCTTGTAAGTTGTGACCTTCTCCACCGATATAAGCATTCACTTCTTTACCGTTGGTCAAACGAACACGCGCTACTTTTCTCATAGCCGAGTTCGGTTTCTTAGGCGTAGTGGTGTACACACGTACACATACTCCTTTGCGCTGCGGACAAGAATCCAAAGCCGCTGACTTTGACTTCTTAACTACCGCAGTCCTTCCCTTGCGCACTAACTGTTGTATAGTTGGCATACAGTACTCAAATTTTGTTGTTAATAAATATATTTTTACCCCAAAGAACACACTTTGAGGGGTGCAAAGATAGAGAGAAATTCTTAGGATGCAAGTCTTCAGCGAAAAAAAGTGCTGTTTTTGAACAATTTACTGTGGAAAGTGAAAAGCTCATTTTTTCAAAAAAGTCGAATTTGACATTTTTTGAATTCGTGGGTATAAAATTACGAATTGTTAATAACTAGAAAAAAATCGGTCACCCATTAATCAAAATGAATGACCGACCAGAATGATCTAAAAAATACTTTTTTGATCTTATTTCTTAATGAAAGAACATCTGACTATCTGGTCTTCGTCTTCCACTATAATAAAGTATGCTCCGTTATTCCAGGAATGCACATCAATTCCACTATTCAAGGAAACATTACCAATCCGGTAAACTTCTCTGCCGCAAATATCAACAACCACTAATGATGCGTTCATTCCGAAACCTGAAACCGAAACGTAATTGCTTGCCGGATTCGGGTAAACCATCAACTGCTGATCCGAAAGCGCGTTAACTCCCAATGACTTCAGGTCAAAACATTCGGATGTGTCAGAACACTCGCCATTGGAAATAACGACAGCATACTCCCCGTTTCCGGGAAAAGTGAGTATAGAATCTGTTGCCCCGGGAATAGGGGCATTCGTTAAACAGTCGATCCATTGGAAATTATAGATCGGTCCGGCATGAGCAACGAGCTGTCCATCCAGCGTATCAATATTGTTCACATTCGCCAGGTAAAGACAATTGAGGAATTTTCTGACGTGGGTATGGGTAGAGTCGTTCGGTTGCCATTCCCAATCTGTTTTGTATGAATATGACGTATAATAAGTATTGTACTCATCAACTACTGCGTCCGTAATTTTCGGATACATGGGTACATATTCTGTATTGAAATCATCACTCACCATTCCTAAATACCATGGTACAGGTGTCGATTGCGGATTGAGGCGGTATTTCATACACATTGCCCAACCCCATGGACCCAATTCGGTATTGGAGTAAAAAAGAAGTATGTCACCCATTTTATCTTCAACCATTTTCATAGAAGTAACGAATTCAAGCACCACGAAAATCATCGTATCCTTCACAACAGTGGTTCCATTTCCTATAGCATAGATATTCAGCATCGTACTGCCTTCGTAATAGAGTGAGTTCAGATAGATACTGTCGTTTTGTGCTACAATAAAATCGCAGTCCTGGAAGTTGTGCTGATCCTGAACTGTGCCGATCACATCCCAGGTTGAAGTTACCTGGTTATGCTTTTTAAAGGTGTAGTTGATATTTCCCGGATTAAATGTACTTACCACATTCAATCCAACCGGACGATTCGAATTGTCAAGCTGTACACGTTTGAAATTTCCTGGACTCAAATCTGTCCAGTTTGTTCCATCAAACTGATATACTGAACCACCATTAGTAGTTCCGGGATCGATAAAATGAATAAATACGGTATCTGCAGTTCCATGAAGCATTTCTGCATTTAGGTATTGTGCCGTCATGGGAGCCAACGTACTTGTGTTGCTCCATATCAGATTATAAGCCAAGTCGTATTTTTCTATCACAAAAGCATTGGAAACTTTACGAAGCACATACATTTCATTATTCGTGATCGAAAAGTCGACACCATCGGTTCCTGTCAATACATTATTCCAGACGTCGTTTTCCTTATAATCAATTCGATAGAGATTACTCCCGACCTCCTTTTGCATGGAAAACAATCTGTTTGTAGATGTCTGAACCATGAGCTCGCCATCCTGGTAATTGTGATAAGTTAAGGTATCGTTGCAGGCATAATCCCATTGTGAGAATGCAAAATTGAAACAGATCAGGTTAAATAGAGCCAAAAGGCATAGGTTGATATTCGTTTTCATCTATTAAGTAGGTTTGAATCCAGTCGTTCAACGAATATAGAAATAGAAAAACCAAAGTCGGACTATTCAGTATCAACAAATTACCAAAACCCAACTTTGGATTATCATAAATTATTTTTTGGATGAAATCACACCCGGTAACAAATTGCGTTGATATTCATTCCTGCTCCAACGGAGGCGAATAGAACATTATCTCCTTCTTCCAACGTATAACCTTCCATTTCACCTTTTTTTACCATTGATAACAAGGTAGGAATAGTCGCAACCGAACTGTTTCCCAATTTATGGATATTCATTGGCATCAGGAAATCAGGAATTTGTTCTTCACCATACAATTTATATAGCTCACGAACGATTGCTTCATCCAGCTTTTCATTGGCCTGATGAATGAAGATCATCTTGATATTCTTTATATGAAGATTTGCCTTATCCAAACAATCTTTCATTGCCAGTGGAACATTCTTTAAGGCATACTCATATACTTTACGGCCTTTCATTTTCACATAACGAATACGCGGATCTGATTCCGGAAAGTTAGACTTACCAAGCGTAAGGTAATCTACCTCATCTTCGCAATGACTTTGAGCGCTTGTGGAGATAATCCCACCATTTTCTCCTACTTTCACTTCAACAATCGCAGCTCCTGCTCCATCAGCGAAAATCATACTGTCACGATCATGCGGATCCAAAACTCTGCTCAATGCTTCCGAACCAATAACCAGGCAGCGCTTCGCCATTCCAACTTGCAAAAAAGCATGAGCTTGGATCATTCCCTGCACCCAGCCCGGACAACCAAAAATAATGTCGTAAGCAACACAGTTCGGATTCCTGATTCCCAGTAGATTTTTAACCCTGGATGCTATGGAAGGAATCATGTCAGTTTGAATGGTGTGTTTGTTCACGTCGCCAAAGTTGTGAGCAACGATGATCTGATCGATGGTTTCACGGTCACAACCCGCATCTTCAATAGCTTTTTCTGCTGCCATTGTCGCCAGATCAGAGCAATTCAAATCTGACCCTGCATAACGACGCTCGCTGATCCCTGTAATCTGTTCAAACTTACGGGTGATAACTTCAGGGCTTTGCCCTATTACCTGTTGATTTTCATCATAGAATTCATTGATCATGAATTCGCGATTCGTCTTAACGACTTCCGGAATGTAACATCCGATTCCTGTAATAACACTTTTCATTCTTGAAATTGGTTTAAAACTGCAGGATTTGGGGAGTTTTGCCTTTCGACGGTATGAAGTACAGGGGATACTTCTGTTAAAACAAATGTAGCATTTGTAATGACTAATTGCTAATTACAATTGTCAAAATAATTTAAAAATGGAATCCAAGGGTGAAAACACTCCTATCTCACAATCCATTTCTCGTTACACAAGACCACTTTGTTCGAAACCACCTGTATAAAATACGTTCCCGGAACTAATTTCAAATTCTCAGCATTCAGTTCAACAGTATAAATATCTCCTGATAAAACCGGGGTTACATGGATGATCTTACCATTCAAATCAACAAGCTGAACTTTTGGCTTCTTTATTCCTTCAGCTTTAAAAGAAAAAGTACTTACCGACGAAGGATTCGGAAAAAGCGCATATTCAAGATCATAGGCATTTGATTCTATATCAATTCCACCATTTGTTTTGTCAATATCCCATACAATTGTATATGTATGAGCCATAACGTGATTTTCATCTCTGATATACGCCGAAGTATCCAAAATTGTAGCCATTAACACATTGTTTCCAGCCACTAATGAAGAGTAATCCACTTCAAGTGAATCATCAATTCCAATCTGAGCATCTGTTCCGTTCAAATTCCAGGTAAAACGCAAAGTATTTGGCTCCGGACGAACTGATCCAAAATCGAACAAAAGATCACCGGTTGCAATTACCGTTGACGCTGGATCAGGAGTGTACGAATCATATGGCATCGTAAGATTCATCAGTCGTAAAATATGGGTTTCGCGACAAACAGGGCAAAACGGATAACCCACCCCCAGGTATTCCATTTTACATTCTCCATCCTGCGGTTTGAACCAGTTCGGATCTCCGGAATGCGGATACAACCCAACATTATTTGTCCCAACCCATTCGCTCCATTTCACAGTAGAAATATCACTATTACTCGTCATATTTCTTTTGCTGTCTGTAGCATATTGTGGTCCCGCCCAATATTCATCTGCCAAACTGGCGAATGAGTGCCCGGTTTCATGCAGCGCCAATTCAATCACAGCACTGTGTTTGGTAAATGTTGCATAAGTTCCACCTGCGCCACCGTAATAACTTGTGTTTGATATCACCAGCGCCTGGTCATAAAACGGCGTATTTGCGGCAAGAACATCATAAACCGCAGCATTATTCTGAACGCATGTCAAACGATGGTAAGATCCGCCACCACAATCGAATGAAACCTTGAAGTAAGAATCAACATCCGTAACCGGTTGGCCGCCACAAGCATTGTCGGAAGAAACTCCGGGATGTGTTACACCACTTTCATTTGAAATGACTTTTACTGCAAATACATTGAAGTAGTTCCTGTATTCCAGGTAAGGCGTTGTAGAGAACATTCCGTTTGCAACGCTTGACGCATCAGTAATGAAATCAACTTGTTCGGCAGATGTATATCCATCACCGAGAATTACAATGTTCACCCTGTTAGTCGTTGGTCCGCTCCAGATAAGCGTATCCACATCAAAAACCTGGGCTTGCACATTTAACCCAAGAAAACAAAAACTTAAGAATAGTAGTTTCTTCATATTGCTAATAATTACAATCTATAACCTGCACAAAGTGTTCTTTTCCAATCGAATCTAATTCAAAAACGACAAATTTCTCAATTCGTTCGCTAATGGTCTTAAATCTAAAAACCACTTCCTGATCCGGAAATGAGAGTTCGATGTGTTCGATCTTTCCATTTTCATGATAAAGTTCCCCCGAAGGATTCAAAACATCGTGAATATAAAAATCCTTTAGCGGCCTTCCTTTTCCATCCAATAGCTGGATTAAATATTTTGAATGTTCATCTCGGAGGAATTGGTCATTTTTTTTTAATTCACCTGTTACCTGAACGATTCCGCCAAATTCAAAAATAACCTTATCTGTTTGTTCTTTTTGTGACAATTTCGCCGTAAAGAACGTAATGCCCTCCACTTCGGTTGAACTGCTTTTGATAGGTTTATCATACGGACCATTCCCCTTGTACCGTGTAACACAAGAAAAGAATAAGATTAGAACCGGAAAAAAGAATAATGTCTTCATAAACAGTAAACCGAAGGTAAATATTAAGTTAGAAACAATACTCGCCGATTGCTCAATGGAATGACATTCTCAAACAAGGAATCTGACCGAAGTACCGATTTTGTCTCATCGTATAACTCTATAATTTAGAAATCTGGGATACTTTTAGGAAGTGAAAAATATACTTGGACTTTTATTCCTCGCATTTCTTGCGAACAACACTTCGGCTCAAATCTATAGAGATTCAACACAATCAATCGATGCAAGAGTAAACGACTTACTCGCACGAATGACACAGGAAGAAAAATTCTGGCAGGTTTTTATGATTCCGGCCGATGTTGATTCCAGTAACTGGCATTTACTTCAGCACGGCATTTTCGGAATACAGTTAAGCGCAAGCTCACAAGGTGATGCCGGTGGACAAATGCTAAATTATAACACCACCGATAACGCAGAGGCATTTGCTAAAAAAGTGAATCGTGTGCAGTCGAGGTTTATGAATGAAACCCGGCTGGGAATTCCGATTATTCCGTTCGATGAAGCCCTTCATGGTTTGGTAAGAAGTGATGCCACTTGCTTCCCACAAAGTATTGCAATGGCAGCGACTTTTGATACGGCATTAATAAGAAGAGCCACCGAACACATTGCTTACGAGACCAAAATTCGAGGAATCCGGCAGATCCTTTCACCTGTTGTCAATCTGGCAACGGATGTTCGCTGGGGAAGAACAGAAGAAACCTATGGAGAAGATCCTTTTCTCTCCGCACAAATGGGTCTGGCCTTTGTACGTTCTTTCGAAAGAAGTGGCATAGTTACAACTCCAAAACATTTTGTAGCGAACGTTGGTGACGGTGGAAGAGACAGCTACCCTGTTCACTTAAGCGAACGGTATTTATATCAAAGTCATTTTATACCGTTTATCACAGCAATTCAGCAAGGAGGGGCACGTTCAATTATGACAGCCTATAATTCCTTAAATGGAGTTGCCTGTTCTTCCAATTCCTGGTTATTGAATGAACAACTGAAAGCGAAATGGGGATTTGAAGGTTTTGTAATCTCAGATGCAAATGCAGTTGGTGGAGAACTGGTTTTACATAAAACCGCTTCAACTTATGCGGAAAGTGGTGCTCATGCACTTAACGGTGGTTTGGATGTGATCTTTCAAACAGATGTAAACCATTACAAATTATTCTATCCGGCTTTTACTGACAATTCTATCAATCAACAACGCCTGGATGATGCTGTAAAAAGGGTTCTTCGTGCAAAATTTGAATTGGGTCTTTTTGAAAATCCTTACATCTCCGAAGAGATCAATGAAGAAAAAACACATACGGAAGGAAAAAAACTGGCACGAAAGGTAGCACAGGAATCATTTGTGTTGCTCAAGAATGAAAATCAGGTGCTTCCTCTTTTGGGAACAGCAAAGACTATTGCTGTTATAGGAGCAGATGCTACAGAAGCACGACTTGGCGGTTACAGCGGTCCCGGATTTCAAAAGGTAAATATCCTGAATGGAATAAAAGAACAAGCTGGAGATATCAAAATTCTATACTCCGAAGGAGTTGGACGAAATTCAGTTGAACATGAAGTTGTCACCAGTGAATTCAAAGCGGAATATTTCGACAACCTGGAATTGAACGGAATACCTGTCTTCACAAGAACAGAAGAAAAAGTTGATGGACACTGGACACTTTTCTCTCCGAATGAGAAATTGAAAGTAGACCATTTTAGTGTTCGCTGGACGGGAGAATTGACTGCACCGGCTTCGGGAGAATTTGAGATTGGAATAGAAGGAAATGACGGTTTCCGTTTATATCTCAACGATGAATTGATCATTGACGTTTGGTCGAAACAGAGTTACAGAAAAGAACTCGTAAAGTACAACTTCAAAAAAGGCAAGAAGTACAAGGTTCGGGTAGAATTTTTCGAATCACTGGGAGAAGGAAAGATCCAATTGATATCAAACCTTTCAGTGAGTAACAATTCAAAACTCAAACTTTCAGAAGCAGTAAAAACGGCGAAAAAAGCTGACATTGCCGTTGTAGTCGTTGGAATTGAAGAAGGTGAATTCAGAGATCGGGCATCATTGAAACTCCCTGGAAAACAAGAGGAAATGATCAAAGCAATTGCCGCTACAGGAAAACCGGTTGTCGTTCTCATTGTTGGCGGAAGTGCGGTGAATATGAATGCATGGATAAATGATATTGATGCCATCGGAATGCTTTGGTATCCGGGTGAAGAAGGCGGAAATGCTGTTGCAGATGTATTATTCGGAAAAGTGAACCCGGCCGGACGTTTACCAATAACCTTCCCATTGGACGAAGCCCAGCTTCCATTAGTTTACAATCACGAACCAACCGGAAGAGGGGATGACTACAACAACCTGAGTGGGCAACCTCTCTTTCCATTCGGATTTGGTTTGAGTTACAGCACTTTTTCCTATTCTGGTATTCACTTAGAGAAAACAATAATAGGAACTACTGAATCTACTGTTGTTCATTTGAAAGTGAAAAATACAGGAAAGGTTGATGGTGACGAAGTGGTACAGTTATATATTCAAGACGAATTAAGCTCCGTTGTACGTCCGGTCCTGGAATTAAAGGGTTTTCAGCGCATTCATTTGAAAGCAGGCGAAGAAAAAGAACTTGAATTTGAAATCACTCCGGAAATGCTCTCACAACTAGATCTCGAACTGAATTCCTTTGTAGAACCAGGATTTTTTAGAATCATGATCGGGGGATCAAGTAAAGACTTACGATTGAAAGTTGATCTGGAAGTAAGATGATCAATCGAGAATCCTCATCAGATCATTATTGATATAATAAACTTCTTTCCCATCACGTAGCGCTGAAAGCACACCCGCTTCAACCAGTTGACCTGCATACTTTACCAAGGTAGTTCTACTCGTAATGCCAAGCACTTTCGCAATGCTCTGCTGCTTGATGTACGGTTGAGAAAAAAGCAGTTCATTCAATTCTGCAGTATACCACTTCAAAGATTTCCTGGTATATTCCAGGGTTGCTGCTTGTTGATTCAGTATATCGTCAACAACAGTGTTTGTGTATTTTGCGGTTTGTTCAACAGCGTCCATCATGAAAATAAGCCATGGTTTCCATGAATTTCGTTGTGTCACTCCTGAAAGATGGTGATAATAATCTTCTTTATGTCGGATGATATAACGGCTTAAATAGAGAATAGGATGCGAAAGCAATCCCTGATTAACCAGATACAACAGATTCATAATTCTACCCGTTCTTCCATTCCCATCCAAAAAAGGGTGTATTGCTTCGAATTGATAATGTGCAACAGCCATTTTCAAAAGCGGATCAAGACCATTATCATCGTTGAGAAACTGCACTAAATTATCCATTTTTTGCTCCACAATCCCTTCCCCTCTAGGTGGGGTATAAACCACTTCTCCGGCCCGTAGATCACTATTCCCCCTCCGGATTACAATCTGTGATTGTGCAGAACGAAAACCTTGATCGGTATCTTTAACCTTTTGGAAAACAGTACGAATAGTGTCCAAATCTACCTTCCCCTTCTCTTCCATTTTTCGATAACCTCCCCACAATCCTTCACGATAATTTAAAACCTCCTTAGTTGAAGGATTTGCATTCTCTTCTTTTATAGTCGAAGAAATGGCTTTGTACAAATCGTCATCGGTAGTAAAAATATTCTCTATCTCTACCGAACTTTTTGCCTCACGGATCGATAAGGTATTAATCAGCATATATGGATTCGGCATTCTGAATACATTCTTACTGAGTTCAGCTAAATGCCGTGAAGCAATACCCCATTTCATCAACACTTCTGCATCAAACACTTCTTTTGAAAGCGGTAAATCAGGCAGTGCATTATAAGGTTTATTTCTATCGTACATAAGCTGAATATGTCCATTTTTTAATCATTTAATGAACATAATGCAAATATATGTTCATTTCATGGACAAAAACAAATAACATGTTCATTTTCACCAAAAATAATGAACATGTTATGCTGATATGTTCATTTCATGGACATATCTTTAAAAGTAGAGTTCATAATTATTCTCGAAATCGAAGGTCCAGCCTTTCTTTGTATAATCAGAGAGCAACTTCTCCATTTTTGGAACATCATTATCCAACATTGCCTGCTTATATGGTTTTGTACGCCTCCATGTTTCCGAGTTCGGGTATTTCTGTTCCAGAAAAGTATAAGCATTCTTGAAATAGTCCGAGATTTCATCGGATCCGTAATCTTTAACCGGCGTATTGTCCATTCCGGTCAGGAAAAACGAAAACAACTGCTGACGCGTCGCTTTCACTCTGTCCTTATAGGGAAAATCAGGGTTCTTCTTCTCAAAATTCTCATACCATATCAAACGCTCAACATACTCCTTCTCGCTGATCATTATTGCTGCATCACCTGCAAACTTATCTTCGTTGTCCTTATTCAAACGCTCAAGATAAGATTTCATCGTCGGGGAAACGAAATCATAAAAATGTTTGGAGATGTAACTTCTGTCGTAGCCAATACAGATCATTCCTTCGGGAAATTCCAAACGATAACCATAGGATTTCACTTTATTTTCTTCTTTGATGTAAGCTTTTGGCATCGGAAGTTTTTTTCCATTCTCATCGAAAGCAATCCAAACTGTTTCCTGGAGCTTCACATTGTTCATCACAGTCTCATTCAAAATGTAAGTCATGCCCTCATATAAATGATGAAAAGCGAGAAATGCGGTATCACACTCCTCTACATTTGCATCTTTAAAGATTTGCTTGTACATGTTCATCGCTGACTCAATACTTTTCACATCATTCGAATCGAGTTCTGCGACGTATTCTTTGTAGACTTTCACCAAGTCTTTTTTCGGTTGCTTATCACCTACCTCCTCATCTGCTCTCACAGACTCCTTTGATTTTGATGAACCACCGCAAGAACCTGTAAAGAACAACAAACCAAACATCAAAACACCAAACAATTTCATCTCTATTTCCTTTTGTGACCTCCACCAAATTACACACTAATTCTCGATCTGCAAGAAATTCAAAAATGGTTGAGAAATAGCTGGTTTATAGGTTTGAATAAAGCTGTAAACATTTAACTTTGCAATTATGGATTATCTGAAGGGGCTAAACGAAAGCCAACGTGTTGCAGTAGAGAATATTGAAGGTCCGACAATGGTTATTGCCGGAGCAGGATCGGGAAAAACACGTGTGCTCACCATGCGCATCGCCTACATGATCGATCAGGGAATTGATCCGTTCAATATCATGGCGTTGACGTTTACTAACAAAGCAGCTCGTGAAATGACTGAGCGTATCGGCTCAATAGTAGGTTCCGGTGAAGCTAAGAACATCACCATGGGAACTTTTCACTCTGTTTTTGCGAAAATCCTCCGCATGAACGCCAGCAGGTTAGGATATCCACAAAACTTTACGATATACGATACTCAGGACACAAAAAGTCTATTGAAAGATATTGTCAAAGAGTTAAATCTGGACGACAAGCTTTATAAGCCAAGTATGATCTACGGTCGTATTTCAACCGCAAAAAACAACCTCATTTCGCCGGAAGATTACCTGGCAAACGAGGAAGTAATGATGGAAGATAAATCCAGTGGGAGACCAGAACTTGGACGGATTTACAAAACATATGCACTTCGCTGCTTTAAAGCGGGGGCAATGGATTTCGATGACCTGCTTTTCCAGACCAATGTACTTTTACGTGATTTCGAAGATGTCCTTCATTATTATCAGCATAAGTTCAGGTACATTTTGGTGGATGAGTATCAGGACACGAACTATTCACAATACCTGATCATCAAGAAACTCGCTGCAGTTTATGAGAATATTTGTGTAGTTGGCGACGACGCGCAAAGCATCTACTCTTTCCGTGGCGCAAACATTCAGAACATCCTGAATTTCCGTTCGGATTACCCGGATTACAAATTGTTCAAACTAGAGCAAAATTATAGAAGTACACAAGTTATCGTTGAAGCGGCGAATAGCGTTATTGCCAGAAACCAGGATCAAATCAAAAAGAATGTTTGGACAGCAAACGACGAAGGAAATCGCATCAAAGTGATTCGAACACTAACCGATAACGAAGAAGGTAAAACGGTTGCCAATAATATTTTTGACCTGAAGCATTCCGAGAGTGGCGACTGGCAAAGATTTGCTATTCTTTATAGAACAAATCGTCAATCACGCTCTTTTGAAGAAGCATTACGGAAATTGAATGTCCCGTATAAAATCTATGGAGGACTTTCTTTCTTCCAGCGTAAGGAGATCAAGGATTTGATGGCCTATTTCCGTTTGGCAGCCAATCATAACGATGAAGAAGCCCTGAAACGTGTGATCAATTATCCAAAACGTGGAATTGGAAAAACATCCTGGGAAAACGTCTTGATTTCAGCCGGAGAAAACAATGTTTCCATCTGGGATGTTATCAGCAATTTCGGATCTTTCAATGTTGCTATTCCAACTGCTACCAAGCAAAAGATCAATGAATTTGTGACGATGATCAACAGCTTTACCGCTGAAATGAACAAACTTCCAGCGTACGATCTTGCACAAACCATTGCTAAATCATCAGGAATACTGAAGGAATTGTTCTCGGAAAAAGATAAGGGCCCGGAAGAAGTAGAACGTTATCAAAACATTGAAGAACTTTTGGCCGGTATAAAAGAGTTTACGGTTCAAAAAACGACCGAGAACGAAAGCGCATCACTTGCAGATTATATGATTGATGTTGCCCTGTTAACGGATGCTGATACAGACAAAGAAGATGACAACAACAAAGTAACCATGATGACGATTCACTCCTCTAAAGGTTTGGAGTTTCCACATGTGTTTCTGGTTGGCCTGGAAGAGAATTTATTCCCTTCACAGCTCTCTATATCATCAAGAACAGACCTTGAAGAAGAACGCAGGCTATTTTACGTAGCCTTAACACGTGCCGAAAAAAGCTGTACGATCAGTTATGCCGCATCGCGCTTCCAGTTCGGATCCTTGAACTCGTGCGAGCCAAGCCGTTTCATTTCGGAGATTGATCAAAACTACCTACAGTTCGAATCCGCGCACAGTTCAGGTGGCGGAAGATCTTTAGGCGGTGGATTCGGTTCAACACGAATCGGAGGCTTGAATAATCGCCCAAGCGGATTTACAACCCGGCCAACCGGAAATTTCAAAAGCGTAAAAGATTTATCCGGTTCAGCCGCCACATCAAATTCAAATGAAAATGTTGCGTTGAAAGTTGGATATGTTGTTCAGCACGGAACATTCGGAAAAGGAAAGATCACGGCTTTGGAAGGTGCAGGAGAAGAAAGAAAAGCAACTGTATTCTTCCCACAGGTTGGGTCAAAAACACTATTGCTCCGTTTTGCGAAATTGACAGTGATTGAAGATTAATTTACCGATAGACATTACAAAAAAGGGCGATTTCTATGAAACCGCCCTTTTTTGTAATCAATAATTCCATTATTCCCAGAAGAAAATTCCATCGATCACCCTATTCGCGTAAGGCTCCCCTTTCATTTTCTCCGTTAATTCTTGTCGTAATGCTGCAGGAGAATATTCCTTCCCTTTTGTTTTGGGTCTAGCCAATTGTTCCGCAGTTGGCGCAATCTTTTCTACCGACGTGGCAAAATATACAATTCCACCATCTTCAGTTGCCAAACCAAGAACGGCGCCCGGCAACCCACCGATAATCTCCGGACCAACTGTTGGAGCGATATCCGTTGTGAACCATGCGTAGATACGGGTAGTATCGTTCTTCTGCCAAATAGCGCGTGTACATTCGTAGCCAGCAATATTTCGTGTTTTGTCCGTTATTTTCCACTGGCGGTTTACCATTGAATCCTGAAGGATGATGGAAGTTCCCCAAAAATCATAGAACACTTCGCGTTTATTTTCCTCCCAATTCATGTAAACGGTATTTTTCATCGTCATCCAGCTCATAGGATCTCCTCCTTCGGGAGCAACATAACTAAACATACTCACAGAATCATTGAAATACAACGCGAAATTGTCGATCTTGATTTTGTTCTTCTCGTCGATCATTTTACGCATCCGTTCATCGTCAAATTGCTTGTACAAGTTTGTTCTTCGCTCAAAGGTAATTTTACCCCGCATCACTACCTGACTGTAAACCTGGCTCGATAAAACAAGCGCAAGTACTAAAAAAAGTTTACCACCAACCTTGCTCATCTTCTTCTTTTGTATGATTATTATTAAATCTCAATGTTGCTTTCAGCATAAAATACCTGCGAATGATATTTACACGCTGATCCACAATTACGTTATTGCTTACTGTCCTGTAATTCGATGTATTCTGGTTCAGGATATCAAATGCCTCCACTCCGAAAAGCAAGTTCCCCGTTTTAAGAAAAGAACGTTGGATAGAAGCATTCCAAACCACATAGTTCTGGTTATATCCTGCTGTTCTTCCGGCATTGATATTATAGGTAGCATCCGTAGAAACAAACCAACGGTAAGGCAAAGTCCAGCTAATATCTGCAAACAGGTTATAATTTGTATAAGGCTGACTTGACAATGAACTTAATGTGTTTGAAGGGGCATTATAGTCAAAACCTCCACCTAAGCTGATATTCAGTGAATCTCCGTTATAATCAACAGACAAGTCCGTACCTAATCCTGCATTCTGTGAAATGTTACGTTCACTGTTGATGTAATTTTCTGTACTTGTGAAGTTTCCGTTCAGGTTGATGTGACCTTGAGTATTTTTCATCTTCGGGATCGGGAATCCGGTTCCGCCCCAGAAATATAAATACTGTGCATGATCAACGTTGATCGTTTGAGAGCGCGTACTTCCGAATGCATCGTAAGTCGTAGACGAGCTGAACGCGTTCTGATCATAAGTAAGATTTAACCCGGAATAAACATAGAATCCTGATAATCCTTTCCAAGCATTATGCGAAACATTGATCGTATGCGTGTAATTCGGTTGCAGATCAGGGTTACCTATTTGTAGGTTGTTCGGGTTCGTGTTGTCAAGTACCGGCTGCAATTGCGAAATACTAGGCAACGACGAATTCGTATTGTACTGAACTCGTAGACGGCTTGACTGTGAGAACTTATATGTCAATACAACTCTTGGAAGCAGGTTATTCAACGATTGATTAATGACCGTATCCTGAAACAGATTTCGGTTATCAATGTTGATGGTACGAACTCTTGATCCTACGGATAATCTCATTTTCGAATTCTCATAGATCCCGAATGCCCCAACTCTATGTTGTTGGCGTTCTGTTTCAAACTGATTCGAGAAAATGGTATCCAGCGTTGTAGAATAAATCCCATTCGCACCGTTGTAAGTTGATTTTTGCTGATCGTTGGAATTGGTATACAATTCATATTCAAACTCGGCTTTCCATTTCTTTCCGATAGGCTCCACATAGTTTAAGTAACCTGTGTTAGCAATACTTCCGTTTCTGGTCAATTTCTTCTGATCAAAAGCGTAATTGACCGTATCCGTTGCGGCATCCCGATCGGTTGTATTCAAGTAACCATCCGTATCTTCATCTGCGGTCACCAACTTGTAGCGTGCGATCAATCGACGATTCTTTTTGTGGAAGTCTTTTGTTAACTTGAATGTTGTTGTTGTTCCAAGAGATTTCGTATCTGAATCATTCATCACATCCGTTGTCCGGGTAAGCGTATCTCTTTCAGATCTGAACTGTGTAATATTAGAAACATC
>Ga0307408_100000649_pt1 | contig 29194 bp, 21 predicted proteins | sample 322Cmetagenome_FD_202116 | JGI IMG/M metagenome (GOLD analysis project Ga0307408, IMG submission 202116) | Maize rhizosphere microbial communities from greenhouse at UC Davis, California, United States - 322HYB-C-3 | ecosystem: Host-associated > Plants > Roots > Rhizosphere > Soil | place...
GCGGCTTGGCGCACCGTGTGCGAGGCCAGCATGCCGTCCAGGTACGCCAGCCAGCGCTCCTTATAGTGCAGCCGGGCCAGCGGCGTGCCGGTCAGGGCATTGAAGGTTTTGTCGCAGGCGCGGCAGCGGTAGCGCTGCAGGCCGCTTTCGCGGCCATGCCAGTACCAGTGCGCACCTCCGCAGCGCGGGCAGCACAGCCGCGGCTGGGCCGCCTGGTCCAGCAGGTTGCCGACCTGCCGCCTGGCGTCCGCTGGCCCCAGGCGGGCCTGCACCTATGCACACTGGCGGGCCGTCAGCTGTGCCAGTTGCTCCAGCAGTGATCCGAATGCCTGCGTTTCCATGATCTGCCTCCAATCCAAGAGTGTCATTCCTTGGACAGGGGCCGCTTGGCGAAGTTCCACGATTGGTGCAGACAGCGCCTTTTTTTACGAAGGCAGGAGCGGCTTTGGCTGGGCGGGCGCACTCAATCCGGGGGGCGTTTTATGCAGCGTCGGCTGTTAAATTTCATAGGTCGGTTCTTCATTTTTAACATTGTTGGGCCGGCTGGGGGCTTGCAGAATGCAATATAGAAACGCGAGTTTTTAAAGATAAAAAACATGACCGTGTAGTGCGTCCCAATGCTGCAGAACAGGGCCGGACAACGACGAATTTTCCCTTGTCAGCGGCGCGGCCGGTGATGAGTAATTGAAGTAAAGCGCAACAGAAAGGAATGATAAATCATGAGGGGACAACAAATGAGATTCCAGCTTACGGCTGTCGGACTGGCCTGTGCCACGCTGCTGGGCGGCTGCGGTGGCGGTGGCAGCGGTAGCGGCAACACCGGGTTGGCGCAGTCGATTTCCTTCCCATTCCCGGGCGGCCCTTCGGTGGGGATACCCCCGGCGGTCACCACCATCACGCTGAAAGCCACGGCCAGTTCCGGCCTCCCGGTGACTTACGCGTCGAACACGCCGGACGTGTGCACCGTCAGCGGCGCCACGCTGACGGCGCTGAAGGCGGGCGAGTGCTCGGTGAACGCCAACCAAGCCGGCGGGGATGGCTTTGCCGCGACCACGCAGCGCCAGCTTTTCGTCATTCCCAAGAATAAGCAGGCTATTACCGGCTTCATCAATCCGGGAGCGCTGGCCGTGGGGGCGTCGGTGCAGGTGGCGGCAACTTCGAGCGCGGGCTCGTCAGCCGCCCTTCCCATCGTCTTTAGCACCAGCACGCCCGCAGTGTGCTCGGTTACCGGCACCACGGTGAAAACGCTCGCCGATGGGCTGTGCCTCGTCACCGCCGCCCAGGCCGGCAACGATAGCTTTGAAGAGGTTTCGGTGACCAAGACCGTTCCGGTCGGCACTGCGGAAGGGCCCGCGCTGACGTTCGTAGGCGGCTACAAGCCAAACGATATCGGACGTACCGCGGAGAATGGCAAGATCGATTGGTACGCCTCCGATTCTAACAAAACCACCGTGGCCGCCGACGGCAGCACCCGCACGTTCTCCATGGACAAACAGTCGAGCACCCCAGGTTTCGGCGGCTACTTCGGTATCAGGATCATGGCCGCCGCCATGGACGGTCTCGTCGCGGGCGCCAACACGGAGACCGGTGTGCGGATCGACTCCCAGAAGGCGATGAAGTTCAATATCACGATGAACCCCGAAATGGTCGCCGCGCAAAAGACAAGGCTCAGAGTCTGGCTGTACCTCGGCCACTACGCCAACAATTGCAACGTGACGCTGGAGAAGTTCATGACACCCGTGCAGGGCGTACAGGAGCAAAGTATCGATCTCAAGACCTTCACCATTCAGAATAGTTGCGGCCTGCCGGACCTCGACGTCTGGAACGAGCTGCAGAACTACCCGATCTCCAAGCTTGAGTTCAACGTGCCTGATATCAACAATGCGGTGCCAACAGGCGGAACCAACATCTACACGACCAGCGTGACGACGGGGAAAATCACCTTCAAGTGATGGCGCACCGCTCGGCGCGGTGGGCATCAAAGCAAAACAAGATTTCAAGAGGACAGAAACAATGAGAACCATGGAAACAATGATCAAGCGCAAACCCTTGAGGATGACCGCGCTGGCGTTCGCGGCGGCGCAGCTGGCGGCGCTGTACAGCGGCGCCGCGCAGGCGCAAACGGCGCCCGCGGCGCCGGCCGCCAAGGACGAGGGGGCCGTGATGGTGGTCGTCACCGGCCAGCGCGCGGCGATGCAATCGGCCGCCAAGCTCAAGCAGAATGCCGAGGAGGTCATCGACGGCGTCGTCGCCGAAGAGGCCGGCAAGCTGCCCGACAAGTCGATCACCGAGGTACTGCAGCGCGTCGTCGGCGTGACGATGGACCGCAACAAATCGCGCGGCGACCCGGAGCACTTCTCGGTCGAGGGTTCCGGCATTTCGGTGCGCGGCCTGACCTGGGGTTCGTCGACCTTGAATGGCCGCGAATCGTTCTCGGCCGGCTGGCCGGGACGCGAATTGAGCTGGAGTGATGTGCCGCCGGAGCTGATGTCCGCGGTGATCGTGCACAAGAATCCGCCGGCCGAGTTGATCGAAGGCGGCGTCAGCGGCCAGGTCGACTTGCGTACCGCACTGCCGTTCGACTACAAGGGCGATAAATTCTCGGCCGCGACCTACGTCAACTACAACCAGCTCGGTTCGAAATCCTCGCCCGCCATCTCCGGCCTGGTCTCGAAACGCTGGGATAACGACTTCGGCCAATGGGGCGCGCTGCTCGACTTGTCCGCCAACCAGAGCAATACCCACAACGACACGATCCAGGTGGACGCCTACTTCCCGCGCACCGACATTGTCGCGGGACAAACCGTGTATGTGCCCAAATCGGGATCGTGGCGCACCAACACCAGCAAGAACGACCGCGCCGGCATCTATGGCGCGCTGCAGTGGAAGAAGGCGGATCTTGAGTCGTCGCTCACCTATTTCCACTCGGCCTACAAGGAAGACAGTTCCGAGAACGCCCTGTTCACCGGTGTGGAGAGCCCCTACAAGTCCGTGCTCATCAACCCCGTGTTCGACAGCAACGGCATACTGCAGTCGGCCAAGTACACCTATCCGATCAGCGGCGCGGGCGCGAATCAGTTCGCGGAGGGCGGCCTGGGCTTCAGTTCCAACCAAGCCTTTGCCGAAAGGAGCTCGCAGACCCGGGAGATCGCCTGGAACGCCAAGTGGAAAATCGACGAGCGCTGGTCGCTCCAGAACGATCTGCAATGGGTCCATGCTTCGAACAAGAATTTTCAGGGTGGCATGGTGCTGGGCACCTTCGTGCCGAGCATGAATATCGACCTGACCGGCAATCCCGGGCAGATCACCTTCGACGACGCGGCGAAAAAATTCCTGGCCAATCCGGCGAACTACTACATTTCCAACGTGCAGACGGGTCAAAGCAAGGCGACCGCCGACCTGTATGCATGGAAGACCGATGTGCGCTTCAGGTTCGACCATCCGGTGCTGCGCGACCTGCGTTTCGGCGCGCGCGTGACCAAGCGTTCGTCCGACAATACCAAGGCGACCGGCTCGGAATGGTACAGCAACGCCGAGCCATGGGCGGTCCGGCCGACGTCCGTGGCGGGGCAGCTCCCCACCAAGGAAGATCCGGGCTGGCAGCCGCGCGCCAACTTCGGCTACCTGAGCGATCCAAAGTACGCGGCCCTGATACCGGTCACCACCTTCAATTACAACAACTTCTTCAACGGCAAGGTCCCCGTGCCGGGCGCCCTGGTGCAGCCGACCATGGCCGCGGTCAAGGACTATCCCAACGCTTACCAGAAGCTGGCCTTGGTCAAGAAGTACCAATGCGAGGATTCCAACGCGTATTGGCACAAGAACGACGACTGCTCGACGGCGGGTAGCGACTGGAAGCCGTTCGCCTACGACGGCGACCCGGCAAATACCAGGCTCCAGTCGGAGAAGACGCAGGCCGCATACCTGATGACGCGCTTCGGCTTCGACGATCTGCGCTTCCCGGTCGAGGGCAGCGCCGGTGTGCGCGTGGTCCACACCGACACGACCGCCCACGGTTACACCGTGTTCAAGCCGACCTACAGCAGCACTACGCCGCCGTCTGTGCCGAAGTTTGGAAAGATGGACCAGCCGATCGATTCCGGCCACCGCTATCTCGATGTGCTGCCGAGTCTTAACCTGAGGATGGAATTGACCGACAAGTTGCAAGCGCGCTTCGCGTTTGCGAAGTCGATGTACCGGCCGAGCTTTGGCGACCTTGCCGAGTACGTTGAGCTGGAACAACAGATCAACAACAATAGCAATGGCAACACCATATCGAACATCAACTACAGGGGTTGGAACAAGGGTAACGTCAAGCTGGAGCCGACCAGGGCCAACAGCTTTGACGCGACGCTCGAGTGGTATCCGGGCAACGGCTCGTCGCTGACGGGCGCCTTCTTCTACAAGAAAGTGCGCGACATCGTCTTGCGCTCGGCCTACACCGCCGACTACAACGACTTGGCCGGCAACGCGCAAACCTTCTTGATCAACGCGCCGGTCAATGCATCGGACGGCAAGGTGGCAGGGCTGGAGCTCGCTGGCCAGACCTACTTCAACAACGTGCCAGGGTTGGAGGGCAAGCTGCCGGAATGGGCCAAGGGCTTCGGCATCTCCGCCAACTACACCTACATCAAGAGCAAGCAGAAGCTGCACGAACCGTTTGCTCTGAAGTACTGCCCGGCCGCCGGGTCGTTCAACAACAGTTCCTTGAGCTTGTACGGCTGCGACACCAACGGCCTGCCGTTCACCGACATGCCCTTGCAGTATTTGTCGCCCAACGCCTTTAACTTGATGTTCCTGTACGACAAGGGGCCGCTGTCGATGCGTCTGGCCTACAGCTGGCGCAGTCGTTTCCTGCAGGGCGTGGCGGTCAATGGCACGTCGGACGGCAACGGCGGCGCCACCAGCGCCGATCCAACCCGCGCAACGGTTGTAGACGGCCAGACGGTCTATCCGACGGACGTGGCCTGGGGTTTGCCGACTTGGCAGGAAGCGTCCGGACAGCTGGACTTTGGGTTCGACTATAAATTCAGCGAGCATGTGCAGGTCAGTTTTTCGGCAAGCAACCTCACGGATAAAATCGTTAGACAGACCCAGCAGCAGCATATCGGCAACATGACCCGTGCCTGGTTCGAGCCTGGCCGCAGCTATCGCCTGGCGCTGCGCTACTCGTACTAAAAGTACCAAAGCACTAAAGGGCAAGGGCGTTCCCGCATGCGGGGCCGCCCCGTCGGACGGTATCGATGACGCCGACCAAGTCCTTGCCGGCGACGGCAAGGCACATTATTTGAAAGTGACATCCATGTCCAATAACGGAATCCGAAAAGTCGTCATCGTCGGCGGCGGCACCGCCGGCTGGATGACGGCGGCGCCGCTGGCGCTCAAGCTGGGCGGGCGCTGCGAGATCGTGCTGGTCGAGTCGCCCGAGATCGGCACCGTCGGCGTGGGCGAAGCGACGCTGCCGACCATCCGCTATTTCAATCACGCCCTGGGCATCGATGACGCCGATTTCGTCAGGAAGACGCAGGCGACGTTCAAGCTCGGCATCGAGTTCAAGGATTGGGGGCATGTCGGCAACCGCTTCTTCCACGGTTTCGGCGATTTCGGCCCCCCGATCGACAATCGTCCGGCCTACATGTACTGGCTGCGCCTGTCGCGCGCCTTCAAGGATATGCCGTCGTACGAGCAATGGTCGATGGCGACGGCGATGGCGCGCAACAATCGCTTCGCGCCGCCGCACGGCGAGCTGCCATCCATCACCGACGCCTATAGCTACGCCTACCATTTCGACGCCAGTCTGTATGCCGCCTATTTGCGCGACTATGCCATGCAACGCGGCGTGGCGCGGATCGAAGGCATGATCGACGGCGTCGAACAGCACCCCGAGACCGGCTTCATCACCGCCCTCAAGCTGCGCGACGGTCGGCGCGTCGAAGGCGACCTGTTCGTCGATTGTTCCGGTTTCCGCGGCCTGTTGATCGAGGGCGTGTTCAAGGCCGGCTACGTCGACTGGAGTGTCATGCTGCCTTGTAACAGCGCGCAGGCCGTGCCATGCGCCAAGGCCGCGCAGCTCACGCCCTACACGACATCGACCGCCAAGAGCGCCGGCTGGACCTGGCGCATTCCGCTGCAGCACCGTACCGGCAACGGCCATGTGTACTGCGATGGCTTCACCACCGACGAGGAAGCGGGGCGCGTTCTGCTCGACGGCCTCGACGGCGAAGCGCTTGGCGAGCCGCGCCAGCTGCGCTTTACCACTGGCCGGCGCCGCAAGGCCTGGATCAAGAACTGCGTCGCCATTGGTTTATCGAGCGGCTTTCTCGAGCCGCTCGAATCGACCAGCATCAACATCATCGAACTCGCGGTCGGCTGGCTGATCCAGTATTTTCCCAATCGCGATTGCCGCCCCGAGCTGGCCGACGAGTTCAACCGCCTGATCACGGAACGCTACGAGTTCGTGCGCGACTTCATCGTCTTGCACTACAAGGTCACCGAACGGTCCGATTCGGCATTCTGGCGCTACTGCGCCGACATGCCGATTCCCGACACCCTGAAGCACCAGATCGAGCTGTTCCGCGAAACCGGGCATATGGCCATCTACGATCCGCAGGGGTTTTCCACGTCCTCGTATTTCTCGATCCTGATGGGACTAGGCGTGGTGCCCAAGCAGGACGATCCTCTGATCGACGCCATGCAGTTCGACCAACTGCTGGGGCATTTCGCCAGTCGGCGCGAGATCATCACGCAGACGGTCAAGGCGATGCCCGAGCACGCCCAACACATTTCCCAGCACTGCAGGGCACCATAAAGCTTCCATTCAAACGCATCGTGGTGGTCGGCGGCGGTACGGCCGGATGGATGACGGCCGCCGCTCACCACCGCCCTGAAGGGCACCACGGTCGAATTGTTCGAATCGGAGGAAATCGGCATTGTCGGAGTGTGGGAGAGATCCGAGGCACATGGTGTGCCTGATGAAGCGCTGTTTGAACTGCTTGAAATGGAGTTGCAAATTCTTAATGTCGCTGCAGACGACGTCATTACTCGGCTACCGTGAATTGACAACAAGGGTATGCGTTGCAAATCCGCCTTGCACCGCATACGTGAGGGTGTTTTTGTTCTAGCCGTCAAGGCCAAGCCCTGCCGGGCGCTGCGCGGCCAGGACGGAATGAGCAGCGCTGGAGTGTGCATGGACTTGATAGGCGTTGCGCCCCAGTGCAACCTGATATCAAAGGCCGACGATTTCCGTCAAAAGCTGCCTGTTCTGATCCAGGATGCCTAGGCGGTTTTTCTGCAATTTCGCTTCAACGGCGACATCGTAGAGCGCGATGGCTTTGCGCAAAACGTCGCCTTTGGTGCGGCGGCCGGCGATGGCCAGTTGCCCCAGAAGTGCGTTCAGCTCCGGCGAAACCGACAAGCTGAAGGGCACACATTACGCACTTAACACACGCCCCGGCTTTCAGCCGTAAGTGGTTGACTCCATTGCAAAAAAAGCCTTGCTTTAGCGGCTTACATATCGGCCAGGGCCCGAGCCGATTCCATGCATTGCTTGGCGATCGCTCGTATATTGGTGCGCAGTTACAACGCGCGGGGCGGTAAAATGGGCGGTCGACCTGTAAGTGGCAAGGGATGGCGTGATTTCCGGACGGCGCCGGCGCGAGCAGTCTACCGTGCTGGCGCGTCCAGGGCGGACTGCATTTGCTTGAACAGATCGCCGACAGTCTTTACAAGGAAGTCGTCATAACCTGCGCGCCGACAGGCCGGACCTCGTGCAGCTGCATCGCCCGCTGACGCCGGCCTATTATCAGCCGGACGTCTTCGACGCCATGGACGACCTGGTCGCTGCCGGCAAGATCCGCCACTACGGCGTCGCCGTCGAGAAGGTCGAAGCGGGCCTGAAGGCCATAGAATCCCCGAACTTCGCAACCGTGCAGGTCATCTACAATATCTTCCGCCTGCGTCCGGCCACGCTGTTCTTCGCGGAAGCGGCGTGGGCGTGATCGTGCGCGTCCCGCTCGCGTCGGACCTGCTGACCGGGAAGATGAGCGCCGGCACGACGTTCGCCGCGGACGATCACCGCGCGTTCAACCGCGAGGGGGAATCGTTTGACAAGGGCGAGACGTTTGCCGGCGTCCCGTACGACCTCGCGCTCGAGGCCGTCGAACAGATCCGCGAACTGGCGCCCCGGCGGCGCGACGATGGCGCAATTCGCGCTGCGCTGGATCCTGATGGCGCAAAGCGTCAGCACGGTGATCCCGGGCGCCAGGAATGCCGCGCAGGCGATCACGAACAGCCAGGTCTGCGCGCTGGACGCCACTTCGCCTGAGGCGATGGAACAGCCGCACGACCTGATCGGCGAACTATGCATCTACCTGCGGGGGGGCAAGTGCAAGCGCTGCGTGTCACGTCGATTTAATCGCGCACTTGTTTAATCCCGAACCTGTTCGGAGCCGATGGCGAAGAGACTTGTTGTCGGCTCAGTTGAGGCGGAAAATGGTTTCAACACGTCCGCCAGATTCGTCGCACCAGATCAGTTGCAAATACTGCGGATCTTGTTCAATTCAACCAGCACGCATATTCCGCCGAAACTGGACAGCTGTTCCGCCGCAAACTGGACACGCGGTCCGGCGCAAACTGGACGGAACTGGCCGAGTTTCCGGTTAAGCGCGGCCGTCTGGTTCTTTTTACCTATGCTTCTTATGTGCGTTATGATCGCCATGGGAGGATCGTCACTTGACTCGGGTGATGCTAATTTTTACAGCATATGGACTGTAATTTTCATATACAGTCTTAAGACTGTAATCTAATATTACAGGTTTTAAATTGTATGTGAAAATTACAGTACTTATACTGTAGAACTATAGATGCATAAGGTGCGCCATGGACTTTACCATTCAAACACTTGATCACCTCAAACCCCTCATCAAAGGTTTCAGGAAGCGGGCAAACCTGACCCAGGCTGCCATGGCTGAAAAACTCGGGATCAGCCAGCAAAGCTACGCCCAGATCGAATCGAACCTGGCCTCGACTAGTGTCGAGCGCCTCTTTACTATCTTGCGCCTGCTGCACGTGCGTATTCAATTGGCCGATGAAAACTGCGATCCCGTACGTGGCGACCAGTCCGTGTTCGCGCCAAAAGAACCCCGTGCACCGCGCCAAACTGTGGGGACCGCCAAGCTTCCCGGCGGCGAAGCCGGCGTCCATCACCAGCGTGCGCCGCGGACATCGCATGTGGACCGCGCCGCCCGGGGCGCGTTGGTCCAACCGGGCAAGGCCAGGCAGACGGTCACGCCGGCAAAGGTCATCAAACGCAACGATACGACGAAATGGTAACCATGGCAGGACGCACAAACAGTCTCAATGTCTGGCTGAACGGCACGCCGGTGGGCACATGGACCATGCGCCGCAATACATCGGCTTTCGCGTATTTTGATGAATGGCTGGAAGACGAGAACCGGCGGCCATTATCGCTGTCGATGCCTTTTACCGCGGGCAATCAGCCATACAGCGGCGACGTCGTTACCAACTATTTCGACAACCTGCTGCCAGACAGCGAGCCCATACGGCGCCGTCTTGCCCAACGGTTCCGCACCGGCAGTACCGCCCCGTTTGAGCTGCTGCAGGCGATCGGACGGGATTGTGTCGGCGCCGTCCAGCTCTTGCCGCCCGACGTGGTCCCGGACGACTTGTTCGGCATCCAGGGCGAGCTGCTTGATGAGCACGGCGTCGCCGCGATATTGCGCGCGACCACGGCACTTGGCGGGCTTGGCGGGGACGACCATAGCGCCGACCTGAGGCTGTCCATCGCCGGCGCCCAGGAGAAAAATGCCCTCCTCTGGCACGAAGGCAACTGGTATAAGCCGATCGGCAGCACACCCACCACCCACATCCTGAAACTGCCGCTGGGCCAAGTCGGCAATATGCGCGCCGACATGCGCACGTCGGTGGAAAATGAATGGCTCTGCGCACAAATCATGGCCGGCTTCAGCCTGCCCGTCGCACAAACCGCCATCCTGCGGTTTGAAGACCAGAAAGTGCTGGGCGTGGGGCGGTTCGACCGGAAATATGCGGATGACAACAGCTGGATTGTCCGCCTGCCGCAGGAAGACATGTGCCAGGCGATGGGTTTGTCGCCACTGAGTAAGTACCAGACCGACGGCGGCCCCGGCATCGACCGCATCATGCAGTTGCTGCTGGGCTCGGAAGCGCCGGAAATTGACCGCCGCAACTTTTTCAAAGCGCAGATTATCTTCTGGCTGCTGGTCGCGCCCGACGGCCACGCCAAGAATTTCAGCATTATGATCGAGCCGCAAGGACGGTACCGGGCTACGCCGCTGTATGACGTCTTATCGGCGCATCCGATCCTGGGGCATGGGGCAAAACTCATCTCGCCGCAGGACGTCAAGCTGGCCATGGCGGTGCGTGGCAGCACGAATTACTACCTGGTCAACCGCATCATGCGCCGGCACTGGTCTGCGACGGCCCGCCGCGTGGGACTGGGGGCGACTGCTGCGGAACAGGTGATTGAAGAGGTTCTGACGCAAGCGCCAGGGATTGCTGAACGCCTGCGCAATGGCCTGCCGGAGGGCTATCCGATCGATGTGGCGGACAGTATCCTGGAGGGGATGTTGCAGCAATGTGAACGTCTGGCACAGATGCCGGTAGGGTAAATCTTGGTGCGTGTGTCCACACAAGGGGCGTCGCCGGCTTGGCTGGAGGACTCAGCATCTCTTGCGCTGACGGTATCGGCTCTGAACTTGACCATCCTGCGAAGGAATCGCATGACCAAGCAAATCGCACGTATCACCGGCGCCAGCCGCGGCCTCGGCCGCAACATGGCGCTTCATCTGGCCAAACGCGGTGTCCACATCGTCGGCACCTACCGCAGCGGCGCGGCGGAGGCCGAAGCGCTGCGCCAGGAAATAGAGGCGCTCGGTGGCACGTCGGCTATGCTGGTGCTCGACGTCACTGATACGGCGAGCTTTCCGGCATTCGCTGCGAATCTGATCGAAACCCTGAAAAACGATTTTCGCCGCGAGCGGTTCGACTTTCTTGTCAACAACGCAGGCAACGGGCTTTTCGCCAACTTCGCCGAGGCGACCGAAGAACAATTCGAATCGCTGCTCGCCACCCATCTGCGCGGACCGGTGTTCCTGACCCAAAGGCTGCTGCCGCTGATCGAGGACGGCGGGCGCATCTTGAACGTCTCGTCGGGCTTTGTGCGCTTCACGCAGCCGGGCTATAGCCTGTATGCGGCGATGAAGGCCGCGGTCGAGGTACTGACCCGGTTCATGGCGGTAGAGCTTGGTGCGCGCCGTATCCGCGTGAATGCGATCGCCCCCGGCGCCATCGCGACCGACTTCGGCGGCGGGGTGGTGCGCGACAGTGAACAAGTCAACGCTTATGTTGCCCAAGGCATTGCACTGGGGCGCGTTGGCTTGCCGGACGACATCGGCGGCGCTGTCGCCGCCATCCTGTCCGACGAGATGGGTTGGGCCAACGGCACGACCTTTGACATTTCGGGCGGGCAGTTGCTGTAGCACGGCGCACCCCGCAAATTCCCTGCCGGTAAGCGAAATTCCCTCATGCCCGGCCGTTGGCATCGTCGAAATAGTGTTCGCCCCCCTTTTTCGCTAGTGCGGTGCATGTTCAGATGTTGAAAGTGAAGCGCTGTTTTCATAAGCAAACGCGGCTGTCGTCGCACGGAAATTGTGCAAACATACCGAGTTGTGCCGACAAAATACGCTGCAGAATAGCCACGATGCGAATGAGACACGTTCGCGGACATACAGGCGGGATTGCCGCAAGCATGGAATGTCTGACGTTCGTTGTGTGAACAGGGAATCATTTCGGGCGAATGTATTGCTAGATGAGTGTTCGACTTCTAAAATGAAATCACCGATGGCCAGGGCCCTGGAAGCGGCGGCTTGTTGTAAAGACTTGCATAACAATCAGATAAATAAGAATTGTGCTAAGTAAAATTATCGTTGGAGACAATTGTTATGAATATCACAGCTGGTGCCACGGCCAAGGTATGCTCTACGGTTGAAACCCAAGTAGGCTGCATTGAGGTTGTCGACTATCAGTGGGATGCGGGGGCGGAATTTATCGGGTTCTCGACCGAACCGCTGCTCCGGCTAAGGCTGTGGCCGTCGCGCCTCGATGCTCGGGGCTGGGTGGATGCCGATGAGACGGGTTCTTTCGGGTCTTTAATGCTTATGCCGCCCAATGTGGAAGTACACGTGCGCGCGGCGGGCAATCTTGAAGTGGCGCGCACAGTCGACTGCAGATTTAACCTTGATTGGTTGAGCGAACAGGCGGAATGCGATGCTGCCCAGGTGATGGCAGATCCGGCCTCTTGCCTGAGCCTCAGGAATCCCAATATCGAATATGGCCTTCGACGGGTTTCGGAAGAGGTGTTGGATCCCAAGCGCTCCAGCGCCGAAATGATCGGAGCACTCGTCACCCTCATCGGAGTTGACTTCGCCAGATTGTTGTCTGAGCAAAATCGCGGCGGGTGCATGACTGATTCCAAGGGAACCCTTAGCAAAGCGCGATTGCAATTCATTCAGAATTACATCAAGTCGTTTGAGGATGGTTCACCGAATCTCAGCAACGTTGCCGAGGCGTGCGGCTTCAGCGTTGCCCACCTGCGGCGTATTTTCAAAAGCACGACAGGCAAGACCGTTTACGACTACATCGAAGAGGTTCGGATGGTGCGCGCGCAGACGCTGCTGCGGGACTCTTCAATGCAGTTGAAGGCGATTGCTTATCAACTGGGTTACGCTCACCCCAGTGCGTTCTCGTCAGCGTTCAAAAAGGCTACTGGCGAGGCTCCAGGCGACTACCGCGCCCGATTCGGTACCGCAGTTGAGGGGCGCTGACCTTGATAGAAGTCGCTGCGGATTGCTGAACATTCATCTGCGGCGAGCGCGCTTTCCCGATCGCTTTCTGGCGCAAGCTTGGCTCCGCCACTGACGTTCGCCCCGCCTGCCACTCTTCCATCTGTGCCTGCTAATCTCCTTTGAATCGTATTGCCATCGACCAGGTGACAACCGCGATTTTAGTCCCAATTCCCTTTCAATTCGGCAGTACTCGTTTTGGATAAGCATTGACCCTTATGCGGTCGCGCTTTCCATGGCAATCAATGTGCGTCTCCATAGAATATCGCTAAGGCCGGATAGATCTCGGCAATCAACGGAGACCATTGTAAATGAATCATACGAACTGCCAGAGCGCACCAGTTGCGGCACCGCTTCACAAGGTTGAATCAAATACCCCGCCTGAGCGGTTTGCACGTGGCTGGCACGTGCTGGGCGTCGCTGAAAAATTCCGGGACGGCAAACCCCACGCGCTGGAAATCTTCAACACGAAGCTTGTCGTCTTTGCCGGCGAGGATGGAAACATCCGTATTCTCGACGGCTACTGTCCCCATATGGGCGGATCGCTCGGTCACGGAAAAATACGCGGCAACAGCGTTGAATGCCCGTTCCATGGCTGGCAGTGGGGTGGGGACGGGCGTTGCGCCGCCATTCCTTTCGCGCCACGCATCCCTCCACGCGCCAAGGTCAAGTCCTGGCCCGTTTCTGAAGTAAGCGGTCAACTTTTCGTTTACCACGACCCGGAGAACAATCCGCCCCCACCCGAAATCGCGATTCCTCCCATCCTGCCATTCGACGCTGGCGAGTGCACTGCGTGGAACTGGGAGAGCCAGGTCATCAACACAAACTGCAGGGAGCTGGTCGACAACGTCGCCGACAACACGCATTTCTACTATGTGCACGGCTGGCTGCCCCGCAAATTCAAGAATGTCTTTGAAGGACATACGGCCAGCCAGATCGCGGTATACGAAACGCGCAAAGACCGCTCCCTTGGCCAGGCGAACGAGGGCGAGAACGACGACCAGTTTGCCATGGATAGCGAGGCCACTTATTACGGGCCCGCGTACATGATCAATTTCCAGCAAGCGAATTACAAAAGCCAGAAAATCGACTGCTGGCTGATCAACGCACATTATCCAATCACGCCAAACAGCTTCATGCTTCATGCCGGTGTGGTAGTCCGGAAAATGCCTGGAGTGCCGGACGAAGTTGCGCAGGCGATCGCAGACGAATACACCGTGGCATTCCGTAACGCGTTTTATCAGGACGTGGATATCTGGAAGAACAAGGCGCGTGTCGACAATCCTATTCTGTGCCAGGTTGACGGGCCGGTATACCAATTGCGACGCTGGTATGAACAGTTCTATGTCGATGCGAAGGATGTGCAGCCTGACATGGTGGCCCGCTTCGAGCTGGAGATGGATATGTCCAAGTCACTGGCGTATTGGGAAACGGAACAGGCTGCCTTGCCATGAAAATGAATGAAAAAATGAACGGTGAGATTGCCGTAGTCTATATCGATGACGCTCCCCTGAACACGTTGTCGATAGGCCGCGGCGTGGTGAGCACGATCCTGTCAAACCTGAAATCGCAACTGGCGCGGGACGACGTTGGCGCAGTTGTTGTGCGGGGCCGAGGGAAGTGTTTTTCCGCCGGCGCCGATATCGCGGACTTCGACAAATCTCCGGAGAAGATCGGCGAATTGCGAGAGTTGATCGAATTCACTGCGCGCGCGCGCAAACCAGTCGTGATGGCAATCCACGGCTATGCGATGGGAGGCGGCCTTGAACTGGCACTGGCCGGTCATGCACGCATTGCAACGGCTGACGCAACCTTCGCCTTTCCCGAGGTGACGCTCGGCCTGCTGCCGGGTGGTGGTGGAACGCAACGCTTGCCGCGTTTGGTCGGGCCGTCCCGGGCGCTTGAACTGATCCTCACCGGAAAAAGGATCAATGCCCAGGAAGCGCTTGCGTGTGGCCTGATCGACGCCGTCGTGGACGATATTGACAAGGCGGATCTGGCGGACGCTATTCGTACCTTGCCGTTGCGTGTAGTACATGAGCTGCACGTGGGGGAAGACGTTGAAGCCATTGAGAAGGCGCGCGCGGAAGCGTCCAGGCAGCGCACATTGAGCACCGCGCGGGACGATATCATCAAGTGCATTGCAGCGGCCGCTGCTGAAGGTGCATTCGAGGACGGGCTGGCGCTGGAAGCGCGTTTTTTCGACGCCTTGCTCGCCAGCGACGCTTCAGCGGGCTTGCGTCATTCCTTCTTTGCGGCACGCCAGGCCGCGGTGATACCCGGTATGGAGCGCGGCTTGCCCGCGCCGACGATTGATCATTGTGCGGTGATCGGTGCCGGGACCATGGGCGCCGGGATCGCCCTGGCATTGCTCAATGCCGGGCTGACGGTGGTATTGGTCGAGCAGCGCGAACAGGCATTGACGGCTGCCGTGGACAGGATTGCCAAGATGGTGTGGCGCGACGTCGAGAAGGGCCGCTGTGGCGAACCCGATGCGGTTGAACGTCTGCGGCGCTTAACGCCAACCCAGGCGTTCCAGGACATCGCGAAGGCCGACCTTGTCATTGAAGCCGTGTTCGAGGACATGGACGTCAAGCGCGAGGTGTTCACGGCGATCGATCGCGTGGCGAAGCCGACCGCAATCTTGGCGAGCAATACTTCGACGCTGGACATCGATGCGATGGCGGCATTTTCCCGCTGGCCAGAGCGCGTCGTTGGACTGCACTTCTTTAGTCCGGCCAACGTGATGCGCCTGGTGGAAGTCGTGCGGGGCGCTCGTACCGCGCCGGTCGTGCTGGCCGCGTCGATGGCATTCGCCAAGCGCATCGGAAAGATTGGCGTGGTAGCCGGTGTCTGCGATGGCTTTATTGGGAACAGGATTTTTGAGGAGTACTTGCGCCAGGCTTACTTCCTGATCGAAGAGGGGGCGCTGCCGCAGCAGGTCGATCGGGCGTTGGAGGCGTGGGGCATGGCGATGGGGCCTTTCCGTACGATGGACCTGGCCGGCCAGGATATTGGCTGGAGCATACGCAAAAGACGGGCACTTAGCCAGCCAGACCGTCCCTATTCAAAGCTGCCCGATCTTATTTGCGAACTGGGACGCTATGGTCAAAAGACCAAGGCGGGATTTTATCTCTATCCCGACGGTCGTACCCCGAAAGTCGATCCAGAAATCGATGCGCTGGTGGTCGCGCACTCCGCAGCGATCGATGTTGAACGAAGAGATATATCCGATGCGGAGATCGTTGATCGCTGCGTGCTCGCCATGGTGAATGAAGGCGCACGCATTCTTGGCGAGCGGATCGCCTATCGTCCGCTGGATATAGACGTTGTTTACCTGAATGGATATGGATTCCCGGCGGAGCGGGGCGGTCCCATGTTTTATGCCGAGCGGCGCGGTTTGCATGAAGTCTACCGGCGCATCACTGAATTGTCGGCATCGCGGCACGGATGGGCGTGGCAACCCGCGCCATTGCTGGCGCAACTGGTCGACCAAGGCCGCAGTTTCAGTTCCCTGAATCCAGGATAAAGCATGGCCAATCTAAAAACATTATTCAACCTGGAGGGCCGGGTCGCCTTGATTACCGGCGGTTCGCGCGGGCTCGGCTTGCAGGTGGCCGAGGCGCTTGGCGAGTTCGGGGCCACCGTGGTGCTGGTGGCGCGAAAACAGGAGGAGCTCGATGAGGCAGTGGCGCATCTTGGCGCCTTGGGCATTACCGCGCGTTCCGTGGCTGCCGATATCGGCAGCCACGAATCGGTGGTGAAGCTGGTCGACCGCGTCATCGCCGACGAAGCAACAGTGGATATTCTCGTCAATAACGCGGGAACCACCTGGGGTGCTCCCGCAGAATCGTATCCGCTCGACGGCTGGAATAAGGTCATGAACCTCAACGTGACCGGGTTGTTCCTGCTGACACAGGAAGTGGCCAAGCGCTGCTTCCTGCCGCGTGCGCGTGGCGCTGTCGTGAACGTCGCATCCATCGAAGGGTTGCAGGGCCACCACGCGCGGCGTGGTGGAACGATCGCATACAACGCGGCCAAGGGCGCCGTTGTGAATATGACCCGAGCCCTGGCAGCCGAGTGGGGCGGCAGCGGAATCCGGGTCAATGCGCTGGCGCCCGGTTTTTTTCCGTCGAAACTGACCGAGGCGACGCTGGAGCGCTTCGGGGCGGATCTGGTGGATGGGACGCCACTCGGCAAACTTGGCAGCGGCGATGACCTCAAAGGCGCCGCACTCCTTCTCGCTTCAGACGCCGGTGGGCATATCACCGGCCATGTCCTCGTCGTCGACGGCGGATCAACCATTATTTAAGGACTAGCGACGTGTCACATCCCCTTATTCCCCGTCGGGACCTGGATTTCCTGTTGTATGAATGGCTTAAAGCCGACCTCAGCTACGGTCGTCCGCCGTACGAGGATCACTCTCGTGAAACGGTCGATGCGGTGCTGGATTTATCCGAACGTTTGGCCGTCGATTTGTTCCTGCCGCATTACAAGCAGGCGGACCAGTGCGAACCATTTCAGGACACGTCCGGCGCGGTGCAAGTGCCGCAGGCGATCGGCGATGCGCTCTGGCAGTACGCAAGAGCCGGCCTGTTCTCCGCGGGATTCCCGTCTGAGCTCGGCGGCATGAACTTGCCTTACCTGGTGCACGCGGCGTCATTTTCACTGTTTGCGGCGGCAAACCTCGCGACATCGGCATATGCAATGCTGACGATTGCGAACGCCCGCTTGATTGTCACCTATGGCACGCAGGCGCAGGCGCAGCAGTTCGCCGCGCCGCAGATCGAGGGGCGCTGGTTCGGGACAATGTGCCTGTCTGAACCGCAGGCCGGTTCCAGTCTCGCCGATATTCGTACCCGGGCAGTGGTCGATGGCGATGACGAGTTTGGCGTGCGCTATCGCCTGACGGGCAACAAGATGTGGATCTCTGGTGGCGACCAAAGCCTGTCTGAAAACATCATTCATCTGGTGCTAGCCAAAGTGCCCGCGGAAGATGGGACACTGATCGAAGGCACCAAAGGGATTTCGCTGTTCATCGTACCCAAAGTCTTGCCAGATGGACGCCGTAATGACGTCACTGTGGCCGGACTGAATCACAAAATGGGATACCGGGGAACAGCGAACTGTCTGTTGAACTTTGGTGAAACCTCTGGCGCAATCGGCTGGATGATCGGCGAGCCAGGCCAGGGCCTGCGCCAGATGTTCAGCATGATGAATGAAGCGCGGATTGGAGTTGGCATCGGTGCCGCCGCCGTCGGGTACCGAGGCTATCGCCATGCGCTCGCCTATGCCCAGGAGCGTCTCCAGGGGCGCAAGCCGGAGAGCAAGGGAGGGCCGCCGGTGCCAATTATCGAGCATGCCGATGTCAAGCGCATGCTGCTGTCACAGAAAGCGTATGCGGAAGGGGCGCTGGCCTTGTGCCTCTACTGCGCCAAGCTTGTTGACGAGCATGGCGACGAAGCTGCGGCCGATTTGCTCAGTTTGCTAACCCCGATCGCCAAGACGTGGGCTTCGGAATATGGACTGGCTGCCAATGATCTGGCGATCCAGGTCCACGGGGGCTATGGCTATACCCGCGATTTCGACGTCGAACAGTTGTACCGGGACAATCGCCTGAACCCGATTCACGAAGGCACGACCGGCGTGCAGGCGATGGACTTGCTGGCCCGAAAATTGTTGCCGGAGCCCGCGTCAGGAATGCTGGTTTTACGTCAGCGTGTGAACGCGACCAGCCATATGGCATCGGAGTTTCCAGCACTCGCTCCGCACGCCGAGTCGTTGATGAAAGCGTGGAGTGAAATCGAATCTGCCATCGAGGTGCTGCGGGATGTGCCGCGTCCGCGCGCAACGGACAATGCCGTGCCGTTTCTCCAGGCGTTTGGCCATGGCGTGGCCGCATGGCTGTGGCTGGAGCAAGCGTTGGTTGCGAACCGGGCGCTGGACAAGGCAGGGGCGAACGCCTTTTATGCCGGCAAGTTGCAGGCATGCCGTTTCTTTTTTGATTTCGAATTGCCGCGCGTACCAGGCTGGCTGGCCGCAGTCGTAGCACTGAGCGATGCTGCATCCAGTGCAACACCGGACATTTTTTGAGTACACATCAGGGAACAATATGTTGAAAGAAGTTTTTATCGTAGGCGCGGCGCGCACAGCGATCGGATCGTTTGGCGGTGCGCTGCGCGACAAGACGCCGGGTGAGCTGGCGAGCACCGTGACGCGGGAGGTGCTGCTGCGCAGCGGTGTGCCGGCAGGGCGCGTCGATCATGTGGTATTTGGCCAAGTGATCCCCACTGAGCCCAAAGACGCCTATCTGGGACGCGTGGCGAGCATCGGCGCGGGCATCCCGCACGGCACCCCGGCCATGACTGTCAACCGCCTGTGCGGATCGGGCCTGCAAGCCATACTCTCGGCGGCGCATTACGTCAGCATGGGCGATGCGCAAATCGCCGTTGGCGGCGGGGCCGAGGTTATGAGCCGGGCTCCCTTTCTCGCCACCGCCATGCGGTGGGGCCAGAGGATGGGAGATGCGGCACTGGTCGATGCGCTCAACGGTGCGCTCACCGATCCTTTTGGCAATGGGCTGATGGGCGTCACCGCAGAGAATGTTGCGGACAAATATGGCATATCCAGGCATGAGCAAGACGCGCAGGCGCTGCAGAGCCAGCAGCGCGCGGCGGCGGCCATCGCAGCTGGGCATTTTAAGGGCCAGATCGTTCCGATCGAGGTGCGGGAGCGTGGTCGTGCTTGCCTGTTCGAGGTCGACGAATACGTTCGTCAGGGCGCGACGTTGGCAGACCTCGAAAAACTGCGGCCCATCTTTCGCAAGGAGAACGGTAGCGTGACCGCCGGTAACGCGTCGGGCATCAATGATGGCGCGGCTGCTGTCGTGCTGGCGAGCGCAGCCGCAGTGAACGAATATGGGTTGACGCCGCTCGCGCGCCTGGTTGCGTACGGCCATGCCGGTGTCGACCCCGCGCACATGGGTATCGGCCCGGTGCCGGCAACACGGATCGCACTGGAGCGAGCGGGTCTCAAGATCGCCGATCTCGATGTGATCGAGTCCAACGAAGCGTTTGCCTCGCAGGCCTGTGCCGTGGTGCGCGAGTTGGGACTCGATAGCGGCAAAGTGAATCCGAACGGCAGCGGCATCGCATTGGGCCATCCGGTTGGCGCCACCGGCGCCATCATCACCACCAAGCTGGTTCACGAACTCCACCGCACTGGAGGACGTTATGGCCTTGCGACCATGTGTATCGGTGGCGGACAAGGTATCGCCGCAATATTCGAACGGATCTGACTCCGATACTGGAGTACGAGGAAATAATATGACATTCAAACCGGGACTCATGCAGGAATGGAGCCTGACCACAGACCGATTGCTGGATCACGCGGCGCGTTGGCACGGTGCGAGAAACGTTGCCACGCGCCGGCCCGACGGCAGCATCGGGCGCAAGAATTACGCCGATGTGCACTGCGACGCCAAGCGGCTTTCCAGTGCTCTGCTTGCGGCCGGCATCCAGGCTGGAGACTGCGTGGCGACGTTGGCCATGAACGGTGTGGAGCATCTGGAAGCGTGGTACGCCATCAGCGGTATCGGGGCCATTTGCCACACCCTTAACCCCCGTCTGTCTGATGAGCAGCTCGTGTACATTGTCGGCCACGCTCAGGACCGGATTATCCTGGCCGATGCCGCGTTTGCCCCAATACTTGAACGCATCCTGCCGGCTTGCGCCTGCGTCGAGCGGATTGTGTTCTTCACACCGCCGGCTGATGCACCCGATTTCAACACGCCTCAATGCATGCTGTCCGACTTCATCGATGGCGGCAGCGGCGAGGCCGAGTGGGGCGGTTTCGACGAGCGCAGCGCTGCCGGTCTGTGCTATACCTCGGGCACGACCGGGAATCCGAAAGGTGTGTTGTATTCCCATCGTTCGAATTTCCTGCATGCGCTGACGACGTTACAGCCGGATGTGTTCGGGTTCCGCGCGTGTGATGTCGTCATGCCGGTGGTCCCGATGTATCACGCCAATGCCTGGGCGGTTGTGTTTTCCGCGCCAGCGGCCGGTTCCAAGCTGGTCATGCCCGGCGCGCGTCTCGATGGCGCCTCCCTGCTCGAGCTGATTGAAGAAGAAGGCGTTACGGTGGCCTTGGGCGTACCGACGGTTTGGCTGGGCTTGCTGCAGCACTTGGCAGAAACCGGCCGGCGTCCGGCTACGCTGAAGCGAGTGATCATCGGCGGCGGTGCCTGTCCCGAGCGGGTCATACGGGGCTTCAGCGAACTCGGCATTGAGCCGCTGCATGCCTGGGGCATGACCGAAATGTCGCCGGTTGGCGGTGTCGGGGCCTTAACTCCGGAAATTGCTGCCTTGCCGTTTGACGAACAGATGCCATGGCGCCTGAAGCAGGGCCGCTCCCCAGTCGGTATCGACCTCAAGCTGCTTGATGAAGTCAATGGCCGCGTGCCGCACGATGGCGTCACTCCCGGGCGGCTGTTTGCGCGTGGGCCGGCGATCGCCTCTGGCTATTACCGCGACGAGCGCACCATTCTTGACGCAGAAGGTTACCTTGACACGGGAGATATCGCCACGATCGATGAACAAGGTTTCATGCGGATCACTGACCGTGCCAAGGATGTGATCAAGTCCGGTGGTGAATGGATCAGTTCGATCGATATCGAGAATGCGGCGATGATGCACCCCAAGGTCGCGCTAGCGGCCGTGGTCGGAAAAAGTGACGACAAATGGGGAGAGCGCCCGGTGCTGTTTCTTGAACTTGTCTCCGGAGACCAGGCGACCGCGGCTGAAATTACAGCGTTTCTTGAGGGACGGATTCCTAAGTGGTGGATGCCGGACGAGGTGATCTTTATGGACGCCATGTATATCGGCGCCACCGGGAAAATTGATAAAAAGCGCGTGCGCCAGCAACTGGCCGACACTGCTGATAGCCGCAAGGAGTAGGACAGACATGGACAATAACGCAGGTGAAAATTTTGATGTGGTCATCGTCGGATCCGGTGCAGGTGGCATGCTGGCCGCTATCAGGGCGCACGACGCCGGGCTGCGCGCCGTGGTTGTGGAGAAGTCGGACCGTTATGGCGGGACATCAGCGGTATCCGGTGGCGCAATATGGATCCCCAACAACCGCTCGCTGCAAGGTCGGGACTCCCCCTCGATGGCGATGGAGTATCTCAAGGCGTGTACGGAAAATGCCGTACCAGAGGCAAAGTTGCGCTACTACGTGGACATGGCGCCACAGCTTGTCGATTACCTGTCGGCGCTCGGCATCAAATATTACGTGCATCCCGAACTGACATACCCGGACTACTACCCGAAACATCCAGGTGCTTTGCCCGGCGGACGGACAATGTTTGTCGCGCCACTGGAGGATGGCCATGTGCTCGGCGAGGAATTCTATCGCTTGCGCGAATCGTACCCGGAGTTCAAGCTGATGAACCGGATTTCGCTGGATCTCGAAGAGGGCAGTGCGCTGCTTTACCGTAAGCCGGGTTGGCTCGGCGTGCTGGGACGGGCAATGCTGCGTTACTGGGGGGATATCGGCTGCCGGCGCCGCACCCGTCGTGACCGGCGTCTGACTATCGGCAATGCCCTGATTGGCGGATTGCGCAAGGCGATGCTGGAGCGCGGCATTCCTTTGTTGCTGAATACCTGCATGAAGGAACTCGTGGTGACCGACGGCCGTGTTACCGGTGTCGTCGTCCTGCGTGAGGGCCGCCGGCAGACGCTGAGCGCGCATAAAGGTGTGATCCTGGCCAGCGGGGGATTCGAGCAATCAACGGAATTGCGTGAGCGGCACCTGGGGCATCAATCCAGCGGCGAATGGAGCGCGACGCCGCGCGATAACAACGTCGGTGATGGTCTGCGCGCTGCACAGGCCATTGGCGCCGACACGGCGTTTCTGGACCAGGCATGGTGGGCGCCGACGATACGCATGCCGTCGCAGCAGGCGCCAAATACAAACCGGCATATGGCATTGTTCTTCGAGCGCGGGCTGCCTCACAGCCTGTGCGTAAATCGCAACGGCGTGCGCTTTACGAATGAAACCTGTTCATATCACCAGTTTGGCCAGGCCATGCTGCGCGATCAGGCTCTCACTGGCGCAAATTCGCCGTGCTGGTTCGTGTTTGATGGTGAATTCCGCCGAAAATATCCACTAGGCGGTTTGTTGCCTGGCAGCGTGGCGCCTGATGCGACGCTGCCGCCCGACTGGTTCGATAACTTTCTCTATCGAGCCGATTCGCTTCACCAGCTTGCTGGAAAAATTGGTGTCCCCACGGATGCATTGGCTGATACGGTTGCGAAATTTAATCGCTGTTCCGAAGCCGGAGTGGACAAGGATTTTGGTCGTGGAGACGATTTCTACAGCCGGTACTTTGGCGATCCGTCGCATGGTCCGAGTCGAACGCTGGGAAGCCTTGCCAAGGGGCCATACTACGCCGTGCGCCTTGACCTTGGGGACCTTGGCACCAAGGGCGGCCCTAAGACGGACGAGTCGGCCAGGGTGTTGACTGTCGGCGGCGCGCCGATTCCTGGACTCTATGCGATCGGCAACGTGGCAGGTTCAGTGATGGGGGGAAGTTATCCAGGCGCAGGGGCAACGTTAGGATCTTCCATGACCTTTGCCATGGCCGCAGTCAATAGCTTGCTGACGCAGCAAGATCAAGCGGACGAGCGTTTTGAAGAGCGGATTACCGCTCCTTAATAGGCAATCGAGGCGGCAAACACGAGTACGACTTGTTCAGCATGGCGGCCGCACCGCGCCGCCATGCTGATTACAGGATCGGCCGCTCACTCCTCCCGAAGAAAATTCAGGCAGATGCGGTTGAACATTTCTGGCTCCTCGATCATAAACCAATGGCCGGCGCGATTGGAAATCACCATGCGGCAGTCTGCAATTTTCTCCTGCATGATCAAGGCGTGGCGCACCGGTATGAACTGGTCGTGATATCCCCAGAAACCCAGCACCGGCATGTTCAGGTCTGCGAGCGAGTCCCAGATCGGTGCATGTACCGCTTTGCTGTACACCTCGCGCGGCTGCGATTGTGCGATCGGCAGACGTTCCGCAATCACTTGTTCGGTGAGTATGGATTCGTCCTTGACGAGCAGCTTGAGCAGCGCACGGAACGAGTCCGTGTCGAAGCCGCCTTGAGCAACCGCCGCCGCCATGGCCTGCAGTCCTGGTGAGGTGGGCATCCATTTGGCGAGTTCCTCGATCCCTCCCGGCGCCATGCAGATGAGTTTAGGCACCATGTCCGGGTAGGTCAGTGCAAACTGAATGCCGTAGTAGCCGCCAAGCGAGTTCCCGATCGGGACGACCTTTTTTACCTGCCGCTGCTGCAGAAACTCGTGCAGGATGGCGACCTGGTTGACGCCGCTGTATTCGAAATCAGTCGGCTTGTCGGAATAGCCAAAGCCAATGTAGTCGATGATCAGAACATGGTAGCCAGCGTCATGCAAAGCGGGAAAATTGAGCCGGAAATTACTGTACCCGCTGGCGCCCGGGCCGCTCCCGTGCAGAAACAGCAGAGATGGTTTGTCCTCGCTGGGCGCGCCGTGCTCATGGAAATGGAAGCGCAAGCTCGAATTGAATACTTGAGTGAATTGGCCAATTGGCAGTGCGGATGTAGCGGACATGATGTCTCCGGTTGTGTGTCTGTCTGAAATGTAAACGTTCGAAGTGAGGGCGTGCCCGGCGTACACCGCTGGCGATATATGTGTTCGTTTATCGCAAGTCTTCGTCAATGGTCCGGCCGATTGATCCGATTAAGATGACATCACTGTCTGATCAATCTCTGAGGAACAATCTTGAAACCATTTATCGTTGGCCTTGGTGGAACGGCCACACCGGGCGGCTCCACCGAACAGGCACTTGCATTGGCGTTGCGCGCCGCCGAAGCACACGGCGCGCGGACTAAGCTGTTTGGCGGGGAATTGCTGGCCCGCTTTCCTCATTACCTGGCGGCCGGCACGTGGGACTGCGTGGAGGCCAAGGATTTTGTTGCCGCCATTCGCCAGGCGAACGGCATCATCATCGCCAGCCCGGGCTACCATGGCACCATTTCAGGCCTGGTGAAGAATGCAATCGACTACATCGAAGAGACTTCGAAGGACAGTCGTGTTTATCTGGATGGCCTGCCGGTCGGCCTGATCGCGACCGCGTACGGATGGCAGGCAACCGGCAGCACGATGACGACGCTGCGCGCCATTGTGCATGCGTTGCGTGGCTGGCCGACACCGATGGGTGCAGGCGTGCGCACGGTTCAAGGATTGTTCAAGGACGGCGCATGTACCGATCCTGCCGTCAGCGGCCAACTGGAAATTGTCGGCCGGCAGGTCGCGGAATTCGCATCGCTGCAGATGCGCGACAAGCTGACCACCGCCACGCACCCTGAAACGTGGCTCGGCTTGACCGACTACGACGAGCAGTATCAGCCATCGTAAACCGTGCTGCCCAATTTACCAGGATCACGATCGTCATCTGAACGACGGATGTCGTTACTCGACGCCGTTCCGGAACTGGCCGAGGCGCTCGCTCGCTACGCAGGAATTCCTGCCCGTACTTTTGGCAACGGTCGTTTAGCTCAAGCCTTGAACGTTTTGGGTAAGCGTTTCAAGTTTTCCGAAGCCTAACGCGAGCCTAAAATTGTTTTGTCAATCAAGTGGCCGCGTCGTGGTAAGGCGGTTGGTTAAGCAAAACCATATAAATAATATTTGGAGACGTTTTTATGAGAGTGCAGGAACTCGGTTATGTCGTGATCGGCGCCCAGCGCGTCGCGGACTGGCGTCCGTTTGCAGAGGACATCCTGGGCATGTCGACTGCCCCCGGCCCGAATGACGCGTTGTATCTCAAGATGGATGAGAGGGATTTCAGGCTCGCCATTGTCCCGTCCGAGACGGACCGTCTTGTTGCGTCGGGGTGGGCCGTTCCCAGTCAGGAGGCATACGATAGCTTGAAGAATTCTTTGCGTGAACGTGGCGTTCAATTGACGGATGGTGTCGCCGAGGAACTGCACCTGCGGCGCGTGCAGGAGTTTTTCTGGTTGCACGACCCGGATGGCAATCGGATTGAAGTTTTCTGGGGGCCGGTTTGCGACTTCAAGCCGTTCGTTTCTCCGATCGGGGTACCGGGTTTCATTACGGGCGAACTCGGTTTGGGGCACATTGTATTGCCCGCTTCCGATGTCGACGCTTGCTATCGGTTTTGGCACGAGACGCTGGGGTTCGGCCTGTCCGATATCTTGACCATGAATTTCGGCGGGCAGGCGGTCAAACTGCGCTTTATGCACTGCGAGAACAAGCGGCAGCATAGCCTGGCACTTGCCGGCATGCCATCGCCAGCTGGCCTGATTCACATGTGCGTCGAGATGCCAAGCCTGAAGGACGTGGGCCTGGCGCTGGACCGCGTCATGAACAGCAACATGAAACTGGTCATGACTTTGGGGCAGCACGTCAATGACGACGCCATTTCCTTCTACTTTATGACCCCGGGCGGCGCATTCTTCTTCGAGATTGGTTGGCAGGGCGTATTGAAAGACTGGGACCGCCACACGGTATTCGAAACCACGTTGCCGAGCTATTGGGGTCACAAGTTCGTCCTGAATGATCCGCAATAGCCTGCCGCGCTCCGGCCCAGTCCCGGAGCAGCTGCCGCGACACATAACGCTCGCTTCAAACAAATCAGCAATGCCTAAATATAGGAGCAATGAAATGAAATCCGCAACCGCAACTGCCGTCGCCCGTTCCGTCATCCCCACCCCCGCAGAGTTGTACGAACGCGCGCGCAGCCTTGTGCCGATGCTGGCGGAAAGAGCGTCTTCCTTCTCCGCGGAGACGCGTATCCCCGCCGATGTGATCGATGCGATGAAGGCGTTGGGACTGTTCCGCATTCTGCAGCCAAAAAATTGGGGCGGCTATGAATTGAGTCCTTCCGTATTCTACGAAGTCCAGACCATTCTCGCCGAGGGCGATATGTCGGCAGCCTGGGTCTTTGGCATCCTTGGCGTCCACAATTGGCACCTGGCGCTGTTTGATGCGCGGCTGGCGGCTGAAGTCTGGGCGGATGACGAAGATGTGCTGGTTGCATCGACTTACATGCCGGTAGGTAAAGTCGAGGAAGTGGAGGGGGGATTCAAACTGAGCGGGCGCTGGAAGTTTTCCAGCGGTTGCGACAATGCCGACTGGATCTTGCTCGGCGCAATGCTGCCTGACTGCAAAGGCGGTGTTGAACCGGGCACGCTTGCGGTGCCACTGGCCGATCTGCGCATTGTCGAGGACTCCTGGCAGGTCAATGGCTTGCGGGGCACTGGCAGTAAGGACATTGTGGTGGAAGGGGCGTTCGTTCCCGCCTACCGTACGCACCGTCATCGCCAGGGTTACTTGTGCGACAGCCCAGGCATGAAGGTGTTTGGTGCGCCCCTCTATAAGCTGCCTTTCGGCCAAGTGTTTATCCGTGCGGTTAACACTTCCTGCATTGGCGCACTTCAGGGCTTTGCCGGCGCGGTTGCTGACTACGCCGCCAAGCGGGTCTCACCGTTCGGCGGCAAGGCCGCCGAAAACCAGAGCGTACAAGTATCGATCGCGGAAGCGCTGTCGGCCGTATCGGAAATGAAGGCGGTGCTGCATCGGAACTTCGCCACTCTGGAAGGCTACATTGCACGCGGTGAAACGCCGCCAACCAGCGAGCGTGTCCTGTTCAAGTATCAGGCGGCGCAAGTTGCCAGCCGCGCCGCCGATGCCGCGAACAAGCTGTATCGGGTAGTCGGCGGCATGGGCTTGTTCACCGACACACCGTTTCCTCGCATGCTGAACGACATCCTCGCTGCGCGTCAGCATGCTTTCAACCAGGACTACAGTTTCGCCTGCAATCTCGGCGCTATCGCCATTGGCCGCGAGAACACCGACTATTTCATTTGATTCGCCCGAAACACTGGTTCTGGCCATTTTCAAAAAGGAGAGATTGTGTCAAGTAACGGAGCATCAGAAGTGCGCGACAAGATCGCAGAACGCGCCGCGCTGCGAGAGCGCATTGGCGTCGAGCTGCATACCGCCTTGCGTGAACGCCGCACTGTACCGCCGCTCAGCGGCCGCGGCGAGTCATTAGACATCGACGATGCCTATGCGATCTCGCTGGCGGCACTGAAGCTGCGCCGCGCGGAAGGCGAGCGGGTGGTGGGAAAGAAGATCGGTGTGACGTCGAAGGCGGTGCAAGACATGCTGGGCGTGCATCAGCCTGACTTTGGATTCCTCACCGATCGGATGGAAGTGCGCAACGGTACGCCGATTGACTTCGACCATTACTCTCTAATCCAGCCACGGGCGGAAGCGGAGATCGCCTTCATTCTCAACCGCGATCTCAACGGCCCTGGAGTGACGGAGGCCGATGTATTGGCGGCGACCGCCGCTATCGCACCATGCTTCGAAATCGTCGACAGCCGCATCACGGACTGGAAAATCGGCATCGTCGACACGATCGCCGATAACGCTTCGTGCGGTGTCTTTGTGCTGGGCGACAGGCACGTCAGTCCTCACGGCCTCGACCTGCCGAATCTCAAGGTGACGGTGACCAAAAATGGCGAGATCCTCAGCGAAGGTTTCGGCTCTGCCGTGCAGGGCTCGCCACTCACGGCTGTCGCGTGGCTGGCCAATACGTTGGGCAAGTACGGTGTCTCCTTGAACGCTGGCGACGTGATCCTGTCCGGCAGCCTGGTTCCATTGGCCGCGGCGTTACCGGGTGACCGTTTCGAAATGGAACTGCACGGCATCGGCCGGACGACCGCGATTTTCGTATAAGGCGAGCTGGGCCCGGCCCAGCAGATTATCAACAGTTCTTCATTCTATAGGCAATCCCATGTCCAAGATCCGCTGTGCACTGATCGGTCCCGGTAACATCGGCACTGATCTTCTTTATAAACTTCAACGTAGTCCGGTGCTCGAGCCGGTCTGGATGGTGGGTATCGACCCGACTTCGGAAGGCCTGAAGCGCGCCGCGGAGATGGGACTGAAGGTCACGGCCGATGGCGTCGACGGTTTGCTGCCGCATGTCGCGGCGGACAACATCCAGATCGCCTTCGACGCGACCAGTGCCTACGTCCACGCGGAGAATAGCCGCAAGCTCAACGAGCTTGGCGTGCTGATGATCGACCTGACGCCTGCGGCAATTGGCCCATATTGTGTACCGTCCGTCAATCTGGCGGAAAACGTCAGCAAGCGCGCGATGAACGTCAATATGGTCACTTGCGGCGGCCAGGCGACGATTCCTATGGTGGCCGCGGAATCGTC
>Ga0307408_100000650_pt1 | contig 29170 bp, 33 predicted proteins | sample 322Cmetagenome_FD_202116 | JGI IMG/M metagenome (GOLD analysis project Ga0307408, IMG submission 202116) | Maize rhizosphere microbial communities from greenhouse at UC Davis, California, United States - 322HYB-C-3 | ecosystem: Host-associated > Plants > Roots > Rhizosphere > Soil | place...
TTAGGGATGCGAGAAACATGAAATAATTAACCGACAGACAGGGTTTGCAACCGCTGTCTGCGGCTTGGCTTACGCGGACAGTCGTTCCAAACGCTGTCCGACGTTTTAAAAGCGATTTCCCTAAACTCCCACCCCCAGAATTTCAACTCAAATATTAACTTTGCACCTCAAATATTTGAGAATGACAACGAAAGAGATAAGGAAAGCTTTTTTAGATTTTTTTGCAAGTAAACAACATCAGATTGTACCATCAGCCCCTATTGTAGTTAAGAACGACCCAACCTTAATGTTCATCAATGCGGGCATGAATCCGTTTAAAGAAATTTTCCTTGGTGAAGCCCCTATTAAATATCCACGGGTAGCCGATACTCAACGTTGTCTTCGCGTTTCCGGTAAGCATAACGATTTGGAAGAAGTAGGTATCGATACCTATCACCATACCATGTTCGAGATGCTGGGTAACTGGAGCTTTGGCGATTATTTCAAAGAAGAAGCCATTGAATGGAGCTGGGAATTGCTTACTTCAGTTTTAAGTCTTCCTAAAGATCGTTTGTACGTAACTGTTTTTGAAGGTGATGAAAAAGAGGGCCTGCCAAAAGATCAGGAAGCTTATGATTTCTGGAAGAAATGGGTTGCAGAAGACCGTATCCTTTTAGGTAATAAAAAAGACAATTTCTGGGAAATGGGTGATACAGGTCCATGTGGTCCTTGTTCTGAAATCCACGTTGACTGCCGTTCGGATGAAGAGCGTGCAAAAGTGGATGGAGCAACGCTGGTAAATAACGATGATCCGCAGGTGATTGAAATCTGGAACAACGTATTTATGCAGTTCAACCGTTTGAAAAATGGTTCCCTACAGCCACTACCTGCAATGCACGTAGATACAGGAATGGGCTTGGAGCGTTTAGTGCGTGTAATTCAACAAAAAGCGTCCAATTACGATACAGATACTTTCCAGCCTTTAATTCAATTCATAGCTAAGGAAAGCGGAATTGCTTATAACCTGGGCGAAAGTAATGGTAAAACCGACATCGCTATGCGTGTAATGGCAGATCATATCCGTGCTATTGCTTTCGCTATTGCGGATGGTCAGTTACCATCGAACGTAAAAGCAGGCTATGTTATTCGTCGTATTTTGCGCCGGGCCGTTCGTTATTCATACACCTTCTTAGGTTTCAAGGAACCCTTCTTCAATAAATTGGTTCCAATCCTTGCCGATCAGTTCGATGGTGTATTCCCTGAGTTAAAAGCTCAACAGGATTTCGTTCAGAAAGTGATTTTAGAGGAAGAGGTTTCTTTCTTGCGTACTTTGGCTACCGGTATTCAACGTTTCGAAAAATACGCTGCTGAAAACTCGTCAATTGCTGGCGACTTTGCTTTTGAATTGTACGATACGTTTGGTTTTCCTATAGATTTAACCGATCTGATGGCTCGTGAAAAAGGTATCGCGGTAGATATGGAAGGTTTCAACAAAGCATTGGAAGAGCAGAAGACCCGTTCTCGTGCAGCAACGGCTATCGATACTTCTGATTGGGTAATTGTAAACGAGGGAGAGGAGAACGAATTTGTAGGTTACGATAACCTTGAGTCGGAAGCTAAGATCCTGAAATACCGTAAAATTACTGCTAAAGGAAAAGAGCAATATCAGATCGTTTTAGATAAGACACCTTTCTACGCAGAAAGCGGTGGTCAAGTAGGAGATACCGGAACATTGAGCTCGAATTCTGCGAACAGTTCTGTAATTGAGATTACGGATACTAAAAAGGAAAACGCTTTATTCGTTCATTTTACGGATGAATTGCCTGAAGATCCGTCGGCAACATTCACTGCAAAAGTGGATAGCACAAAACGTCTTTCAACAGAAAATAACCACTCTGCAACTCACTTATTGCAGGCAGCAATGCGCCAGGTTTTAGGTACGCACGTACAGCAAAAAGGATCATTGGTAAATGCCGATTACCTTCGTTTCGACTTTTCGCATTTTGCAAAAGTTACCGATGAGGAAATTGCGCAGATCGAATCAATCGTAAACCAGCGCATCCGAGAGAATATAGCTTTGCAGGAGGAAAGAAAAATTCCTTATCAGGAAGCAATAAACCGCGGTGTTACTGCTTTATTTGGCGAAAAATATGGCGAGTTTGTACGTGTAATTACTTTCAATGCAGATTACTCCATGGAGCTTTGTGGAGGTACACACGTAAGCGCAACAGGACAGATCGGCTTCTTCAAAATCGTTTCTGAAGGTGCAGTTGCAGCAGGTGTTCGTCGTATCGAAGCTATTACCGGAAAAGCTGCTGAGAATTATATCAATGAGCAGAATAAATTGGTTGGCGAGATCAAGGCATTGCTTAAAAATCCGAAAGATCTGGCAAAGTCGATCGAGAGTCTTTTAGAAGAAAACGCAAAGCTGAAAAAGGAAATCGAGAAAAGTATTCTTGAAAAAGCAGGAAACATTAAACATGATCTTGCTGCTAAAGCGGTAGCCATAAACGGTGTCAACCTTATCGCTGAAAGGGTAGATTTACCCAATGCCGATGCGGTTAAAAATCTGGCTTACAACTTAAAAGATATCGTTGATAACCTGTTCTTAGTCTTAGCAACGGAGAACGATGGCAAGCCTGGCATCACAGTAATGATTTCTGAAAATCTGGTTGATGAGAAAGGCCTTCACGCCGGAAACATCGTTCGCGAGTTGGCGAAAGAGATTAAAGGCGGTGGCGGCGGTCAGCCGTTTTATGCGACAGCTGGGGGGAAAGATGCATTAGGATTGGATGCTGCTTTAGAGAAGGCAAAAGGCTTGATTAAGTAGTTATTGTAAACATATTTCGGAGCAGGCAGTTCGGTTTTCGGGCTGCCTGCTTTGTTTTGCTGCGGGGTGGCGGATTACAAATCCTTCGATCTGTGCTTCGGAATTTTAAATTCCGAAGAGCGGGGGAAGAGCAGGAATAAGTGTCCCATCAACAAATTGTCAACCTTACTTGCTGATGAAAAATTTAATGTTTCTACTATTTATAACGATTGGGTCATTCGGTGTATATGGTCAGCAGAATACCCGTGAATTTTATCGGGATACGCTATCTAGTTATCAAGTGGTCATTCCCGAATGGTTCACTGTAAGGAATACAAATGCTACAAATTTGTGGGGTGGGACGTTGCCGGCTGTCGATGGGATAGAGAATGCTATTGTAATCAAAGCATATGCAAAAAAGACAGGATCATCTTTTTTTGGTTTTAAGAAATACGTGGTAGAAGGTTTATCATTTGGAAAAACACCACCATGGAGTAGCAGTCATCATTTCATGGGAAAGAAAGATCTTGGCATTTACAAGGGTATTGGAGATTCTTATATTGTTTATTTAATGCGTGGTGGGTTAATATATCATTGTAAATACGTTTTACTGGAATCAAGAACCGCGTATATCTGGATCGACTTTACCGCAACAGAAAAAACGTTTGATAAAAATATGCCTAAGTTTGATGAATTTATGGCCGGTTTTAATGCCAATTAAATAAAGATTATGCCTTGTTGGTATTTCAATAGTAAATGAACCGTTTTCTGTTTCCTCCCTTATCATCCCCACAAACAAATAATTAAATTAATATCTTTGAAAAATCGCAATATCTAAATTTATTCACTTGGTTAAACGACGGTTTGTACTTGCATTTATACTGACCATTCTAATCGGATGTCAATCGCCAGAAGAGCCCTCTAACCCAGTTTATAGTTCCAGATTCAAGTTTGAGGTAAAACAAAAAGCAAAAGATACACTCACTTATCAGATATGTCATAAGCTTTCAAGTTCACCTCATTTTATAGTTGACGATTTTAACGGCGACGGCCTTTTGGATACAATTTACGAATCTTATATCAGCAACGTAACGAAGAAGCCGTTATCAAAAGTTATTGACTCTTTGGATTGGGATAAGAGTATTGCGATGGTTTATAAAATGAAGCCTGTTATCCGCCTTTATTCAAGTATTCACGATATAGATACAGTTGTCATTACAGCTAATCCTGGACAATTTGGATTCTCACAATTTCGTAGTTTGGGCGACTTGGACGGAGACAGAGGGGCTGAGTTTGGATATTTTATAGATTTGGCGGATTATTCAAACCTAAATACTTTTCACGTTATGACACTAAAGGATAACAAAGTATTAGACCTTTTTGCTTTTCCCATACATGAGGAGATAAGCTTCTTTTCTAGTGAGCTATTTAATGGGAACTCCATCATAAAGCATTTACAAGGTAAGCGGGTAAAATATAGGTTTTATTCAGATAGTGGCGTAGTAAGCGGTGTCACTACTCTTAATAGAAGAATCAGGTAAAATTCTGATCCTGTTAATGTAGAAAAATAAACCATGAAAATATTCGCCGAAACAGAAAGACTTATTCTCCGAGAAATAGATCAGGAAGACGCTCAGGGTATGTTTCTTCTTGATTCAGATCCTGAAGTGCATACATTTTTAGGAAATAATCCCATTACCAGTTTAAAACAAGCCACGGATACTATCGAATTTATCAGAGAGCAATATGTTTCTTCTAGGCTGTTCGACATTTTCCGAAGGGAATGTCGAACTAATTGATAAATGGGATCTGCGATCCCCCCAAGCCTAAACATAGAAAGTAATATGAAAATATTCGCCGAAACTGAAAGACTTATCATAAGAGAGATAGATGGCCAAGACCTACAGTCAATGTTTCTTCTGCACTCCGATCCTGAGGTGCATACATTTCTTGAGGCTCCCATTGTAAACATCCAGCAGGCATCCGATATTATCGATTTCATAAGAGAGCAGTACGTGTCCTTTGGAATTGGAAGATGGGCCGTTGTTGATAAAGTTTCTGGCGATTTTCTTGGTTGGTCGGGTTTAAAGTTTATAACCGATATGGTAAATGACCACATAGATTATTACGATTTAGGATACCGTTTTTTGAAACGGCATTGGGGAAATGGGTATGCAACAGAAGCTGCACTCGCATCTTTAAATTACGGTTTTCAACAAATGAAGCTTAAAGAGATTTATGCAATAGCTGATAGTAGGAATGTTAATTCGAGTAAAGTTTTAAAAAAAGTGGGTTTTAAAGCAATTGAGGTTTTTGAATACAGCGGATGTCAACATGATTGGTTTAAAGTTTCAAAAAAATAGTTATTATGCTTTCAGTTATGAGACAAATAACCTTATGTGTAATTGCCATTCTCTGCACAATTATACTTTCCTGTTCAAGACCGATACCACAAGGGATACATTCAAGTCCCCCAACTTCTGTTGATGATTCCATTGCTTCCACAAATTACGAATGTCAAGATCTCAAGACCTATTCAGAAGAGCAACGCAAGCAATTTTATCCATTTAAGCAAGCCAGTAAGGTAATGCTTATTTCCTTTAGTGATAGTCTTTCTGTACCGATAACAAAGCATAAATTGCTTTACGAAAAAGTGTTGGAGTTGAAGGTATTGAGCAATAAAGATGTAGACACTCTTACACGTATTTTTTACAATATCGGACCGAAACCCAATGATTATTGGTTAGCTGTTAAAGATCCGGGAGCGAATTGTTATCTTCCACGAAATGCTTTGTGTTTTCTGGATCATAAAGGTTCTGTAATGGATTTTATTGAGATTTGTTTTGAATGCCACCGCTATGAAACAAGTTCTAAGAGAATCAGACCTATTGAACTCTGCGACAATAAATATGAATTGCTTAGAACTTTTTTCCTGTCGAAAGGTGTTCGGTTTGGAACTAAAGAAAATAATAAATAGAACGCTTTACTAGTTTCTCTATAATGCTTAACTGTAAAGTTCACCCTAGAACAGAAATCAGTGCATATTGGAAAGATAATCATACAGTAATCGAAACAGGTAAAGGTTGCACGGTTATGGTTCAGTATCGAATTATTCAAAGTTTTAATGATGTTGTTAATGTGGAATACATTGAACGGGATTAGCTTCTGAGTTCCTTAATTTAAAACTTATACAAAATGCTAAAAATCAGAAGGCTACCTAAATTCCTTAAATCTGCTGCCATTACTTTCTCCATCTGGTTCCTTATCCACATCATCTTTACCATCATTTCCGGTCTGCACGACGAACATAAATCTGCCGACGTTGCAGTAATCTTAGGCAGCAAAGTAAATGAGGATGGGAGTCTTTCTAAAAGCTTAACTCAGCGCTTAAATTGCGGACTAGCACTTTATCATTCCAAAAGGGTGAAGAAAATTATTGTAAGTGGCGGATTGGGCAAGGAAGGCTTTTGGGAGGGAGATAAAATGAAGGAATACCTGGTAGCTCATCAGGTTTCTTCACAAAACATCATTGTAGACAATTATGGCAATAATACCAGAGCCACGGTTAAAAATACCCTAAGCTTAAGAGATAGTCTTAAGTTTAATAGTATCCTCATTGTATCCCAATACTTCCACATTCCTCGTACAAAAAAGCTTTTCCGGAAACAAAATTTCAAAAATATTAGTAGTGTCAGTCCTTTGTTCTTCGAGCTGAGAGATTTATATTCGTTACCAAGGGAGTTTTTTGCTTACTATTTGCAATGAAAATTATCTGATGCGTTCAACCTATTCTATAACTGAAAAACTGCTTCTTGGCATTTATGCCATTTGGTGGGTTTACGTGTTTTATTTTATGTATATCAAAGCATACGATAATAATTACGCAGGGTACATCTCTACTGTTGCGGTAGCCACAATTACGGTAGGCATGTTACTTCTCTATTCTTTCGGTTTTTTGGTGGCTATGTTTTTTACCACCAAGAAAAAGCGCTTGTATTTGATTACAGTATTTTACATTATTTTACCAGCTATTATCGCAGTTTGGACTGAATATATGAGACAGGCACCGCAACATTAACCTATAAACTTGCTTAAACACAGTAGGCATGAACTTAAATCGAAACAAGATGCTAAAGAGAATTATCTTAATTGCCATAATTTCGGCCATTATTTGGCTGGTGAAATTTATGGTGAGGTAAAAGCTTTTCACTAGTTCTGCGTTAAGCATTGAACACACTTGAAAAAATGGACCACTTTCTTTTAGACGAAATCAAAAAGTTAAAATCAATAGCCGAAACCGGATTACTCTATTGCCAGAATGACTATGACCATGAGCGCTACACAGAATTGCTGGAAATGGCTGTCAGGCTGTTAAGTAACGCAAGCGGCATTTCAATTCAACAGATCAATGAACTGCTTCCTGTCTCAAAAGATTACCCAACTGCAAAAGTTGATATTCGCGGCTTAGTTCTTTCTCCCGATAAAAAGATTCTTTTAGTGCAGGAAAGTGCCGATAAAAAGTGGTCCCTACCGGGGGGATGGGGAGATATTGGTTTAACGCCAAAGGAAGTTATCGTTAAAGAATTTAAAGAAGAAACAGGCCTCGATGTTGAACCAAAACAACTCCTTGCTGTGTTTGATAAAAGGAAACATCAACACCCTCCACAACCTTTTTATGTATACAAAATGGCCTTTTATTGCGAGGCCTTAAGCTTGGAGATCAACAAGGGCTTTGATGTACTGGATGTGCAGTTTTTTGATATCAATAATCTGCCGCCTCTTTCAGAAGATCGGATATTAAAGAGTCAGATAGAGCTGTTGTACCAGAAGGTAATTCAGCAAGATTATCAAACCTATGTAGATTAATGCATTTTAGGCTCTATTGACGTAAGCATATTTAAACCAGCCTGGGCCAGTCCGTTGTCTGGATACTCATTTAAAGCTTGCTGATACACCGCTTTGGCTTTTTCTCCCATACCAGTTTGACTATAGCAAAAGGCAATATTACATAGCCCCATTTCTCTGTACGTCATTTTTGATGAACTTAAAAGTGTAATACAGCGAAACCTATCAATTCAGCCATTTTTAGAAAAGTAGTCCACGCTGTCTTCAAAAAAAGGTAAAGCTTCTGAGTACTCTTGTCGCTTTATAAGCCGTATTCCATTTCGGTGCGCTTTTGCAAATAAGCTTCTAAGAGTAAACGCTAAAATTGCATAGGCACAGGCAGCGGTAAAAAATGCATCACCAAAGTCTTGTAATTCGAAAAGATAGGCTAAGAGCCCGATTATTGATAACTGAAGAATAGCAGAAATCCAGGAAATCTGTCTCACCATTGGGGAGTTTGAGGCCATTTGAAGTATTGTATTTAAAGCTAAGTGTTAGAGCGACGTAAGCAGTGAATGACTGTAATGATAATCTTTTAATATAGTCCGTAAAAAATCCTCGTTTTCCTGAGATGAAGTTATGTTTAAATGACTTTTGATTTTTGCCGCAGTGGTATAAAGTAAAGTGTGATTGTCGCTGCTCTTAAAGTTGTTCAATACCTCAACTATAAGCGCAATCTCATTCTCTTTCAGTTCCGAAGCCTGTGGGAAAAGGGGAGTATAACCCTCTTCAATTGCACTGAAATTCAGATGGTCTAATGTTGTTCTTGGATTTACTTTGATAAGAGTAGTGCCGGCAACCAAATCTCCTAGTCTTTGTTTGTTCTCTGTAAAGGCAATGCTTAATGCCCCTGTTAGCCATATAGTTACAGGGAAATCAATAATCCGGAACAACCAGCGTAAAAAATACTGGCCTAATCGGGGGCTGCCTCCATCAAGACTGATTGTGCGAATTTTTATTATCCGCTTACCTATGCTCTGACCATTCAGGAATATTTCACAAACCAGGTCGTAAAGGGCATAGCAAGCAACCCAGATAATCATCACAATTTTGAACATGTCGTTTTCAAACATGCTTCCTCCAGAAACCCATATTAAGTTAGAGAAGAGGATGAATAGATAAAGAGCAAAGAATATTCCGAAATCGATAAGGTAGGCCAGAATACGTTCGCCTAAACCGGCTACTTCGTAATCAATGTCAATGTTTTGTGCGGTTTTGATTTTTATAGTTTCCATAATTGCTTGCTGCAAATTAAAAAAAATATTGCTCATTTAATTTTTGTATGTATTTTGATGGCATATTTCCTAATTCCGGTTCGCAATGAGAGAAAGTCTGTTTGTTAAGCAGAATGCAAAAAAATGGGAGCAGTTTGAAAAGCATCGTTCTGTAAATCCAGACGAGCTGGCCAGGCAATTTGTAACCATAACAGACGATCTGGCTTATGCCAAAACTTTCTTTCCGAAATCAAAAACAACAGCGTATCTGAATGCCCTTGCCTCAAAGCATCATCAGGGAATTTATAAAAATAAGAAGGAGCAAAGTAACCGGTTCATTACCTTTTGGAGTGTAGAACTTCCCTTACTTTTTAAAAAGCACGAAAAGCCACTTTTATATTCCTTCCTTTTTTTCGCAGCGTTCTGCTTAATAGGTGCCTTGTCTGCAAAGTATGATGATAAGTTTGTGCGTCTCATACTTGGCGATAACTATGTAAATATGACGAACGAAAACATCGAAAAGGGCGACCCATTTGCCGTTTATAAAAGCGAAGATGAATGGTTTATGTTTGTTCGTATTGCCATGAATAACACCTATGTGGCCTTTTACACCTTTGTTTCAGGTATAATGTTGTCTGTTGGTACTATTTTTTGCCAGCTGCGTAACGGTGTGATGATTGGCTCTTTCGAATATTACTTTTTTAGTAAAGGTTTGGGAATGCAGTCAATCCTCGTTATCTGGATTCATGGCACACTGGAGATCTCGGCCATTATTATAGCTGGGGCCTCGGGTCTAATTTTAGGCAACAGCATTTTATTTCCAAAAACGTACTCACGGATAGAATCTATAAAGCAGGGAGCTTATGATGGGATGAAGATTTCGGTAGGACTTGTGCCCGTAATCTTTTGTGCAGCCTTCCTGGAAGGCTTTATTACCAGGCATACTGAAATGCCTCTATGGTTAAGCTGTTTCATCTTAATTGCTTCGTTTGCTTTTATAATCTGGTATACAATAATCTATCCTAACATACTCATTTCAAAAAATAAATAAATGGAAAAGATAGAGCTTAGAAGGGCCCGTGATTACGGGTTAATAGTTAACGATACCTTCGCATTTCTTAAGCAAAACTGGAAACCGCTTTTTAAAAGCATTTTTACCATTTGCGGTTTCTTTATACTTACCACTCTGGCCGCCACAATTCTTAATCAGATAAATGTATTCGGATCAGTAACCGGCGGACAAGTATCCTATTCAAGGATTTTTGGCCTTTCGTATTTTGTCACGCTGCTTTTTTCGGTAATTTCATATTCCATGGTTGGCCTTTGTACCTTCTGCTATATTATTCTATACGTAGAAAAAGAGAAAGAAGCGCCAACGGTTAGCGAGGTGTGGTCCTACGTAAAATATTTCTTCGGAAGATATATCCTTACCCAGTTCCTCATGATGCTTATTACCGGGATTGTTTTCTTTGTCTGCGCTTTTTTTGGCGCCGCAATTGGCGCTTTTATGGGTATTTATTTTGTGTTTTGCGTAATGCTGACCATTGGATCGCTGGCAATATATCTGTTTCCCGTTATGTCTATTATGCAGGGAATGATAGTGTTTGAAAATGCAACACTGGGCTATGTTTTCGACCGGTCTTTCAAATTAATAAAAAGTAACTGGTGGATAACATTTGGTGCATTTGCCGTACTGTTTATTGTCATTTTTTTGATGATGATGGTCCTTGTTGTCCCATCGGCTTTTTTTGCTAATCTTCAGTTAGCAATGGGAGGCACAGGTACCTATATGCCCTTTATTATACTGGGTGCCGTACTGAAGCAATTTATTCAGGTGGTGGCATGTTTGTTTTACATAGGTACCGCTATGGCTTATTACAGCCTTGTTGAGAAAAAGGAAGCTAAAAGCTTGCTGGATAAAGTGGATGCCATTGGACAGGAAGTTGCAAGCACCGATTTATCAGAAGAACAATATTAGTATGCTGTTCCGTTACTGTTTCCTACTGCTTATAATCACACTGGTCTTTGCCGGTATTAATTCCCCGGTATATTCCAGGAACATCCCACTTCGGCACGATAACTCGAGTTTGAAATTGAAGGAGTTTAATACAAAGGAGCTAAAGAAATATGCGGCCGATGAAGATTTCAATTACACAGGGGAAGCACCTTCGTTAGAGCCAAGCTTGTGGGATAGGTTTTGGCGTTGGTTCTGGGATAACTTTAATGTTTTTTCTGATGCGCAAAATGGGGGAAATTCTAGATATATCTTTATTACCCTTGGTTGCGCTGCCGTAATTTTTGCCATTGTTAAGTTCTCTGGAATGGATCTCCGACTGGTTTTTATGGGGAAGGCCAGAGAAGTAGAAATTCCCTATACCGAAACCCTGGAAAATATTCACGAAATATCCTTTACGGATGAAATCGCCAAAGCTACCGCGCAGAAGGATTTTCGCCTTGCAGTACGTCTGCTTTATTTACAGTCATTAAAAAATCTTAACGATGCCGGACGGATTGCATGGGAGCCAGATAAAACCAATTCGCAATATGTAAGAGAGTTAAAACATCCGGAGCAGAAGCATTTGTTTGGACAGCTGACACACCAGTTTGAATACATTTGGTACGGTAATTTTGCAATTGATGGTAGGGCTTATTCCCAAATTGCCGATAGCTTTAAGCAGTTTAATCCGGTAATGCGATGAGAGATCTTAAAATTTATATCCTTATTGCGAGCCTCTTTTTAGGAGCTTACCTGGTAGCAGAATATAACAAGCCCAAACCTGTAAACTGGACCGAAACCTTCGACCGTAAAGATCGCATTCCTTTCGGCTCGTATGTTTTCTTCCAGCGGTTGAAAGATTTCTTTCCCAAGGCAAAAATTACTACTCTTAAAAGCTCCCCTTACGCTTACTTTCAGGAATTTCCGGCATTGGCTGGCTGTTATATTGTTCAAAGTAACAGGGTTAAGCTCGATAAGTATGATTTCTCCGAACTAAAGAAATATATGGTAAGAGGGAACGACGTTTTTATTTCCGCTAATCACCTCGGGGAGTTTATAGAAGATAGCTTGCATACCAAAATCAGTTATCAATATGATAAAGGGTCTGAAGATGAATCTGAACTGCATTTTGTAAATAAAGCCTTACAGCCACAAGAGAAATATAATTTTGACAAGGGCATTGGTATGCGCTATTTCTCTGAGTTCGATACAGCCCAAGCAGTTATTCTTGGTGTAAATGCAAACGGCGATGCAAACTTTATTCGTTATCGCTATGGTTATGGCCATTTATACATACTTGCCGGACCGCATTTTCTTACCAACTATAGTCTTTTAAAGCCGGAAGGGGCGAGGTACGCATCCAAAGTATTGTCCTATCTGCGTCCGGCTGATGAAATTATATGGGATGAATATTCAAGCTTAAACGAAGGCGGAAACCTAAGTCCGTTGCGGGTAATTGTACGTCACAAAGAGTTAAAATGGGCCTATTTTACTGCTCTGTTTGGCCTTGTGTTTTTTGTATTGTATGAGATGAAACGCAGGCAAAGGATAATCCCGGTAATCGCTCCCTTACAAAATTCTACCACAGAGTTTGTAAAGGTGGTAGGACAGCTGTATTACCAGCAGCGGGATAATGCAGACATTGCCGGGAAGAAGATTGTTTTCTTTCTGGAAGAGATAAGGGCGAAATATAATCTGAAAACCAGTGTGCTGGATAAAGAATTTGAAGGTCTCTTAGCGAAAAAATCGGGCGCTGATGTGGCGCTGATTTCAAGTCTTATAAAACAAATTAACTATTTAAAGAAGTTCAGGCATACATCAGATCATGACTTGATCCTTCTCAATAAAAACATCGAGCTGTTTTATCAGCAATCAAAATAACCATGGAAGAAATTTTTGAACAACGTGTAGATCTAAGCAAACTCAGTCAGGCCGTTGAACTGATCAGAGAATCTCTTGGGAAAATCATTATCGGACAAAACGATATGATCGATTTTCTTATCGCCGGAATTTTGGCTGACGGTCATATGCTTATTGAAGGTGTCCCCGGTGTGGCGAAAACCCTTACAGCTAAGTTAATTGCAAGATGCATTGATGCAAAGTATTCGAGGGTGCAGTTCACGCCCGATCTAATGCCATCGGATGTACTGGGTACTTCGGTGTTTAATCCCAGAGAATCTAATTTTGAATTCAAGAAAGGCCCAATTTTTGGCAATATTATACTGGTTGATGAAATAAACCGGGCGCCTGCTAAAACCCAGTCGGCTTTGTTTGAAGTAATGGAAGAGCGGCAGATAACGATGGATGGAGTAACTTATTCTATGAAAGAACCTTTTATCGTTCTGGCTACCCAAAATCCGGTGGAACATGAAGGCACCTATCGATTACCAGAGGCTCAGCTAGACCGTTTTCTGTTTAAAATTGAAGTAGGTTATCCAAGCCTGGAAGAAGAGCTGACGATTTTGCTCAACCAGCATCAGCAAAAAAATACCGATAAAGTGCATGACATTGAAGCAGTACTTTCAGTAGAACAGATCATTGAATTACGCAGTCAGGTAAGAGCATTATATGTTGAACCAAAGGTGCTTGAATTTGTCGCAAAAATTATTCAGGATACCAGAAACAGTAAATCATTATCACTTGGAGCTTCGCCACGGGCAGCTTTGGCCTTAGTAGCTGCGGCAAAGGCTTTGGCAGCAATGGCTGGAAGAGATTTTGTAACCCCGGAAGATATCGTTAGAGCAGTGCCACCCGTACTTCGACACAGGGTAATATTAACACCCGACAGAGAAATGGAAGGTGTTACTGCCGATGAAGTGCTTGCTCAGATTGTACAGAAAATTGAGGTGCCACGATAATATCAAAAGGATTTGAAACTGCTTTTCAACTGGTTTTACAAACGACTCTTCCTGGGTACAAGGCTAATTGTTGGTTTGTGCTGTTCGGTGTTGTTATTTGCGACCTCTTTTTTCATTCCCTGGCTGGGGGAGTTACCACAGGTGTTTTTCTGGTCTCTGATTGCTTTGGTATTTATTGATCTGTTACTGCTTTATAGAACGGATTCGGGTGTTTTTGCAAACCGAAGTACGCCAGAACGCTTAAGCAACGGTGATGAAAACGCTATCAGGCTGTTTGTAGAAAACCGTTACTCCTTTCCCGTTGCTTTAGAGATTATAGATGAAATACCTCATCAGTTCCAGAAAAGAGATGTGTTGTTCAATACGGAGTTAAAAACCAATCAAAGGAAGGAAATTGACTACCAGCTAAAACCATTTAAAAGAGGCGAATATGAATTTGGGAACATCAATGTATATGTAAAAAGCCCTCTTGGTTTTATAAAAAAGCTATATGTGTTTAATGAGGGCAAAACAGTTCCCGTTTATCCTTCATTCCTGCAAATGCGTAAATACGAACTGATGGCTATTTCTAACCGGCTATCTGAAGTAGGAGTGAAGAAAATCCGTCGTCTTGGTCATAGTACGGAGTTTGAGCAGGTTAAAAACTATGTGCAGGGAGACGACTATCGCACCATTAACTGGAAGGCAACTGCAAGAAGAGGCGACCTTATGGTAAATTCTTTTTCGGATGAGAAATCGCAGCATGTTTACTGTGTTATCGATAAGTCGAGGGCAATGCAGATGCCTTTTGAAGGATTAAGCTTATTGGATTATGCAATCAATGCAAGCCTGGTACTTTCAAATGTTGCTTTGTTAAAAGACGATAAAGCCGGGCTGATAACTGTTGCCGAAAAAATAGGTTCGGTTTTGCCAGCCGATAAGAGGGGCGTTCAGATGAATAAAGTTCTGGAAATTCTTTATAAAGAGAAAACCCGCTACCTCGAAACCAATATGGAAGCTTTGTATATCAGCATCCGTAAAACCCTAAAGCAGCGAAGTTTGGTAGTATTTTTTACCAATTTTGAAAGTATGTCTGCCCTGGAAAGGCAACTGCCATTTCTAAAAAGGATAGCCAAATTACATCTGTTGCTGGTGGTTTTCTTTGAGAATACCGAACTGAAAAAGCTAAGTGAGGTTTATGCTAAAGATGTGGAAGAGATTTATATTAAAACCATAGCCGAAAAGTTTGCTTTTGAGAAAAGACAGATCGTGCTGGAGCTGGCAAAACATGGCATCCAATCCATCTTATCATCTCCGCAAAATTTAACGGTGAATACCATTAACCGATATTTGGAAATCAAAGCCAGACAGAGTATTTAATGAGTGTATCAAGGTTAATCTCATACATTGTTGCCATTATTTCTGGAGCTGTTTTAATGGTTATTGTGGATGTGGGATTTATCGAACGTTTGTTAATTCCTGATCCGTGTTATTATCACTCGCATGATGCCAGCTGGCTTTTTGATCTTTTCTATAAAAGGGACGCTGTAGATGGAGGACATCCATCTGCAACCATTTTTCATTTGCTTGTGGTTGCTATTATTGGAGGTGTAGCCGCCTGGTTAAAACTAAAACAGTATTTTAACAACAGCTGAAAATCCCTTACAGGCTCTGGTTAAAGCAATTTCATACCAGTCGCATTTTAGTTGATAGGCTAAAATTAAAAAACGAAAACAACCTGATAAGTCGGACTGTAATTGATTGATACAGACATTATTCGATTACTTAACACCAGAAAAATTAAACGACAATTATGGCACTACAACCACTCAGAGTAGAACAAACATTTAGTGTGCCGGTAAACCAGGTTTGGCAAGCCATCACCAACAAAGACAAAATGAGAAACTGGTATTTCGACTTGCCCGATTTTAAGGCAGAAGTAGGCTGCCAGTTTCAATTTAGCGGAGGTCCTTCGCCGGAAAAGCAATACCTTCATTTGTGTGAAGTTACCGAAGTTATGCCTGATAAAAAACTTACTTACAGCTGGCGTTATGAAGGTTATGAGGGCAATTCCTTTGTTACTTTTGAACTTAGCGAGCAGGGAAGCGGCTCTTTGTTAAGCCTCACTCATACCGGACTCGAAACATTTCCAAAGGAAAAGCCCGATTTTGCAAGAAGCAATTTTGAAGAAGGCTGGAATGCCATTATCAAAACATCCCTGAAAAATTACCTCGAAAAGGATTAAACATATACCATTCTTCCTGCTACATCAGTACACCTCCTGTGGCTTCGGTCTTCTTGGGCAGATCAGTATCGCCCAGCATTTCTTTCAGATCAATCTCAATGTTCTGACTTATAGCGGTGATCGGAATATCGTTTTCCCGGTTTGAGAATGGATCCTGAATTTCTATCGCAATCTGCTCTATAATCAGGAAAATAAATATAGCACACAGAGCCGCCGGAATAGTATAAAATCCAAAGGAATCAACCATCCCAAACGGAATTAAAAAAGCAAAAAGATGAACCAGTAACCAGGTGAAATAGCTATAGGGCACCGGGAAAGGGGTGTTTTTAATCCGTTCGGCAGCACCCAGGTTGTCGGTTAACTGATAAATGGTTTCCTCGAGGCGTAACAGTTCAATATCAGTGATAATACCATCTTTTTGAAGCGATTTAATGGCATAGAGATTATGCAGCAGTAAGAGATTTGGAATATGTCCCTTTTTAATGATCTGTTCATACTCATCATCGAACAATAAAGGTTTTATCACTTCAGAAGCATCCTGTTGTCGTAGCCGGGATGACATCGCGTACACAAATGCAATTTGCCGGTATACCAGACTTTCTAATAAGGGTCTGTCAATGTCTGAATAGTTCGTGAAGCTGATTAATTGACGGGCAAGACTGCGGGAGTTGTTTACCACAGAACCCCAAATCTTTCTGGCTTCCCACCAGCGTTCATAGGCAGAGCTTACCCGAAAACCCATCAAGACGGAAAGCGCAATTCCAAGCATGGAGATTTCAGTGTTTGCAATCGCTATACTTTCATCAAAGTAGTTGTGCACCACACATACTGCCACGCTAAGCAGGAAGTAAAATAGCAGCCATTTCCATATCAGCGCAATTACACTAACGGCTCTAAAGTTTGTTTCAATAATCATAACATCAACCTAAACCTTAAAACGAAAGGCAAAGTTTGTATTTGCTGTGATAATGAAAATTTAAGAGAGGCGCTGCTGAGTGAATTAATCAGGTAGGCGTTGTTCTCTAATCCTAATACGCCTTCCTTAATCGTTCGGCAAATTCATCCGGTAACGGACAGTCTTCTACAGCTTTGGCGGCTTTCTCAACGTCGTATTCAAAACGGATAAATTCTACTTTAACACTCGCCGGATCTGCAAGGGTGCTAGCTTCATCAATGGTTAAAATCACATAACAACCCCTTGGATCTCCGTCTTTGGGTTTGCCTACGGCCCCAATGTTAATTACATGGCGGTACTGCTCATTACGGGCAATTACGCGATGGTAAGGCTTATGTGTATGTCCGCAACAAAGAATGTGCGACTGGCATTCATCCAGGAGTTCGTTTACGTAGCTTTCATCCAGGTCCTGCAGCATGTATTCATTTACACTACGGTTACTGCCATGAACAAGCATCACGTTAAGTTGCTCATCGGTAAATTTATATTCAATTTTCAGATGAGCCGGAAGGCTCCTCAGATAGGCTCTGGATTGGGCAGTGCCCAGATGGTATGCATAGTTTACCTTTGCTTCTTCCTCGTTTAAATGCTGATCGACTTTTAGTTTCTTTACCTTGATGTCGTGGTTGCCCGCAATGGTAGGAATTCTTCTCCTGCGAATTTCGGCAATAACCTCGTTTGGCCAGACGTTGTAGCCAACCAAATCTCCCAGGCAGTAAATAGCATCGTAGGTTCTGCCGTCTACATCGGCAAAAAAGGCTTCCAAAGCCGGAAGATTGGCATGTATATCAGAAAAAAGGATAATTTTCATTCAGGAATTTAAATGTAAACTTATGGTTGAGCTTAATAATCACAAGGATTTCGTTTGCTCACAAAATTCCTGCAAAGAAAAGCTTAAAAACATTATCCGACAAAGGGAAAAGTATTATGCCAAAGAGTATTGTTCAATTCGCGGCGCAACCTGGCATATTTGATTGATCTATATCAAGCGCATTTCTTATCTCACATCAATGGTGGGAGGGTAGCGGTTGTAATACTTTTGTAGTGTTCAAAAACGAAAAAAATAAGTTGATAAGAACAACGAACAGATTATTCATTCAAAACTTAAAAACATGAAAAAGATAGTAGTATTAGCAGCAGCTCTTTTTGCAAACACAATTGCATTCTCGCAAACAAAATGGTCGGTAGATCAGGTGCATTCCTCAGTTAAATTCTCAGTAGAACACCTTGTTATTTCTGAAGTTGAAGGTCAGTTTAAGAAGTTCGACGGAACTGTTACATCAAAAACACCAGATTTTAGCAATGCCGAAATTAGCTTTACCGTTGATGTAAATACTATCGATACTGATAATGAAATGAGAGATAAGCACCTTAAAAGTCCCGAATTTTTTGATGCAGAGAAATTTCCGGCCATGACTTTCAAAAGTACGTCCTTCAAAAAAGTATCCGGAAATAAATACCTATTAGTGGGTAACTTAACCCTTCGTGGTGTAACCAGGCCGGTTAAGTTTAATGTTACTTACGGTGGTACAGCTAAGGACGGTTACGGTAATACAAAAGCGGGCTTTAAAGCATCAACAGTTATCAACCGTTTTGATTATGGTTTGAAATGGAATAACCTAACTGAAGCTGGTGGTGCAACTGTCGGAAAAGACGTAACCATTAACTTAAAACTAGAGTTTACACAACAGAAATAAATTAACGAAGACAAAAGCTGGTGGAATATATAAGCCGCTGGCTTTTGGCTTTATCGTTCAAAAGGAGAGGTTATGAACACATTAAGCGCATTTCGGAAATTTACAGAGGAACTGGGGGAGCAGGATCAATTAATGCCGGTGCTTTTTATAGGGCATGGTTCTCCAATGAATGGCATTGAGGATAATGAATTCAGTCGCCGATGGAAGAAAATGGCTGAAGAAATTCCTCAACCAAGAGCCGTTTTAGTGGTTTCGGCCCATTGGTACACTCGCGGAACAAAGATCACTGCAATGGAAAATCCTCAAACCATTCACGATTTCGGAAGCTTTCCTCAAGCGCTGTTTAACGTGCAGTATCCGTCTCCGGGATATCCGCAACTGGCAGCAGAAACCGCTTCGTTAATTACTTCCACATCGGTTGAACTTGATCATGATTGGGGGCTGGATCATGGCGCCTGGACCATCATCAGGCACATGTATCCCAAGGCAAACATTCCGGTGCTTCAGTTAAGTATCGACTACACAAAATCTCCTCAATATCATTACGGACTCAGTAAAGAGCTACGGGCTCTTCGTAAAAAGGGAGTGTTAATTGTTGGTAGCGGAAATATGGTACACAATCTCCGAATGGTTTCCTGGGAAATGATTAATGGTGGCGGTTACGATTGGGCTTATGAAATGAATAATCGTTTTAAAACCCTTATCGGGGATAATAATCACAGTGCTTTGATAGATTATCAGAACTTGGGCAGAGATGCCATGCTTGCCATACCAACGCCAGAACATTATCTGCCACTTATTTATACGCTTGGTTTGAAAAATGCAAAGGATGAAACTAGCTTTTTTAACGATAAAGCTGTTGGCGGTTCACTAACAATGACTTCCGTTAAATTCGGCTGATCCATCCTTCTTTGCTTATTTTTTTACGGAATTTTTCCCACCTAAATTATATACTATCCCAAGAGTGAAAACGGAGTTTCCCGCTGTAAGATATTTGCGGTTCTTCAGCCCGAAATTACTGCCGCTCGTGTACTGCAATTGAAAATTGTCGTCTAAACGCATGCGGGTAAAGAAGATCGGCTCAATGAAAATATTATCCTCCTTTATTGGAGTTACCCCCGTCATCTTGAGATCATCCATCGTTACATAGCTTATTCGAAGGGCTGTGCCGTAACTTAAAGGAAAACGTTTGCTGCTCAATTTTAAACTACTCTTTCGTTTAGAACTGTAATCCACCTGAACAAAGTATTTATCAAAAGTAATATCCTGACTTTCCCGGGGAATTGGGCCATCATAAGTAAGGTCACTTAAAACCCGGTAACTGTCTCCACGGCCGTATCCCCCATAAATTTCAAAGATTCGGTTGTTCGACGGTCCGAAGGTTGTAAAATATCCTACACCAGCCTCCAGCATGCTTTGTTCAAAATCCTTTTTCTCTTTATTCTTTTTGATGTACGATGCGTTAGCCATCACAGCGAAATTATTACCTAATGCGTAGGCTGTATTTAATGATAGATTGCCTTTTAATGAAACATTGGCACTCGCATAAAGCTCATCGTTTTGGGTAAACAGAGGCGTGTTAGGCACATTGGGCATATATAACGACGAACACGAACTTAGGAACAGAGTAGTGGATGTAATAAGAGCGACGATTTTATTTTTCATACTTTAATATGCTTTGAATGCATCAATGGAATTCTGATTTTGTTTTGATGCATTCAAGCGTTCGATTAAGGGTTGATTGCTAAAATTTGTTTTAAAACGATAAGTAGATTCATAAAGTATATATCCGTAGGCCGGGGTTAACCCAAACCTCGTTTTAAGGTCTTTTTTTTTCTCACAAAAACATTTCTCACCATAAACTGCCTGTTTAAACATTAAATATTACCAATAGTTGTTGATGAGGTATAAAGCCTGAGGAAAATTGGGGAAATATGTAGGGTTGATTGTTTTGGTGTTATTTAAGTATTTGAATTGTAGATTGTTATGTATTTTGCTGCTGATTGTAAGTGTAGCTTATACAAAATTGCGGTAAATACCTTTTTAATAATTAGAAAATCACAAATGTTAATAATTCAATAATAAACTTCTGTGCAATCCTAAATTTAAAAAAAAGTGCTTTAGTAATGAAAAACGCTTAAAAATTGCTCTGTAGCAAGCTTTGGAATAATAGTTGCCAATTTAAGGTGAGAATTTAATACCGTTCGCAAATGCTATTACGTAAACCGCAGTTCGTAACTACTATTTTAAATCTGTACATCATGGCTTTCCTGATAGTGCTTAATATACATCTGTCACAACAAGTGGAGCTGATTATGCTTTATTGTTCTCCAATTGTGTGTATCTGGATGTTTTATACCGTTATTAGTTCAACGCCAATAAAAATGCAAAAAGTTTAGCTTCGAGGATGGAAATCAATAATCGTTTGTCTCAGGTAATCCCGGTCAAGGTGGGTATAAATCTCTGTTGTGGTTATGCTTTCATGACCAAGCATTTCCTGCACAGCTCGCAAATCGGCACCGCCTTCAATCAGATGTGTAGCAAACGAATGTCTGAAGGTATGAGGACTGATACTTTTTTTAAGGCCGATTTTTTCGGCCAGCTGCTTTATAATAAGAAAAACCATTACGCGGGTTAAAGGCGCACCTCTGCGGTTCAGAAAAACATAATCCTGTTTACCTTCCTTTATTTTAACATGCACCCGAACCTCTTTCATGTACATCCTAAGAAGCTTAATGGCTTCGGCTCCTATCGGAACAAGACGTTCCTTATTGCCTTTACCGGTTACCTTAATAAATTCAATATCCAGGTAAAGGTTAGAAATCTTCAGATCGGTAAGTTCGGAAACGCGAAGGCCACAGCTATATAAAACTTCCACAATGGCTTTATTCCTCATCCCTTCCGGAGATGAAAGATCAATAGCAGAGATAATAGAATTTATTTCGTGGATATTTAAGGTGTCCGGAAGTTTGCGGGTTAAACGAGGCGTTTCAATCAGCGCTACCGGGTCCATCTTTATCAGGTTTTCAAGCGCCAGATATTTATAAAAAGCCTTTAATCCCGATAAAACCCGTGCTTGTGTGGGAGGCATCATGCCAAGTTCGTTTATCCAGCCAAGGAACTGCTGAATATCCTCAGATTCCATTTCCTCTGGTTTTTTGCCGCTGCTCGCCTCGCTAAATTGCTCAAGTTTCTCAACGTCACGCAAATAAGCCTCAATACTATTGGGAGATAGCGAACGCTCCAGCTGTAGATATGCCTGAAAACCTTTTTTTGTACTTCTCCAATCCATTTCTGCTTGTAATATGCATTGCAAAGAAATCAAATTTCTTTCATAGCGCAGGGGCATTCGCTTCTGCAATGTTTTTAAAATTACTATGTTTGGCCACACGTAAGGATAAAACGCTTTAATATCTTAAATGGAATGAAGATACAGATCATCAACGGCCCTAATCTTAATCTGCTCGGCACCCGCGAAAAATCAATTTACGGAGAACGTGGATTCGAATCTTATTTTGAAGAGTTGAAAGCCAGATATCCCGATTTTGAGTTGGAATATTACCAGAGCAATATTGAAGGCGAGCTGATCAACAAGATTCACGAAATTGGATTTAGCTATGATGGAATTGTATTTAATGCAGGAGCCTACACTCATACCTCATTAGCCATTGCCGATGCTATTGCTGCCATTAAAACTCCGGTTATTGAAGTGCATATTTCTAACGTGTACTCTCGCGAAGAATTTAGACATAAAAGCATGATGGCCAGGAACTGTAAAGGAGTTATAACCGGTTTCGGCTTAAACAGCTACCGCCTGGCCCTTGAGAGTTTCCTGTAATTACTTGTAAAACCAACGCAAAACGCGGTTTAAGAAAAAGTAGTTCAATAAGATAGTTGCAATTTTCATAGATAGCCTCCCTTTCACCTTCTTCGTTATCATTCTGCTATATAAACATTGGCTTTGCTAAATTATTGTAGGGGGTGAAATTTTTTAAATCCTCGCAAAGTTTGTTTGGATGGCGTATAATTGGGCCTCCTGTGTGACCTTCAAGGATTTGGCTCGCAGAGTCGCAAAGACGCAGTTCTTGTATGATGCATATTTTAAGATCGCAAAGAGGCAATCTTCGATTTTCTTTTTTGCGATCTCTCTATCAGGTTTGTCTGTCAATTGCGCCTCCGCGTCTGCGAGCCAGAACTAAGCATCATACAGGAAGCATCCGCCCGCGAGACTCAACAGCCCAAAAACACAAACAAACACAGCGTCTTTACCGAGAGTTTTATATTTTTGCAAGCCTCAAAAGTGCAGGCAATAAAATATGAGTATTTCTAAAACATACAGTCCTAAAGAGACAGAAGATAAATGGTATCAGTACTGGTTGGAAAAGAAGTTTTTCAAATCAGTACCCGATGAGCGTGAGCCTTACACCATAGTAATACCGCCGCCAAACGTTACCGGTGTGTTGCATATGGGACACATGCTAAACAATACCATTCAGGATGTTTTGATCCGCAGGGCTCGTATGCTTGGAAAAAATGCCTGTTGGGTGCCCGGTACCGACCATGCTTCAATTGCTACCGAAGCAAAGGTGGTTGCCATGCTCAAAGAAAAGGGAATTGAAAAGAAAGATTTAAGTCGCGATGAGTTTCTAAAATATGCCTGGGAATGGAAAGAAAAGTATGGTGGTATCATTCTTAAGCAGCTTGAAAAATTAGGAGCATCATGTGATTGGGATCGTACCAGTTTCACAATGGACGAAGCGCTTTCTGAAGCCGTTATCGATACCTTTATCCATTTGTATAAAAAAGGTTTGGTTTACCGTGGCGTTCGTATGGTTAACTGGGATCCCAAAGGAAAAACCGCTGTTTCTGACGAAGAAGTAATCCGCAAAGAAGTAAATCAAAAACTGTACTACATCAAATACAAAGTAGCCGGCGAAGAGGGTGCGCATATCGTAATCGCAACCACCCGTCCGGAAACTATTATGGCTGATACTGCCATCTGTATCAACCCGAATGATGAGCGCTACGCATCTCTTAAAGGAAAAAAAGTACTTGTTCCACTTATCAACAGAGAAATTCCGGTAATTGAAGATGAATACGTTGACGTAGCTTTTGGAACAGGATGCTTAAAAGTTACTCCCGCGCATGATTTGAATGACTATGAGTTGGGTATCAAACATAATCTTCCGGTTATTGATATTCTTAATGATGACGGAACTTTAAATGCTAAAGCAGAAATCCTGGTTGGAGAAGACCGCTTTGTTGCCCGAAAAAAAATTGCCACTCTACTGGAAGAAGCCGCTCAATTAGAGAAGGTAGAAGAATATAAATCGCAGGTTGGTTTTTCAGAAAGAACTGATGCGGTAATTGAGCCGAAGCTTTCATTGCAGTGGTTCTGCAAAATGGAAGAGATGGCTAAACCAGCTTTAGACTATGTACTGAACGGCGAAGTGAAACTGATCCCTGAGAAGTTCACCAACACCTACCGTCATTGGATGGAGAATGTGAAAGATTGGTGTATCAGCCGTCAGCTTTGGTGGGGACAACGTATTCCGGCCTGGTATTATCAGAACGAGATTGTAGTTGCTAAAACTAAAGACGAAGCCATTGCCGAGTTGCTTAAAGCCGAAAGCAGAAGTCAGTTATCCGAGCAGGAAGTTGCTGAGTTTAAACTTCAGGCGGCCGATAAACTTACCCAGGATGAAGATGTTGTTGATACCTGGTTCTCTTCCTGGTTGTGGCCTGTTTCCGTGTTTGATCCGTCGGTTTGCGGTTTCCCTGAAAAGGAAGGAAATGCTGATCTGAACTACTATTATCCTACAAACGACCTGGTTACAGCCCCGGAAATTCTTTTCTTCTGGGTAGCGCGTATGATTATGGCTGGTCACGAGTTCCGTGGCGAATTGCCTTTCCGTAACGTGTATCTAACAGGAATCGTTCGCGATAAGATTGGTCGAAAAATGTCAAAATCTTTAGGTAACTCTCCCGATCCGATTGATCTTATTGAACAGTATGGAGCCGATGGCGTACGGGTAGGGATGCTTCTTTGTTCACCTGCCGGGAATGATCTGATGTTTGACGAATCGTACTGCGAACAGGGACGAAACTTCGCCAATAAAATCTGGAATGCATTCCGTTTGGTAAAAGGCTGGGAAGTAAATCCTGAGCTTCCGGCGGTTAATGAAAAAGCCATCGAATGGTTCGGTAATCGTTTTGACGAAGCTTTAGCCGAGATTGAAAGCCATTTCTCGCAATACCGTTTATCAGAGGCATTAATGGCTTGCTATAAATTGGTTTGGGATGATTTCTGTTCCTGGTATCTTGAGATGGTAAAGCCAGTTTATCTACAGCCAATTGATCCACATACCTTAAGTGCAACTAAAGCATTTTTCGAAAGAATATTGAAGTTGTTACATCCGTTTATGCCGTTTTTAACCGAAGAGTTGTGGCATGATGATGAAGTATTTGGAGCCAGAGGCGAATTAGAATGCTGTATCGTTGCCGAGTATCCTAAAACGTCAAATCCGAATGAAGCAATTCTGAAAGACTTTGAAATAGTTAAACAGATAATTTCCGAGGTCAGAAATATCCGTAACAGTAAACAAATCTCGCCAAAAGAAGCGCTTCCACTGGCAGTAAAAGTAAATTCAGATGTTAAGTTTGATGCTTATCTGAATATCATCTCAAAACTGGCGAATTTAAGTGAGTTTAATTTTGTGGATGAAAAAATTGCTGGCGCAGCAGGCTTTATAGCCGGAAGAGATGAGTTTTTCGTAGTGCTTGCCGGAAATGTGGATGCAGAAGCAGAACGCGAACGCATCACAAAGGAGCTGGATTATCTTCGCGGATTTCTGAAATCAGTTGAAGCCAAGCTCTCTAACGAACGTTTTGTTCAGAATGCAAAGCCGGAAATCGTTGATAACGAACGTAAAAAGAAGGAAGACGCAGAAGCGAAAATTGTTATCCTTGAGGATGGCCTGGCAGCTCTGACTTAACATAGATAACATCCGCCGGTTTGCTTAAAAGCCCGCGGATGCTTTTTAAACACATTTAGAAACTCTTAAATCTTATCTTAAATGAAGAAATTCTGCTTAATGGTTGCGACGGCGGTCGCGTTGTTTTCTTGTGATCCGGCAAAAAAAAACCCGAATGCTGAAGCTAAAAAAGAGATCGATCCTAAGATTTTGATCTCCTGTGAAGGTATCGGAGAGGTTAAATTAACCGATTCGAGAGAAGACCTGGTGAAGAAGTTTGGTGATAAAAAAGTTGTTGATCACGAGAATAACCTTTATGGCGTTTTTACCACTGTTTGGTATGAAGATCCGAAGCAAATAAATATTTACTGGAAGGAAAAGCATGCGCCATTCAAAACGATCAAGTACATAGAGGCGATAAAATCCGACGCTCCTTATATGACAAAGGATAGCATTCAGCTTGGTCAAAGTTTACGCGATCTGGTAAAAATTAATGGCTCTATATCCATCAAATTCAGAAACATCTCGCAGGTAGAATCTCCTGGCTTAATCACCAACTTTAATGGTGGCAATATCGAAAAGAATAATCCGTGTTTTTCGGGTTTGGTTGAACAGGCCAAATTAGAAGTTATTCATAAAGATGAACTGAAAGCGTTTCAAAAGCAGGAGGAAGTAAACTCTTATGATCCATTGCTCAATCGCATGACGTTTGAGTTAAGCGCAATCCGGATAAAAGCAAAACAATAATGCTCAATGATTTATTACAAAAGGGAAATTCAGATATGAAAAGGATTTCCCTTTTTCTTTGTGTTTTAATGCTCTTTGCCTGTGGCAGGTCATCCGAAGGGCAGGGTGATAAGTCTACACAAAAGGGTTCTGAAGGCAGTTCCCAGAATTCTGTTACAGGACAAGCGGTTGCTGGAATAACCTGTTGGGGAGTTGGCGAGATTGAATTTGGAGATGATATGGGCTCTGTAACCGAGAAAGCAGGTAAGGATAATGTGTCCATTGATTCGCTGTTTCAGGAAGGAGATTTTGCCAGGATGATAACTGTTCTTTGGAAGGGAAAAGATAAGCAGTTAGATATTGCGTGGGAAGAAGAGAAACCTCCATTTACTAAAATAAAGTACATCACAATATCTAATCCGAAGTCGCCTTATGCTTTTGATAATGGTATAAAAATAGGCACATCATTAAACGAAATTGTAAAGCTGAATAATGGCGATATAAAGCTCTATGGTTTTGGTTGGGATTATGGAGGAAGCTTTATTTCTTTCGGAAATGGTCGCTTAGCCGGCGATCTGCCTTGTTTCGGAGGTGTGTTCCAGCTGGAAGAAAATACAGAGTCAGAAGGTGCTCCTGAACTGTTCGGGGATAGAGAGATCAGCTCTTCTAATCCTGAATTTAAAAATCACAAAGTTATTCTTACAGAAATTATTGTCTCTTCCTCAGATTAGCCAGTGTAATTGGGTAGGTCCTCAATAAAATGATAGTTTCTCTGTTCAAAGTTGATTTTGCAGTAATAATGATTAATACCGTTGCTAACCAGCAGTAGTGGTACCTTGTGAACGATGTTGTATCGGGCAATCTGATCAAAAGCCTCTTGGGTTATCTTTACGTATGGGGCCTTACACTCAATCATCAGCACCTTTTTCCCCTGGCTATTAAACACAACAATGTCGGTCCGTTTCTGCAGTGTGTTAAGCTTTAAGCCACCTTCCAGTTTTATCAAAGATCTGGGATAGTTTTTCTCCCTTATGATATATTGTACCAAATGCTGTCGAACCCATTCTTCAGGAGTTAAAACCAGGTATTTCTTTCTTATTTCATCAAAAATGAAATGCGTGGCAGCATCCAGCTTTATTTTAAACGAATAGGGCGGGAGATTTAATGGAACCGGCTCGAAAATCACAGGGTAAAATTGATGAAAAAAGCTGTGTATTAGTTAACAACGTTAGTTTAATTTTCAACAATGCGGGGATGGCTTAAGTGTCAAAATGAATTTTAAAAAGATTAAAACCCTTTTGGGAATTCCTCGTTTAAAATCAAATGGCAATAAAATATCTATGCGATATTTTATGATTGATGGAGCTTTAGGGGAAGATACATTGTGCCGTTAACTTATGTAAATATTAAAGATTTTAAAGTTTGATGAAAGTTGATCTTCTAAGAATTGGGCCTTATGCTTCGGTAAAAACTGATAGCTGCTTAACATCCGTAGTGCTTCCGGGTTGTCCTGGTTTCTTATCAAAAACTAATCAGATTATTTGCCATGAATAATATAATAGCAAATTCATCGCAATATATAGGAGTTGCAGATACAGTAGTATCAACATTAAGCGGTGCCTCAAAAAAGCGCATTCTGGTTATTGATGATGACAGAAGTATTCTCGACGTTGTTGAAGAGGTTTTGGGATATTCGGGTTTTGAAGTGGAATCCCGCTTAAATTGCGAAGGCGTTTTTGAGCAGATTAAAGAATTTAAACCCGATCTGGTATTGATTGATTACTTGCTTTCCGGCATAAATGGTGGAGAGTTTTGTCATCAGATAAAAACCAATCCTTTAACCAGTCATATTCCGGTTATTATGATGTCGGGCTATCCAAAGGTGTTCTTCTCGCTTGGAAACTATAACTGTGATTTTTTTATCACCAAGCCATTTAACCTGGAGGATTTGCTGGAAAAGATCAACATTTGCCTGTCGAAAGGTATCCAGAAATCGGTCTAGTATATTTAAAGAATATATAAGGATTAGCAGATTTGTTAATCCTTTTTTTGTGCCTTATCTAACCAGTGGTGTACTGAAATCCAAACTCCAAACACTAATGAACCGACCATTCCTCGCACCTCGATGCAAATTCATAGCGTTTATTACTTTTTAAATTGACTGGTTTCGCTAAGGTTGAGGGTATGGATCTGGACTTAAATAAGCAATCTGTTCGATTGATTTGATGTCTTTAATTTTTATTCGACTGATATTCAGGGTTTAGCGTGAAATTTAAATTTTATTGTAACCTGATGCATCCTGCTGGCGTATACGTAGTATCCTTTCCCAAAAAGGATGTTTTTCATAGGTAGATGTAGGGTTAGACTTTTTAGTCTGACCCTTTTTTTGGTGTGTGCGCCCGGCATGGCGCAATTTTTTTTTTTACTAGGAGGTGCAAGTCCTCTATGGGCCCGGTAAGGGGAACCATTAGCTAAGCGGCAAGGGTGTTCCGGGTGGCTGGAAATCTGAAGGAAGCCGAAGGCAAACCGCTGGCCTGACGAACAGAAACCGTATACGAGGCTGTTATGACGGATGAGGAGGCCAACATCTCTAAAGTCCCAAACTTACCCAGGATTCATGGAAGTAAATACGGCAGGTATAAGCGGGAAAGTAAAACGTCTTACCCGGGGAGATCTGAATGAAACGCCTGCGGAAGGGACAAGCGGTTCCCCGAAGGGGCAACCCACTTGGAAACAAGTGGCTGAACATTCAGGAGTCAGCAGAAGTCATAGTAGTAGCGATAAGGCTATGAAGGACAGAACCATTAATTAAGGACAGAGCCTATTATGATACAGAAGCAAGAAACAGAATCAG
>Ga0307408_100000651_pt1 | contig 29163 bp, 27 predicted proteins | sample 322Cmetagenome_FD_202116 | JGI IMG/M metagenome (GOLD analysis project Ga0307408, IMG submission 202116) | Maize rhizosphere microbial communities from greenhouse at UC Davis, California, United States - 322HYB-C-3 | ecosystem: Host-associated > Plants > Roots > Rhizosphere > Soil | place...
CTGCTCTTGGTCTTCATTTTGGGCATGTGAATGCTCCTTCTTCATTGTGCTCGCGAGGCGTTTGCAAACCGATCTGCAAACTTGTTGGCCCCGAGCCACTTTTATCGAAAGACTTCCGCCTTTCGTTCGGCGGCGCCTGAGCACCGCCTTTTGAGCGCCACGCCTTTGCGGACGCCGCACTCAAATCTCAATCACATCGACAACGCTGCCTCAGGCCGCGTTACCCGCCGACGAGGCGCCTTCTGCTGCAGGCTTTGCAGCCGCAGGCTTCTTCTTGCCAGGGGCAATCATCATGATCATCTGGCGGCCTTCCAACTTGGGGAACTGCTCGATGATGATGGAGTCGGCCAACTCGTCGCGGATACGATTGAGCAGCGCCAAACCCAGCTCCTGGTGCGTGATTTCACGGCCACGAAACCGCAGCGTAATCTTGCACTTGTCTCCATCCGCCAAAAACCGGCGGATGTTGCGCATCTTGATGTTGTAGTCGCCATCGTCCGTGCCCGGACGGAACTTGACTTCCTTGATCTCGATGACCGTCTGCTTGGCCTTGGCCTCGGCAGCACGCTTTTGCTCCTGGTACTTGAACTTGCCGTAGTCCATCAGGCGGCAAACCGGGGGGTTCGCCGTAGCGGCAATTTCCACCAAGTCCACATCCAGCTCACCCGCCATGCGCAGGGCTTCCATCAGACTCACAACGCCCAGAGGCTCGTTGTCAGGACCGGAAAGACGAACTTCCGGAGCCATGATTTCACGGTTCAGGCGGTGCTTGCGCTCTTCGCGCTGACGACGATCACGAAATTCAGTAGCGATGGCTATCTTCCTTCAATCAAAACACTACAATACTTGTAGCAAATACCGCACACTTGGCAAGCGCCAAAGCAAGTTTTTGAACTCAAATCAGGCTTTGGTGGCGATGTCTTGGGCGATCAACTCTGCGAACGCTTCGACGGACATCACGCCGAGGTCACGATTGCCCCGGCCACGCACTGCGACGGCGCCAGCGGCCTTCTCCTTGTCGCCAGCGACGAGGATATAGGGCAGCTTTTGCAACGAATGCTCACGTATTTTATACGTAATCTTCTCATTGCGCAGATCCGTCACCACCCTAAGGTCTTGATTCGGCAGCGCTTTTTGCAGTTTTGCGGCAATTTCGCGACAGTAATCTGCCTGTGCATCGGTAATGTTGAGCACCGCCACCTGCACCGGTGCCAGCCACACCGGGAACGCACCCGCATAGTGCTCGATCAGCATGCCGATGAATCGTTCCATGCTGCCCACGGTGGCGCGATGCAGCATCAGCGGACGCTTGCGGCTTCCGTCCTCGGCCACGTACTCGGCATCCAGACGCTCGGGCAGATTGGGGTCGATCTGCATCGTGCCGCACTGCCACTGGCGGCCCAGCGCGTCCTTGAGGGTGTACTCGATCTTGGGACCATAAAACGCCCCTTCGCCTTCGGCGATCTCGAATTCACAGCCCGAATGGCGCAAGCCGTCCATCAGCGCCTTCTCCGCGCGGTCCCACGCCTCGTCGGTTCCGATGCGCGCTTCGGGCCGCGTGGCCACCTTGTAGATGATGTCGGTGAAGCCGAAGTCCTTGTAGACCTTCTGCACCAGGGCCGTGTAGTTGGCGCACTCTTCCTGCACCTGCTCTTCGGTGCAGAAGATGTGGCCGTCATCCTGCGTGAAGCCGCGCACGCGCATGATGCCGTGCAGGCCGCCCGTAGGCTCATTGCGGTGGCAGGCGCCAAATTCGCCATACCGCAGCGGCAGGTCACGGTAGCTCTTGATGCCCTGCTTGTAGATCAGGATGTGCCCAGGGCAGTTCATCGGCTTGAGCGCATAGTCGCGCTTTTCCGATTCGGTCGTGAACATGTTGTCGCGGTACTTGTCCCAATGGCCCGTCTTCTCCCACAGGCTCTTGTCCAGGATCTGAGGACCCTTGACCTCCTGGTAGCCGTTGTCGCGGTACACGCGGCGCATGTACTGCTCCACCTCCTGCCACAGCGCCCAGCCCTTGGGGTGCCAGAACACCGTGCCGGGCGAATGCTCGTCCATGTGAAACAGGTCCAGTTCGCGGCCCAGCTTGCGGTGGTCGCGCTTTTCAGCCTCTTCCAGCATCGTCAGGTATTGCTGTAGCTCTTCCTTGGTAGCCCACGCGGTGCCGTACACGCGCTGCAGCATTTCATTGCGGTGGTCCCCGCGCCAATAGGCACCAGCCACTTTCATCAACTTGAAATGCTTGAGCTTGCCCGTGCTGGGAACGTGCGGACCACGGCACAGATCTTCGAAGTTGCCTTCGCGATACAAACTGACATCCTCATTGGTCGGGATGCTGGCGATGATCTCGGCCTTATAGTTTTCACCCAGGCCTTTGAAGTACGCCACAGCTTCATCGCGTGGAAGCACGCGGCGCACCACAGGCTCATCCTTCGCAGCCAGCTCCCCCATGCGTTTCTCGATCGCTACCAGGTCTTCGGGCGTGAAAGGACGCTTGTACGCAAAGTCATAGAAGAAACCGTTCTCGATCACGGGGCCGATGGTCACTTGGGCGTCGGGGAACAGCTCCTTCACGGCATAGGCCAGCAAGTGCGCAGTGGAGTGGCGGATGACTTCCAAACCATCAGGATCCTTGGCCGTGACGATGGACAGCGGGCTGTCGGCCGTGATCTGGTAGCTGGTGTCCACCACTTTGTCGCCGATCTTGCCCGCCAGCGCTGCCTTGGCCAGACCCGACCCGATGGATGCGGCCACCTCGGCCACAGTGACGGGCCCCGAAAACTCGCGCTGCGAACCATCTGGAAGCGTGATATGGATCATGGACTCCTACTCTTTCTTTTCAATCAGTACGGAAGGGTGCGGGCACGCGCCAAGCCCAAAACAAAAAAGCGCGGAACAGGTCCGCGCTTTGGAGGGAGGTGTGCAATCTCGTGCAGGCGCGAACAGCCAGCCTCAGCGGCTGGTCAACATCTCCGATGTAGTTCGCGGTGTCATAACCAGATTGCCTTTCTCGCTCTTGTGCAGTGAATTTCCATGCATTTTAACCCCGCCGAAAGCAAAAAGCCCGAAGCAGGCGCTTCGGGCTAGACGTTCGGTGCAGTTGCGCCACACGAAGCAGCGCATGCCTGGAACGATCAGTGGAACTGCTCTTCTTCGGTCGAACCCGTCAGCGCCTTCACGCTGGACGAGCCGCCCTGGATCACCGTGGTCACGTCGTCGAAGTAACCTGCGCCCACTTCCTGCTGGTGCGACACGAAGGTGTAGCCCTTTTCGCGTGCTGCGAATTCGGGTTCCTGCACCATTTCGGTGTAGTGCTTCATGCCTTCGCCGCGGGCGTATGCATGGGCGAACTGGAAGGTGTTGAACCAGTTGATGTGAATGCCCGCCAGCGTGATGAACTGGTACTTGTAGCCCAGCGCGGACAGGTCTTCCTGGAACGAAGCAATCTGCTTGTCGTCCAGGTTCTTCTTCCAGTTGAAAGAAGGCGAGCAGTTGTACGAGAGCAGTTTGCCAGGGCATGCAGCGTGCACGGCCTGGGCGAACTCGCGGGCGAAGCCGATGTCCGGCACGCCGGTTTCGCACCACACCAGGTCGGCGTAGGGAGCGTAGGCGACACCACGGCTGATGGCTTGCTCCAGGCCATTCTTCACGCGGTAGAAGCCTTCTTGCGTGCGCTCGCCAGTCAGGAAGGGCTTGTCATTGGCGTCGTGATCGGACGTGATCAGGTTGGCAGCTTCGGCGTCGGTGCGGGCTAGCACGATGGTGGACACGCCCATCACGTCTGCGGCAAAACGCGCGGCAATCAACTTTTCGCAAGCTTCCTGCGTAGGCACGAGGACCTTGCCGCCCATGTGGCCGCACTTCTTCACGGCAGCCAGTTGGTCTTCGAAATGCACGCCGGCTGCGCCTGCGGCGATCATGTTCTTCATCAGCTCGAAGGCATTCAGCACGCCGCCGAAACCAGCTTCAGCGTCCGCCACGATGGGCAGGAAGTAGTCGATGAATTCCTTGTCGCCGGGGTTGATGCCGCGGCCCCACTGGATTTCGTCAGCACGCTTGAAGGTGTTGTTGATGCGACGGACCATGGTGGGCACCGAGTCGTACGCATACAGGGACTGGTCGGGGTACATCGTTTCAGACGTGTTGCCGTCTGCCGCGACTTGCCAGCCCGAAAGGTACACGGCTTCAAGGCCCGCCTTGGCCTGCTGCATGGCCTGGCCGGCGGAGATGGCGCCGAAGGCGTTCACATAGCCCTTCTTGGCGCCGCCATTGATCTTGTCCCACAGCTTCTCGGCACCACGCTTGGCCAGCGTGTATTCGATGGGCAGCGAGCCACGCAGGCGCACCACATCAGCTGCAGAGTAGCCGCGCTTCACACCCTTCCAACGGGGATTCTGGGCCCAGTCTTTTTCGAGGGCTGCAATTTGCTGTTCGCGGCTCAGTTGTTCATTGAGAGATTGGGGCATGAGATCACTCCAGAGGTTGGTTGAAACGCCGGGCTGCTGATGCGGCCCTTGGAGACAACTTTAAGTCTTCTATAAGACTTGCGCAAGCTCTTATGTCTTATACAAGAGATAAATTTTTCGCTTAAAAATCAATAACTTGTTGTCCGATTTTCTCAATATGAGATTCGATTTTCCATATCGAGAAAATTTGCGGCAATGCACAATAAGGCAAGTTTTGTATTGCGAAATTTTGATTTCGCATTGCAAAACAACTGCTTGAGTTCATGGCCTGTCATTTGCCGCGGTGGCAATCGCCTTCATCCAATCCCCCTCTTTCACTCGCAGAGCGGGGATTGCGTACCGCGGATTGATCTCATACACAAGGCACTCCAGGCATTGGCCACCCACATTGACCGAAATCTGGCGCTTCACATATTCATCCGTCGGGTGAGCTCCCAGATCCTCGATCTCATCCAGCGCCGGCTCGAGCGCGGGATCTATCGCGTACACCTCTCCCTGCACCCACTCGTTGCCGCCGAGCGTCATGCCGGGATAGGCCCCCAGGCGGTAGAGCGCCCCTCTCACTTGGGCCGCGCCGACGAACCGGGGCGGCGGATGTAACCGGTTGATGTCATTGATGCCTCCACGGCGCAGCGTGCCGTAGACAAAGACATGGCGCAGGGGACCAGAGGGCGGAATCTCGTCGAGCATGGGCTGCAGACTTTCTTCAACAATCCGACAATCGGTGCGCGCAGGGCGGGGTGACAGGCCAGTCCATTCCCCGGGCGGCCATAAACACATTGAGAGCCAGCCTATGGCGACCGACCCTACGCAGTCAGAGGCGTCGCGCTGATCACAATGCCGTCCGCGTCGGCATACAACCAGTCACCCGGGTGTACTGAAACGCCCTGGATTTGCACTGCCACATCGCGCTGCCCCTCCCCCCGGCGCTCGGTGGGCAGCGGCATCACGGCCAGTGCGCGGATGCCAACGCCCGCCTCCTTCAACTCCGCCACGTCGCGCACGCAGCCATCCACCACAAGGCCGGCCCATCCGTTGCGCGCGGCGGCGGCCGCCAGATTGCCCCCTACCAACGCGCGGCGCAGCGAGCCGCCGCCGTCCACCACCAGAACCCTGCCCTCTCCGGGGGATTCCACCGCCGCTTTGACCTGTGTGTTGTCTTCGTGGCATTTGACCGTGCTGACCGGACCAGCAAATATTGCCCGAGCGCCCAAGCTCTGAAAGACCGGGGGCAGCACACGAAATGCGCCGCCGGCCTCTGCCTTGTGCGCGTCGCAAAAATCGCAGGTGCTGAAGGGGGCTGGGGAGGCAGGAGTGGTCATTGCGAAAGGGCTTTCAGAACGAGGTCAATCGAGACAAATTTCCCTGGAGCGCATGTGCATCGCGGCCCAGGAGCTTGACGGACATTGTCGTCCAGCTCCAGGAAAAACGGCAGGCGCCAGCCCCTTTTGTCAAGGCTGGAGCGCCCTGGCGCTGCCTTATCGGCCGCAGCAGGGCTCCACAGCTACAAATCGAGGCAAAAAAAGGTGTTTCTCCCTTGGAAACCCGTTTTTTTCCCATTAGCATCGGCCTGCCAGTGGGACAGCATGGTTTTCGCTGGTGCAATTTACTTCCAACAAGGACAACCCAACATGGCAACTGCAAAAAAAGCTCCGGCAAAAACAGCCCCCGCAGCCAAGAAGGCTGATGCCCCGGCCAAGAAGCGCACTCCCAACGCTGCTTTCATGAAGGCACTCACGCCCAGCCCCGCGCTGGCCGCCGTGGTGGGCTCGGCGCCGCTGCCACGCACGGAGATCATCAGCAAGCTGTGGGTCTACATCAAGGCCAACAACCTGCAGGATGCCGCGAACAAGCGCAACATCAACGCAGACGCCAAGCTCAAGGAGCTGTTTGGCAAGCCCCAGGTCTCGATGTTTGAACTGGCCGGCCTGATCGGCAAGCACGTCAAGTAAGTCAGCGTTTTGCGCCCAGGAAAGAAGCCGGCTCTGCCGGCTTTTTTTCGTCTGGAGGGGACGAATTGTGGTTTGCAAACATCAATGCAAATGAGAATGACCCTCATTTGATGTAACATAAAGCTGCACAAAGATGCAGACCTTGTGAAGTCTTTCTCACCGGCGTCATCGCATCCCGCTCGCTTTCTGGCGCCGTAGGCGCTACCTGCACACCCCATCGACGGAGGCCATCTTGGCAAAATCACGCGCTCAGCGCCGCAGCACCGCCCTGCGCAAAAACACATCCACCGCCCCAGCCGCTCTGGGCGCATCGCACGACAAAGCTCTCCTGCCCCTTGGCGCACTGATGCTGGCCGCATCCATGGGGGCCATGGCGCAAACGGGCCCTGCGGAGAAGACACTCGCGCCCGTGGTGGTCAAGGAGCGCGCCGAGGCCCCCGAGGGCAAAGACAGCGTGCGGGCCACCGAGACCACCATTGGCAAAGGCAAGCAGCAGTTGCGTGACATTCCCCAGTCGGTCACCGTGGTCACCGAGCGCCTCATCGACGACCGCAACCTCGACACCGTCAAGGAAGCCCTGAAGAACACCGCCGGCATCACCTTCCTGGCCGCTGAAGGCGGTGAGGAGGACATCCGCCTGCGCGGCTTTGCGCTGCAAAGCACGGGCGACATGTTCATCGACGGCATGCGCGACCCGGCGTTCTACGACCGCGACACCTTCAACCTGGACCGGGTCGAGTTGCTGCGCGGCTCGGCGTCGATGCTGTTTGGCCGCGGTTCCACTGGCGGTGCCGTGAACCAGGTCAGCAAGGCCCCCCGCCTGATCGACACGCACCAAGTCGATCTGACGCTGGGCAGCCACCAATACCGCCGCATTACCGGCGACTTCAACATCCTCACCGGCGAGAACGCGGCCCTGCGCCTGAACGCGATGAGCACCACGGCCGACAACAACGGCGCAGGCAGCAGCATCGAAAAGAAGGGCATTGCAGGCACGTACGCCTTCGGCATCGGCACGCGCGACGAGTTCTCCGTGAGCTTGTACCACCTGGACAACAAGAACGGCATGAACTACGGCATGCCGTGGATCCGCCGCGGCCCCAACTCCCCCGTCAGCGACACCACCTTGCTGCCGCTGGATCCGAGGAACTACTACGGCGCGGCCAGCGATTACAACGCCGGTAGCGCAACGTTTGCCACCTTGGGCCACATCCATCGCTTTGATGGCGATGCGGAACTGAAGACCCAGTTGCGCGCGGGCCGCTTCGAACGCGACCAGCGCGCGGGCGCCGTGCGCTTGGCCCCGGCCGCCCAGCAACCCGGCGGTGTGGCCGCAACGCTGGAAAACTTTGGCCCAGCCACGCGCCTCACCCGTGGCACGCACCTGAAGATCCAGGACATGGACACGGTGCACCTGCAATCCGACTTCAGCAAGAAGTTCGAGGCACTAGGGTTCAAGCACGAACTGCTCGCCGGCGCCGACTTTGCGCATGAACAAAAGACCGTATACGCCGCGCGCAGCGCAGCGCAGGGCGGCGTGGACATGCCCAAGCCTCCCACAACGGTGGCCACACCCAACAGCGCTTCAGGCGTAACCGAAAGCAGCCGCGTGCTGCGCACTTCCAGCGACTTTGAAGCCAAGGGGTATGGTTTTTACGCCCAGGACCTGATCCAGGTTGCTCCGCACTGGAAAGTGTTGGTGGGCTTGCGCTACGACAACATGGACGGCAGCTACAACACGTTCGGCATTCCCAATACCGCGCCTGGCCCGGTCACGACGGCGAGCTACCGCCAGAAGATTTCGGAATGGAGCAAGCGCGCGGGCGTGCTGTACCAGCCGAACGACCTGCAGTCGTACCACTTCTCGTACGGCACATCGTTCAACACCTCGGGCGACACGTACTCGTACAGTGCCCAAACGGTGAACACCCCGCCCGAAGCCAGCCGCAACATCGAAATCGGCGCCAAGCTGGACTCGGCCGACAAGCGCTTCACCACACGCCTGGCTGTGTTCCATTCCACCAAGTACCGCGAGCGCAATACCGACCCGGACCTGAACATCGCCGTGCTGTCGGGCAAGCGCCATGCGGCGGGCGCCGAGATCGACATCACCGGTCGCCTCACGCCCCAGTGGGAGGTCTATGGGTCGTACATGTGGATGCCCAGCGCCAAGATCGACATCGGTGCTGAGGGTGCCGAAGGCCAGGGCTCACGCCCCTCGCTCACACCGCGCCACAGCGGCACGGTGTGGACCACTTACCAGATCACGCCAGCCCTGCGTGTGGGTGGCGGCCTGAACTTCCGCAGCGCGCAGACACCCAACCGCAACCCCGGCTGGGAAGTGCCCGGCTACGTGACCGCAGACCTGATGGCAGAGTACGCCATCAGCGAGCGTTACACGATCAAGGCCAACCTGAGCAACGTGACGAACAAGCTCTACGCGGACTCCATCTACAGCGGCCACTACGTGCCTGGTGCAGGCCGCGTGTTCCAAGTCACGGCCAGCATCAAGTTCTGACCGGCATCACAACGTCTCTTCAAGGTATTCGCCGCCCCCTTATCGGGGCGGCTTTTTTGCTTTACAACCCACGCCATGCTGCTCACGCTCCCGGATCTTCTCTCGCCAGCAGACCTGCAGACCGCCCGCCAGCTGCTGCGCAACGCCCCCTGGGCCGATGGCAAGGACAGCGCGGGCTCCCAGGCGCGCCAGGCCAAGAACAACGAACAACTGCCGCGCGACTGCGAAGCCGCCCAGCACATCTCGGCCCTCGTGATGGCGTCGCTGGACCGCAGCGCGCTGTTCCTGACTGCCACCCTGCCCAAGCGCGTATTTCCGCCGCGCATCAACCGCTACGGCGGCGGCGCCAACCACTATGGCGACCATGTGGACAGCGCCGTGCGCCAGATGGCCGACCGTCGCGAGCGCCTGCGCACCGACATCTCTTGCACCGTGTTCCTGTCAGAGCCCGATGAATACGACGGCGGCGAGCTGTGCATCGACGACACCTTTGGCGAGCAGCGCGTCAAGCTGCCCGCAGGCCATGCGGTGATCTATCCCGGCACCAGCGTGCACCAGGTGCGCCCCGTCACCCGCGGCCACCGCATGGCCTGCTTCTTCTGGATTGAGAGCATGGTGCGCAGCGACGAGCAGCGGCGCCTGCTCTACAACATGGACATGGCTCTGCTGCGCCTGCGGCAGGAGCACGGCGAATCGCCCGAAACCGTGGCCTTGACGGGCACGTACCACAACCTGCTGCGCATGTGGGCAGACACGTGAGCCCACCCGCCCCCGCCCCTACCGCCGCGGTGCCGCCCAGCATCGTGACCTTGGCGGACCACGAAACCCACGCCGCCACCCACCTTGAACCCGGCGCCTGGGCCTACTTCAATGGGGCTGCGGCCGACGAGATCACGCTGGGTGCCAACCGCCGGGCCTGGGACCAGATCGGCCTTCTGCCCCGGGTGCTGCGCCCGCTGGCGGGCGGGCACACTCGCGTACAGCTGCTGGGCCGTGCGCTCGCCCACCCCATCCTGCTGGCGCCTGTGGCCTATCAGCGCATGGCCCATCCCGATGGCGAACTGGGTTCCGCCTATGCTGCAGCCGCCCTCGGGGCGGGCATGGTGCTGAGCACCCAGGCGAGCACCCGGCTGGAGGCCGTGGCCAATGCGGTCCGGGACGACGCAGGTCGTGGGCCACTGTGGTTCCAGCTGTATTTGCAGCACGATCGCGACTTCACCCGCGAACTGGTCGAACGGGCCGAGCGCGCGGGCTACGAAGCCCTGGTGCTGACGGTGGACGCCCCCTGCCACGGCGCACGCGACCGCGAGCGGCGGGCCGCATTCCGTCTGCCCGCGGGCGTCAGCGCGGCCAACTTGCTGGGCATGCTGCCCCCGCCGGAGGTCGCGCTGGCCCCCGGCCAGAGTGCCCTGTTCGACGGCCTGCTGCACCACGCCCCCACCTGGGCCGACGTGCAGTGGCTGCAGTCCCTCACCCGGCTGCCCGTCCTGCTCAAGGGCGTGCTGCACCCGGACGACGCCCGCGAGGCAGCGAGCCTGGGCGTGGCAGGACTCATCGTTTCCAACCACGGCGGGCGCACACTGGACACCACCCCCGCCACCGCCCGCCAGCTGCCATTGGTGGTGGAGGCTGCCCGGGCCGTCCAGCCCACGATGCCTGTGCTGGTGGACGGGGGGATCCGGCGCGGCACCGATGTGCTCAAAGCCATGGCCCTGGGGGCGAGCGCCGTGCTGGTGGGGCGCCCCATCGTTCACGGCTTGGCCAACGCCGGAGCGGCCGGGGTGGCCCATGTGCTGCGGCTGCTGCGCGATGAGCTGGAGATCGCCATGGCGCTTACCGGCTGCGCCACATTGGCCGATGCATCCCCGGCGCTGCTAGTCCCGCGTTGACACCTCGGGAGCGTCCTGATTGACCGCGTTGCCGGAAATGATTTATTGCAAATGCGATAGATTCGTATTTATAATGCGATCACTTCCTTCAACAGCCAGCCAAACTGCCTGCCGCCATGATCGTCTGTGTCTGCCGCCGGATTTCCGACCGTGAAATTGCCCGCCACGCGCGTGCCGGCATGAGCTTTGACGAGATCCAGTTCGAACTGGGCGTAGCCACCCAATGCGGCTGCTGCGAAAGCTGCGCCCGCGATGTGGTCGCGCAATGCAGTGCGTCGAGCCCGGTGGCGGCCCTGCACAACGAAGCCGCGCCGCAGCCGATCCAGCTTGCCAGCTCCATTCTGGAAAGCAAGTCATGGAACTCCTCTCTACACTCGCAGGCAGCCTGATCCTCGTCGCAGGCTCGGCCTGGTGGATCTTTCGCAAATAATTTAGGTCTTTTTGGCTTCTAGCGCTTGTCCAGCAAGCGCTGGCAGCTATCATTTTTATGTCTCAGCCTGATCGTTTTGCCCCCCCTGGGGGCGTGAGCCGCAATGCCGTGATCGTGGGCTCCGTGGTGGCCTTGCATGTGGCGGGCATCTGGGCTCTGCAGTCCGGGCTGGTGCGCAAAGCTGCCGAGGTGATCGTGCCGGCGGAACTGCTGAGCGAATTCATCGCCCCGCCTGCACCGCCCAAGGTCACACCCCCGCCGCCCGCGCCCCCTCCGCCGCCCAAGCCGGCCCCCAAAGTGGCGCCCCGCCCCGCCCCCATGCCCGTGGCCATTGCAGACCCCAAGCCCGCACCCAACGCGCCGGTCGGGATCGTCGAGCCGCAGCCGCCAGCGCCGCCCATCGAGGCGCCCGTGGCACCTCCCGCCCCCGCCCCTGCGCCCCCGGCACCGCCCGCACCGCCCAAGATCGAACTGCCGTCCAGCGACGCGGCCTACCTGAACAACCCCAAACCCAGCTACCCCGCCATCAGCAAGCGCATGGGTGAACAGGGCAAAGTGGTGCTGCGCGTGCTGATCGGCACCGACGGCCTGCCCCAGAAGGTGGAAATCAACAAGTCCAGCGGCTTCGAACGCCTGGACCGGCAGGCCCAGGAAGCCGTCATGCGCTGGCGCTTCGTGCCCGGCAAACGCAACGGCGTGCCCGAGACCATGTGGAACTTGGTCCCTGTCAACTTCGTTCTCGAATAACCAGCTCACAGTTTCAGATCACCGCTTCAGGGAGTTTTTTATGGAATCGCAATTCGGCATCGCCAACGTATGGATCCAGGGCGACTTCGTCACCCGCGCCGTCGCCATCATCCTGTTGGCCATGTCGCTGGCCTCGTGGATCGTCATCCTCATCAAGGCGCTGGACATCATCAAGTTCAAGAAGCACAGCCGCGCCGCGCAGGATTTCTGGCACAGCGAGGACTTTGCCGCCGGCCTGAGCAAGTTGGGCGCCGACCCCACCAACCCCTTCCGCCACCTGGCGCTGGAAGGCCGCGAAGCCACCGCCCACCACCGCAACACCAAGGCCCATTTGCACGACAGCCTGGACGTGAGCGACTGGGTCACGCGCTGCCTGCGCAACTGCATCGACGAGTTCACCGCCCGCTTGCAATCCGGCCTGGCCATCCTGGCCTCGGTGGGCTCCACCGCGCCTTTCATCGGCTTGTTTGGCACCGTGTGGGGCATCTACCACGCCCTGGTGGCCATCGGCACGTCCGGCCAGTCCACCATCGACAAGGTGGCCGGCCCCATCGGCGAAGCCCTCATCATGACGGCCCTGGGCCTGGCCGTGGCCATCCCGGCCGTGCTGGGCTACAACGCCCTGGTGCGCGGCAACAAGTCCATCCTGGGCGGCCTCAACAGCTTTGCCCACGACCTGCACGCCTACTTTGTCACCGGCGCCCGGGTGAACGCCGGCGGCGACCAAGGCAAGGTCCTGCCCATGAAGAAAGGCAGCTAAGCCATGGCTTTCGGAACGCAAGACGATGCCGATGACGTGATGAACGAGATCAACATGACGCCGCTGGTCGACGTCATGCTGGTGCTGCTCATCATCTTCATCATCACCGTGCCCGTCATGAAGCACTCGGTCAACGTGGACCTCCCTCGTGCCACCAACCAGCCCGAGAACATCAAGCCCGAAACCGTGCGCCTTTCCGTGTCGGCCGACGGCAAGTACTTCTGGAACGAATCGCAGGTCACCGAGGAAGAACTCTTCCCCCGCCTGCAGGCCGAGGCCGCCAAGGAGCCCCAGCCGGATCTTCACATCCGCGGCGACAAGAACGTGCGCTACGAGTTCGTGGCCCAGGCCATGGCCGCAGCGCAACGCGCTGGCGTGCGCAAGATCGGATTCGTGACCGATCCCCAACCCTGACGCGGCCGGCATCAGCCCCATCCGGGCACGCGGCGCATCCAGAGCGCGCGGCGTGCCCTTTTTTCATTCTTCGACTTTGGGAGACCGGACACGCTGCTCGCGAAGCTTGGCGGCACGTGCGACTGGAAAACTGCAGCGTTGGACAAGGGGCTGCCGGCTGAGAGGCCGGCACGCCGTCGTTTCTTTGTGCGACACCCACTCCACAAAAAGAAACACAAAACCTGCTTGACTCGTAATTGCGAATCGTTATCATTAGCAAAACGCAACGCTTCAGCACAGGAACCTCTTCATGCAAGCCACACTGACCGCCGCCTCGCTCCTGCGTCCTTCGTCTTCGGAGCAGCCCGTCGCCCGGACCCAGCGCGAAACGGCCCGCCCTGCCGAGGCTGTGGCGGGCGCAGTGGACAGCAGCGCACTGCTCCAAGGCCAGAAAGCCGTGGCCATCAGCCACAACGGATCGGTGTACCGCCTGCAAGCGACCAAGCTGGGCAAGCTCATCCTGACCAAGTAAGCAAGTCAGCAATCGACCAGCTACCAAGTTTCATCGTGGGGCGACTCCCGGGCTTGCCACAAGTCCGAACGGGTCGTTTTTGCCAGCCAACGGGTTCACCCGCGTAGCCAGGCTTTTTTTCTCTCCGCTTTCCTCGCCCCAGGATTCACCGAACCCAACAAAAAACCGGCCGATCGGCCGGTTTTTTTGTTGAGAAAGACTGCGTGGGTACTTCGATGATTTTCAGGCTCCAGCGCTTTATGGATAAGCGCAAGCAGCTATCAATTCAAGAGTTTTCTTTGGCAACCGCAGATTTCAAAGCCCCAGCGCTGCGATCCCCGCGCGGGCAATTTGCGCGTCTTCGGTGGACTTCACACCGCTCACGCCCACGGCGCCCAGGCACTGGCCGTCCTTGAGGATCGGCACGCCGCCTTCGAGCAAGCCGTCGATGGCCGGGGCGCTCAGGAACGACGTGCGGCCGCCGTTGATCACATCCTCATACACCTTGCTCTCGCGGCGTCCCAGGGCCGCTGTGCGGGCCTTGGAGGGCGCGATGTGGGACGACACTGCCGCGGCCCCGTCCAGGCGTTGCAGCCACAGCAGGTGACCACCATCGTCGACGATGGCAATGGTCACCGCCCACTGATTCCTGATGGCTTCGGCTTCTGCAGCAGCGGCGATGGCCTTGACGTCGGCCAGTTCGAGTTCGTGTTTGGTTTTCATGGAACGATTCGGCAAATGGGAAGAAGACACGGAGGATGCGCTGCCGCCCAGTTGGCAGGCCAGCGCAGGCAGCGGCAAGCATAGCGGCATCCTTCGGCCCGGCACCTCCATGCAGGGTGAAAGAGCCCTTACCAAAAATAGGTGACCGGACGCGGGTATTGCCCGGGCAAAAAGCGCCTCCACCTAAAATTTGTGGTGTCTGCGCTGTGCAGGCCAATAAGGAGAGACGCAAGATGATGAACGACCAAGTCACCACCCTGGGCCACTCTGCGGGCTATGGCATCTCGCAGGAGCAGCGCCACAAGGTGCTTCGCAATACCTACTGGCTGCTCGCCCTGAGCATGATCCCCACGGTGCTTGGCGCCTGGGTGGGCGTGGCCACCGGCATCACCCAGTCGCTGCGCGGCGGGGTGGGCCTGATCGTGTTCCTGGGCGGCGCGTTCGCATTCATGTTCGCGATCGAGAAGACCAAGCGCTCGGCCGCAGGCGTGCCCGTGCTGCTCGCGTTCACATTTTTCATGGGCCTCATGCTCTCGCGCCTGATCGGCATGGTCCTGGGCTTCAAGAACGGCAGCGACCTCATCATGACGGCCTTTGCCGGCACGGCGGGCGTGTTCTTCGTGATGGCCAGCTTGGCCAGCGTGATCAAGCGCGATCTGTCAGGCATGGGCAAGTGGCTGATGGTCGGCGCGCTGGCCCTGATGGTGGGCGCCGTCATCAACGTGTTCGTGGGCTCGTCGGCCGGCATGATGGCCATCTCGGTGGCCGCCATCGGCATCTTCAGCGCCTACATGCTGTACGACCTGAAGCAGATCCTGGACGGCGGCGAAACCAACTACATCAGCGCCACGCTGGCGCTGTACCTGGACATCTTCAACGTGTTCCAGAGCCTGCTGGCCCTCCTCGGCATCATGGGCGGAGAGCGCGAATAATCTCCCCCTGAGCGGCTTTCGCCGCATCGAAATCCAAGGCTCCTTCGGGAGCCTTTTTTTCTTTTTTGTGGAGCTGGCCCTGGGGTCAGGCCTCAATCGCGGCGAAGTCCTGCCGATAATGCAAGTACATGTATCGCAAACCTTCCTCCACCGCACTGCGCCTGCTGGCGCTGTCCAGCATCCTGCTGCTGACCGCCTGCGACAAGATCCCCGGTCTGGGCCCGGATCCGCGCGTCGCCCAGCGCGAGGAGGAAGCCAAGGCCATCGGCGGAGCTTGCCGCCACGCTTTGCGGGGCCTGGAAGACTGCTACACCCTGAACCCCAAGGCTGCCAAGGCGGCGGTATTTGCCGGGTGGAAGGATATGGACGCGTACATGCGCGAAAACAAGATCGAGGGAACGCCCTCGGTACTGGGCAAGGCAGAGCCCAAGCCTGAGCGCACCGAGCGCAACAACGACATCGAAACCGAAACCCGCGACCCGGCCGCCAGCCGCAGCCGCAGTTAGCCGCCCGCCCCGCTCGCGCCTTGCAACAGGGCGGCCCGGCCAGGCGCCCTCCCTCCCGCATCCCGTCGACTAGTCGCGCTCGAACACCGCCATGCTCTCGACGTGCGCCGTGTGCGGGAACATGTTCACCATGCCCGCCGCCGTGCACCGGTAGCCCGCCAGATGCACCAGCAGCCCGGCATCGCGCGCCAGCGTGGCGGGGTTGCAACTCACATAAACGATGCGCTTCGGCGGCGTCCAGCCTTCGGCGCCCGCAGGTAGTGGCCCTGCCCCTTCTGCGCCGATGCGGGCCTGCTCCAGATCGGCCAGCGCCTTGGCAAGGGCAAACGCCCCTTCGCGCGGCGGGTCCACCAGCCACTTGTCGGCAGATCCATCGGCCACCAGCATCTCGGGCGTCATCTCGAACAAGTTGCGCGCTACAAATTGAGTAGCTGCCAGCGCTTTATTTTCGGGCGCCTGGGCCTGATTCAATGCATAGTTCTCGCGCGATCGCGCCACCAAGGCCTCGCTGCCCTCGATGCCCAGCACCTCTCGGGCTTGCGTGGCCAGGGGCAGCGTGAAGTTGCCCAGGCCGCAGAACCAGTCGATGACACGCTCGTGCTTCTGCACATCCAGCAGACGCAGCGCGCGCGACACCAGCACGCGGTTGATATGCGGATTGACCTGCGTGAAGTCGGTGGGCTTGAAGGGCATGGTGATGCCGAAATCCGGCAGCGCGTACGACAGCTGCTCGCCGCCTTCGTCCAGCAGCCTCACGGTGTCCGGCCCCTTGGGCTGCAGCCACCATTGCACGCCATGCTCCGCGCCGAACGCTCGCAGACGGGCGATGTCGGCGCTGCTCAGCGGCTCCAGGTGGCGCAGCACCAGCGCGGTGACGTTGTCGCCGCAGGCCAGTTCGATCTGTGGACAGGTGTCGCGCGCATCCATGCCGGCGATCAGCGCGCGCAGTGGCATCAGCATCGCATCCACATGCGGGGGCAGAATTTTGCAGGTCCGCATGTCGGCGATGTAGCGGCTCTTGCGCTCGTGGAAGCCGATCAGCACCTCGCCCTTCTTGATCACATGGCGCACGGACAACCGGGCGCGGTAGCGATAGCCCCAGGCCGGGCCTTCGATGGGCCGCAGCATGGTCTGCGCCTTGACCTTGCCCAGGTGCCAGAGGTTGTCTTCCAGCACACGCTGCTTGACGGCCACCTGCGCACCTACGTGCAGGTGCTGCATCTTGCAGCCGCCGCAGGCACCAGCGTGCAGGCCGAAATGCGGGCAACCAGGGCGCACGCGCTGGGACGATTCCCGGTGAATCGCCACCAGGCTGGCCTGCTCCCAGTTGTTCTTCTTGCGGTGGGTGTTGGCGGTGACCAGCTCAAAGGGCAAGGCACCGTCGATGAAAACGACCTTGCCGTCGGGTTTGCGGGCGACGCCCTGGGCGTCCAGGTCCATGGCCTGAACGTGCAGCCAGCCTTCAGGAAGGTCGGCGGGGGAATTCTGCTCGGTGGGTTCCAGCGCGGGGGATAGTTCTTTGGGTTCGCTCATCCCTCGATTGTCTCAGGCCGGGCGCGATCCCCGGCAGGGGCCGCTCAACCCGGTCCCTCTGGACCAAGGCGCCCACTCCGCGGGCGCTCATGATTGCCTTCTCAGCCCCGGTCTGCGCGTGCGGGACGGCCGCCCACGCCCACAGAGCCGACACTGCCCGCCGCGCCCTGGGCTGAAGCCAGGGGCAGCTTGTTGACGGTGAGGTCGCAGTTGTGGTTGTCGGGCGAGAACACCAGCGTGGAGCCGGGCGCAACCAGCGGCAGGGTCTGGTGGATCTGGTAGGACATGTCGACCGGAGGCTCCGGCGCCCGGTACACGATGTCCTGGTCGGGGCCATAGACCACGTAACACGCCGCAGCGGCCGACTGGCTGAAAAAGGCGGCCGCCAGCACGGCAGCAGCAGCGTAGGGGGTGCGGATCATGGTTCTTCTCCTCAATCTGACGATTCTGCCGGGCATTATGCGGGCTTTGGGTTGCAGCGCCAACGTGGCTCCGGCCCCGTGACACGGCACACGCCGTGCCGTGCCGCGCCGTGTCGCGCCCACTGCAGTTTTCATCGCAGATGGAGGTGGTTGGTGTGCTTGACCTCTTCCATCACCGCGTAAGTGCGCGTCTCGCGCACGCCAGGCAACTGCCACAGCACGTTGCCCGCAAACACGCGGTAGGCATTCATGTCGGCCGAGCGGGTCTTGAGCAGGTAGTCGAAGCCGCCGGCCACCATGTGGCATTCCATGATTTCGGGGTGCACCTGCACCGCGGCCTTGAACTGGTCGAACACATTGGGCGTAGTGCGATCCAGCAGCACCTCCACAAACACCAGCATGCCGGCGCCCAGCTTGAGCGGATTCAGGCGCGCCTCGTAGCCCAGGATGAAGCCATCGCGCGTGAGGCGCTGCACGCGCGCCAGCACCGCCGTGGGCGACAGGGCCACCGCCTCGGCGAGCTTGAGGTTGGCAATGCGCCCGTCTTCCTGCAGGATTGACAGGATCTTGCGGTCGATGCGGTCCAGTTCGGCTTCCATGGCTGCGTGGTGTAGTGAATTGTTCTTGGAAAGCAGATATTTTCAGATATTTATTCACCCGAAACCCAGGGATCATCACCGACATCCCTAACAATCCCCTTTCGCGCTTGCAAGGCCCGCCATGACGCAGCTCCCAGCCCCTTCGGTTTCCTCCGCTCCCGTCGCTCCGTTCGCAGGGTTCGCCCCCCGCACGCCGCTGGCCAATCCGCTGCGCGCCGCCATCACCGCGGCCTATCGCCGTCCCGAGCCCGAGGCCCTCGCCCCGCTGCTGGCCCAGGCCCGGCTGCCGCAGGACCAGGCCGCCGCGGCCCAGCAGCTGGCCCTGCGCATTGCCCGGACGCTGCGCGAGCGCAAGGCCAGTGCCGGCCGCGCGGGGCTGGTGCAAGGCCTGCTGCAGGAATTCTCGCTGTCATCGCAAGAAGGCGTGGCACTGATGTGCCTGGCCGAGGCGCTGCTGCGCATCCCCGACAAGTCCACGCGCGACGCACTGATCCGCGACAAGATCAGCCACGGCCAATGGGAGGCACACCTGGGCAAGAGCCCGTCGCTGTTCGTGAACGCCGCCACCTGGGGCCTGCTCATCACCGGCAAGCTGGTGGCCACGCACAGCGAAGGCAGCCTGGGGGCATCGCTCAGCCGACTGGTGGGCAAGGGCGGCGAGCCGCTGATCCGCAAGGGTGTGGACATGGCCATGCGCATGATGGGCGAGCAGTTCGTGACCGGCGAAACCATTGACGAGGCCCTGCGCAACGCCCGCACCATGGAAGCCGAGGGCTTTCGCTATTCGTACGACATGCTCGGCGAAGCGGCGCTGACCAGCGAAGACGCCCAGCGCTACTACGCGTCGTACGAGCAAGCCATCCACGCGATTGGCAAAGCTTCCAATGGGCGCGGCATCTACGAAGGCCCGGGCATCTCCATCAAGCTCTCGGCCCTGCACCCGCGCTACAGCCGGGCGCAATTCGGCCGCGTGATGGACGAGCTGTACCCCCTCGTCCTGCGCCTGACCGAACTGGCCCGGCGGTACGACATTGGCCTCAACATCGACGCCGAAGAAACCGACCGGCTGGAGCTGTCGCTGGATCTGCTGGAGCGCCTGTGCCACGAGCCCGCCCTGGCGGGATGGAACGGCATCGGCTTTGTGATCCAGGCCTACCAGAAGCGCTGCCCCTTCGTCATCGACTACGTGGTGGACCTCGCCCGGCGCACGCAGCGGCGCCTGATGGTGCGCCTGGTCAAGGGCGCCTATTGGGACAGCGAGATCAAGCGCGCCCAGGTCGATGGCCTGGCGGACTACCCCGTCTACACCCGCAAGGTGCACACCGACATTTCCTACATCGCCTGCGCACGCAAGCTGCTAGCAGCGCCCGAAGCGGTGTATCCCCAGTTCGCCACGCACAACGCCGAAACGCTGGCCACCATCTACCAACTGGCGGGCAGCAACTACTACGCAGGCCAGTACGAGTTCCAGTGCCTGCACGGCATGGGCGAGCCGCTGTACGAGCAGGTGGTTGGCGCTACCACCGCAGGCAAGCTCGGCCGCCCCTGTCGCATCTACGCCCCCGTGGGCACGCATGAGACGCTGCTGGCCTACCTGGTGCGACGCCTGCTGGAAAACGGCGCCAACACCTCTTTCGTGAACCGCATTGCCGACGAAACCCTTGCGCTGGATGAACTGGTGAAAAGCCCCGTGCAGGTGGTGGACCAGCAAGCTGTTGCCGAAGGCGCTCCCGGCCTGCCCCATCCGCGCATCCCGCTGCCCGCTGCGCTGTACGGCACGCACCGCACCAATTCGCGCGGCCTGGACCTGTCGAATGAAAACACCCTTGCTGAGCTGGCCGCCACGCTGCAGGCTACCGCCAAGCAGCCCTGGACGGCCGGCCCGATGCTGGCCACCGACTTGCCGGCCGGCATCACCCAGCCCGTGCGCAACCCGGCCGACCACGCGGACGTGGTGGGGCACGTTCAAGAGGCCACCACAGCTGATGTGGACCTGGCCCTGACCCACGCCCAGGCCGTGGCCGCCCCCTGGGCCGCCACCCCGCCCGCCGAGCGCGCCGACGCTCTGCTGCGCACGGCCGACCTGCTGGAAGCCCGCATGCAGCCCCTCCTGGGCCTGCTGATGCGCGAGGCCGGCAAAAGCGCCAGCAACGCCGTGGCAGAAGTGCGCGAGGCCGTGGACTTTCTGCGCTACTACGCGGCCCAGGTGCAAGGCACCTTCGACAACGCCACCCATGTCCCTCTGGGCCCGGTGGCCTGCATCAGCCCCTGGAACTTCCCGCTCGCCATCTTCATGGGCCAAGTGGCCGCTGCGCTCGCCGCAGGCAACCCGGTGTTGGCCAAGCCAGCCGAGCAAACCCCGCTGATCGCCGCCGAGGCCGTGCGCCTGCTGTGGCAGGCCGGTGTGCCGCGCGCCGCGGTGCAACTGCTGCCCGGCCAGGGCGAAACCGTGGGTGCACGCCTGACTGGCGACGCCCGTGTGATGGGCGTGATGTTCACGGGCTCTACAGAAGTGGCGCGCATCCTGCAGCGCACATTGGCCCGTCGGCTGGATGCTGCTGGCCGTCCCATTCCGCTGATCGCGGAAACAGGGGGACAGAACGCAATGATCGTGGACTCTTCTGCGTTGGTGGAGCAGGTGGTGGGCGACGCCGTGTCGTCGGCCTTTGACAGCGCGGGCCAGCGCTGCTCCGCCCTGCGCGTGCTGTGCGTGCAGGAAGAAGCCGCCAACCGTGTCGTGGAGATGCTGCAAGGCGCCATGGGTGAGCTGCGCGTGGGCAACCCCGCCGAACTGTGTGTGGACGTAGGTCCGGTAATTGACGCCGAAGCGCAGGCAGGCATCACCCGACACATCGAGACCTTCCAGGCCAAGGGCCATCGCGTGTTCCAGCACCCGAACCATGTTTCGGCCGCCGGCGCACAAGGCACCTTTGTGCCGCCCACGCTGATCGAGCTGAACCACATCGGCGAGCTGCAGCGCGAAGTCTTCGGCCCTGTGCTGCACTTGGTGCGCTATGCCCGCAATAACCTGGACCAACTGCTCGACCAGATCAACGCCACTGGCTACGGCCTCACGCAGGGCGTGCACACCCGCATCGACGAGACCATTGCCCGCGTGGTGAACCGCGCCCATGCCGGCAACGTATACGTGAACCGCAACATGGTGGGCGCCGTGGTGGGCGTGCAGCCCTTTGGCGGCGAAGGCCTGTCGGGCACGGGCCCCAAGGCCGGTGGGCCGCTGTACCTGCTGCGCCTGCTGTCGCAGCGCCCGGCCGATGCCGTGGCGCGCACCTTGGCCGAGGCCGACCGCGCCGACCCGCCCGACACGGTGCAGCGCGAACGCCAGCTGGCGCCCCTGGCCGCCTTGCAAGAATGGGCTCAGGCGCAAGGCAACGCAGCGCTTGCCGCCACCTGCCGGCAGTTTTCGCAGCAAACCCAAAGCGGAATCGCCCGCACCCTCCCTGGCCCCACAGGCGAACGCAACGTCTACACCCTGGCCCCGCGTGCCCGCGTGCTGTGCCTGGCACGCGACGTGGGCGACCTGCTGACGCAGACGGCGGCCGTGCTTGCCAGCGGCGGCACCGCCCTGTGGCCCCAAGCCCAGGCCAGCTTGCGCGGGCAATTGCCGCCCCAGGTGCAGACGCAAGTCACGCTGCAGGACAACGTGCTGGGTGATGGCGCGCTGGCGCTGGACGCCGTGCTGCACCAGGGAGACACTCCATCGCTGCAGGCCGTGTGCGCCGCCCTCGCCCGCCGGGCGGGACCCATCGTGGGCGTGACTGCCCTGCCCCCAGGCGCCACCGACATCCCGCTGGAGCGCTTGCTGACCGAACGCGCCCTGAGCGTGAACACAGCGGCCGCCGGAGGCAACGCAAGCCTGATGACGATCGGGTGAGTGCGTGGCCTGCGTGAAGCGGCTGGCCGCCGGGAATTGAGATCAAATCAGCGTCTGGCGCTTATTGGAAAAGCGCAAGAAGCTATAACTTTAATAGCAATTCAGGAGAGCGACGCCAACGGCAGATTGAGCAGCAGGTTCTGCGGCTTGATGCGCACCACGCCCTCAGCATTGGTGGCCAGGCCCAGGTACACCGGCTTGCCAGCCACATCGGCACGCATTTCGGCGGGGTTGGCAAAGGTCAGTGTGAAGAGGCTCACCAGCCGAGCCATGCGCTCGGCATCCACGGGGCGATCCTGGTACAGGTCATTGAGGATGGCGGTGGACTCCACATCCAAGCCCACATGCCAACGCCAGGCGCGGTCGGTGATCTGGTGCACCGGCACGATCGAGACATTCACGGCCAGCAGATGCGCCACCCAGCGCTCCAGCACGCGCGCCAGTGCCTGAAGGCCCGAGCGGGCGCGGGTCATCTTCAGCGTGAGGCCGTGGCTCAGTTCCTGCGTCAGCTCGTGGGTCAGGTCCAGCAAGAAAAGATGGCGGTCACTGGCCTCCCAGTATTGCGTGGCGTTGTCGGCCGTGAGCACCCGAAGTTGCTGCGCGGGCTGCACGGCGCCACTTTGCCGCAGCAGGCGCCCCAGCTCGCCCAGGCCAGCGGTGTCGTGCAAAAGGTCCAGCGTTTCGCGGTCGCCCGCCAGCATCTGGCCGTCCTGCAAGGTGATGCGCTGGGGCCTGAACAGCATCTCCGCAGCACGCGCCTCGAACGCATCCACGCCATCGGCGCCATTTAACACGTGGTGCAGCAGCGCATGCACCACCGCATCGACAAACACCACCGGCACATCCACCGAGCGACTGCGCATGAGGTGCAGGTAGTAGGCCTCCAGCGTGCCGGCGGCCAGCAAGCCATCACGCACACGCAGGAACACGGCGTAGTTTTCGCGTGCGTCCGCATCTTGCACCTGTGCCAGTTCCTGCGGCGACACCGCGCGCGCAGGCGTTGCCACCAAAGCCTCGTGCAGCGCGACTTCGGCCGCGCACGATTCCGGCACCAAAGCCAGTTCCGGCCGGCGCAGCAGATGCCGCACATACGCGTCGGTGGGGAGCAGCCACCCGCGGCCGTCACAGGCCAAGTGCGCCAGGCCGCTGTGGGGCCACAAATCAGAATCGAAGGTAGGCATGGGGATGGGGAAGATTCGTTCAACGGGACGCGCAGGCTCTCGCAGGTCGGACGAGCGCCAAGGCGGAATGCCGCCCTATCTGGATCGTCCCATCTTATCGGGCAGCGCCCCTTCACCAGCCGGTGAACGATTGCTGGCGAGCGACCAGCGGCCAGCGCGAGAGCACTTCGTGCCGTGACAACCCGTACAGACTGTCCACCAGCGCGAAGTCTGACACCGTCCACACCACAGGAGCCACAGCCTGACGCCGCACGCCGCCGAGGCCGTAGTGCAGCGTCATGTGCGGAGAGAAGCGGCTGCGGATCTGCGCTTCGGCAAACCCCGCCTGCCGCATCGCGCCGCCGAGCGAGCGCTGAAAGCTCCGCAGCATCTGCACGCCCGCGCCCTGCCCCGCGAGCTCCACCGTGCCATTGCTGCCAGCATGGGTCGCGCCGCGGGACTGCAGCAAGTGAAGGCAGACATCAAAGGGTTCATGGACCAGCCGCTCACCTGCCGCCAGCGCCAGGTCCAGCACCGCACGGGGCACCGATCCCTCGAACTGCCCCAGATGCTGCAGGGTGAGGTGCAGTCGCTGCGTTGCCATTGGGCGGCTCAGGAGCGCGGGGTCAAGATCGGCCAGCATCTGCTGCCAACGTTCTGCAGCGGCTTCGGCCACGCCTGCGGGAGGGTACAAAAAGAAGTACAGATCGTGGCGTTGAAGCATGCAAACACACCCCGCAAGGAAAACTGATGCGCTCATGATACTGTGTTTAAATACAGTATTCAATCAGCACCCAGTTCGCCCATTCGCATTCCCCGGCGGCCCGAAATGCCCGGGATTCCCCCCGCTTTCGCAGGCACTGAATGCTGGTCGTTGCGGGATGATCGGCCAAGCTCCCGATTTTCCTCAGCCCCGCGAGCGACCAACCGACCGATGGAGTCCCATATGCTCGATATCTCTCAAGCCACCCATCTCCTGACCTCCATGGGCGTGTCCAGCACCCTGGCGGCTCGGGCCGCAGAGCGCGCGGCCCAAAAGCAGACCGATACGGACCCGCTCACCTTTCTGAAGGAGCTGAGATCCACGCTGGAAGAGCTGTCGGCCGAAGCCTCGTCCACTGCAGCCGATGGCGCCGCAGGCACCGCCGCCCCCCACAAGCCCGCCTACACCTCGACCACGGACCTCCAAGCCAAGGGCAACCGCACCGCCGCTTCAGCGACCTCCGGCACAGAATCCGCCGCCGCTCAAGCGAAACCCACGGCACCGTTCAGCAACCTGGAAGAATTCAAGCAATGGGAAAAAGGCCTGGGGCACACCTTTGCCGCTGACTATGAGGCACCCGACTACGTGCGTCTCCACACACTGATGCTCAGCGGCGGCGACGATACCGTTGTGGGCCGCTACATGTTCTTCAAGAACCACCCCGAGTTCGCTGCCGACTACGAATCCATCCGCCAGGGCAACTTGTCCCAGTTCCCCACCGATGGATCGACCCTGATCAAGACCGACCTGTCCAAGTTGTCGCAAGAGACAGCGGACTACTACCGGAAGAATCCCAACGCCCTGCTGGCGGCCGAAGGCTTCAACATGGACCCCACGCTGGCCAAAATGCGCATGGACGGCGGTCTCAGCGTTCCCTCAGGGGAAAGCGTTTCCGAATGGCTCATGAGCAACAAGTGGACCAAGGATGGCGTCGTGGCCGAGAACAATCGCGTCGCCTACGCCAATGCTGACTTCATCGGACTGGACGGCAAAGGTGCAGGAACCTACCGGCGCGTCCAACTCGATACAGCCACCGGCAACCTCATCAACTACGACGGCCGGATCCACGACCCGCTGACAGGCGAAGCGAAGGCCTGACGCCCATCGTCCCCAGGGCTGGCGGGGCGCAAAACCGGCGGCCGGCCAGCCCCCTTTACTCCCACTCGATCGTCGCTGGCGGCTTGCTGCTCACGTCGTAGGTCACGCGGTTGATGCCACGCACCTCGTTGATGATGCGGCCCGATACCTTCTTGAGCAGCGCGTACGGCAGTTCGGCCCAGTCGGCGGTCATGAAGTCGCTGGTCTGCACAGCGCGCAGTGCCACCACGTAGTCGTACGTGCGGCCATCGCCCATCACGCCCACGCTCTTGACGGGCAGGAAAACGGTGAAAGCCTGGCTGGTGAGGTCGTACCAGGTCTTGCCGGTGGCTTCGTCGGTGAAGTTGCGCAGCTCTTCGATGAAGATCGCGTCGGCGCGCCGCAGCAGGTCGGCATACTCTTTCTTCACCTCGCCCAGGATGCGCACACCCAGGCCGGGGCCGGGGAAAGGGTGGCGGTAGACCATCTCAGGCGGCAGGCCCAGGGCCACGCCCAGTTCGCGCACTTCGTCCTTGAACAGGTCGCGCAGCGGCTCCAGCAGCTTCAGGCCCAACTGCTCGGGCAGGCCGCCCACGTTGTGGTGGCTCTTGATGGTCACAGCCTTCTTGCTCTTGGCGCCGCCGGATTCGATGACGTCGGGGTAGATGGTGCCCTGGGCCAGGAAGGTGGCGCCCTTGTGGCCGCCGGTGCCGGCCTTGAGCTTGGCGGCTTCCGCTTTGAACACGTCCACAAACAGACCGCCGATGATCTTGCGCTTTTGCTCGGGGTCGCTCACGCCGGCCAGGTTGGAGAGGAACAGGTCGCTCGCGTCCACGCGGATCACTTTGGCGTGCAGCTTGCCCTCGAACATGTCCATGACCATGTCGCCCTCGTTCAGGCGCAGCAGGCCGTGGTCCACGAAAACGCAGGTCAGCTGGTCGCCGATGGCGCGGTGGATCAGGGCCGCGGCCACGGACGAATCCACGCCGCCGGAGAGTCCCAGGATGACTTCTTCATCGCCCACCTGGGCGCGGATGGACTCCACAGCCTCGGCAATGTGGTCCTTCATCACCCAGTCCGGCTGCACGCTGCAGATGCCGAGCACGAAGCGCTCCAGCAGCGCCCGGCCCTGCACGGTGTGCGTGACTTCTGGGTGGAACTGCACGGCGTAGAAGCGGCGCGCCTCGTCGGCCATGCCCGCGATGGGGCAGCTGGGCGTGGAGGCCATGAGCTTGAAGCCGGGCGGCATTTCGGCCACCTTGTCTCCGTGGCTCATCCACACCTTGAGCATGCCGTGGCCCTCGGCCGTGGTGAAGTCGGCAATGTCCTTGAGCAGCGCCGTGTGGCCGTGAGCGCGTACCTCGGCATAGCCGAACTCCCGCTTGTGGCCACCCTCGACCTTGCCGCCGAGCTGCTGCGCCATGGTCTGCATGCCGTAGCAGATGCCCAGCACCGGCACACCCAGCTCGAACACGGCCTGGGGCGCTTTGTCGGTAGTCTCCTCGTACACGCTGGCATGGCTGCCGGACAGGATCACGCCCTTGAGCGAACCATCGGCGGCGTACTGACGCACCCATTCGTCGGACACATCACAGGGATGCACCTCGCAGTACACATGGGCCTCGCGCACGCGCCGGGCGATGAGCTGGGTGACTTGCGAGCCGAAATCGAGGATGAGGATTTTCTGGTGTTGCATGGTGGTGGTCCGTCAGAGGCGGGAGAGGTCGAAGAGCGTGACACCGCTGCGTTGGGCGGCAGCGATCTGGTGGGCGTCAAAGGTGGCCAGGGGCAGGCGCAGCGAGCGGGCCAGCCAGAGATATGCGGCATCGAAGGTGGGCAGGCCGGTTTCCAGCGCAACGTCGAGCACGGCCTTGTGCTGGGCAGGAGCAAGTTCGTGCAGTTCCACGCGGTGGCGAATGGCTTCGAGAACGCCCCACAAGCCTTCGACGGAGGCGGCAGGGATGCGGCCACTGTTCACGCCGCTGGAAATGAGATTGCTGCACTCCCACTGCCAGAGGTTCGGGGCCTGGGGTTCGACCTCATCGCGGCGGATCAGCGTGTACAGGCGGCGCGTGTGTTCGCTGGCCGCATCGGGCAGCAGCCAGGCGGCGGTGACGGAGGCGTCGAGCACAAAGGCAGTCATGCGGCGGCCCGGCCTTTGCGGCGCAGTGCATCCAGGGCGCCAGCCTCGGCCGCGGGGCGAATGCTGGCATGCAATGCGTCGATCTGACCCAGCTCGCGGGCGATCTGCTCGTCGGAAATCACCGGACGGCGGCGCACGGGCAGCATGCGCACCACTTCTTTGCCATGCCGGGTGATGCGCACCTCCTCACCCTGCTCAACCAGTTCGATCAGGGCTGAGAACCGGCTCTTGGCTTCGTAGATACCGACGGACTGCATGGATACGCGGACCCCAAAAAAGAAAAGTCTGGCCTGAACAATGAATTCAGACCAGACTATATCAGTCTGACTAGATTTTTTCAATCAGGCCAGATTAGATCGGCAACGATCAGTCAGCGCGGTAGTTCGGCGCTTCCTTGGTGATCTGCACGTCGTGTACGTGGCTTTCGCGGATGCCCGCAGTGGTGATCTCGACGAACTCGGCCTTGTTGTTCATCTCTTCGATGGTGGCGCAACCGCAGTAGCCCATGGAGGCACGTACGCCGCCGGCCATCTGGTACACGATGCTGACCATCGAGCCCTTATAGGGCACGCGGCCTTCGATGCCTTCGGGCACGAGCTTGTCGGCATTGGGGTTGCCGGTACTCGATTCCTGGAAGTAGCGGTCGGCGCTGCCCTGCTGCATGGCGCCGATGGAGCCCATGCCGCGGTAGCTCTTGTAGCTGCGGCCCTGGAACAGGATGACTTCACCGGGGGCTTCTTCTGTACCTGCAAACATCCCGCCCATCATCACCGTGCCTGCGCCAGCGGCCAGGGCCTTGGCGATGTCACCGCTGTAGCGGATGCCGCCGTCCGCGATCAGCGGCACGCCCGTGCCCTTGAGCGCGGTGGCCACGTTGTCGATGGCCATGATCTGGGGAACGCCCACACCTGCCACGATGCGCGTGGTGCAGATGGAGCCGGGGCCGATACCGACCTTGACTGCGTCCGCACCGGCCTCGACCAGCGCCAGCGCAGCGGCTCCGGTGGCGATGTTGCCGCCGATCACATCGACTTGCGGGTAGTTCTGCTTGACCCAGCGCACGCGGTCAATCACGCCCTTGCTGTGGCCGTGCGCCGTGTCCACGACGATGGCATCCACCCCCGCCTTAACCAGGGCTTCGACGCGTTCTTCGGTGCCCTCGCCCACGCCGACGGCTGCGCCCACGCGCAGACGGCCAGAGGCGTCACGCGCTGCGTTGGGGAAGCTGGTCTGCTTGGTGATGTCCTTCACCGTGATCAAGCCCTTGAGCTCGAAGGCGTCGTTGACGACGAGGATGCGCTCCAGCTTGTGCTTGTTCAGCAGAGCCTTGGCTTCGGCGGGCGTGGTGCCGTCCTTTTCGTTGACGGTGATGAGTTTCTCGCGCGGGGTCATGATCTGGTGGACCTTGACGTCGTAGCGCGTCTCAAAGCGCAGGTCGCGGCCCGTGACGATGCCGACCACCTTGCCGCCGTCGCAAACCGGGAAGCCCGAGATGCCGAGCTGCTCAGACAGCTGCAGCACCTGCAGCACCGTGTGCTCGGGGGTGATGACCACCGGGTCACGCAGCACGCCGGATTCGTAGCGCTTGACCTTGGCGACATGGGCAGCCTGCTCTTGCGCCGTGAGGTTCTTGTGCACGATGCCGATGCCGCCTTCCTGGGCAATGGCAATGGCCAGACGCGCTTCGGTCACGGTGTCCATGGCGGCGGACACGAGCGGCAGGTTCAGTTGGATGTTGCGGGAG
>Ga0307408_100000652_pt1 | contig 29132 bp, 30 predicted proteins | sample 322Cmetagenome_FD_202116 | JGI IMG/M metagenome (GOLD analysis project Ga0307408, IMG submission 202116) | Maize rhizosphere microbial communities from greenhouse at UC Davis, California, United States - 322HYB-C-3 | ecosystem: Host-associated > Plants > Roots > Rhizosphere > Soil | place...
CAAAAGTACTGTATTTTTCAGATGGTACTTTCATGATATCCTTCATAAGAGGAAGAATCTGGGTTTCATAATATTTTGCTACATCAAGGTTCTCAAAAGGACCTACAAAGATGATCTGAGCTTCGTCAGCTATTGCTTTCAGCTGATGTTTGATCGGATTTCCTGAAAAGCTGGAACGGTTAAATTGTCCAATTCCAAAGCGTGATGAACTAAGGGTTACTCCAGGGTCGGAAACATTAATCACAAAATAATATTCTGCTACAGGAGGAAGATCGTATGGCGGTTTCACCTTAGGAACTACCGGTACCGGGACTGGTTCTGCTTTTGGCGGAGTTGTTACTACCGGAGTAGCAACATTAGTGGCATTTGGTTTTTCTACTGGCTTATTGACAGGAGCAGTAACCGCTGGCTTTTGATTTGGCGTTGGCGGCTTCACTGCTGGATTCACCGGTGTTACAGCTGTTGTGCCAGAAGCTACCGGCACATTCGCAACAGATGGCGCCTGTTGAGTTTCTGGTTCAAGTACGGCTGGCTCGAATGGGTTAAATTCCGTTAGAGCAGTAGTTCTGGTTGTGAACAATGAGCGATAGCTGCCGATGTAAAGTAAGTGTTGCTGTACCAATGGCGTAACTAGTTTGTCATTCGGGTACTTCTCTACAATTTCTGTTAATGTTTTTTCAAACTCAGGCAGTTTTTGCGTATGTCCTGTAGCTAGTGCGTTCAGATAAGAAAGTTGCGGAGAAAGTTCGTTCTGCCCGAATTCGGTTCCAAGCTTTGTAATGGCCTGCAACGTTTCTTTGTATTTCTTTTGCGAATACAGTTCATAAACGGCATTATAGGCTGTGTTTAAAGCAAGTTCCTTGTCAGAGCTTTTCTTGCCGAAATCAGGATCTATAATAGTTTTCGCAAATGGGGATTCAGGGTATTTGCTTAGAAGCAAGTTCTTATACTCTTCAGATTTCGCAGTGTCAACATCTGAATATAAACGGTACAGATTATAATAAACGCTGAGCTTATAAGAACTCTCTGGAACTCTTTTTAATAAGTCTTCGAATGTTTTTATTGATTCCGGTTTATCCTTTAGTTCATCCCTGTAAAAGCTGGCAATGTCATAATAGGCTTCGGCAATATGTTCGTTGGACGCTTGAAGCGCAGTTTCTGTTAATGGGATGCTTTTTATAAGATTTTCGCGGATTGCTTCTGGTGTCTGAGGCCCGGAATTATTTCCCTGGCTTATTCCTGCTGGGGCAGCATCTGGATTATCAGCAGCATTCAACATTTCTTCAGCCGCATTTCTTGTGCTTCTGCGCCAGTTATCTTCCAATTTTCTGTTACCCCAGCGTCTTTTAAAATCAGATAAACCCTGGCTAATTGCCGAGGTGTTGTTGAAATAGAATTTGCCTTCCTGTGTGGTTCCTGTAATTCCAGGCTGATCGATACCTGCAACAAGGTTGTCTGTTGCCGAATTGTTCAGGCTTAACATTTGCGCTTTTTCAACCTGTTCCCGTACAATTGCTCCAACTCTGGTGTCGCGTTCTGTCTCTGATAGTTTTGCCAGAGTTTGCAGGGTGTCTTCATGGCCGATTGTTTTAAAACGGCTGGCGAGAAGCTCCAGGTTGTTTGCCTTCCGGCGGATTAAATCATACCCTTTATAGGAAGGTGATAATGCAATCAGCGTACTGTCGTAATAAGTTTTTGCACCTATATAATCGCCATTTTTGAAATAAATATCAGCAACACGCAGATAGGCCAAACCTTTCTGATTTTGATTGGTAGTACTTAAACGTACTGCCCTGTTGTAGCTTTTAATCGCCTGTTCTGTTTCATTTCGGCTAACGTATACATCTCCAATCCGGTAATAAATCTGATCGGCAAAGTTTCTGTTCTTATCATCCTTAAGGAGTGATTTTAAGCGCGCAACCTTATCAATTTCTTTGCCCTCTTTACTGCTTTCAACTGCAATCCGGCCCAAGCCTGCATTAAATGCCATATCAAAAGGAGCGTTGCTTTTTACAATTGATGTATAATTCTTGTATGCTTCATCAAATTGCTGGTTCCGTTCCTGAAGCTGAGCCAGAACATAGGTCCAGCGAAGTTTATTTCCTTTAACGCCTTTTGCATGCAAGGCGTCCTGCAACATTTTGATTGCGCCGGTTTCTTTACCCGTTTTTATTAAATATTGGGCGGCAGTTGCGTACACATCAGCCGAATGTCTTTTCGTCCTGCGCGAATCCTCAACGTGCTCTACTGCGGTGTCGAGAGCTATTTGCGCTTCCTCCAGTTTATCCAGTTGTATTAACGATCTGGCCTGAAATACCAGAGCCTTTTGGCGAATTGTTTTTCCATCAGGATAGTTATTATATACGTAAGTGAAAAACTCTGCGGCCGAAAAGAAACGCGCCTTATAATATTCGGCTTTGCCAATCATAAGATATGCATCATCTACGTATTTACTATATAGCTTATCGTCGATGATTTTTTTACTCTTATCAATTATCGAGTCCAGATTAGCAGCGATAGATTGGGCCGCGGCCTCGTTAGGTTCTTTATAAACCGTAATCAGCTGACTATAATCTTCGGGCGAGGCCACATCTAGTTGTCTGACACTTTCATCCAGCAATATATTAGAGTTGTATAGAATATTATATTTGGATGTAAGATTCTGTACGGTTCTGCTTGTCCGCGTATTTTTCGCAGTGCCGCATCCGGTTAAAAGAGTATAGGTTATAAGTATAGCGAGTGGTAAGTAAAGGAGTCTCAATTTATTTTCGTTTTGACTTATACAATAACATGTGCTTTGCAAAAATATTATCTCTTGACAAATGTGGCTAAAGATAGTTTTTTTTGGACAGGAGTTAGATACGAGCTTTAGCAGTTCATACAAATGCACTCTGCACTCTGCCCGATGCCAATTTTTTGTTTCTACTCATTCATGCCCTGTGAACCTTTATCAGGAAACGTTACATTTGGTGTAGAAATTGCTTTAAATTTATATATGGAAGCAAACGAAGAGCAAAAGCCACAAGATGATTCAAATTATGATTCGGGTAATCAAAAGAAATATTTTAGCGCCTACGCCAAATATTCAGCTATAGGTTTTCAAATGTTTGCTGTAATTGCCGTATTTGCTTTTATAGGTTATGAGATTGATAAATACCAAAACTCTAAAACGCCACTTTGGACGGCTTTTCTAAGTCTGGCCGGTGTTTTTTGTTCCTTATATTTAGTTATCCGTTCAGTAAAGAATTTAGATCCTTGAGTTTTCTTCGCTTTTTTTTGATTTTTGTCGTTATTTCATTTGTGCTGGGATTGGTTTTTTATTCAATCGAGATATTGGATGAAAAAAATGTATTTCTTATTCCAAAGTTTTGGGTGATGTTCGGTTTTCAGTTTTTTATCACCCTTATTGCCTACTCTATTTCTCTCTTTGGGATGAAAAAAGACCCCAGTACTGCTACTTTTACAATAATTGGAGCCATTACGGTGAAGATGCTCTTTAGTATGGGCTTTGTTTTAGCTTACCTGCTGAAAATCAACGTGAACGGCGTTTTTTTTGCTGTCCAGTTTTTTTCTTTATATTTCTTGTTTACTGCCTTTGAAGTTTATGGCTTGTTGTGTAACTTGCGCCACCAAAACAAAACGTAAAAAACTCGCAGTAAATGTCCTTACGCCGCATTTTGAATTCAAAAAAAATTAGAATTAGTGCTGTTTTCGCTCTTTTTTTAGTTTTTGTCAGTTATCAGACTGCTGTAAAAGCTCAGGCTGATACAACTCACTCTCACGAAATCGATACCATCTTAAATGTTGCTGAACATGAAGCCGGAGTTGAACATGCTGGCAGCGAAGCTGCGCATGGAGAACACGAGGCTTTCGATCCTACGGTAGCAATTATGGAGCACATTGCTGACTCTCACGTTTGGCATTTGTGGGGGCACACGTCTATCGGTTTACCTGTAATATTATATACAGATAAAGGTATAGAGGCTTTTTCTTCTTCAAATTTCCATCATGGAGAAGAAGCTTATGAAGGTAAATATTATATCTATAAGCTTATAGAAGATAAGATTTTTGCAGTTGATGCTAATGGTAGCATTGATAAAGCGGCTTCTGCAAATGTTTACGATTTTTCTATTACTAAGAATATTCTGGCCATTTGGATTTCTGTATTCTTGCTTTTGATTATTTTCTCATCTGTTTCAAGTGCTTATAAGAAGCGTGCAGGTAAAGCTCCAAAAGGATTGCAGTCGTTTATCGAGCCAATCATTCTTTTTGTGAGAGATGAAATCGCTCGTCCGAACATCGGTTACCAGTATGGTAAGTTTATGCCACTGTTGTTAACTTTGTTCTTCTTTATCTGGATTAATAACTTGTTGGGTCTTATTCCACTTTTCCCGGGAGGTGCAAACGTTACCGGTAATATCCTGATGACATTCGTATTGTCTTTTATTACCCTTCTTGCGGTAAACCTAAATGGTAACAAATATTATTGGAAGCATATTTTACTTCCTGATGTGCCTTGGTGGTTATATCCAATTATGATTCCTGTTGAGATCATCGGCGTTATTTCTAAGCCTTTTGCCTTGATGATTCGTTTGTACGCTAATATTTCGGCTGGGCACATTATCGTGTTAAGTTTAATTGCCCTGATCTTTATCTTCAAGTCGATCTTTTTGGCTCCGGTTTCAGTTGCGTTCGTTTTGTTCATGGATGTGCTTGAACTATTAGTTGCTTTCCTTCAGGCGTTTATCTTTACAATGCTTACTGCGTTGTTTATTGGTACGGCTGTAGACGAGCATCATCATTAATCGAAATCATTTTTTAATCAAATAAACAAATATCAATTATGGTAGGTGGTTCAATAGCTGCGATTGGCGCAGGTTTGGCAGTTCTAGGTGCTGGTTTAGGTATCGGTCAATTAGGTGGTAAAGCAATGGAAGGTATTGCTCGTCAACCAGAAGCTGCTTCAAAAATTCAAACTGCTATGATTATCGCTGCTGCTCTTATCGAGGGTGTTGCGTTATTCGGTGTGGTAGTTGCACTTTTAGGTAAGTAACGAATTTCGTTCTTACGAAGAAAAAAAGAGCCGTAATGTAACGGTTGGTTGCCAGGCGGCTCTTTTATTAAACTTAAAAAGACTTTATTTCGATAAAACAATGGAACAATTATTCGAAGGTTTATTAAATCACCACATAGGTTTTGTTGTATGGGCAACTGTAGCTTTTGTAATATTATTATTATTACTTAAAAAGCTTGCCTGGAAACCGATTTTAGAAGCTATCCACGAAAGAGAACGCAGTATTGAAACAGCTCTGGAATCTGCAGAAAGCGCTAAAGCTGAAATGGCTCGTTTAACAAGTGAAAACGAATCTTTACTAAAGCAGGCACGTGCAGAACGTGATCTGATTTTAAAAGAAGCGAAAGAGCTGAGAGAAAAAATGATTGCAGAAGCACGTTCTACAGCGAATGTTGAAGGCGCTAAAATGATAGAGAAAGCAAGAATTGAAATTGAAGGCCAGAAAGCGGCAGCTTTAGCTGAAGTGAAAAATCAGGTTTCTTCTTTGTCAATTGAAATTGCTGAAAAAATTCTTCGTCGTGAATTTCAGGACCAGAATAAGCAGGATGCATTGGTTGCAGACTTGCTAAAAGAAGTGAAATTAAACTAATTGCCGAAAGCTGGAATATTGGTTGAAAAATTGATGTTCTAAACTGAGATAAAAATATGTCTGAATTACAAGTAGCCTCCAGATACGCAAAGTCACTAGTAGATCTTGCGCAGGAGCAAAATTCATTAGAGCTTATCAAATTAGATATTGATACTTTTATTGGTATTGTTGGCGCTAATAAGCAATTACAGGCTATTCTAAAAAATCCGATTATCAATACCGATAAAAAGCTTTCCATTTTAAATGAGCTTTTCAGCAGTTTCAATCCTGTTGTTCTATCATTTTTTAGAATTGTGGTTAGTAAAGGCCGTGCTGAAGTTTTATTAGGAACAGCTAAAGAATTTATTAACGAGTATAATCGTCTGAAAGGAACCATTAAGGCAACTGTAATATCAGCAAGTCCTCTTTCTGAAGATGTAAAAACTCAAATAAAGCAAACAGTTTTACAGGTTAGCAAAACAGGCGGGTCGGTAGAGTTGGAAACAAAAATCAATCCTGATTTAATAGGTGGTTTTGTTTTAAAGGTTGGCGATAGACAGATTGATACGAGTATTGCAAGTCGTTTAAGCCAATTGAAAAAAGAGTTCGGCCAGAAGGTTTAATTCTATCAGTTCTAGAAACTGAGTTTGGATCAGAGTTTTTTAACTCCGATCATTTTTATAAAAGGGAAAAGTATTCAAGATTTAAAAATTAATTTATAAATAAAACTATGGTAGAGGTAAGACCAGACGAAGTTTCGGCTATTCTGCGCCAGCAATTGTCGGGATTTAAATCAGAGGCCGAACTTGAGGAGGTGGGAACTGTTCTGCAAGTGGGTGATGGTATTGCCCGTGTTTACGGTCTCACTAAAGTTCAATCAGGAGAATTGGTTGAATTTGAAAACGGCCTGCAAGGTATCGTGTTAAACCTTGAGGAAGACAACGTGGGTGTCGTATTGCTGGGTGATTATGCCGGAATTAAGGAAGGTGATACTATTAAACGTACTAACCGTATCGGTTCAATCAAAGTGGGTGATGGTATGCTGGGTCGTGTGGTTAACACACTAGGCCAGCCTATCGATGGAAAGGGTGCATTAACTGGTGATTTGTACGAAATGCCTATCGAGCGTAAAGCTCCTGGGGTTATCTACCGTCAGCCGGTAACTGAGCCATTACAAACTGGTATCAAAGCGATCGATGCGATGATTCCAATTGGTCGTGGTCAGCGTGAGTTAGTAATCGGTGACCGTCAGACTGGTAAAACTGCGGTTTGTATCGATACTATCATCAACCAAAAAGAATTTTACGAAGCTGGACAACCAGTTTATTGTATATACGTTGCAATTGGTCAGAAAAACTCAACTGTTGCTCAGATCGTTCGTACCCTTGAGGAGAACGGTGCTATGCCATACACAGTTGTAGTTGCGGCTTCTGCGGCAGATCCTGCTCCAATGCAGTTCTACGCTCCATTTGCTGGTGCTGCAATTGGTGAGTTCTTCCGTGATACAGGACGTCCGGCTTTGATTATCTATGATGATTTATCAAAACAGGCTGTTGCTTACCGTGAGGTTTCTTTATTGCTAAAACGTCCTCCTGGTCGTGAGGCATATCCTGGAGACGTGTTCTATCTTCACAGCCGTTTATTAGAGCGGGCTGCTAAGATCAACGCTTCTGATGATATCGCAAAAGCAATGAACGATCTTCCTGATTCAATCAGACACCTGGTAAAAGGCGGAGGTTCGTTAACGGCTCTTCCAATTATCGAAACTCAGGCTGGTGACGTATCTGCATATATCCCAACCAACGTAATTTCAATTACCGACGGTCAGATCTTCTTAGAGTCTAACTTGTTCAACGCGGGTGTTCGTCCGGCTATTAACGTAGGTATTTCTGTATCTCGTGTAGGTGGTAACGCTCAGATCAAGTCGATGAAGAAAGTTGCTGGTACATTGAAGTTAGATCAGGCTCAGTACCGCGAGTTAGAGGCTTTCTCTAAATTCGGTTCAGACCTTGATGCTGCAACGAAATTGGTTCTTGATAAAGGTGCACGTAACGTGGAAATCTTAAAACAAGGTCAGTTCTCTCCGGTATCTGTTGAAAAACAAGTTGCTATTATTTACATCGGTATTAAAGGTTTGCTACGTACAGTACCAGTAAATAAAGTGAAAGAATTCGAAGCAGAGTATACCCAGCAATTAGAAGTTCGTCACCCTGAAACTTTAAAAGCTTTAAAAGCTGGTAAGTTTGATGATCAGATCACAGGCGTTCTTGAAACTGTTGCGAAAGAACTTTCTGCAAGATACTAAGATTAGATATGAGATTTGAGAAGTTAGATTTGAGAAGAGCAATAGCTTGATCAGATTTAACTTCTCGGATTTATCAAAATATAAGTCAAATAGCGAGTTGTTTGGAGATTATAAGACTGTGTGTCTCATATCTCATATCTTACATCTCACATCTCAAAAACAATGGCTAATTTAAAAGAAGTAAGAAACAGGATTGTATCAGTAGGCTCAACACAGCAGATCACCAAAGCTATGAAAATGGTTTCGGCGGCTAAGTTGAAAAGAGCTACAAATGCGATTGTTCAATTACGTCCTTATGCTAATAAGCTGAAGGAGATTCTTGGAAATCTTTCTGCGAATCTGGAAGCGGCTTCATCTCCCTACCTGCAGCAGCGTGAGCCAAACAAAGTTTTGATCGTGGTAATTTCTTCTAACCGCGGTTTGGCTGGAGCATTTAACGCCAATGTTATCAAAGCTGCAAACCTGCTTATTTCTTCTAAATATGCTGAACAGTATAGCAAAGGAAATGTAAGTATTGTAGCGGTTGGTAAGAAGGTTCAGGATTTTTATGAGAAGCGTAAATACAATGTTATTGGTAACAACAACGAATTGTATGGTGCCCTTACTTTTGAAAATACCTCTAAAATTACCGATGCGATAATGGAAGGTTTCGTAAATGGCAGCTTCGATAGAGTTGAAGTTATTTACAATCACTTTAAAAATGCTGCGATGCAAGAGATTCTTACTGAGCAATTGCTTCCGGTTGTTAAAACTGCTTCCGAAACAAAGGTTAAGAAGATCCCTTCAAGTGTGGACTACATTCTTGAGCCTTCACAGGAAGAGATCGTAAATCAGTTAATTCCAAAGTCGATTAAAACTCAGCTTTACAAAGCAGTTCTTGATTCTCATGCTTCTGAACACGGTGCAAGGATGACTGCCATGGATAAGGCAACAGATAACGCAGGCGAACTTTTACGTAGCTTGAAGCTTTCGTACAACCAGGCTCGTCAGGCTGCAATTACTACCGAGCTTACAGAGATTGTAAGTGGTGCAGCTGCTTTATCAAACGGATAGATAAATCCAATATAGAAATTGAAGCCCTTGCTAACCGCAGGGGCTTTTTGCGTTTACCTGACTATTGTGACGAGCGTTTCGGTGCAGGGCCTGCAGTAAGTTTGCTTATTTACCTTTATCTCATTTATCGTCATTTGAGCGCAACAGCTATTATCCACAGCACTTTTCTTTATACTTAATGTGTCAGCTTTCAATGTCCCTATTTTAACGATAACTGAATCATTATTCGGGATTTCTATATTTAGTTTTTTGTCTTGAACAATGGAGCTATCTATACTAAATGCAATGTTGGCGCCTAATGTGTTCTTTACCTCCAAGCTATTTGTTTGGTGCAGATTGATGAGATTAGCTCCCTGAATATTTGTTAAACGGACTTTTATTTCGAAGCGTTGCGCCAAGCAAAGGACTGTAGAGCAGTTGCTGTTTTTTTCTGTGATATCAGAGCAAGCTGATACAGTTATAAGGATGAATGCCGCCATTAATCTTCTTAATTTCATGATTGATCTTTTTTGAATAACGAATAGGTACGGAATAATGAAACAAACAATTTCCCTAAACTTATAATTTTTCTATATGTTCGATAAGGGATTATTATGGAATATAGGAAAATTGGAAATTCAGATCTGGTCTTGTCGGCAATAGCCTTTGGTGCCTGGGCTGCCGGAGGCTGGATGTGGGGAGGGACTGAACGTAAAGAGGCTGTAAATGCAATCAGAGCAGCCTATGATGAAGGCATAACGTCTATCGATACCGCCCCGGTTTATGGGCAAGGTTTGAGTGAGGAGATCGTTGGAGAAGCCATTAAAAACTTGCCAAGAGACAAGGTTCAGATCCTTACGAAATTTGGTTTAAGGTGGGATGCTCCGCTGGGGCAGTTTTATTTCAAAAGTAAGAATAACCAGGGGAATGATATCGACATCTATAAACATGCCAGCAAAGGTCAAGTAATAAAGGAATGCGAAACCAGTCTGAAGTTATTAGGAACCGACTACGTTGACTTATATCAGATTCACTGGCCAGATCCTACAACTCCTATTGAAGAGACAATGGAGGCCGTTGCGCAACTGATCAAGGATGGGAAGGTAAGGTATGCCGGAGTTTGCAATTATAATGAGGAGCAAGTGAAATTAGCCAATGATGTGGTTGATATAGTTTCCAATCAGGTGCCCTATAGTATGCTTAACCGTAAGATAGAAGAGGTGGTATTACCTTACTGTTTGGCAAATCATAAATCAATCCTGGCATACAGTCCTCTGGAACGCGGCTTACTAACAGGAAAGATTAAACCAGGGCATCAGTTTTCTGAAGGAGATCATCGTGTAAATCACTCATTATATACGGAGGAGAATATTGTTCGCACGAATTTATTTTTAGATAAAATCAAACCTCTCGCAGATGAGAAAGGAGCAACTTTAGGACAATTGGTTTTGCGTTGGACGGTTGAAAAACCGGGAATAACGGTGGCACTTGCCGGAGCTCGAAATACAGAACAAGCTGTTCAAAATGCCAGAGCGCTGAATTTTGACCTATCTGTTGATGAATTTACCTATATATCAGATTTGTTAAACTTGCGATAGCTTACGATACAGTAAAAACTGAAGAGCTATAACGAAGATATAGCTCTACCGTTGATTATTTCTTTTTAGGCACTTTGGCGCCTTCTTCGCGAGCTTCTGATAAGCCTATTGCTACTGCCTGCTTTCTGGATGTAACTTTTTTACCAGCGCTGGTTTTAAGTTTACCTTCCTTCATTTCGTGAACAGCTTCTCCCACTTTTTCACCTGCTTTCTTTGAATACTTTGCCATAGCTGTTAAGTGTTTTACAATTTAACTTTCGGCTTTTCGGGATTGTTTTGAATTTGGCGTGTAATTAATTCTAAATGACTTTCCTATAATTAAATCTCTTTCGTAATTTCGCAGCCATTAAGAATAGAAAATGGCAAACAGCAAAGAAACAAATAACGCTAATAATCCAAGCTATTATACCTCATTGGTTCTTGGTATTGTTGTAACAATGGCAGGTGTATTGCTACGCTTTGTAGGAACTATCCGTTTTGTAGATATTATCTCCAATGTAATTTTAATTCTCGGAGTTATTCTGTGTTTAAGTGCAGTGAATAAGATCTTGAAATAAATAAAAAAAGCCTGATAATTCAGGCTTTTTTTATTTTGGCTTATATCCCGACTTTGTGAGTATTCGCTGATAGTCAGTATCTGCCATTAGTTCCTGCAAGGTAACGTCGCGGTTTTCTTCCATATACTTTTTCACAATCTGCCATCCCGTATAAACACCCAGTTTTGGTGCCGAATCGTTTTTCTCTCCGATGCCGGGCGTAAATGGTGCTTCGGTAAGGAACTTCTGAATCTTCATATAGTCAGTTTCATATAAAAGATTGTTCTCCAGGAAGTATCCCCATATACCTGTTTCAAAATTCTTGCTCCATTCCATTTGTTTTGAATTGTAACCGATTTTCAGGGAGTCGGCAACGTTCGGCATTACTGCATCCATAAAATACAGGATTTTTCCATTGTAAACCATTCGGTCTAGCAGCGTTTTTAAATTGTCTGGTTCTGGAAATAACTTTTCCCTCGTATAGGTCTCTACAACCCTCGGAGTGATGTTTTCTGGCGTAAATTTTCTGGAAATATAAAGTGGAATGCTTTTTACAAGGGCTGGGTAAAACTTCGAATCTGCTCCTAAAAACATGTCAAGGCCGATTCCTACATAATCATCACCAATAGGTACCTGAACTGTAAAACCGGATAAGAAACCTATAAAACGAGGCGTTTTTTGTTGTGGGTAATAGTATTTAATATGTTTGAACGCATCGGTTAAAGCCTCTTCGCTTGAAGCCATGTTTGGAAAGCTTTTATTTACTTCCTGCGATAAAGCTTTATAATCCGGATTTTGCAGCACAATTCTCAGATTTTTGTAATAGCTGGTGTCTGTAGTCGCTCCAACACTAAGCATTCCGCCCATATAATCGGCATAGAACGGATCGTATTTTTTCTGTAGAGCAGGAGCTTTTTCAATGAGATTTTGGGCAGTAAGTGTATTTAAATCTTTATCAAATCGTTCAATTTTAATGTCTAGCCGAATGTTTGAAACATCTACATCTTTACCAGAATGGCATGAAATCAGCAACAGTGGGCTAATTAAAAAAAACAAGTAGATTTGGGCGATCCTTTCAAAGGTCATATCTGTTTTTAATTTTTGAACGAAAATAACAAAAGCTATGTTTGTAGAGTCGGTAATAAAATGATTCGACAAACGAATAAACAAACAATTTTAATTTATCATTCAACAATGAGAAAGAGCCTTTACACTTTAATAGCATTAGCATTTCCTTTATTTCTTAAAGCTCAGGATAGCGGAAAGAACTTTCAACTAGGTTTCACAGCAAGTCCGAATTTAGGCTGGGCCAGATATAGCAACGCTTCATCTGAATATTCACCAAACGGGGCTAAAATCGGCTTTACCTATGGCTTAATTGGCGATTTTGGTTTTTCTCAGAACTATTTTTTCTCAACTGCATTTACTATAACAAGCATTAATGTGCCAGTAGAGTTCAAAAGTGGTACAACCACTGTAGAAAGTTCTATGGATATTCAATACATAGAAGTGCCTTTAACCATTAAATTAAAAACTAATACCAATGCAGGCAAGTGCTTTTATGGGCAATTTGGTGTAAGTGCTGGCATCAATATTAAAGGAAAGTCAGATATAAAAACACTGAACGCGAACACTGTTTCAGATAATCTAAAAAATCAAAAGTTAGATAATGATTATATCGGTCGTTTAGGTTTAGTTGCCGGAGCTGGTGTGCAGTGGGATTATAACGAAAATGCCAAGTTTATCACCGGCTTAACTTTTAACAATGGCTTTACAGATATTTTATCGTCCAAACCTTCTGTTAAGAACTCCTATCTGGCTTTAACCCTAGGTGTTATGTTTTAATATTGCTAAAGTAAATTATGAAAATAGCGCTCGCTCAACTTAACTACCACATAGGTAATTTCGAATCAAATACAGCCAAAATCATAAAGGCGATTCAGGAGGCGAAAGAAAAGAAAGCGGATTTGGTCGTGTTTGCCGAGTTGGCGATCTGTGGCTATCCTCCACGCGACTTTCTGGAGTTTACCGAATTTATTGAGCTGTGTGAACAATCTGTAAATGAAATCGCTGCGGCAACTTCAGGGATCGCATGTATTCTGGGTTCACCAACCAAAAACCCAAGAGTACAAGGAAAAGATCTGTTTAATTCTGCGTATTTCATTGAAGACGGAGAGGTAAAGAAGGTTATCAATAAAGCTCTGCTGCCAACTTATGATGTTTTCGATGAATATCGTTATTTCGAGCCCAATACTGAGTTCGAATGCATTGAATATAAAGGTGTCAGTATTGCATTAACCATCTGTGAGGATCTTTGGAATATAAACGATAATCCGTTGTATGTATCATCCCCAATGGACGAACTAATTAAAGAGCGTCCAGATTTGATGATAAATATTGCAGCATCGCCCTTTTCTTATAATCATGATGATAATCGTTATAAAGTACTTAGCGATAATTCGAAGAAGTATAAGCTACCACTGCTGTATGTAAATCAGGTAGGTGCGCAAACCGAAATTATTTTTGATGGTGGATCATTTGCATTCGATGCTGATGGGCAGATGCTGGATCAGTTAGCTTATTATAAAGAGGATCTTAAAGTATTTGAGTTTGAAAACGGGAAGATAATTGGTTTGGATACCTGCGAGTATAAGCCAGAGCCAGATGTAGCGCAGATTTACAATGCTTTAATTCTTGGTATCCGGGATTATTTTTATAAATCTGGATTCAGTAAAGCTATTTTAGGTCTTTCAGGCGGCATAGATTCAGCTGTTGTATGTGCCCTTGCTGCGGATGCTTTAGGTGCTGAGAATGTATTGGCGATTTTAATGCCTTCTCAATATTCTTCGGACCACTCTATACAGGATGCCCTGGATTTGGTAAAGAATCTGGGATGCAAGCACGAGGTTGTAGCTATTAAGGAGATAACAGAAACGTTTGATAAGGTGCTCGAGCCTGCATTCAGAGGTTTGCCATTTAATGTGGCCGAAGAGAATATACAAGCCCGGAGCAGAGCGGTTATTGTAATGGCTTTTTCCAATAAGTTTGGCAACGTTCTTTTAAACACATCCAACAAAAGCGAAAGTGCGGTCGGCTATGGAACTTTGTACGGCGATATGGCAGGTGCAATTTCCGTAATAGGAGATGTATACAAAACACAGGTTTACGATCTTGCCCGGTATATCAATCGCGAGAGGGAGATTATTCCGGAGAACAGTATTGTTAAACCACCGTCTGCTGAATTGCGCCCTGGACAAAAAGACAGTGACTCTCTGCCTGATTACGATATCCTGGATAAACTTCTTTATCAGTATATCGAGTTGAAAAGAAGTTCGCGTGATATTATTGCGGCTGGCTTTGACGAAGAGCTCGTTAAGCGGGTTATTAAGATGGTGAATAAAGCCGAATTTAAGCGTTATCAAACGCCACCTATCTTGCGGGTATCGCCCAAAGCATTCGGAATGGGAAGAAGAATGCCTATCGTAGGAAAATACTTGTCTTAAGCAGCGATACGTTATTGTTTGGGGAAGAATGAAATTGAAAACATTAAACTTAGATAAATGAAAGTGTTAGTTTTTTTAATGATGAGCTTATTCTTAGCTCCGACAAAGTCGGTTTACGACTTTAAGCTTAAATCTATTGATGGGAAGAATTTTAATCTCAAGGCCTACAAAGGGAAAAAGATTCTGATTGTAAATACAGCTTCGAAATGTGGCTATACACCGCAATATGCAGAGCTTGAAAAGTTATCGCAGCAGTATAAGGATAAATTGGTGATTGTTGGCTTCCCCGCAAATAATTTCGGAGGTCAGGAACCCGGCACAAATCCTATGATTAAGGAGTTTTGTCAGAAGAATTACGGAGTTACTTTTCCATTAACCGAAAAGGTGAGTGTTAAAGGAGAAGACATAAGCGAACTATTTAAGTACCTCATCAATGCAGAAAACCCAGATTTTACGGGTGATGTTAAATGGAATTTCGAGAAGTTTTTAATCGATGAGAATGGAAAATTGATCCATAGATTCCGTTCTGGAGTAAAACCAACATCACCAGAATTGACTAAATATCTGTAAAAAAGAGGGTTGTATATTATTTTAAAATTAATTTTGGATAACTAATATATGACCCTATATTTGCAGCATGAAAACGGGGTAGCATGTTTACTTTCGGCTTTTCATGAAAGGGAGATTAGCTCAGCTGGTTCAGAGCACCTGCCTTACAAGCAGGGGGTCACTGGTTCGAACCCAGTATCTCCCACGAAAGTGGATCTTCAGCGATTGAAGATGTGAAAAATAAAAATAGTCCTTAAAAGGGGAGATTAGCTCAGCTGGTTCAGAGCACCTGCCTTACAAGCAGGGGGTCACTGGTTCGAACCCAGTATCTCCCACTCTTCGAAACCCTTCAGATTAAGTTCTGAGGGGTTTTTTGTTTTACCGTGCTATTCACAACCTAAGCTAATCAACCTAAGGGATCAAGCAAAAAGTGGATCAAGCAAAAAATCTGGGGAGATTTGCTAAATAGGCGGCTTCTTAACAAGTGTATCCATTTAAACCTCGCAAAGCCGCAGGAGGCGCAATTGATTTGCATAGTTTAAAGGAGGCGTGGAAGCCTTTTCAAGGCAAAGCAGGCAATCGGAGATTGTTTTTTTGCGTCTTAAAATAAGCATCATATAGAACTGCGTCTTGGCGCCTTCGCGAGCCTACTTTTTGCAATATTCAAGTACTTATTCCTCCCCAACTTTTTTGCTTGATCCCAAAAAGTTGGGGACTAGTAAAGGGTATTTGTGCGGTTGCTTGTGCGATGAAGGGTCTTTATCCTGTATCAAGATGGGGACGAAACACCTTTTCCAAAGTCTGGAGGTTTGTCCCTTTAATTTAGATCAGCTAAGTGTTTTCTCGAACAGGGAAATTGTTCGCTGCCATGCGAGCTTTGCGCTCTCCTCGTGATATCTGGATGGAGAAGTGTCATTATTGAAGGCATGATTAGCGCCTTTATAAATGTAAAGTTCATATTTTGTGCCTGCTGCTTTCAGAGCTGTTTCAAATTCAGGAATGCCGGCATTTACACGTTGATCCAGTTCTCCATAATGTAATAATAGCTCTGCTTTTATTTTATGGACATCCGAAGCTGCGGGTTGTGTACCATAGTAAGCAACAGCTGTTTTTAGGTCCGGTGCATTAACAGCTAGCTGGTTAGATAAAGCTCCTCCCCAGCAGAAGCCCATGCAGCCTGTTTTGCCATTGCTTTCATTTAGCGATTTAAGATAGCTTATCGCCTTCAAAAAGCTCTGTAAGTTCTGTTGCTTGTTCAGTTTCCCGAAGAGGTCTCTTGCTTCATCCTCATTTGCAGGAGTGCCTCCGAATGGCGACAATGCATCTGGAGCAAGCGCAATGAATCCGGCCTTTGCAATTCGGCGGGCTACATCTTTTATATGCGGATTAAGTCCACGGTTTTCATGAATTACAATTACGGAGCCCAGCTTCTTTTTGCTTTTAGGTAAGGCGAGGTAGGCTTTCATGCTTGTTCCTTCGCCGTCATAAGTCACATCTTTAATGATTAAATCGTCGTCAGTTTCCGTTACTGTTTGTGCAGAAGCGTAGTTGTTTTCTAGTAAAGGCAAAACAGACATAGCAATTGCTGTGCTGCCAGTCAGCTTAATTAGTTTGCTGATGAAATTCTTTCTGGTTAAAGGTTTGTGAGTATACTCGTCGTAAAGGTTGATTACTTCCTGGTTCATGGCTTAACGTTTTCAATAAAGATAACCAGTAGAATATCTTTTTGTTAATGCGAAATAGCTTAAATGTAAGACATAAGGGATGGTTCCATAGGTATCTTAATAATGTAAAAGCAGCTCCTTGATGCGTTTCAGAGATGATAGGAGATGCTGAAGATCTTACTTACCTAGTTCCAGCTTATCTTCAATAAGTTTGTTGTATTTTTCCAGCAAGTCGTAATATTTATCTCTCCATTGGTCCCGCTGTTTTAGCACAATATCGAATGTAAGAGTTTCTCTGTATTCAGCCTTGGGGTCTTCAAAAGCAATATAGCGTATCATTTCGGGGAAAACCCGTGTAAAATCATAAGCTAAAGCTTTTCCATATTTTTCCAGTATATCAAATGATAAATCGGGAGTGCGAATGTGATTGTATAAGGATGTGCGATTGTAGCCAGCTTTCTTTGCGATTACAGTTTTACTTAATTCGCTTTGCTGGATGGCTTTGGCAAGGGCTTCGCCACGATTGATATTTTTCTGCTGATCTTTCAATTCTACAAATTAATCTACATATATGTATAATTTAATGTTTAAAATGTGTTGCTTTTGTGTGCTTATTTGTATACTTTTGTTTAGTATTCTGGTTCCTCAAGTGAAATCTTATTATAATTATGGACATATCTCTACTTAAATCGTCTAATTACCCTTATCATTTAACATGGGAAGAGCTGAATAATCCAGGAATGGTACTGCAGAGTTTTATTAAAAAATGGGATTTGCAGTATAGCAGGGTTTTATTAAAAAGATGGCAGGCTTCCCTTGCCGGCACTTGTCTTATTGAGGATGAAGCATCATTCCATGAAATGAAATTTTTCCTTTGTGATTTTGAAAAACTGATTGAAGCTGTATTTGTTCTTCGAATGCAATTTGACGTTATAAACTCAAATACAATTCCTACAGAAATCTAACCTTTTAATCATGGTGTTTTCAAAAGGTGTTTTAGTCGAAACTTTTTTTGGTAAACTCAGTAATAAGGGTTTAGGTTTGATTGTCAAGAACTTGGAATCTATTCCGAACTAACCACATTAATATTTAACCCTTATGGCAGTATCAGATTTAAGTCACCAAAAGAACGTAGCCGAAGTCGCAGTGTTAATAACTAAAGCAAAATCTCTGGGAGAAAAGTATGCTCCTTCATCAGATGCGTTTAATCTCTCTTCCTTAACAAAACAGCTGGAGACCGCTAAAAGCAGATTGAACCGGGTGCGAGTGGCCGAAGAGAGAAGTGTTGGAGCAGTAGAATCGCGAACAGAAACGTTAAATGCACTCGAGCATCTATTTAGCGACAGTAATGTCGTAGTAGAAGATGTAGCATCTGTATTTATCGAAAAGCTTAATCATGTTTATGAATTGGAAGGTAAAGGCGTTGAACAAGTTCTAAGGTCGCAAAAAATGTACGATTTGATTGCCGCATCAATGAACGAGATTGTAAACTCTGATAATGTTGAATCACTTTTGAAAGATGTTAAGTTAATAAAAGCGCGGGCGGCCGAGTTTGAGGTGCGTAATAGAAATGTGGTCTATGCAAGGCTGGCCGTTGAGACAGCAAAAAAGATGCGGGATGATTTTTTGTACGACAGTCGCGGTTTGATGAATAAAGCCAAACGAGTTAAAAAGTATATAGAAGCTGGAGTTGATCCTGATTCCGCAGGGTAGTGGTTCCCATTCAGAAAATTTAATGCCTGCCTGGCTTGGACAGGCATTCTTTGAAATTATCTAAACTTTATTCAGTTTGTACAGGAGTGAGTCGACGTGCGGAAAATATTTACAGCAATCTAGCTCTGAACAACGGAATTTGAGCCTAAATCTATCACCTCCTTAACATTCGTCTCAGTTAAAAAATGGACCATCTTTGCCAAAATAGGAAGAATTGACTCCGTCGCTCGCTTTTTGTTTTGCGAAAAAAATTAACCAACGTGAAATATTCAATAACCATAAACGGCTTTATGAAGCTATTTTGGGTGTTTTCTGCGGGAAACACGTTAGTTAAATAGGGTGATTTACCCAATTGTGGCAACGAGAGATTGAAAGTAATTTCATGGCATTCAGTTCAACGAAAGTTTATGGAATTTCAATCTGAAACAAGTCATTCAAAAAATGTAGGCAACTTTGGAAGTTTGCTGGTGAGCATTGAGGTTTTGGGTTCTTATTATAAGCCTTATAAGGAAAATCTTAAACTAGCTAACCTGCAATTGTTGCATAGGCAAGCGAAGAGTGTTTTGCAAGGTGTTGCATTGGCGTCAAGCGTTCATGCAGCTGCTGTTGATTCAAGAAGGAAAGCCTGGACAGGTATTGACGAACTTGCCGAGAGAATACTAAACTTATGTGATGACTATCCTGAGGTTATTACTGAAAGCGATCAGGTTCCGGTATTGTTAAAGAAGGTACGCGATAAGACGAACCTTGTTAGCGAGCAGGCAGCTATTAGCCAAACTCTGAAGTTTAATGCCTTGCTTTCTCAAACTTCATTTGAAAAGCGCCTGGAAAGCTTCGAGGAATTAATTGATATTATTAAGAACAGTGAAGCCCGTTCTGTAGAGAAAGGGAAGCTGTTGATCGCTTCGTTGGAAGCCTTGCAAAATAATTTTAAATCAAAAAATATAAGTGTTAAGCTAGCGGAGGCAGCTTTAAACACTGCGCGTTTTAATAGAGATTCTTTATTGTATAAACAAGAAAATAATTTGATAACAATAGCAAAGGAAGTAAAGGAGTATGTGAAAAGTACTTTGGGTCCGTCTTATGCACAATATATGCAAATAATGGGTACCAGCTTCCGCGCAAATTAAGATGTTTACCTAAACCGCTTCACAAAAAGCCGCAATTACTTGCGGCTTTTTTTATGAAAGCAGGTTTCGCATTTTATGGATACCGAAGGTCTGCGAAATACTTTTGGACCTTTTATAGCTATTGGCTTATACTGGCTGTGCTGAAAGGCCTTTCTTCATTCTCAACTGTGTGCGGCTTTTGATGTTTAGATCTGATTGTATTTTGTTGGTTTAACCTTTGTGCACCGGGAAAAGTGATTAAGCATGGATATTTGAAGATTTAAATGCAGGATTGAGGGCTTTAAGGAAGAAAAAAGATTTTTGACGATTTTTTTCAGATAATTAAAACAAATAATATAAATTCGTGGCGAAGATTATTGAATTTGTTATTTCAATACCAAAAATTTAATAAATTATTCTTAAAAACGTAAAAATGGCGGCAAAATTAGAGTACATCTGGCTTGATGGGTACAAACCAACTCAAAGCCTTCGTAGCAAAACGAAAATTGAAAAGGATTTTAGTGGAAAATTAGAGGATTGCCCAATGTGGAGCTTTGATGGTTCATCAACTGAACAAGCACCAGGTGGTTCTTCTGACTGTCTTTTAAAACCAGTTTTTATTTGCCCTGATCCTCAGCGTAAAGAAGGTTATTTAGTAATGTGTGAAGTATTAAACGCAGATGGTACTCCACATGAATCAAACGGTCGTGCTACGATTGAAGACGGTGACAGTGATTTCTGGTTCGGATTTGAACAAGAATACTTCCTTTGGGATAATGAAACAAACAAGCCTTTAGGTTTCCCTGCAAACGGATACCCTGCTCCGCAAGGTCCTTACTACTGTTCAGTAGGTGCAGCAAACGCTTACGGAAGAGAAATCGTTGAAGAACATCTAGATGTATGTTTAGAAGCAGGTCTTAACGTAGAAGGTATCAATGCTGAGGTTGCTGCTGGTCAGTGGGAATTCCAAATCTTTGCTAAAGGTGCACAAGAAGCTGGTGACCAGATCTGGATCGGTCGTTATCTGTTAGAAAGAATCGGAGAGAAATACGGAGTATCAATTAACTGGCATTGCAAACCATTGGGTCAATTAGACTGGAATGGTTCTGGTATGCACGCTAACTTCTCTAACACACTATTAAGAACTGCTGGAAGCAAAGAAACTTTCGATAAAGTTTGTGAAGCTTTCCGTTCAGTAGTAAAAGAGCACATCGATGTTTACGGTGCTGACAACGATCAGCGTTTAACTGGTAAGCACGAAACTGCTTCTATCCACGATTTTTCTTACGGTGTTTCTGACCGTAGTGCATCAATCCGTATCCCTGTTCAAGTTCCTAAATGGGGTTGGAAAGGTTACTTAGAAGATCGTCGTCCAAACTCTGCGGCAGATCCATACAAAGTAGCTGCTCGTATCATCAAAACTGTAAAATCTGTTGAAGCTTAGTTTTTACAGATAACAATATAAAGAATCCCCTAAGGCAACTTCAGGGGATTCTTTGTTTATAGAGGTTTTTGTACATTCTGTATGGGGATATTATAAATGGCCCCTGTTGTTTAAAAAATCCAGATAGTTCCCGCTTTCTATTTTGAACTTATCACTGCAGTTTAAACTGTAAAGATAGGTCCAGCACGGTAGTACACCTAACGGTGTTTCAATTTCTATAATCTCTCGCTTGTATTCACAATCCGGGCTTCCTATCCCTTCATAATAATCAAGTTGAGGGAGAAGCGTATAGATATTGTTTATTTTAAATACACCGCCAAAAACCCATGTGGCAGCGTTGGGTTTGTGGATGGCCCCCGGGTAATTACCCAGATCAAAAAGCTCTCCGGGGAACTTTCCCGACCCTATCAATTCTGAATTTTCGGCCAGAAGTTTTCCAAAAGGATTGTTCTCCATTAGTAATGTTCCGTACACAAACAGAAGGTTGTTCTCAGTTTTTGTCATTTGCTATTGAAAAGTAGCAAATAAATCCAAAAAAAATTGACCTTTTTGCGTTTCAAATAGTTTCTATATTAGCTTTAATAAGTGCCAAATGTTTTAGATCATCAAGCCAATGGATAATAAGGAGATCGTCAGTTATTTAAAGGAAAAAGGAGTTGATAAGGTAAAGTTTGCATTTGCGGACATTGATGGTGTTTTAAGAGGTAAAATTATTAATGTTAAGAAATTCCTTGCCGGCTTGGAGAGTGGTTACGGCTTTTGTGATGTGGTGTTTGGCTGGGATAGCGGAGATGAGCTTTATGATGAAGTAAATGCTACAGGATGGCACACTGGCTTTCCAGATCAGTTGTGCCGTATTGATGTGAGTACATTCAGAACAATCCCCTGGGAAAATAATACGCCTTTTTTTATTGCCGATTTTAGCAAGGATTCTGGAAGAGATCATGTGGCTTGTCCACGTAGCTTATTGAAAAAAATTGCCGACGATTGCAAAGCACTGGGTTATCATACAGAATTTGCACAGGAGTTTGAATGGTTCAATTTTAATGAGACGCCTGCTTCAATACATGCGAAGAGTTTTGTTAATCCTGAGCCGTTGACTCCCGGTATGTTTGGCTATTCAATTTTAAGGCCATCTTTAAACAGTAATTTCAATAATGACTTGTTTGATAGCCTGAAGAAGTTTGATGTCGAACTTGAAGGATTGCACACAGAAACAGGTCCCGGAGTCTTCGAAGCAGCGATATTGCATGATGAGGTGCTGAAAGCTGCGGATAAGGCTATTCTTCTCAAGACTGCTGTTAAGGAAATCGCCTACAAGCATGGGATAATGGCATCATTCATGGCTAAATGGAATGAGCGTTTGCCGGGCTGTAGTGGCCATATCCACCAAAGCTTATGGACTGAAGGTGGCGAGCACAACCTGTTTTATGATGCGAAAGATGAGCAGGGCATGAGTCAGTTAATGAGGCACTACTTAGCCGGACAATTGTATTGTTTACCTTTTGTGATGCCGATGTACGCACCAACAATTAACAGTTACAAACGCTTGGTTGAAGGTGCCTGGGCGCCTACCACCGTTACATGGGGGATAGAAAACCGGACAACAGCCGTTCGGGTAATTAATACCTCTGAAAAATATACTCGTTTGGAAATGCGTGTACCTGGATCAGATTCAAATCCCTATCTGGCCATTGCAGCCTCACTTGCATCGGGTTTGTATGGGATAAAACATAAATTGGCTTTAAACATTCCTTTATCAGTCGGGAGCGCTTATTCGAATGCAAAAACTACACGGCTTTCATCTAATTTGTATGAAGCCACTCTGAAAATGCGAAGCTCAACACTCGCCAACGAATTGTTTGGTAAGGAATTTATCGAACATTTTTGTGCTTCACGTATGTGGGAATGGAAACAGTTTTCGAAGCAAGTAACGGATTGGGAACTGAAACGTTACTTTGAGATTATTTAATACTAGCACAACACACACTCATTAATGGATTATTCCCTAATAATTAAAAAAGCCTGGAAAGAGTTTAATCCTTCCAAAATCATAGAAAAAATTGAAGATATCAGTGCAATGGTATCTACTAATCATGTTTTCAGGGTAACCTTTGAGGACGAGGATATCGTTATCGCAAAATTATCTTACTTCGGCAAGTACGAGCATTTTAAGGAGGATCATCGTATCATTCACATGCTGGGCAATAATTTGCTATATCCATTTGAAAATGTACTGGCCAAGTCGCTGCTGAAAAATAACCGGGTGTTTACCTACAGATATAAAAAAGCAAAAACGGATGCCTGGCTGGTGTTTTATAATCCGATTAGGGTGCAAGATAGAATGCCTCGCCGGTTGGACGAATCGCAGATCAGGAAATTGGGTGAGCAGATGGGACGTTTTCACAAAGCGTGTTCAAGTGCGAAAAATGTATTGCCTAAGTCTTCAAAAACGCTTCGTACAGATATTAATGTATTGCTGAAACAGCTTAGCCGTAAAACTCAGAAGCAATTTGACGAGGAGCAAAAGGAGATGCTTCGATCACATTGCGAAAAGTTTCTCGTGAACCGGTTGAAATGTAAAGCAGATTCATTTGAGGCTATTCCGGTTTTTATTGACTGGAATATCGGTAACTTTTCGGTAACTCCTAATCTGAAACTCTTCTCCCGCTGGGATTACGATTGGTTTAGAATGAGTACCCGGATGATGGATTTTTATTTTCTGAGCAGGGTGGTATCGGATGTTGGCGATCGTACCGTTTTTAGTTATGTGGTAACTACTTTGATGGAAGAACGTTTTATGATCTTCCTGGAAGAATATCACAAAGTAAATCCCCTTACCTCTAACGAAGTGAAGTTTATGAAAGAGGTGTACCGGTTTTTTATTCTAAACTATGTAATTAAGGATGGTAAGTACTTTTTTGCGGAGCATTATGCTGAAAAACTGCAAAAAGAAGCCTTCGAAATTTACCTGCCTTCGGTTGACAGGGATTTTGATGCTAAAAAAATTATGGAAAGACTTAAATTAAAATAAGCTGAAAGCCCTATATTTATAAGTCAATGATGCAGTTATCGAGCTTTAAAGCAATTATAGATCAATACAAAATTGTTTTTTTTGATGCTTACGGAGTCCTTAAGAATTATAATGGACTAGTGCCGGGCATTGAAAAAACATTCGATTACCTTAAGGAACAAAATAAGGAGTTTTACATTGTTACGAATGACGCTTCCCGTAGCCCCATGCAGCTGGCAGAATCCTATAAAAGGGTTGGGCTGGATGCGGTGACCAATGAGTGTATTATTTCATCGGGTATGTTAGCGAAAGAATATCTGGATCTGAAAGTTCACGATGGAATTGTCGCTTATCTGGGTACAAGTAATTCTGCTCATTACATTGATAGTTCCGGATTGCATACCCTGCCCGTTAGCGCCATTGATGAAAGTAATATTGATGATGTAAGTGCGCTCGTGTTTTTGGATGATGAGGGGTTTGACTGGTTTAGTGATCTGAACAAAACCGTAAATCTGATCAGGAAGAAGCCCATTCCGGTTATAGTTGCCAATACCGACTTTTCTTACCCCGTAACCCGGAATGAAGTTGCAGTTGCTGCTGGTGGTATAGCTAGTATGATCGAAACCATTGTTGGTCGTAAGTTTATCCGCTTTGGTAAGCCCGACAGCCAGATGTTTATGTTTGCATACGATCTTATCCGTGAGCGGATTCCTATTACAAAGAAGGACATCGTTATGGTAGGGGATACGCTGCATACGGATATTCTTGGCGGAAATAAATTTGGTTTTGATACCGTATTAGTGCTTAGTGGTAATACCCTTTCCGGCGAAGCAGAAACGCGGATTAATGCTACTGGTATTGTGCCAACATATATTTGCGAATCAGCAGTAGTAAACCGGTAATTAGTCGCCGGTGAAAAACTGCGGTTTACCGAGATCTGTTTGCAACTGGCCTAATAGCCGTTGAGGGAGGTTGCTCTTGATGGTAATTTTATGGTATTCAAAAAGGCAATATCATGAATACGGTAAATTTTATTATCACTATTACGCTAATAATACTTGCGGTAATAATGGGACACGCATTAAATGGAAAACATCATCCGGAAAAGGAGGATGTGAAAATTTTAAATGTATTGAGTTGGTAACAGTTTAGGTGGGTCCTGCGATTCTGGGTTCGATTAAAAAATAAAGCCCTTGCTAATTAAATATGCAAGGGCTTCTTTATTTATTATCTCACCTTATTTTGAAAACAGATTGGAGGTATTCCGATAGCCGCTGGCTGTGTTTGAATACCAGTCGGAATAATTAGCCCCACCAGATGCTATCCATTGAGGTAGTTTTAGATATGCTGTAACGATATCCTTTCCTTCAACAGGGTAGTTGAAGCCCTTTACCGGGATACTTATCGCCCATGGCAAACCTTCTGATGTAACATAGTATTTGTTGTTTGCTTCGTTTGATTTATCATCGCCAGTGCCAAACAAACTCGTGTTTGCCAGAGTTGTTGGGGTTTTTCCAGGAAGGTGAATTTCGGCGCCACGGCCTACATCCTGATTCCAGATAAATGGATTGTATTCATTTAAACCAAAATCACTTAGGGATATTCCATTGTTCACTTTAAAGCTAAAGCTATAGCCCACAGAAGGAGATATTGGTTCGTTAGTGCGGGTGTTCATGTAATACATTTCCGACTGCATGTTGGTGAACAAGACAACTACCGCTTTAGACTGTCCGGCCTCTAAAGTTGCCCCTGTAACATCAGTAACTGCGGTGCGGTTAACCGGAAACTCAATTCCAAAACCGTTGTGGAAAATTCCGCCTCTGGCAGTTAGAGAATAATTTCCATCCACCTGTACAACATTATTAGAGGCATTACTTATTACTTTTAGTTGATATGACATTACAACATCGTTAAGGTCATAGTCTCCTTTAACAGGCCACATATCTTCAAAAGTCACGGTAGCCCCTGCGTTAGATCCACCAGTAATAGCATAGTTAATAAATGCTTTTGTGCCGTCTGAAGGATAATCATCTAAATTATCAGCTACACCGTCTCCATCAGTATCAGTAATTGCTGCTGTGCCGTTGCCTTCGGTATTGCAACCAGAAGCGGCGATATACAATGAACAAGCTAAAGATGCACCGTTATTAATGGTCCCAAGGTTTTTCTCCAGGCCATTGGCGTCGCAATATTGTAAGGCTCCGGTGATCAGGCCTGCTCCGGTTAATTCGGTTTCATTAGTAACCTTAACCAATGATGTGTTATTATAGCCTTTTATGGTGCCGTTGATCTTAATGTCTTTTGTTGTTAACTGAGCCCCATTGTATTCTGCCAGTTCTGAAGTTCCATTGATGAAAGTTTTTGAGTCAACACGAATGTAGCCATAGTTGTTCATCGTAGTGCTGTGGTCGTATTCGTTGGTTACCCAAAGTTTGCAATAATTATAGAATGTGGCATGGTTGAAAACCCGGAAGTCAGTGGTTTTAATAGAGCCGTTATTGTAAAATAAGCTGTTAGATCCTACGTCCATTAAACCGTTTACCGTAATAGTTCCGTTGTTGGTATGAACTGTTTGAGGATCAGTTTGTGTTTCAGTGCTGTACTCACCAATAACGTTAATAGTTCCATTGTTTGTTAATGTTCCCGCAAGATTTATTCCCCCATCAAAAGTTACTGTTCCGTAATTAATTAAGGTGTTGTTGTTTTGATTAAAGTTGGTGGCTTTATTGTTCTTGTCATCAAAAGTAACGGTAGAGCCAGAGGTGATAACAATCGCCATCGGATCATTAATCTTGTTGTCATCCAGATCCTGAATGGTTAAGCCTGTTCCACAGAGTCTTAAAGTCCCTCCACCTGTGGTGAATGAAACATTGAAGGTTTTGTTGCTTCCACTTACACAATAAGTTTTCCCACCGGAAACAGTAACCGTTTGGTTGTTTGAAGCTAAGGTAACAGATTGATCGCAGCCGGAGTTGCAATCAGGGCTTGTACTTAGCGCCTTTGAGTTATTCTTTGCTGTGCTTACGGCGGCTGTAGTCTCATTAAAGGTTAAGTTGAAACTCGTTTTATTTAGCGTAATTTTTTGAGTTGTATTGCTGTTGTCTGGCGCCGTTCTGATAACATATGCTTCTGTGATGGTATTTGGAAGATATGCTACGGTTTCAAATGGCTTACCAGGCGCTGCAGAGCCTTTTGCTATTAGTTTACTATCGGGCCCGTAAATGGCAATAACGTTAAGCAGATCGCCGAAGCGATGGTCGGTAACATCTACTTTAAAAGTTATATTTCGTGATGATTCCCAGTTGAATCCTTCCGGTACTTTTATTTCCGAAAGTTTGTTCGCGTTAAGCGACTTGTCCAGGCCGGGTTCTTTTTTGCAGGCGTTGAATGCAAATGATGATATCGCTGTAATAAAAAGTAAAGTTTTAATTCTCATTTAGTCCCCTTTTATCGTTGATGATGGAAATAGGTGGCCTATAAGGTCAATACTCATGCCAATTATGAAGATATGTAGAATTTTTACGGATTTTATGAGCAATAAGTTATAGTTAAGTTATTAAAGGATGTCGGATAAATTTTTTCCATTCGTGTTCGAAAAGCAAAAATGACAGTGTGTGGTATTTGAACCACGTTTATGTGGAATTATGAGCAGTAAACAATCTGCCGGATAAGCAATATATTTGCGGAATATGAGAATGTCTAAATACGCTTTCCTTATTATTTTCTTTTCCTGGTTTTATGTATCGGTAGCCTGGGCAGCTGATGTGGACACGGTGGAGACTTATAGTCCATCGATGAAAAAGAACATCAAAGTAGTGGTAATTAAGCCCACGGAATATAAGTCTGCTAAAGATGCTTATCCGGTAGTGTACCTGCTGCATGGTTATGGTGGAAAGTTCTCGAGCTTTGTAAATGCATTGCCTGCAATAAAGAATTACGCAGATGTTTTCAGGATTATTTTGGTTTGCCCGGATTCAAATATAGGCAGCTGGTATTTTGATAGTCCGGTTGATCCGGAATGGAAGTATGAAACTTACACGTCTAAAGAGCTGGTTCAATGGGTAGACGGACATTATCGCACTATTAAAGAACGTAAAGGCAGAGGAGTTACTGGTTTTAGCATGGGAGGCCATGGAGCGATGTATCTTTCTTTCAAACATCAGGATGTGTACGGAGTTGCTGGCAGTATGAGCGGGGGTGTTGATTTTCGACCTTTCCCTAGAAATTGGGAGATAGCAAAACGGCTAGGTGCCTATGCAGAGAATCAGCAGCGCTGGGATGACAATACGGTGATTAATATGGTTTCTTTACTTAAGCCGGGTGGTTTGGATCTGATTATTGATTGCGGAACGGAGGACTTCTTTTTTGAGGTAAATAACAACTTTCATCAAAAGCTATTGGATTATAAGATACCTCACGATTACATTGTGCGTCCGGGAGGTCATAACTGGCCATACTGGGATAATGCAATTGTTTATCAGTTGTTATTTATGAGCAGGTACTTTAACCGGAATCGCTAGTCGTGTTTTAAGATATACATTAAAGAATGTGTAAAAACCATTCGTGATAATAACAACAATCCCGGTCAGGTCTTTTCCGAATCGGGATTGTTCATTTTTGGCCGTCTTTATTACAGCACTAATAGATTTCGGTAGGCATGGCCGATTGCGGTACTCTTACATCGTTGGTGTTTGCATTCGAGTGCTCAAGTTGATCTTTAACTGCGCAGTAGCCAGTTATGCCTCTGTAAAGTAAAGTGCCACCTACTCCCAATTCGGCAATAGCCATCCAGGGGTGCGAAAATACATTTGTTAAGCCCTTTAGGGTAATAAAGGCGCCGGTTCCGATGGAAACCAATCGTTCGGATTTTTCCACGTTTGAATATTGATTTTCCAGCAAAACATTTTTATCTAACGTTTCTGATAATTTGTTGAATACTTCGTTGTTCATCTTTTCCATTAATTATGTTTTTCACTCGACCTCAATAACAGCGGTGTTATTGATAGCCTTGCAGATATTAAAAT
>Ga0307408_100000653_pt1 | contig 29111 bp, 32 predicted proteins | sample 322Cmetagenome_FD_202116 | JGI IMG/M metagenome (GOLD analysis project Ga0307408, IMG submission 202116) | Maize rhizosphere microbial communities from greenhouse at UC Davis, California, United States - 322HYB-C-3 | ecosystem: Host-associated > Plants > Roots > Rhizosphere > Soil | place...
ACGGCCACGTCGCCAGCGACCAGTTATTGAGTGGTTTCGCTCGCGACCTGACCGACACCTTGCGGCATTCGGACATCGTGTGTCGCTGGGGCACTGACGCCTTCGCCCTGCTACTCAAGGACACCGACGGGCAGAACGGCCAGAAGATCGCTGAGAAAATTCGCGAGCACATCGCGTTGCAGCGCTATTTTTGCAGCGGAAAGCAATTGCAGGTCACCGTCAGCATCGGCCTGACCACCTTGCAGGACGAAGACACCTTGCATAGCCTGTTGTCCCGGGCCGATCATGCGCTGCGACGTGCCCGACAGACCGGCAGCAACCGAACCTGCGTGGAAATGCCTCACTCCAGTTATGAATAAACCCGATCATTGCCCGGCCTGCGGCGGCGCCAACGACTGCACCCTCGCCGATCCGAAGACCGCCGACCGCGCCTGCTGGTGCTACGGCGTCAGCATCGACCCGGCTGTGCTTTTGGCATTGCCGACCGAATTGCGCGATAAATCCTGCCTGTGCCCGCGATGTGCACAGGTCGATGACCAATTGCGCGCCAATGCGCAACCGATCGCGTAAGATTCCCGCCCCCCGCTTCCTGGCCTGAACTGCCCATGCGTGTCGACCGTTTCCTCAGTAACCTGCCGCGCTTCAATCGCCAGCAGGTCCGCCTGCTGCTGGTGGCGCGTCGGGTGCAGATCGATGGCCAGACCGTCACTGACCCACACGCGCAGGTGCGGGAATTCAGCCGCGTCGAAGTGGACGGGGAAATCTTGCAAGCAGGCCGACCGGCGCGGTATTTCATGTTGCACAAGCCGCCCGGTTGCGTCAGCGCCACACGCGATCCGCAGCACCGAACCGTGCTCGACCTGCTGGACGAACCGGACAAGGACGACCTGCACATCGCCGGCCGCCTGGACTTCAATACCACCGGGCTGATGGTGATCACCAACGACGGCAGTTGGTCGCGACGCCTGACCCAGCCGCAGACCAAGCTGCCGAAGGTCTACTACGTCGAGACCGAGCAGACCATTACTGCCGAGTACGCGCTCACCTTTGCCCGGGGCCTGTATTTCGCTTTCGAGGACCTGACCACGCAGCCGGCGGAACTGACGCTGCTGGGCCCGAAGTCCGCGCGATTGAGTATCGTTGAAGGTCGGTATCACCAGGTCAAGCGCATGTTCGGTCACTTCAACAACAAGGTGCTGCGCCTGCATCGCGAACGCATGGGGCCGCTGGTGCTGGACTCCCATCTGGAGCCCGGTGGGTATCGCGCCTTGAGCGCTGAAGAAATCTGCCTGATTTGAAGGAAATGACCGCTGGGCAGAAGTGTCCGACAATTTTCAAAGAGCACTTGCGCAACGCTCGCCCCCCTGCTTGAATCAAACCGTCGGCCGAAATGTGACCGACGAGTCACCTCATACCTCTAAGAAACTTTTTGCCGGCTGGAACCCCCAGGTTCCGCGTCATCCCCCCGGCAAACTGCCCGCCATAACAATACCCGTCGACCACTGTCATGGATCGACATGGGCCTTATCTTCCAGGCGTATGCCTACCTGTCACATTGCCCGTGCAATCTCATTGCGCGCATACCCGCTTGCCAGGAGTCTTATGACATGAGGCCAGAAATCGCTGTGCTGGATATACAGGGTCAGTATCGGGTTTACACGGAGTTCTATCGCGCAGACGCCGCGCAAAAGACCATTATCCTGGTCAACGGCTCGATGGCCACCACCGCGTCGTTTGCTCAGACCGCGAAAAACCTCTACCCGCAATTCAACGTTGTGTTGTACGACCAGCCCTACGCGGGCAAGTCCAAGGCCCACAACCGCCACGAGAAAATGCTCACGAAGGAAATCGAAGGTCAGATTCTCCTGGAATTGATCGACCACTTCGCCGCCGAGCATGTGCTGTCGTTTTCCTGGGGCGGCGCCGCCACGCTTAGCGCCCTGGCGCAGCGGCCACGGCGCATCGAAAAAGCCGTGATCAGTTCGTTCTCACCGGTGCTCAACGCGCCGATGCGCGACTACCTCGAACGCGGTGTGGATTACTTGAGCAGCCTGGACGGCGACCGTGTCGGCCACCTGGTCAACAACACGATCGGCAAGCACCTGCCGCCACTGTTCAAGCGCTTCAACTATCGCCACGTCAGCAGCCTGGCCGAGCACGAATACGGGCAGATGCACTTCCACATCAGCGACGTGCTCCACAGCGACCAGCAGTGCTACGTCAACGCCGCCAAGAAGGTCAACGTTCCGGTGCTGTTCCTGAACGGTGAATGGGACGAATACACCTCTGCCACCGACGCCAGGCTCTTTGCCGACCACGTCCAGCACAGCACCTTCACCACGCTGCAAGCCACCGGGCACTTCCTGGACATGGAACACAAAGCCGCCTGCCGCGACAGCCGCGACGCGTTGCTGGGCTTCCTCAAGCCGACCCGCCACGAAAGCCGACCGCGCTACAGCTATGTGCAGGACTACCATGCACTGGCTATCTGAAAAGTCATCGCGGGCGAGCCTCCGACAACGAGGCTTGCCCGCGAAGACCGCTCTGCTTTGAGGCTTGCGCAGACGGCAACCTCACCGTCCGGAAAGAAAAACTTCAAATCCAAGGCGACATCTGGTACAAAGTCAGCCGCTCTGAGCGGGTGTCGTATAATGGCATTACTCCAGCTTCCCAAGCTGATAACGAGGGTTCGATTCCCTTCACCCGCTCCAATCGAATTCAGGTCCTGCGTCGTGGTGGTTTTGACGGGGGATTAAAAAAACCGGCTCTTGGTGGCCGGTTTTTTTTGGTCTGCGATTTGTGGAATTTCAGCAAATATAGAAGGAAGCAAGGATGCACCTGATCGACTCATACCTGCCTGCGTACCAATTTCGGGAACTCCATGCCTTGGATGTTCCGACAGATCCGCCCAGCGCAATGGCGGCAATCCTGGCCCATCGCCCCGAAGACGTCCGATTGTTTCGGTACGCAATCAAGCTTCGCGAGTTGCCGATGCGACTGTTGGGCCATTCTCAATCCCACCGCGCCGATCAATCCGCGTCATTCGGCCTGGATAACTTCACGCTGCTCCAGCGCAATGGCGACGCAGAGATTGCCTACGGGCTCGCCGGCAAGCTCTGGAAAGCCGACTACGGCCAAGTCTTCATCGCTGATGCCGAAGCGTTCGAGGCCTTCAACGAACCGGGCAATGTGAAGCTGGCGATAAACTTCACCTGCCAGTCCCTACAACCGGGTCTGACAAGAGTCACTACCCAGACACGGGTACAGTGCATCGATGCTGATGCATTGCGAAGTTTTACTGCCTATTGGTATTTGATTCGTCCGGTCAGTGGCCTCATCCGTCGGCGCATGCTGAAGGCGATTGCGAGACGTTGCGCGGCAGGAGCTTTGTAGCGTACGTCAGGGGACCACACCGATGATTTGATTTAGCGAGAATCAAACATGCTTCAACGCAAAAGCGATAACTGCAAACATGGTCAGGGCAAACGCAGCACCGATGCTGAACGGCAGCAACGTAACCCGGATTATAGTCGGGGCCGGGCGCCTCATTTCTTCGGCTAGCGCTTCCACCTCTTGATGTAATTGCTCGATGCTCGCTTGATAATTACGAGGTGCGGGCACGTTTCTTTCTCCTACGAGGCTGCGGCTCGAGTTGAGCCCTTGGACTACTTTGAGCAATGTGAGTGGCGTGCTTCTAAAGCCACTATTTCCTATCTGCTCGGTTACGGATAGCGGGTGATTTCCGCGTGGTTTGTAGGCAAAACCAGCAAGTTGCGTACGACAGACAACGGCCTCAATCCCCAGCCAAATGCCCCAACGGCAACGGCCCCGGCGCCTTCACCGTGTTAATTGCAAAATTGCTGCGAATATCACTCACTCCCGGCAGCTTCAGCAGCTTGCCTGTGACGAACCGGTCATAGGCCCGCAGATCGGGCACCACCACTTGCAGCAGGAAGTCGGACTCGCCCGACACCAGGAACGCCGAGATCACCTCGGGCAACGCGGTCACCGCCTGACGAAACGCCTCGGCTCGTTCGTCGGTATGCCGTTCGACCTTGATGCCGACAAAGATCGTCATACCGAGTCCTACTTCATCGCGGTCCAGGATGGCTTGATAGCCGCGAATCACTCCCGCTTCTTCGAGCATCCGCACACGGCGCAGACATGGCGACGGCGACAAGCCAATTTCTTCGGCCAATTGCACGTTGCTCAGCCGGCCGTCCCGTTGCAGTGCGCTGAGGATTTTGCGGTCGAAGGCATCAAGCTTCATGATTTGGCATTTTCCGATTGCGTGACTGAATAACTTGGCAGGTTATGCCAATTTCCAAAGCTTTAGAAGCCGACTACGCAACCACCTGCCCTGCCCTTCGGCCATAGACTGACACCTTCAATTCATTGATTGCGGGGGTGTGCGATGACAGAGCTCTGGCTGTTTTTCATGGCGTTGACGGTGGCGTACCTGTTGCCCGGGCCGGACATGATTCTGGTGCTGCAGACCGGCGCCCGTCAGGGCCGGGCCGCGGCGCTAGCGACGGCGGTAGGATTGGGGATTGCCCGGGCATGCCATGTCGCGTTGGCAGCGATGGGCCTCTCGGTATTGTTCAAGACGGCACCCTGGACCTTCGATGTGGTGCGCCTGGCCGGGGCTGCTTACCTGGCTTGGATCGGGTTTCAATGTTTGCGGACGACGTTGTTGCCCAGCTTCGAAGGAGACGCACCTGCGATCGGAAAGCGACAATGGCACCAGGCGATCCAGCGCGGCCTGCTGACGAACCTGCTCAACCCCAAGGCCTTGCTGTTTTGCTCGGTGTTGCTGCCGCAGTTCATCCATCCACAGGACGGGCCGGTGCTGGAGCAATTCGCAATCTTGGGTATGGTGCTGGTCGGCGTTGGCCTGCTGTTCGATTCCGCCTATGCATTGGTGGGTGTCGCACTCGGACGCTGGCTTCGACGCTCGCCTTCGGCCCAGCGCGCGCAACAATGGTTGTTTGGGAGTTTGCTGATTGGTTTTGCGGTGCGGCTGACGTTTGTGCAGCAGTCCTAGGTCCAGTGGATAAACGGGTCCTATTGGGAAGCGGGCTCAAAATCGGGGCCGCTTCACGCCCAGCGGGAGCAAGCTCCCTCGCCACGCCAGCCCCCGTCTCATCCTGAAATAAAGGCACCCTCGTTCTCCCCGTCCTTGTGTGACGCCGCTTCTAGACTTCAAGCGCAGATCCCACCAGTCCCAACCGTCGCTCACGGTGGTTATGGTGTTGATCATTCCTCATCAGTAGGTATAGCAACCACCAATAACACCACAGGGAGGTGTTGTGAATAGCCGATTCTTGATAAGCCAAACTGTTGCGGATGGTTGGTACCTGGTGCGTATCCGAGGCAGTCACCATCACTTCAAGCACCCGACCAAACCGGGGCTGGTCACGGTTCCTCATCCCAAGAAGGACCTGCTCAAGAAGACGGCCATCAGTATCTTGCAACAGGCCCTTCTCCAGACAGCCAGTTGCCCCGTTTTTCCGGAGGACGATTGAATGCTTTACCCGATTGCGATTTCCATGGGCGATGACAAGCACGCCTGGGGTGTTGAGGTGCCGGATATTCCCGGTTGTTTTTCAGCAGGTGACGACCTGGATGAGGCCATGGCGATGGCGCGTGAGGCGATCGAGGGGCATTTCGAGATTCTGGCTGAAGACGGCTCACCGATTCCATCGGCCAATACCGTTACCCTGCATGCAGCCAATCCACAATATGCCAGCTGCACTTGGGCGCTGGTGGATATTGATGTGACCAAATACCTGGGCAAGGCGCAGAAACTCAACATCACGTTGCCCGGCTACCTGCTCAACCGGATCGATGAATATGTGTTGCATCATCCTGAAGAGAAGAGCCGCTCCGGCTTTCTGGCATCGGCAGCGCTGAAGGTGCTGCAGCAAGGCCGCTGAGCAACCGCTGACAAAACACAAACCTGCGGGAGCGAGCTTGCTCGCGATAGCGGCTAATCAGTCGACAGCGAGGCTGCTGAGCTGACGCCATCGCGAGCAAGCTCGCTCCCACAGGTTTGGTCCTTATTTGCTCTCCGGCTTGGACTCCTGCATCTGCACCGAAGATTTGGTGCCGTCGGTGTTGTCCTTGGTCTCGTTACCCGAGTTGTCAAAACAGCCGTGCAGGGCGAACAGGCAGCAGGCGAGGCAAAAAGTGCGGGCGAAATTCATGATGGACTCCGATGCTGGGGGCTTTAAGGAGTGACCTGCGAGCGTGGCAATGGTTGCGACTGTCATCGTGCCGGACGATGAACGTCGACGAACGTTTGCGGTTGAAATGTAAGTAGAATTTTCACCGACTCGTTGCTGTCACACCAGACAGGTGCATCCCATAAGGAAACACGGCAATGACGTTCGCAAAAATCGCGCAAAAACTGTCCCTCTGGGCGGGGAGCCCCAAGACATTCCTGGGGGCCATCGTGTTGTTGGCGCTCTGGGCTGCCAGCGGACCTTTCTTCGGTTTCAACGACACCTGGCAATTGATCATCAACACCTCGACAACCATCATCACCTTCCTGATGGTGTTCCTGATCCAGAACACCCAGAACCGCGATACGGATATCTTGCATTTGAAAATCGATGAATTGCTGCGGGCGTCCAAGGACGCGCAGAACGCAATGCTCGGTCTCGAATCGCTGGACCTCAAGCAACTTGAAGCGCTGCGCAAGCAATATCAGGACATGGGCAAAGACGAAGCCAAGAGCCTTGACGGTATTGAGCAGAAGAACAAGATCGACTTGAACCAGTGCTGATGCAGAGGCGCGAGTGGTCCATGCCACTCGCGCATTTTTTGCGCATCAGGGCAACGGGTTGCCTCCCGTCACGCCAAACACTTCCCCGGTGATATAACTCGACTCTTGCGATGCAAGCAGCACATAAAGCGGCGCGCATTCCGCAGGCTGTCCGGGACGTTTCATCGGAACCTGGGAGCCAAACGTAGGAATCTTCTCCCTAGGTTGTCCTCCGCTGGGTTGCAGCACGGTCCAGATCGGCCCCGGCGCAACTGCATTGACACGGATGCCCTTGCTGATGACTTGCCCGGCCAATGCCTTGGTAAACGCCACGATCGCCGCCTTGGTGGTGGCGTAGTCCAGCAGCGTTGCGGACGGATCGTAGGATTGGATCGACGCCGTATTAATGATGGTCGCACCGGCCGGCATCAGTGGCACCGCAGTCTTGCAGATCCAGAACATCGCATAGATGTTGGTTTTCATGGTGTCGTCGAACTGCGCGGTGGTGATATCGGCGATGTCTTTTTGCGCCTCCTGCTTACCGGCGACATTGACCAGGATATCCAGGCCGTCGAGTTGCTGTTGCGCCATCTTGACCATTTGCGCACAGAACGCTTCATCCTTGAGGTCGCCAGGGATGGCGATGGCCTTGCGGCCCTCAGCCTTGATCAGTTCGATGACTTGCTGGGCGTCGCGCTCTTCGCTGGGCAGGTAATTGATCGCGACATCGGCGCCTTCCCGGGCGTAGGCGATGGCGGCGGCGCGACCGATCCCGGAGTCACCGCCGGTGATCAGTGCCTTGCGCCCTTCCAGGCGGCCGAAGCCTTGATAGGATTTTTCGCCATGATCGGGTTGCGGCAGCATGTCCTGGTCGATGCCCGGCGGGGACTGCGGCTGGTCCGGAAATTCCGGACGCGGGTATTGGGTCAGCGGATTCTGCATCGCGTATTGGTTGGGTTCTCGGCGTGTAGACATCGAGGTTCTCCTTTCTTGCGGGCAAAACGAGCCGGGACGTTGGCGCCCCGGTCCTGAACATAAGTCGGCGCAGTGGATCAGCGACTGGCCTGCAACGCCCTGGCCATCTCGAGATGGGTCTGCAGCTTGGGCAGCGTTTCGTCAGCGAACGCCTTGATCTCCGGCACGTCGGTGGTCTGGGCCTGCTGCTGGATCTGCTCGATGGCTTCTTCAGTGGCCTTGACCTGGCTGGCGGCATAAGCCGCTTCGAACGACTCGCCCTCGGCCACCTGCGGCATCAGGGTCTTGGCCTTGTCCGCCACCTCTTCCCGTGGCGCGACAGGCAAGTCGAGCTTCTTGGCGATTTTCGCCAAATGTTGGTTGGCGGTGGTGCGGTCGTTGATCACCATGATGGTGTAGTCCTTGACCTCCCGTGACTCCGCTTTCGAATGCGCCTCACGGCTGGCCTCGATGTCGGCCATGCCTTTGGCGGATGCATCGTTGATGAATTCGACAGGTGACTGGGCCCAGGCACTGTTGGCACCCAGGCCCATCAGCACGACAACACTGGTGGTGCGTAAAAAGGTGGCCATCCGGCTCATGGTCGCGCCCTCCTCTGAAATAAAGTCGCGACGCAATTTCCGTCGCAGAAATCAGAACCACCGTTGGATATTCAGCGAGACGTGCGACCCGGCTTGCGGCCAATCTCGGCCTTCAGCGGGCTTTTATCGACGCTCGCGATGGTGGTTCTCCCACTTTTGCGACCTGCTTCGGACACCTTCGTTCGATCGTGGGCGACGTTTCCCGGATAAATGTTGCTAGACCCGCGCATGGCCCGGCCCTCCGTATTGCAAGAAATGACGGGCACGCATGCCCCGTATTTCATTGGAAATGGCCCAAGTCTCAAGGTTTGGAAAACACGCGAATGCCACGACGAACGGTGGCGCGGACTCAGATGCCAAAGGCTCGGTGGTTGTGACGCTTGGCTGCGTACATCGCCTCGTCGGCGTGGCGGAACAGGGTAATGTCTTCGGTGCCATGGTCGGGGAAGCAGGCCACGCCGATGCTCGGTTCGATACTCAGGCAGTGGCCATCCAGCCGCAGCGGCTCAGCCAATGCACGGCGGATTTTTGCCTGCACCCGCTCGGCGTCTGTGACGTTCTGGATGCTATGCAACAAGACGACAAATTCATCACCGCCGATGCGCGCGACGGTGTCGGTTTCGCGAATGCAGCCCCTGAGCCGACTCGCCACCGCTTGCAACAACATGTCGCCAACGCCGTGGCCATAGGTGTCGTTGACCTGTTTGAAACGATCCAGGTCGATATACAGCAAGGCCATCCGCCCCGACGCGGCACGGGCCGTGGCCAGCGCAGCCTTGAACCGCTCGCGCAGCAGCTCGCGATTGGGTACCTGGGTCAGTTGGTCGTACTGAGCCATGTGCTGCAACCGGGCGTGCAATTGCTGGCGCTCGATGGCGAGGGTGATCTGCGCACAGACGTATTGCAGCAATTCCTTGTCTTGTTCGGTGTAGCGTTCGCTGTCCGGGGCACTCTTGACGATCAAGGCACCGATCGTACCGTTCTGCGAATTCAGCGGCACGCCCAGCCAACAAGGCGATTGCGGCGTCGACACAAGGTCATGGAACTCTGCCGGCAAGGAACTGCAACCGGGGGTGAGCAGGATCGGCTGACCACTGCGGATGACTTCGGCGCACAAGCGTCCAATCATCGTGCCGGGCAATTCGGGTTGTCGCTCTCGATCGTCGACGTGATACGCAAAGTCGATCTGCTCGCATTGCTCGTCATACAGCGCCACCGAAAAATTCAGCGCCGGTAGCCACTCGCCGATGATCAGGTGGACGCGCTTGAGCAAGGCCAGCAGGTCGGCGGCGGCATGGGCTGCCTCGGAGATCGCATACAACGCCGCCTGACGGGACTCCGCCTGCTTGCGCTCGGTGATGTCACGCGCCACCGCGATGCGCAGTTGGTCAGCCTCCGACCAGCGGGCCGACCACAGGATATGCACCACGCCACCGTCCTTGCGCAGGTAGCGGTTCTCGAAATTGAGCTTAGGCTCGCCCTCCATGATTTCCCGCGCAGCGTCGAGGGTCCGCTGGCGGTCGGCGGGATGCACCAGGTCGATCATTCGCCGGCCGATCAGCTCCTGTGGCGTGTAGCCCAGAATGCGCTCGCACGCCGCACTGACGAACACGAAACAGCCTTGGGCGTCGACGGCACATACGGCGTCCAGCAACAAATCGAGGTAACTGGCCAGCGGCGCGGGATTTCGAGTATCCATGACGCGGTAAGCCATCCGGGTGATACAGCCATGGGAGAACCGGGCATCCGTCAATCCGCGCCGCCCTGCAGACATGCGCAACCACGTATACCCACATTACCGATGAGGATAGCGCAGGCAATGGGACCGCCCTTGGAAAATTGACATCATTTTGCCAACACGCGATGGACAAGACCGAAGCGAAATCCATATTCAATGGGTTGACCACGCGCGCAGGGTAGCAAACGCAGCAAATTCACGGGTCGAAACCCTACTCCCACGCCGCAAATGGATTTCCCGTCCATCTCCCTAGGCAAGGTCCTACGTAGAACTCTCCGATCACTCTCAAATACACCGGAAACAGCCGATTCAAAGCCCTGCCCAGCAGTCTGTAAAGTCTCGACATACACACAAAGTGAAACACCCACGGACAGCAACGCATAACCAAGGAATGTACTCGAACCATGAACCAGACTGCGCTACCCCCCCATCGCTTCAGCAACTATCGCAAGGTGATTTCCCTGGCGGACCAGGACTGGCAGAACGCCGACACCGGAAAAGCCGCCGGATTGAATGTGCACATCGAGAGCCCCAATGTGCTGGTCGACCAGCATGGTCGGACCTTCCACCACTTCTGTACGACATCCTACCTGGGCCTGGATTATCACCCCGCCTTGCTGGATGGAGCCATGACGGCGCTATGGGAAGCCGGAACCCTGCGCGTTGCCAACTCGAAAAATCGCTGCAAGCTGGAAATCCTCGACCAATACGAAAGCCAACTGTCGGAGTTGTTTGGCGCAGTTTGCAGCAGCGCATTGTCTTGCAGCGCAGCGAGCTCGGGAATACTGCCGTTGCTGGCCAGCGGTGCCTTGACCGGCAATCGACCACCGGTCATGGTCTTCGACAAGCAGGCCCATTACTCGATGAACCATATCAAGGCCGCCTGTGCGGATGAAACCCAGGTCATCACCTGCCCACACAACGACATGGACTTCCTCGAAGACGTGTGCAAACGCCACGCTAACGTGACCTACGTGGCGGACAGCGCCTACAGCATGGGCGGCATGGCGGACCTGGATAGCCTGATGTGTCTCAAGCAGCGCCATGGCCTGTTCCTTTATCTGGACGATTCCCATGCGTTGTCCGCCGTGGGGCCCTCCGGCATTGGCCTGGTGCGATCGCGAATCCAGGCGGTGGACGAACGCACCCTGATTGTCGCCTCGCTGGCCAAATCATTCGGTGCCAGCGGTGGACTGGCCATGTTTGGCAGTGAACGGCACAAGACCCTGGTGCAACGTTACGGCGGCCCAAGCAATTGGTCGCAAAGCCTGAATTCGGCCGCTATCGGCGCAGGCATGGCCTCGATCCGCTTGCACCGCAGTCCCGAATTCAGTTCGTTGCAGGAGCGTTTGCAAGCTAATATCCGGCTGTTCGACAGCCTTATCCGCACCGAACAGTACGCCAGCCCCATGGCGATTCGCCTGGTGCACTGCGGCGAGGCGGTCCTGGCCACGCGTCTCGCGGTTGAACTCGCCGAACTGGGGTATTTCACCTCAGCGGTCTTTTTCCCCGTGGTGCCACAAGACAAAGCCGCGATCCGGATCACCCTGCGTGCCGACATGGAACCGAAGGTGATCCGTTCGTTCTGCGAGCAGGTCATTGACCTGCTGTTGGCCCACGGGCGCGACACTCGCCCTTGAATCGAGCCCTTGATGAACAACCGCACAACCCTGATCGTCACCTGCGCCACCGTTTTCCTCGCACAACTGGGCATGAGCATCTACCTGCCGGCCGTGCCTGACATTGCCCTGGACCTCAACGCCAATGCGGCCCAGGTGTCGTGGGGATTGTCCGTCTACCTGATCGGCATGGCGCTGCCCATGCTGTCATGGGGCAGCCTGAGCCAGCGGCTCGGGCGCAAACCCGTCTTGCTTGCGGCATTGGTCCTGTACGGCCTGGGCAACCTGGCCTTGCCGTTGGGCACGTCACTGGAAGCGTTCTTGACGTTCAGGTTGATCCAGGGCATCGGTGCCAGCGGTATTTCGGTGATGGCGCGGGTGTTGATCCGCGACACGTTCAGCGGCGACCTGCTGGCCAAGGCGCTGTCGTGGATATCGATCGCCTTCGTGGTTGCCCTCGGCATCGGCCAGTACCTCGGTTCGTTGGTCCAGGTCGCGTTCGGGTGGAAGGCGATTTTCCTGGGCTTGGGTGCGGTCAGCCTGGCGATGGCAGCAGCGGTGTCCAGGGCCCGGTTTCCGATATTGACCGAAGTAAACAGTGGGCAATCGGCGTGGCACGTGTACGGCCAAATCGTCAGGCATCGCGGTTTTCTGCTACCTGCACTGGCAGGTGGGCTGGGGTATGGCGTGATCATCGCCTTCAACACCGGCGCGCCGCTGATCCTGCAGGAAAGTTTCCATTGGTCCGCCATCGAATACGGCCTGTTGGGCTGGCCGATCAGCGCGGCGTACCTGCTCGGCGCGTTGGCGGTGAATGCATTCGTGCTACGCACCGGCCAGCGTCGACTGATGGGCTGGGGCATCGCCCTGGTGCTGGGGGGCAGTGTGACCATGCTGGCGGGAAGCATTGCATTGGGCAGCGTGGCGCTGCTGTTCTGGCTCCCGTACTGCTTCGCGGTGTTCGGTCAGTCGTTGAACTACCCCATCAGCCTGTCATTGGCGAACGAGGGCTCGCCAGTCGCCGGCGCATACGCCATGGCACTGAGCGGTTTCCTGCACCAGTTGATGGCCTCCGCGATCGGCGCCTTGGCCAGCCTGTTGTTGAGTCAACAGGCCTGGCCATTGGCGCTGTTGTGCACGCTGTTGGCGATGGCGGCGATGTTGTGCGTCAGGTTCATGCCGCCTCGGGCCACTTAGAACGCGCCGCGGAAAATCTCCTCGATCTGGCGCTGGTCCGCCGCTCGCGGGTTGGTCAGGCCGCAGGCATCCTTCAAGGCGTTGGCGGCGAGTACCGGCACGTCATTGAGGCGCACGCCCAGCTCACGCAAGCCCGCTGGAATGTCCACATCCACGGCCAGGCTGCGAATCGCCGCGATGGCGGATTGCGCACCTTCTTCAGGGCTGAACCCACGAATATCGGCCCCCATGGCATGGGCTACGTCCGTCAGCCGGACGGCACAGACTGCGGCATTGAAACTCTGCACATGGGGCAGCAACACGGCGTTGCACACGCCATGGGGCAAGTCATAGAAACCGCCCAACTGATGCGCCATCGCATGCACGAAACCCAGCGAAGCATTGTTGAATGCCATCCCCGCCAGAAACTGTGCGTAAGCCATGTTCTCCCGCGCCGCCAAGTCATTGCCGTCACGCACGGCCAGGCGCAGGTTGTTGCTGATCAAGGTAATCGCTTTGAGGGCACAGGCGTCGGTGATGGGCGTAGCGGCGGTAGAGACATAAGCCTCGATCGCATGGGTCAGCGCATCCATGCCGGTCGCGGCGGTCAATCCTTTTGGCATCGCCACCATCAGGGCTGGGTCGTTGACCGACATCAGCGGCGTGACGTTGCGGTCGACGATGGCCATTTTCACATGACGCGTCTCGTCCGTGATGATGCAGAAACGGGTCATTTCACTGGCGGTGCCTGCCGTGGTGTTGATGGCGATCAGCGGCAGTTGCGGCTTGCTGGAGCGGTCGACGCCTTCGTAGTCGCGGATCTGCCCGCCATTGGTCGCGCACAACGCGATGCCCTTGGCGCAATCATGGGGAGAGCCACCACCCAGCGACACGATGAAATCGCAGCGGCTTTCCTTCAGCAAGCCGAGCCCGAGTTCAACGTTGGCGATGCTCGGGTTGGGCTTGGCACCGTCGTAGATCACCGCGTCGACATCCTGTAATGCCAGCAACTCGGCCACCTTGGAGGCCACGCCGGCCTTCGCCAACCCCGCGTCGGTGACGATCAGTGCCTTGCGAAAGCCGTAGTTGCGGATGGCGGTCATCGCCTCGTCGAGGCAACCCAGGCCCATGATGTTCACGGCGGGAATGAAAAAAGTGCTGCTCATGGGGACACGCTCCTGAAAGAGGCCGGATCGGCAGGGGCGTACAGGATTGACCGACTGGTCACAACGTATCTTGATCTGGCTCAAGACTGGGTCGTGATAAAGTCACGCCCTGCCTTTGCCACGTTTTGAGATGACTTTCGCAATGACCGATTTCCAGGAATACGACGCCCGGCTCGAAGATTGGGAGACCTTGCGCGCCGACACGGCCTTCAGCGGCCTGTTGGTAGGCAACGGCGCCAGCCGCGCCGTGTGGGACGATTTCGGCTATGACTCGTTGTTCGAAAACGCCCGTACCGTCGAGGAAAAACCCCTCAGTCCGTCGGAGCTGAGCGTGTTCGATGCGCTGCAGACCCGCAGTTTCGAGCAGGTGCTGGGTGCGCTGAAAACCACCAGCCGGGTCAACAAGGCCCTGGCGGTGAGCTCCGCCGCGCCGCGCAATCGCTACTACGCGATCAAGGAAGCGTTGATCAACGCCGTGCACGCCATGCACATCCCCTGGCGGCTGGTGCAAGCGTCGACCCTGCAACGTCTCAACCAGGAACTGGGCCGCTACCGCACGGTGTTCACGACCAACTACGATTTGCTGAGCTACTGGGCGATCCAGCACGCTCCCGACACCGTCACCGACCTGTTCCTGGGAGCCGATCACAGCTTCGACCTGAGCCAGGCCAACACGGATAAACCATGCCTGCTGTACTTGCACGGTGGCTTGCACCTGGTGCGCAACCAGGACGGCACGGCACGCAAGCTCACCTCCACCGAGGGTACGTTGCTGGGCAGTTTCGCGATCAACAACACCCTCAAGACCCTCGATGATGTCCCACTGTTCATCAACGAAGGCCCGAGCCAGGACAAACTCAAGACCATCCGCAGCAGTGACTACTTGTCGTTCTGCTACGACCAGTTGCTGCAGCACGGCGACAACCTGTGCCTGTTCGGCCACGCCCTGGGCGAGCAGGACAGCCACATCGTTGATGCCCTGCGCCAGGCCGCGCCGAGAACCTTGGCCATCTCGATCTACCCGCGCAGCCAGGCTTTTATCCAGCACCAGAAACGGCATTACGCCAAGCTATTCCAAGGCCTGGACATTGAGCTGCGCTTCTTCGATGCCAAGAGTCATCCGCTGGGCGATCCGAAGCTGGCAGTGCCGGTTGAGGTGTAGTCTCCCGGTGACGTCTACAGGGTAATCGCCGTGCCCAGCAACGTCAGGAACCCCGCCAACCAGTTCGGATGCGCCGGCCAGGCCGGTGCCGTGGCCAGGTTGCCCTGGACGTGACCTTCGGTTACCGGAATATCGATGAAAGTCCCGCCGGCCAAGCGCACCTCCGGGGCACACGCCGGATAGGCGCTGCACTCGCGGCCTTCCAGGATGCCCGCCGCCGCGAGCAATTGCGCACCGTGGCACACCGCGGCGATCGGCTTGCCGGCCAGATCGAAATCACGCACCAGTTGCAGGACCTCTTCATTCAGGCGCAGGTATTCCGGAGCGCGACCGCCCGGCACCAGCAGCGCATCGTAATCGGCGGCCAGGACCTTGGCGAAGTCATGGTTGAGGGCAAACAAATGCCCCGGTTTTTCGCTGTAGGTCTGGTCGCCCTCGAAATCATGGATCGCGGTGCGGACGGTCTGGCCAGCCGTTTTATCCGGGCACACGGCATGCACCGTGTGGCCGATCATCTGCAACGCCTGGAACGGCACCATGACTTCATAATCTTCGACGTAATCGCCGACCAGCATGAGGATTTTCTTTGCGGCCATGGACTGGGCTCCTTTGGAATGCGTGAGGGTGGACGCATTAAAGGTAGACCGGTACATCGGTAGGTGAGGGATAAGCGCTGATTACCTGACGGGCTGTACCTCTGCCCCTCGTGGGAGCGAGCTTGCTCGCGATTCAGGCGATGCGGTGTTTCAGGCACACCGCGTTATCGTTTCATCGCGAGCAAGCTCGCTCCCACAAGAGGTCAGTGCTGTGCGGCGAGGTAGCCATCCGCTCGCAGCAGCGTTTCGAGGCAGTGCTCGGTGATGTGATAGAACGCCTTGAGTTCTTCGATCCTGGCGAGCAGTTCGGCGGGATCCGCCGGTTCGGCACGCTTAACTGCGAGGATCATCTTGTTCTTGTTGGTGTGGTCCAGGGAAATGAACTCGAACACCTTGGTCTCGTAGCCGCAGGCTTCGAGGAACAACGCCCGCAAGCTGTCAGTGACCATTTCCGCCTGCTGGCCCAGGTGCAAGCCGTACTGCAACATCGGCTTGAGCAGCGCCGGGCTCTGGATCTGCAGGCGGATCTGTTTGTGGCAGCACGGCGAGCACATGATGATCGAGGCGCCCGAGCGGATGCCCATGTGGATGGCGTAGTCGGTGGCAATGTCACAGGCGTGCAAGGCGATCATCACATCCACCGCGCTCGGCGCCACGCTGCGCACGTCGCCATGCTGGAAGCTCAGGCCCGGGTGCTCAAGCCGCGCGGCGGCTTCGTTGCACAGCTTGACCATGTCTTCGCGCAACTCGACCCCGGTCACCACGCCTTCGGCCTGCAAGGTGTTGCGCAGGTAATCGTGGATGGCGAAGGTCAGGTAGCCCTTGCCCGAGCCGAAGTCCGAGACCCGCACCGGCTTGTCCAGGGCCAGCGGCGAAGACGTCAGTGCATGGCTGAAGACCTCGATGAACTTGTTGATCTGCTTCCATTTGCGCGACATCGCCGGAATCAGTTCGTGCTTGTGGTTAGTCACGCCCAGGTCAGCCAGGAATGGCCGGCTCAAGTCGAGGAAGCGGTTCTTCTCGCGGTTGTGCTCGGTCGATGGCACCTCCCGCAATTGCTGGGGCTTGCTCTTGAACAGCGAGCTCTTGCCCTTCTTGCTGTACTCCAATTGCGCCTCGTCGGTGATCGCCAGCAGATGCGCGTTCTTGAACGAAGCCGGCAACAGCGCGGCGATGGTATCCACGCCTTCGGCCAGCGGGAAATTCTTGGTGATGTCGCGGGTCTTGTAGCGATAGACGAAGGACAGGCAAGGCTGATCCTTGACCGTGAGCTGCTTGATGATCAGCCGCTGCAGATCGGTTTCGTCACCGACGTACTTGGCCAGCACCAGCTTGATGAACGCGTTCTGCTCGAGATTGGCTTGCAGCAGCGCGATGAACTGGGCGTGGTGATCCGGCGCGGGACGGGCGGGAGTTGCAGTGACGGACATGGAGAAGCAGCCTCGGGGCGGGCGGATCGGGAATGGCGGGTATTTTAGGGGGGATGGGGTGCCAGGGCACGGGGAATTTCCTGTGGCGAGGGGATTTATCCCCGTTGGGCTGCGCAGCAGACCCAAATCAGACAACAGATCTCGACCCATAACCGGCTGTCGGCTAAAGGGGGCTACGCCCCCAACGGGGATAAATCCCCTCGCCACAACGGTGTCCGGCAGACACTCAGCCCAACACCACCAACCGATTCGGCAGTTCATTACGCGCATGGGTCACCGGTACGTGCTCCTTGAGCAATTCGCCGCAGGCCTCGATGCACGTCACAAAACCCTGCAACGTCTGGCCTTGGCGAACCTGCTGGGTGAACACCGCGACAATCGCATCCCAATGTGTATTGTCGAGTCGCTTGGAAATGCCCTCGTCCACCAAAATCTCCACATAGCGCTCGGCCTCGCAGACGAAGATCAGCATGCCGGTGCTGCCCACGGTGTGGTGCAGGTTCTGTTCGAGAAATTGCCGGCGCGCCAGGTTGGAAGCCCGCCAGTGGCGTACGGAGCGAGGGATCAGGTGCGTGGTGATGCCAGGCATGCGAAACACCAGGCACAGCACGATGAAACTACCCCACTGCACCCACAGCAGACTGTGCAGGGTCAGCCAACCTGTCAGGTACTGCAAGGCGCCGGGGACCACCAGTGCCAGCAGGCTGGCCCATAGCAACGGGATGTAGGCGTAGTCATCGGCGCGGGCGGCAAGCACCGTGACCAGCTCGGCGTCGGTGTCGCGCTCGACCCGGGCGATGGCCTCGGCCACTTTGCGTTGTTCGTGTTCAGTCAGTAATGCCATGTTTGAAAAAGCCCGCTCATTATTGTTCTCACCAGCCGCCCGACGAACCGCCGCCCCCGAAACTGCCGCCACCACCGCTGAAGCCACCGCCTCCGCTGCCACCGAAGCCACCACCGCCGCTTCTGTAACTGCTACCACCGGAACCGCCGCCGCTGGGCAGGATACCGAGCACTTGGCAGACGAATATCGTCAGGATGAAAAGCATCGCCAGGAAGATGAACAGCCCCGGATGGCGCTCGACGAAATCCCTCTCGTCCTGCTCACCCGCGTTGTACGCGGCTGCCGGTTCATCGAGGGAACTGCCGCCCAGGACCACGAGCATCGCCGCCACGCCGTCACTGATGCCCTTGTTGAAATTGCCCGTCTTGAACGCCGGGGTGATTACCTGGTTGATGATCACCGAACTCTGGGCATCAGTCAGACGATCCTCCAGGCCATAACCCACTTCGATGCGCAGTTTACGATCATCGCGGGCGACGATCAGCAGCGCGCCGTTGTTTTTGTCTTTCTGCCCGATGCCCCAGTGGCGGCCCAATTGATAGCCGAAGTCTTCGATGCTGGCGCCCTGGAGGTTGGCCAGCGTGACGACGACCACCTGTTCGCCGGTGGCCTGTTCATGGGCCTTGAGTTGCCCATCGAGTTGCGCGCGGACCGACGGGTCGAGCAGTTGGGCGGAGTCCACCACCCGCCCGGTCAACGCCGGGAAGCTCAATTCGGCCTGGGCTGTGGCTGCAAAAGCCCAGAGCAACAACATGAACAGCTTCAAGCTTCGAGCAGCAAGCCTCAAGCCGAAAGCAGTGCGCGTTGCCTGGACTTGCAGCTTGCTGCTCGGGGCTTGAGGCTGCTTCATCAAAACTTCACTTCAGGCGCTTTTTCGGCATTCGGGCTGGTGGCCTCGAAGGTCTCTCGGATCGGCAAGTCGCTGTACATCACGCTGTGCCACAGGCGACCGGGGAAGGTGCGGATTTCGGTGTTGTATTTCTGCACCGCCAGGATGAAGTCGCGACGGGCCACGGCGATGCGGTTCTCGGTGCCTTCGAGCTGCGACTGCAAGGCCAGGAAGTTCTGGTTGGCCTTCAAGTCCGGGTAGCGCTCGGACACCACCATCAAGCGGCTCAATGCGCCGCTCAACTGATCCTGGGCTTGCTGGAACTGCTTGAGTTTTTCCGGATTGTCCAGAGTGCTGGGATCGACCTGGATCGAAGTGGCCTTGGCCCGCGCTTCGATCACTGCGGTCAGGGTTTCCTGCTCATGCTGGGCATAACCCTTGACGGTTTCCACCAGGTTGGGAATCAGGTCGGCGCGGCGCTGGTACTGGTTCTGCACCTGGCCCCAGGCCGCCTTAGCCTGTTCGTCCAGCGTCGGGATGTTGTTGATGCCGCAACCGGCCAGCAGTGTGGTGAACAGCATCAGGGCCAGCAGTTGCAGGCCGCTGCGGTGGTTCAGTCGTGGATTCATCAGGTGAAGCTCTCCGTTGCATTGCATTAACAAAACACCGCCACCTATCTTGCCGGTGTCTGGGGCATAATCGCCGCCGCACTGGATCGAATCGGGTCTATGGGCTAAAAGATGCGCGGTGCGAAACTAAGTTCATCGCCACAGGTTCGAAAGTGTGCTGCATTTAATTGGATAACACCCGAACAACAATAGCCGCTCCTCACATTTAGGCTGACCGGCGTGTACTGATCACCGCCCTTTAGGCTTGCGAGAAAACTATTCATGAAGAAGCTGTGTTTGCTGGGCCTGTTTGTCACCCTGGCCAGTCAATCCGTATTAGCCGACAACCCGCCAGCCCCCATAGAGAACAAGGACGCTTTCATCAGCAACCTGATGAAGCAAATGACCCTCGAGGAAAAGATCGGCCAACTGCGCCTGATCAGCATCGGCCCGGAGATGCCCCGGGAGATGATCCGCAAGGAGATCTCCGCAGGCAACATCGGTGGCACGTTCAACTCCATCACGCGCGATGAGAACCGTCCGATGCAGGACGCGGCCATGCGCAGCCGGCTGAAGATCCCGATGTTCTTCGCCTATGACGTGATCCATGGCCACCGCACGATTTTCCCGATTCCCCTGGCCCTGGCCTCGAGCTGGGACATGGATGCCATCTACCGCTCCGGCCGCATCGCAGCCAAGGAAGCGGCGGCCGACAGCCTCGACATTACCTTCGCACCGATGGTGGATATTTCCCGCGACCCGCGCTGGGGCCGGACTTCAGAAGGCTTCGGCGAAGACACCTACCTGGTGTCGCGCATTGCTGGGGTGATGGTCAAGGCGTTCCAGGGCAGCGGTGCGAACGCAGCCGACAGCATCATGGCCAGCGTCAAGCACTTCGCCCTGTATGGCGCCGTGGAAGGCGGTCGGGACTACAACACCGTGGACATGAGCCCGGTGAAAATGTACCAGGACTACCTGCCGCCCTACCGCGCCGCCATCGACGCTGGCGCAGGCGGCGTGATGGTCGCGCTGAACTCCATCAACGGCGTACCGGCCACCGCCAACACCTGGCTGATGAACGATCTGTTGCGCAAGGAATGGGGTTTCAAGGGGCTGGCCGTCAGCGACCACGGCGCGATTTTCGAGTTGATCAAGCATGGCGTCGCCCGGGACGGTCGCGAAGCGGCCAAACTGGCGATCAAGGCCGGCATCGACATGAGCATGAACGACTCGCTCTACGGCAAGGAGCTGCCCGGCCTGCTCAAGGCTGGCGAGATCGAGCAGAGCGACATCGACAATGCGGTCCGCGAAGTACTGGCCGCCAAGTACGACATGGGCCTGTTCAAGGACCCGTACCTGCGTATCGGCAAGGCCGAGGATGACCCCGCCGACGTCTACGCCGACAGCCGCATGCACCGCGCCGATGCCCGCGACGTGGCGCGCCGCAGCCTGGTGCTGCTGGAAAACCGCAACCAGACCCTGCCCCTGAAGAAAACCGCGAAGATCGCCTTGGTCGGCCCGCTGGCCAAGGCGCCGATCGACATGATGGGCAGTTGGGCCGCCGCCGGGCGGCCGGCGCTGTCGGTCACCGTGTACGACGGCATGGCCCGGGCCCTGGGCGGTGAGTCGAAGCTGATCTATGCCCGTGGTGCCAATATCACCGGCGACAAGAAAGTGCTCGACTACCTGAACTTCCTCAACTTCGACGCCCCTGAAGTCGTGGACGACCCCCGTCCGGCCCAGGTATTGATCGATGAAGCGGTTAAAGCCGCCAAGGAAGCGGACGTGGTCGTGGCCGCCGTGGGCGAGTCCCGTGGCATGTCCCATGAATCGTCGAGCCGCACTGAACTGAATATCCCGGCCAGCCAGCGCGAACTGATCAAGGCCCTGAAGGCCACCGGCAAGCCATTGGTGTTGGTGCTGATGAATGGCCGTCCGCTGTCGCTGCTGGAAGAAAAGCAGCAGGCCGATGCGATCCTGGAAACCTGGTTCAGCGGCACCGAAGGCGGCAATGCCATCGCGGACGTGCTGTTTGGTGACTACAACCCTTCGGGCAAGTTGCCGATCACCTTCCCACGCTCCGTCGGGCAGATTCCTACCTACTACAACCACCTGAGCATCGGTCGGCCGTTCACACCGGGCAAACCAGGCAACTACACCTCGCAGTACTTCGACGACACCACCGGCCCGCTCTACCCGTTCGGCTATGGCCTGAGCTACACGACGTTCAGCCTGTCGGACATGGCCCTGTCGTCCACCACGCTGAACAAGACCGGCAAGCTGGATGCGAGCATCACCCTGGAAAACACCGGCGACCGTGACGGCGAAACCGTGGTGCAGCTGTATATCCAGGACGTGACCGGCTCGATCATCCGTCCGGTGAAGGAATTGAAAAACTTCCGCAAGGTGATGCTCAAGGCCGGCGAGAAGAAGGTCATCCACTTCGACATCACCGAAGACGACCTGAAGTTCTTCAACGCCCAGCTCAAGTACGCCGCGGAACCGGGCAAATTCAACGTGCAGATCGGCCTGGATTCCCAGGATGTGAAGCAGCAGAGCTTTGAGTTGCTCTGATCCAGCAACACTGAAATACCCTGTGGGAGCGAGCTTGCTCGCGATGAGGCCTCATCAGTCACCGCATCATCGACTGTCAGGCCGCCATCGCGAGCAAACTCGCTCCCACATTGGTTTTGCGGTGGATGGTTAGCCCCGCCGATCCAACAAGTTCACCACCACCCGATCCACCAATCCCCACACCCTTTGCTTGAACCGCTTCCATAATGGCCGGCGCTGCCAGGCGTCGAGGCTCATCTGCAGGCTCTGCTCGAAGTCCCGTTCAAAACTGGCCGCCACGGCCTTGCTCAATCCGGAGTCCAGCGCCTCCAGATTGGCTTCGAGGTTGAAGCGCAGGTTCCAGTGATCGAAATTGCACGAGCCGATGCTGACCCAATCGTCCACCAGCACCATTTTCAAGTGCAGGAAGCAGGGTTGGTATTCGTAGATTTTCACCCCGGCCTTGAGCAGGCGCGGGTAATAGCGATGGCCGGCGTAACGCACGGACGGATGATCGGTGCGCGGGCCGGTCAGCAGCAGGCGCACATCGATGCCCCGCGCGGCGGCCTTGCGCAGCGAGCGGCGCACGTTCCAGGTCGGCAGGAAATACGGCGTAGCCATCCAGATGCGTTTCTGGCCGCTGTTCAATGCCCGGGACAGTGACTGCAGGATGTCGCGGTGCTGGCGGGCGTCGGCATACGCCACCCGGCCCATGCCTTCGCCGACCGGCGGAACCCGAGGCAGGCGCGGCAGGCCAAAATTGGACGCCGGTTTCCAGGCCCGTCGATGACGGTTGGCGAGCCATTGGCGGTCGAACAGCAACTGCCAATCGAGCACCAGCGGACCGACGATTTCCACCATCACTTCATGCCAGTCACTGTGGTCATCCAAGGGGTTCCAGAACTCATCGGTAACCCCGGTGCCACCGACCACAGCCAAGCGTTGGTCGACCAGCAGGAGCTTGCGGTGATCGCGGTAGAGATTGCGCACCCAACGGCGCCAACTCAGGCGATTGTAGAAACGCAGTTCCACACCCGCCTGGACCAGGCGATTGCGCAGGCCCAGGGTAAACGCCAGGCTGCCGTAGTCGTCGAACAGGCAGCGCACGCGAACACCGCGTTCGGCGGCCTGGACGAGGGCCTGGACCATCGCCTCGGCGCAAGCGCCCGCCTCCACCAGGTACAACTCCAGTTCGACCTGTTCCTGGGCGCGGGCAATCTCCACCAGCATGCGCGGGAAAAACTGCGGACCGTCGATCAACAGCTCGAAGCGATTGCCTTCGCGCCAAGGGAATACCGGGCCGCTCATGTCAGCGCGCCGTGAAGATCAGTACCGCATTCACCGGCACCGACAGGCTGATGGCCGACAATCCGGCTAATGTTCGAAGCGTTTCCAAACCCGGCGCCAGATCGAAATCCGCTGCGTTGAGCACGACTGGCTCCAGGGTCACGACCTGGAAGCGACGCTCGTCCAGGCGCGTCGCCAGCAGTTGAACGTTGTATTCGTGCTGCTTGCCATGCAAATCCACCGTCACCGGCAGGCGCAGTTCCAGTTGCGCGCCATTGGCCAAATCCTGGATCGGTATCAGGTCGAGCTGCGCAGTGATGGTGGCCTCTGCGAACTGCTTGATTTCAAACAACTCGGCGCGCATGCGCTCGTCCCGCAGGGGAATGCCGCTGTTGATGGATTCGAGTTCGACCTCCAATCGCGCAAGGCCCTTGGGCTGGACCTGGCCGTGCAGCACGAGGAAACGCTGGACCTCGGAGACATTGCCGTTTTTGCTGCTGATAAAAGAGAGCCGCGACGACTCGCCGTCCAGATACCAATCGGCCTCGGCCGGCAGCGCGGCGCAGGCCAGCAGCAAGGTGGTGACAACGTGGGAGAAAGACCGCTTGAACATACAGACTCGGGGGGCAGATAAACCTGTGGCGAACCTTAACCGGGCCGAGGGCGCTTGCAAACTGTCTGTAGCAACAACAACCAGAAATCGCCCAGCTTTCGTGGCGAGGGGATTTATCCCCGCTGGGTTGCGCCGCAACCCCAAAACAGGCGAAGCATTGCATTAGGGAGAAACTTAGTTCAGCTATAGGGCCGCTACGCAGCCCGGCGGGGATAAATCCCCTCGCCACAGGGTTCGCGTCGTTTCTGGATTACTCCAACCGACACCCCTGTCGCTCTCCCATCCACCGCGCACTGTGGCTGCGCCCCAAGCCGCTGACGGTGATGCGCTTGGCTTCAGGTGTGTCGAGAAAATCGTTGGTGGGCACCGACTGCTTCACATAACCCCGGCAATATTCGGCCGGTTGCTGCATCACATAGCGGCACGAACAATATTCCTTGGCGGTATAGGCGCTGATGATGCCGGGAAACGCGCGCAACGCCACCCGCTCCTGCCAGACCCAACCGAACAGGGCAACCAGCAGCACCGCCATCAAGGTAAGCGACACTTTGCGCATCATGGCTGCACCGTCCCGGCGAAAGCCGCCATGGCGCGCTTGAGCAATTCGTTGTGACGATAGCTGCCGTCGCGATCGTCGCCGTAGCGCACGATCACCAACCTGGCGCTGGGAATGATGTACAGCGCCTGGCCCCAATGCCCAAGAGCAGCGAAGGTATCGGGTGGCGCGTCCGGCCACGGGCGGATCGTTCGGTCAGCGGCGCGATTGAGCCACCAGTGTCCGCCGGGCACGGCTTCGTCCTGACCGGCCTGGAAGCGGGTGAACGGCTCGCGGCTGAACGCAATCCAATCCTTGGGAATCAATTGTCGATCGCCCCAACGGCCATCCCGTTGCATCAACAGGCCGACACGCGCCAGGTCCCGAGCCGTGAGATAGGCATAGGACGAACCGACAAACGTGCCGCTGGCGTCGGTTTCCCAGGTCGCGTGACGGATGCCCAAGGGATCGAACAAGGCTGTCCAGGGATAATCGGCATAGCTCGCCGGGCCGACGATAGTTTTCAGTGCTGCCGCCAGCAGATTGCTGTCGCCGCTGGAATAGCGGAACACCTGGCCGGGCGGGCTGAAGCTGTCGTGCCCGGCGGTGAACGCCGCCATGTCGTGGCTTCCGCGAGTATAGAGCATCGCCACGACCGAAGAATTGAGCGGCGCGTATTCGTAGTCTTCTTGCCAGTCCAGGCCGGACGCCCAATGAAACAGATCGGCCAGGGTCATGCCCGGGTGTCGCTTCAGCGGCGGGTAGTACCGGGCCGCCGGGTCATCCAGGGCAAAGCGTTTCTCACCGTAGGCCACGCCGAACACCGTTGCCAGCAGGCTTTTGCTGATGGACCAGGTCAGGTGCGGTGTGTGTGCGTCAGTCGGTCCGGCGTAGCGTTCGTAGACCAGCCGACCGTCCTGGATCACCAGCAGCGCGTCGGTGCGAATGCCTTGGCGGGTAGCGTCGTCCCTCGGTACGAAGGCGTATTGCTCCAGGGCTTCGATGGCCGGCCCAGTGGGGGGCGGGCTGCTTGACCATTGCTCACCGGGCCAATCCTCGGCCTGGGCGTTCAGGTTGAGCAGCAACAGCGGGATCAGGAACCAGCCTTTGGACATTCACGGGGCTCGCAGGATTGAACCTTCAGAGCCTATTCAGACTTGATGACAATTTCGAGGCGTGTGTGGCCCCCTGTGGGAGCGAGCTTGCTCGCGATAGCAGAGTGTCAGCTAAGCATATGGCGACTGACAAACAGCTATCGCGAGCAAGCTCGCTCCCACAGGGGGCAGCCGCTTGAGGGGCTACCCCAACGCCTTGTCCAACCGCTTGGCCCGCGCCCCCGCCGCAATGTCCATCACCGCCTTGTCACGCCCCCACATCTCACGCCACGCCGCAGGTCCACCGGCCAAGGCGTCGTTCAGTTCGGCTTCGAGCCCTTGGAACTGGGCGAACAGGCCACCCAGCAGCACATGCGTGGCCGCGCTCGAAGGATTGTGGCGGCTCGCCTCCGCGCACCCGGCGAGCAGCGCCAACAGGCGCAGTCGCAACGCCTGGGGCCAGGCGCATTCTTGCCCGACGCCATACAACCATGCAGTCATCGCGCTGAGCACATAAAGGTCTTCCAGGGTACGAAACGGTTTGACGTAGGCGTCCCAGCCGTCACCCGCCAGCAATTCGCACAGCGCGCCCTCCAACAGCACCCGACCATGGCTGATCTCCGGCATGAAGGGCAGGCCCGGGAGTTTTTCCAGCACCACACCCGGTTCGCCTGCGTAGGCCACCGCCAGACTCAATCGCGGGCGCTCGTCTTCCGGCGACTCGCTTCGGGCCGCGATCAACAGCCATTCGGCGGCATCGCCAGCGGTGACGAAGTCCTTGCGCCCGCTCACCCGCAAGTCGGTCAGGCGGGTCTGCATATCTGCCGGCCGCAGGCTGCGCTGCTCGGTGGCACACAACGCGCCGAGACTTTGCGGCGCGCTCGGCCAAAGCGTCCGCAGCGCCGCCTGATAGCCCACCAGGAACGCCAACCCAGGCGTCGCCATCGACCGCGCCCCGACCACGGCCAACTCGAACGGCGTGACCGTCCCCAGGCGGTGCAACAACGCGGCATAACCTTCAGCCAGATCCGCCCAGGCGGGCAACCGCTCGCCGCGTTCGATCAGGGTTTGCCAAGGCATGAAGGGCTCCTTTCGTGGGCTGTCATATAAGCATCACCAAAGCTTCATGGCGGTGACACCGGGGCTACATAGCCTGACTTTGCACAACATGGCTGCATAAAGAAAGTCGATTGGCTCAACCCAAGACGGGTAGACAGCCCGCACGGAGACTCGCTATGACCCAGATCGCCCGCATCCGCGACACCGGCAATGAACGCCGCCTGCAAGCCGAACGCCTGATCGGCGCCCAGGCCTTGCACGAAGCACAGGCCCTGCGCTTCAACGTCTTCAGCGGCGAATTCAACGCCAAGCTCAAAGGCGCGGAAATGGGTCTGGACATGGATGATTATGATGTTCACTGCGCCCACATCGGCGTACGCGACCTGAACACCGGCCGCCTCGTAGCCACCACTCGGCTGCTCGACCACCAGGCCGCCAGTAGCCTGGGCCGGTTCTACAGCGAAGAAGAATTCGCCCTCCACGGCCTGGTTCATCTGCAAGGCCCGATCCTGGAAATCGGCCGTACCTGCGTCGACCCGGCCTACCGCAACGGCGGCACCATCGCGGTGCTCTGGGGCGAACTGGCCGAAGTCCTCAACGAAGGCGGCTACAGCTACCTGATGGGTTGTGCGAGCATCCCGATGCAGGACGGCGGCATCCAGGCCCAGGCGATCATGCAGCGCCTGCGCGAACGCTACCTGTGCACCGAACACCTGCAGGCGGTGCCGAAAAAGCCCTTGCCGTGCCTGGACGTACCGTCCAACGTCATCGCCGAGATGCCACCGTTGCTCAAGGCCTACATGCGCCTGGGCGCGAAGATTTGCGGCGAGCCGTGCTGGGACGAAGATTTCCAGGTGGCCGACGTGTTCATCCTGCTCAAGCGCGACGAACTCTGCCCACGCTACGCCCGTCACTTCAAGGCAGCGGTCTGATGAGCCGGTTGCGGGTGTACGCGCGCATCGCGCGAGTATTGCTGGTGGTGGCGCTGGGCCTGAGCATGGCCAGCGTGTTCGGCCTGTTCGAACGCCTGGGCGTTGCCAACTCCATGGTCCGTCGCCAGCGTTGGTCGCGATTTTTCATGACGCGGTTGACCAATGCCCTGCCCTTTTCGGTGACGGTCCACGGCCAACTGCCCCGCCAGCCGATGCTGTGGGTCAGCAACCATGTGTCCTGGACCGACATTCCGCTGCTGGGCATGCTCACGCCGCTGTCGTTCCTGTCCAAGGCCGAAGTGCGCACCTGGCCGGTGGCCGGCTGGCTGGCTGCCAAGGCCGGCAGCCTGTTCATCCGTCGCGGTTCGGGCGACAGCCAACTGATCCGCAAACAGATGAGCCGTCATCTTGAACAGGCTCATCCGTTGTTGATGTTCCCGGAAGGCACCACCACCGATGGCCGTTCACTGCGCACCTTCCACGGTCGCCTGTTGTCAGCGGCCATCGATGCCGACGTCGCGTTGCAACCGGTGGCGATCCGTTACCTGCGCAACGGTGAACCGGATTCACTGGCCCCGTTCATTGGTGACGATGATTTGCTGTCGCACCTGATGCGGCTGTTCGCCAATGATCGTGGCGACGTGGAAATCCATCTGCTGGAACCGATTGCCTGTCACGGTCAGGAACGCGCGGTACTGGCGTTCCTGGCGCAGCAGGCGGTGCACAGGGCGTTGTTTGGCGAGATGCCAGAGAAGCAGCCAGTGCCGGTGCGGCCGGCGGCGATTGCGGCTTGATCCGTGTGAGATCCCTGTGGGAGCGAGCTTGCTCGCGATAGCGATTCAACATTCAGCAGATGTTCTGGCTGATATACCGCTATCGCGAGCAAGCTCGCTCCCACATGGGTTTATGGTGTGGTTTGGTTTTGGGCGAAATCCTGCAACTGCGGATAGAACAACCGAAAATCCTCGCTCAACGGCTCATAGAGCTTGACCAGTTCCGTCTTCGCCCCCGCCAGCTCCTCCGGCCGTGACAAGCGCCGGGAAATGCCGCGCAGCACCTGCCCGATCACCTCGAATTCCTGATAGGACCCCAGCCAGTCATCTGCCGCCATGAACGGTGCGATGTGCGCCAGGCGCCCCGGCAACTGCGGTTCGGCGGCGAGAACCTGGTAGACGCGGGAGGTGAAGTCCATCAGCGGCCCCTCACCGTACAGCGTCCAATCCCGGGCCAGGCAATGGTCGAAAAACACATCCAGTACGATCCCGGCATAACGCCGCCGCACCGTGGAAAAGCGCGACAAGGCGATATCCACCAACGGATGGCGATCGGTGTACATGTCGATGCGTCGATGCAGAGCGATCGCCGCTTCGATCCGCGGGTCGAATTGCCCTTGCAGCGGCCCTTTGACGAAGTCGCCATAGAGACTGCCGAGCAGTTGTTCCCGGCCAGGGCCGCCGAGGTGCAGGTGCGCGAGGTAGTTCATGGCGGGCAGCTTAGCACCACCGCGCCCATATCGTTATAACCCGATATAGCGATTTGTTCGGGGTT
>Ga0307408_100000654_pt1 | contig 29073 bp, 21 predicted proteins | sample 322Cmetagenome_FD_202116 | JGI IMG/M metagenome (GOLD analysis project Ga0307408, IMG submission 202116) | Maize rhizosphere microbial communities from greenhouse at UC Davis, California, United States - 322HYB-C-3 | ecosystem: Host-associated > Plants > Roots > Rhizosphere > Soil | place...
CGATGGTCTTGGCGGCGCTGGAGGTGTGCAGCGTGCCGAACACCAAGTGGCCCGTTTCCGCCGCCGTCATGGCCAGGCGGATGGTTTCGAGGTCGCGCATTTCACCCACCAGGATCGCGTCCGGGTCTTCGCGCAGTGCAGACTTCAGCGCCGCGGCGAACGACAGCGTCATCGGGCCGACTTCACGCTGGTTGATCAGGCATTTCTTGGATTCGTGCACGAACTCGATCGGGTCTTCCACGGTGAGGATGTGGCCGTATTCGGTTTCGTTGAGGTAGTTGACCATGGCGGCCAGCGTGGTGGACTTGCCCGAGCCCGTAGGGCCGGTCACCAGCACCAGGCCGCGAGGCTTCAGGGCCAGGTCGCCAAAGATCTTGGGGGCGTTGAGCTGCTCCAGCGTGAGGATCTTGGAAGGAATGGTCCGGAACACGGCAGCCGCACCGCGGTTCTGGTTGAAGGCGTTGACGCGGAAGCGGGCCAGGCCTTCGATCTCGAACGAGAAGTCGACTTCGAGGAATTCTTCGTACGTCTTGCGCTGCGAGTCGCTCATGATGTCGTACACCATGGCATGCACCGTCTTGTGGTCCAGCGCATCGACGTTGATGCGGCGGACATCGCCGTGGACCCGGATCATGGGCGGCAGGCCTGCGGAAAGGTGCAAGTCGGAAGCCTTGTTCTTGACGCTGAACGCGAGCAGTTGGGTGATGTCCACGGAATCCCTCTATCGTTTGGTACGCTTGACCAAACATTATGACCACGATTGCTAACAACCTCCAACAGGTTCTGGCCGCCATCGCGCGGGCCTGTGCGGCCGCAGGGCGCGACCCCGCGGGCGTGCGCCTGCTGGCTGTCTCCAAGACGTTTGGTGCCGATGCGGTGCTGCAGGCGGTGGCCGCCGGGCAGCGTGATTTTGGCGAGAACTACGTGCAAGAGGGCGTGGACAAGATCGCGGCGGTGCGGGCGGCGCTACCGGGCGTGGTGCTGCAGTGGCACTGCATCGGTCCCCTCCAGAGCAACAAGACGCGCCCGGTGGCCGAGCACTTCGACTGGGTGCACACCGTGGACCGCCTGAAGATCGCCGAGCGTCTGTCGGCCCAGCGGCCTGCGAACCTGCCGCCGTTGCAGGTGTGCATTCAGGTCAACATCGACGGCGGCCCCACCAAGTCGGGCGTCGCGCCGGCCGATGCGCTGGCGCTGGCGCGCGATGTCGCGAAACTGCCACGGCTCGCCTTGCGCGGGCTCATGGCCATTCCGGACCATGCGCCTCAATTTGAAGCGCAACTGGCAGTCCACACCCGCGCGAGACGGCTTTTTGACGAGATTGCCGCCCTGCGGGAGCCGGGACTGGAGGCGTTTGACACGCTCTCGCTGGGCATGACGGCCGACCTGGAAGCGGCCATCCGGGCGGGCAGCACCATGGTGCGCGTGGGCACTGGCATTTTTGGCGGCCGGAAGTAAGAGGCCAACCCCCTGTGGCGCTGCGCGCCTTCCCCCTTCTCTCGAATGGCTGCGCCATTCGGGAAGGGGGACACCGCCAGCGCGGCGGGGCGGCCCTTGCGCGGCGGTCCCCCGCTCGGGTCGCGTCAGTATCGAAGGGCTTGGGGCTGGGCGTTGGTCTAACAGTTGGCGAACCGCCCCACGCAGTCCAGCGCGGCATCCACGTCCGCCGAGCTCACGTCCAGGTGCGTCACCCAGCGCAGGCGCGTGTTGCCGCCGTACAGGCTGCTCGTCACGCGCACGTTGTTCTGCGCCAGCCACGCAGTGAAGGCGGGTGCCACGTCCGCATGCAGGTCGGTGAAAAGGATGTTGGTCTGCCAGGGCTGCACGGTGATCTTGCCCTGCAGCACCGGATGGCTCTGGTTGAAATCGCTCAGGCCCTGGGCCAGCCGGGCCAAGTTCGCGTGGTCGTCGGCCAGGCGGCGCACATGGTGCTCCAGCGCGTACAGCCCCGCCGCCGCCAGCACCCCCGCCTGGCGCATGCCGCCGCCCAGGATCTTGCGGGTGCGCCGCGCCTGGCGGATGAAGTCGCGCGTGCCCAGCACCAGCGAACCCACGGGCGCGCCCAGGCCCTTGCTCAGGCACAGCGAGACCGAATCGAAATGGCTGCACAGCGTGCGCGCCTCGTCGTACACATCCGTGCCGTGGCGCGCGGCGTTGGCCGTGGCCGCATTGAACAGGCGCGCGCCGTCCAGGTGCAGGGCCAGGCCTCGGCTGCGCGCCAGTTGCGCCACTTCGGCCACATAGGCGGGCGGCAGCACCTGGCCGCCCGTGGTGTTCTCCAGCACCACAAGCCGGGTGCGCGCGAAGTGCGGGTCGTCGGGCTTGATGGCGGCTGCGATGTCGGCCAGGCGCAGCGTGCCGTCGGGCTGGGTCTCCACAGGTTGCGGCTGGATGGAGCCCAGCACGGCCATGCCGCCGGCCTCCCAGCGGTAGGTGTGCCAGCTCTGGCCCACGATGGCCTCGTCGCCACGCTGGCAGTGGCCCCACAGCGCGATCAGGTTGGTCTGCGTTCCCGAGGGCGCGAACAGCGCGGCCTCAAAACCCAGCAACTGGGCCGCATGCTCCTGCAGCGCGTTCACCGACGGGTCGTCGGCAAACACATCGTCGCCCAGCGGGGCTTTGAACATGGCCTCGCGCATGGCGGGCGTGGGCTGGGTGACGGTGTCGCTGCGAAAGTCGGGCATGGGCGCGGTCCTTGTGGGTCGGGTCAATGAATGGCCAACCATATTAGTCGCGCTGGCATCCCCTGCGGCTGCAATGCTCTCGGCCGGTGAAATGGGCGCTGCCTAGGTCAGGGACGCCGAGCAAGGGCCGCCCCGCAGCGAGGGCGTCGTCCCCCTGAGGGGGAAGGCGCCGAAGGCGACTCAGGGGGCTATGGTCTGGCCATCTTGCAGTCCGTGCCTTGCGCCAGTTCGTTGCCCGTGTAGAGTGCATCGGTGCGAAAGCCGTAGTTCGTGCCTTCCCAGCCCGTCTTCACCGCCTTGCCGTCCACCGGGGCAATGGTGTTGACCACCTGGGGCAGCAGCAGCTGGTGGTCCTCGCCGCGCATGCGCAGCGGGCCGACCACGGTGTCCACCGTCAGGTCTTCCAGCGCGCGGGCGACCTTGGCGGGTTCGGTGGACTGGGCCTTGCCAATGGCGGCCGCCAGGAAGCGCGGCGTCATGTCGATGCGCGGAGCCAGGAAATCCTTGCCCGTCTTGGCCTTGTAGGCTTTGGCCAGCGCATCGACCTTGGGGGTGTCGGCCTGGCCCGGATGCCACTCGGCCACCCAGGTCAGCTGGCCGATCTTGGCCTGCGACACCGCGAGCACCGTGCCGGGCACCGAGCCCGCGCTGTGGTTGAAGTAGCGCAGGTTGTAGCCCGCATCGCCCGCGGCCTTGAGCAAGAGCGTCATGTCCTGCCCCCAGTTGCCGGTGATGACCGAGTCGGCCTCGCTGCTCTTGACCTTGGCGAGGTAGGGCGCAAAGTCTTTCACGCGGCCGATGGGGTGCAGTGCCTCGCCCACGAACTGGATGTCCGGCCGCGCCAGGCCCACCATCTCGCGGCCGTAGTGCGCCCACTGCTTGCCGTGGGCGTAGTCCTGGTTCAGCAGGTACACCTTCTTGATGTCGGGCTGCTTCTTGATGTAGTTGGCCAGGGCCTTCATCTTCATGGCCGTGTTGGCCTCGAACTGGAAGTGCCAGAAATTGCAGGCCTTGCCCGTGAGTTCGGGGTCGATGGAGGAGTGGTTCAGCACGATCACCTCCTTGCCCGGGTTGCGCTGGTTGTGGCGCGCCGCGGCCTGTACCAGCGCCGTCACCACGGAGGAGCCCGAGCCGCCCGTCACGATGGCCTTGGCGCCCTGGTCGATGGCCGCCTGCAGCGCGCTCTGGCTCTCCTGCGCCGAGAGCTTGCTGTCGAACTGCAGCAGCTGCAGCTTCACGCCCTTGAGCACGCCGCCCTTGGCGTTAATGTCCTCCACCGCGTATTGCGTGTGCGTGAGCATCAGCTCGCCCACGTTGGCGAATGGTCCTGACAGGGGATCGATGTACGCGATCTTGAAGGTCTCCTGGGCTGCGGCGGTGCCGGCGCAGAGCAAGGCTGCGGCGGCCAAAGGCGTTAACAACAAGGCTTTCATGAAGATGTCTCCGGTGGTGGTGGTTTTTCGTCGGCGGATGCACGCGCAGGCCGCCGACGTGGCGTGCGCAGGCCCAGCACGCGCCAGGCCAGTTGGGAAAGTTCACGCACCACCTCGGCCGGCGACAGGCGCCCGTCCGGCCGGTACCAGTGGTAGAGAAAGCCCGGCAGGCTGCAGGCCGCCAGGGCCGTGAGCCGGGTCTCCTTGAAGTCCAGCATGCCGTCCGCGCGGGCCTGCTCCATCAGCGCGCACATGCGGTCGTAGAAATGGTTGGCCAGCTTCTTCTGCATGGCCAGGTATTCGGGGCGGAAGACCTGCGGCTCGCGGTACGGGAAGAAGGCCGCCGGGTGGTGCTCGATGGTCGCGCGGATCAGCCGCTCGATGCCTTCCGTCACCTTCACATGGGCGGGGCGCGTGTCGTCCTCCGCGAAGTCCATGGCCGTGAAGCAGGCCACGGCCGGGCGCCAGCACAGGGTTTCGTAGATCTCCTGCTTGTTGTGAAAGTAGTAGTAGACGTAGGGCTTGGTCACGCCCAGCTGCTGGACGATCTGCTCCATCGTGGTGTTGGCGTAGCCCTGGGCGTCAAACAGCGATTCGGCGGCGCGCAAGATGCGCTCGCGTTTCTCGTCCGTGCCGGCGGTGTAGGCCTTCTGGCGCCCGCGTGCCTTCACCGGCGGTGCCGCCGCCGCCAGGGCCGCGGGTTCCGCAACAGCGGTTGTCGCTTTGGTTATACCCATGGGTAGCATTTTTCTACCGACGGGTATACATTGGCAAGACGCTGGCCGGCCGCCGCGCCTATGGCAAACCCTGATGCGGCACTGAGAACCAGCGATTTGGTGTGGTGTTGCGCGCTTGCCGGCACGTTGAAAACCGATGGATTTTTGGTCAGGGCCAGGCGCAAGCCGCAGCGATACCCGGAGGTATCGCGAGGATTTGCAACGCCGCCCTGGCCGAAAAGACGCGGTTTTAAGTGCCGGCAAGCGTGCAACACCACACAGAACACCTCGGAGACAACGCCATGCCTTCTGCCGCCCCGCAGCTGCCGCTGCACGAACACCTGCGCCGCCACGCGCTCACCATCCCCGACCGCACGGCCTACCTCTGGTACGGCCGCGCCATCACCTGGGCCGAGCTGAACGCCGCCAGCGATGCGTTTGCAGCCCGCCTGCAGGCGCTGGGCGTGCAAAAGGGCGAGCCTGTGGCCCTGTTCATGAACAACTGCCCGCAGTACGTGATGGCGCACTACGGCATCCAGAAGATCGGCGCCATCGTCTGCCCCTGTGGGCCGCTGAACAAGGAGCATGAGCTGGAATACCAGCTCACCGACCTGCAGGCCCGCGTGATCGTGGCGGCCGACGTGCTGCTGCCCGTGGTGGACAAGGTGCGCGCCAAGACGGCCCTCGCGCACGTGTTCGTGGTGCGCTATGCCGAGCTGCTGCCCGAGGGCGCACCCAGCATCGACGTCCCCGCCGAGCTGCAGGCCATGCGTGCGGTCATGGCGCCCGTCCCGGCGAACTGCGAAGACTTCCTGGCCGCCACGCGCACCGGCGCGCGGCCTGAGCCGGTGGCGATCGGCATGGACGACGTGGCGCTGATGACCTACACCTCGGGCACCACTGGCCTGCCCAAGGGCGCCATGCTGAGCTACGGCAACGCCAGCTTCAAGACCGCCGCCTCGGCCGATTGCAACGGCATGACACCGCACGAAACGCTGCTGGCCGTGGCCCCGCTGTACCACATCGCCGGCATGGTGATGGGCGTGAACCTGCCCGTGTACACCGGTGCCACCACGGTGCTGCTGTACCGCTTTGACCCGCTGGGCGTGGCCCAGGCTCTGGAGCGCCACCGCGTCACCTGGTGGTACAGCATCGCCCCCATGAACGGCGCCCTCATGCAGGTGCCCGGCGCGCGCGAGATGGACTGGAGCGCGCTGCGGCGCAACCCCGTCACCAGTTTTGGCATCACTTTCACCGAGGCGCTGGCCCAGCAGTGGCAGCAGTTCGCGCCGAACTGCATTTCGCACGAGGCGGCGTACGGCCTTTCGGAAACTCACACGGTAGACACCGCCATGCCGGTGGACGCGATCCGCTGGGGCACGCAGGGCAAGCCCGTGCCGGGCAACCAGATCCGCATCGTGGACCCCGACACCGGCGCGCCGCTGGCCGCTGGCGAGGTGGGCGAGATCACCATCCACGGCCCCGGCAACTTCAAGGGCTACTGGAACAAGCCCGAGGCCACGTCCAAGACGCTGCGCGATGGCTGGGTCTTTACTGGCGACATGGGCAAGATCGACGCGGACGGTTACCTCACCTTCATCGGCCGCTTCAAGGAAATGATCAAGGTCTCGGGCTACAGCGTGTTCCCCGAGGAAGTGGAGACCATCCTCATCAAGCACCCGGCCGTCGCGCAGGCGGCCGTGATCGGCGTGCCCGATGCGGAAAAGGGCGAGGTGGTGCGCGCCTTCATCGTGAAGAAGCCCGGCCAGGACGTGGAGGCAGACGCCCTCGTGGCCTGGTGCCGCGAGAACATGGCGCCCTACAAGGCCCCGCGCGAGGTGCGCTTCATCGACGCGCTGCCCGCCACGGGCGCGGGCAAGGTGCTGCGCCGGCTCTTGAAAGACCAGGACTGAGCTGCCCGGCCCAAACCTTCAAGCCCCATTGGCCTCTGGCGCCCGAGGAACAAGCGCCAGCAGCTATCAAAACAGAAGCATCTCCATGACCCCGCCCCTCTTTTCCAAAGTGCTGATCGCCAACCGCGGCGAGGTGGCGCTGCGCATTGCCCGCGCTCTGGCCGACCTGGGCATTGCCAGCCTGGCCGTGTACGCCGAGGACGATGCCCAATCCCCCCACGTGCGCGCCGCCTGCAGCGCCGTGCTTCTGGGCGCCACCGGCCCGGCCGCCTACCTGGACGGCGCGCGGCTGCTGGCCATCGCCCGCACGCATGGCTGCGACGCCCTGCACCCCGGCTACGGCTTTCTGAGCGAGCGCGCGGACTTTGCCGCCGCCTGCGCCGAAGCGGGCGTGCGCTTCATCGGCCCCACGCCCGCGCAGCTGGCCCTGTTTGGCGACAAGGCCCAGGCGCGCGCGCTGGCCCAGCGTTGCGGCGTGCCGCTGATGCCGGGCGCGCAGCACGCCGTCACGCTGGCCGAGGCCGAGGCCTTCTGGCAGCAGCATGCCACGGCCGGCATCGTCATCAAGGCCATTGGCGGCGGCGGCGGGCGCGGCATGCGCGCCGTGCAGGCCGGGGACGACCTGGCCGCCGCCTACGCGCGCTGCCGCAGCGAGGCGCAGGCCGCCTTCGGCGTGGACGGCGTGTATGTGGAGCGGCTCATGGCGCATGCGCGCCACATCGAGATCCAGGTGCTGGGCGACGGGCAGGACGTGCTGGCCCTGGGCGAGCGCGAATGCTCGCTGCAGCGGCGCTTCCAGAAGCTGGTGGAGATCGCCCCCAGCCCCAGCCTGCCCGAGGGCCTGCGTGCGCAGATCACCGCCGCCGCGCTGGCCATGGCGCGCGAGGTGCGCTACGAGGGCCTGGGCACCTTCGAGTTCCTGGTGGACCTGCACTCGCCGGATCTGCCCTGGGTGTTCATCGAAGCCAACCCGCGCCTGCAGGTGGAACACACCATCACCGAAGAAGTGATGGGCGTGGACCTGGTGCAGACCCAGATCGCCCTGGCCGCCGGCCAGCCGCTGCGCGCGCTGGGCCTGGATCCGGCACAGGCGGCGCGCCCCCGCGGCTACGCCGTGCAATGGCGCATCAACGCCGAGACGCTGGACGCGCAAGGCCAGGCCACGCCCGGCAGCGGCACGCTGGCGCGGTTTGACATGCCCTCCGGCCCCGGCGTGCGCGTGGACAGCCACGGCGTGGCCGGCACCGCGCCCTCGCCGCACTACGACACGCTGCTGGCCAAGCTCATCGTGCACAGCCCAAGCAGCGACTTTGCCGACGTGCTGCGCCGCAGCCAGCGCGCGCTGGCTGAATGCCGCATCGACGGCGTGGCCACCAACCTCGCGCTGCTGCAGGCCCTGGCTGCACGACCGGAGATGGCGCAGCAGCAGGTACACACGCGCTGGCTGGAGTCGGTGTTGCCCGCGCTGATCGATGCTTCCAAAACAATAGCTGCTCGCGCTTATCCAGAAAGCTCTGGAGGTCAATTGGATTCAAATTCCCCCGCAGCTCAGCAGTCTGTACTGCCCGAGGGTGCCGTCACCGCCCCCATGCCCGCCCGCCTGGTGCAGTGCAGTGTGGCCGTGGGCGATAAGGTGGCCGCCGGTGCCGAACTGGCCGTGCTCGAATCCATGAAGATGGAGCATGTGCTGAGCGCCCCGCAGGCCGGCCGCGTGCGCCAGTGGCTGGCTGAGCCCGGCAGCTACCTGCAGCCGGGCCAGCCGCTCCTGGTGCTGGAGCCCGTGCACGCCGCAGGCGAGGATGCCGCGCAGGCCGAGGCCGCCGCGCACGACCCGGACCACATCCGCGCCGACCTGCAGCGCGTCATCGACCGCCATGCCTTCACGCTGGACGCCGCGCGCCCCGAGGCCATGGCCAAGCGCCACGCCCAGGGCGGCCGCAGCGCCCGCGAGAATATTGCCGACCTGTGCGACGAAGGCAGCTTCATCGAATACGGCGCGCTTGCCATCGCTGCGCAAACACGCCGCCGCACCCGCGAAGACCTCATCGCCAACACCCCGGCCGACGGCATGGTCACCGGCATCGGCGGCGTCAATGGCGCGCAGTTCGGCCCCGAAAAGGCGCGCACCGTGGTCATGGCCTACGACGCCACGGTGCTCGCCGGCACGCAGGGCGCGCGCAACCACGCCAAGACCGACCGCATGCTGGGCATTGCCCTGGCGCAGCAGCTGCCCGTGGTGCTGTTGGCCGAAGGCGGCGGCGGCCGCCCCGGCGACACGGACGTGCCCGTGGTGGCCGGCCTGCATGTGGAGACCTTTGCCAGCTACGCCGCGCTTTCGGGCCAGGTGCCGGTGGTGGGCGTGGTGCACGGCCGCTGCTTCGCCGGCAACGCCGCGCTGCTGGGCTGCAGCGACGTGATCATTGCCACGCGCGCCAGCAACATCGGCATGGGCGGCCCCGCCATGATCGAAGGCGGCGGCCTGGGCGTGTTCCGGCCCGAGCAGATCGGCCCCAGCACCGTGCAGCACGCCAGCGGCGTGATCGATGTGCTGGTGGACACCGAAGCCGATGCCGTGCGCGCCGCGCGCCAGTACCTGGGCTACTTCCAGGGCCGCACCACGGATTGGTCCGCCGCCGATCCGCGCAGCCTGCGCAGCGTGGTGCCCGAAAACCGCCTGCGCGTGTACGACACCCGCCGCGCCATGGAAGGCATTGCCGATACCGGCAGCCTGCTGATGCTGCGCACCGGCTTTGGCGCGGGCATCCACACCGCGCTGGCCCGCATCGAAGGCCGCCCCGTGGGTCTGATGGCCAACAACCCGCTGCACCTGGGCGGCGCCATCGACGCGCCCGCCGCCGACAAGGCTGCGCGCTTCATGCAGCTGTGCAACGCGCACGGCCTGCCTTTGGTGAGCCTGGTGGACACGCCCGGCTTCATGGTCGGGCCGGAGGTGGAGACCACGGCCCAGGTGCGGCACGTGAGCCGCCTGTTTGTCACGGCCGCGCACCTGCGCGTGCCCTTCTTCAGCGTGGTGCTGCGCAAGGGCTACGGCCTGGGCGCCATGGGCATGGCGGCCGGGGGCTTCCACGCGCCGGTGTTCACCATCGCCTGGCCCACGGGCGAGTTCGGCGCCATGGGGCTGGAAGGCGCGGTGCGCCTGGGCTTTCGCAAGGAGCTGGAAGCGCTGCCCGAAGGGCCCGAGCGCGACGCGCTGTTCCAGAAGCTCGTGGCCAAGTCGTATGCCAACGGCGAGGCCATGCACATGGCCGCCACGCTGGAGATCGACGCGGTGATCGACCCCGCCGAAACCCGCAGCTGGCTGGCGCGGGGGCTGGCGTCGTCGCGCATCGCGCCTTTGACCGCACACCCTGTGGACACCTGGTAGGGCGTGCTAAGCTGGCCGGCCCTACCAACCGCGTGGGGTCGGCCCAGGCGCAACATCCGGCGCACAGGCGGGCGACCCCGCCGACTGCCTGTTGTTCACGGAGACCCCCATGCCCGGACTGCTGCCCGATATCGATCCCGACGGCCTGCTCGAATTCTCGGTGGTCTACACCGACCGCGCGCTCAACCACATGTCCAAGCGCTTCACCGGCGTGATGCAGGACATCCTCGGCACGCTCAAAGAGGTCTACCGCGCCCACACCGCCGTGCTGGTGCCCGGCAGCGGCACCTTTGGCATGGAGGCGGTGGCGCGCCAGTTTGCCAACCAGCAAAAAGTGCTCATCGTGCGCAATGGCTGGTTCAGCTACCGCTGGAGCCAGATCTTTGACGCCGACACGGGCCTGGGCGGCGGCGCCGTGGTGTGCAAGGCGCGCACGCAGGGCGAGGGCCCGCAGGCGCCCTGGGCGCCGTGCCCCGCCGACGAGGTGGCCGCCACCATCCGCGCTGAAAAGCCCAAGGTGGTGTTTGCGCCGCATGTCGAGACGGCCAGCGGCATCATCCTCTCTGACGACTACATCCGCACCGTGAGCGCCGCCGCGCACGAGGTGGGCGCGCTCTTCGTACTGGACTGCATTGCCTCCGGCGCGATGTGGGTGGACATGCAGGCCACGGGCGTCGACATTTTGATCTCGGCCCCGCAAAAGGGCTGGAGCAGCTCGCCCTGCTGCGCCATGGTGATGCTGAGCGAACGCGCCCGCCAGGCGATCGACGGCACGCAAAGCTCCAGCTTCTCGTGCGACCTCAAGAAGTGGATGCAGATCGCGGAAGGCTATGAAAAAGGCCAGCACGCGTACCACACGACGATGCCCACCGACGCGCTGGTGCGCCTGCGCGACGTGATGCTGGAGACCCGCGCCTACGGCTTTGCCAAAGTGCGCGCCGAGCAGATGGAGCTGGGCGCCAAGGTGCGCGCGCTGCTCGAATCGCGCGGCTTCCCCAGCGTGGCGGCCGAGGGCTGGAAGGCCCCGGGCGTGGTCGTGAGCTACACCACCGACCCCGGCATCCAGAACGGCAAGAAATTCATGGAAGTGGGCCTGCAGACCGCTGCGGGCGTGCCCCTGCAGTGCGACGAAGGCCCGGACTTCAAGACCTTCCGCATCGGGCTGTTTGGCCTGGAGAAGTGGCACAACGTGGACCGCACGGTGGGGCACCTGGCCAAGGCGCTGGACCAGATCGGCGGGGCCGCCTGAGGCGGCCACGGCCCCCTTCAACTGGACGGGATGAACGCAGAGCCGGGCGGCCACGGCGCCGCATCCGCATCCACCGCAGCAGCCATCGCCCTGCGCCGTGCCAAACGGCAGGCGCTGGGTTTGCTGCTGCTGGTGACGGCGGTGTTTGTGGCCACCAGCGTGGTGGAGCGCGGCCTGGGGCTCAACTGCATCAAGGCCATGGCCGAGGCCGCCATGGTGGGCGCGCTGGCCGACTGGTTTGCGGTGGTGGCGCTGTTCCGTCGCCCGCTGGGCCTGCCCATTCCGCACACCGCGGTCATCGCGCGCAACCAGGCCCGCATCGGCCGCAACCTGGCCACGTTCGTGCGCGACAAGTTTCTGGATGTGCCTTCGCTGGTGTCGCTGATCCGCCGCCATGACCCGGCCGAGCGCTTGGCACAGTGGCTCACCGCACCCGGCAACGCTGCGCTGCTGGGGCACCAGGCCACGCGACTGGCATCTGCCGCGCTGGAGATGGTGCAGGACGCGCAGGTGGAGCGCTTCATTCAAAAAGCCGCGCGCGCATTGATCGGGCAGGTGGACCTGTCGCGCGCGCTGGCGGCGGTGCTGGACACCCTGACCCACAACGGCCGCCACCAGGAGCTGCTGGACGACGTGCTGGCCAAGCTCATTGAGCTGTTGCAGAACGAGCAGACCCGCACGTGGGTTGCGCAGTCCATCGTGGCCTGGCTCAAGAAGGACCACCCGCGCACCGAGAAGTTATTGCCCAGCGACTGGCTGGGCGAGAAGGGCTCGGCCCTGCTGGCCCGCGCGCTGGAAAGCCTGATGGCCGATGTGGCGGCCAACCCGCAGCACGCCTTGCGCGCTCAGTTTGATACCGCTGTGCAGCGCTTTATCGAGCGCCTGCGCAGCGACCCGGAATGGGCGGCCAAGGGCGAGGAGATCCGCATTTGGCTGCAGACCGACGCCACCGTGGGCGGCTATGTGCAGACTTTGTGGCTGGACCTGCGTGGTGCGTTGCAGCGTGACTTGGCCGATGCCGACTCGGTGCTGGCGCGGCAGGTGGGCAAGTTGGGGTTGTGGCTCGGTGAGTCGCTGGCGGGGGATGCGGCGCTCAGGCAGTCATTCAACGACCGGCTGGAGCGGTGGGCGGAGGGCCTGGCGCCGGATGTGTCGGCGTTCATTGCGCAGCACATTGAGGACACGGTGCGGCGGTGGGATACCGAAGAGATGACCCAGCTGATCGAGTTGAACATTGGCAAGGATTTGCAGTACATCCGGATCAATGGGACGGTGGTGGGGGGGCTGATTGGGCTGGTATTGTTTGTTGTGTCGCACGTGGGGGAGATTGGGCGGGTGGTGTTGGGTGGTTGAGCCTGTGGAAGTCAGAGCATCCCCAACTGTTCGGGCTGAGCCTGTCGAAGCCTGAGCGCTGCTCGCAAGCTCGCTGATGGGCGGCTTGCTTGTGCGGAGGGCTGGAGCCGGGGAGCGCGCCCGGCGGCGCGGTAACTTTCTCTTGTCTCGCCAAGAGAAAGTCACCAAAGAGAAGGCGACCCCCAGTCTGCGACCCCTTCGCTATGCGAAGGGGCAAACCTGCGGCGGGGCGGTTGCGGGGAGCGCCGCGGAACTCGCTTTGCTGCTGCGCAGCGCCGCTCGGACAGCCGCGGCGAGTCAGTTCACGATGCACGGGCGCTTCGACGCCCGTGCCACCCCGCAACCGCCCCGCCGCAGGCGCAGCCAGCAGGGGTTTGGACAGCCGAACAGCCAAACATCCACACGGGCCATCGCTGCGCTCGCCCCCGTTTTCGCAGCGCGTGGCGCTTGCGCCCGCGAGACGGGGGCCGAGCGCAGCGCAGCGAAGCAATGGCCCGCGTGGATGTCCGTCCCCGGGTGCCCTTCTGTATGCGCCTGGGGCGCGCAAGGCGCGGGATGGCATGCGCGTCGGAGCGCGCATGCTTCGTGAACTGACTCACCGCAGCTGTTTGAGCGGAGCGCGCCAGCGCGCAGCGAGTTCTGCGGTGCACCCCGCGACCGAGCACCCCAGGTTGCCCCGTAGCGCAGCGAAGGGGTCGCAGACAGCAGGGTCGCCTTTTCTTTGGTTCCTTTCTTTTGGCGACCCAAAAGAAAGGGACTCGCCCGCCGGGGCGACATCCCGGCTCCCGCACTCACCACAGGCATGCTGCCCATCAGCGAGCTTGCGAGCAGCGCTCAGGCTTCGACAGGCTCAGCCCGAACGGTTAGCGAAGCACCTTAGCTTGGATCAGCTCAACCCGAAACCCGAACCGCCGGCAAGCACCAGAGCTATCAAAACAATAGCTGCAAGCGCTTATCCAGAAAGCGCTAGTGCCCAAAAACCATCAAAACCGCGGCAACTCCGGATGGCTGATCTTCCCCCCCCGCACCAGCATCTTCCCGTACTCCGCACACCGATTCAGCGTCGGCACCGCCTTCCCCGGATTGAGCAACCCCGCGGGGTCAAACGCGGCCTTCAGCCCATGCATCTGCCCAATCTCCTCGGCCGTGAACTGCACGCACATGCTGCCCAATTTCTCCACCCCCACGCCATGCTCGCCCGTCACCGTGCCGCCCATGGCCACGCTGGTCTCCAGGATGTCTGCGCCAAACAGCTCGCAGCGGTGCAGCTGGTCGGCGTCGTTCGCGTCGAACAGGATCAGCGGGTGCAAATTGCCGTCGCCCGCGTGGAACACGTTGGCGCAGCGCAGCTGGTACTTCTTCTCCATCTCCTGGATGGCCAGCAGGATGTCCGCCAGGCGCTTGCGCGGGATGGTGGAGTCCATGCACATGTAGTCGGGGCTGATGCGGCCGCTGGCGGGGAATGCGTTCTTGCGGCCGCTCCAGAAGCGCAGTCGCTCGGCCTCGTTCTGGCTCACGCTGATGGCGGTGGCGCCCGCTGCGCGCAGCACGTCGCTCATGCGGCCGATCTCTTCCTCCACTTCTTCGGGCGTGCCGTCGCTCTCGCACAGCAGGATGGCCTCGGCACTCAGGTCGTAGCCGGCCTTCACGAAGTCTTCTACGGCCGCGGTCATGGGCTTGTCCATCATCTCGAGGCCCGCGGGGATGATGCCGGCAGCGATCACCGCGGCCACCGCATCGCCGGCTTTGCGCACGTCATCAAAGCTGGCCATGATGCAGCGCGCCAGCTGCGGCTTGGGGATCAGGCGCACGGTCACTTCCGTCACCACGGCCAGCATGCCTTCGCTGCCGATCACGGCGGCCAGCAGGTCGTAGCCGGGGGTGTCCAGCGCCTCGCTGCCGAATTCCACCGGTTCGCCCTCCACGGTGAAGCCTTTCACCTTGAGCACGTTGTGCACCGTGAGGCCGTACTTCAGGCAGTGCACGCCGCCCGAGTTCTCGGCCACGTTGCCGCCGATGGTGCAGGCGATCTGGCTGCTGGGGTCGGGCGCGTAGTACAGCTGGTAGGGCGCGGCGGCCTCGCTGATGGCCAGGTTGCGCACGCCGCACTGCACGCGCGCGGTGCGGGCCACCGGGTCCAGGTCCAGAATGCGGTTGAACTTGGCCAGCGATAGCGTCACGCCCATGGCGTGCGGCATGGCGCCGCCCGAGAGGCCCGTGCCTGCGCCGCGTGCCACCACGGGCACGTTCAGCTGATGGCAGGTGCGCAGCACGGCCTGCACCTGCTCGGTCGTTTCGGGCAGGCACACCACCAGCGGGCGCTGGCGGTAGGCGGTGAGGCCGTCGCACTCATACGGCGTGGTGTCTTCGGCGTTCCAGAGCAGCGCGTGCGCGGGCACCACGCGGCCCAGGGCCTGCACGACCTCGGCCTGGCGCGCGGCGCGCTCGGCGGGAGACGGGGCTGGGGCGGAAGAAGTGGCAGTATTCATGATCGCCACTGTAGGGGATGGCGGCCTGCCGGGGCGTGAGAATTTTGCAGAGCGGGCGTGAAATCCAGGCACGAGGCGTGGCGGTGCGGGCCCTCCGGGCAGGCTGCGCTTTAGCGATGTATGCCCGGCCTTTGCGCTACGCGCAGCCATCAGGGCCGCTCGGCCCCAGCGGGGTGGTGTAGCGCAACTCGCGCAGGGCTGCGCCTGCCAGGGTGATGGTCTTTTCGCCAGCAGGCTCGGGCGCAAAGCCTTGGCGTGTGTAGAAGCGGATGGCGTGTTCGTTGGCCGCCAGCACCCACAGGCTGGCTTCGGTCTTGCCGTGCGCCAGCAGGCGCTTTTGGGCGTGTTGCCACAGGGCGTGCCCCACGCCGCGGGACCAGTGCGCCGGGTCCACATAAACGGCCCAGACTTCGCCCCGCGTGGCGGGGGCTCCGCGGTCGCGGCAGTCGCCCAGGGCGATCCAGCCGGTCACCGCACCGCCAATGCCGGTGTCGGCGCCCTGCGCGACCAACACCTCTGGTGTGCCCTGCGCGATCGCCTGCGACCAATAGGTCTCGCGTTGCCCCACGGACAGCGCGGCGAGGTACCCCGCATCGATGATGCCGGTATACGCCGCCTGCCAGGCGGCCACGTGGATGCGCGCGATGGCTGCGGCGTCGGCGGGCAGGGCAGGGCGGATGTGCAGGTGCATGGCGGCGAAGCGGACGGGGGTGGCGGTGCCGGGGCAATGCGCACCGGCGTTCGGATCGTCGCCGCTGTTCACACCATCGTCTTTCGCAGCCATTCGGCAAACGCCGCGCACTCCCATCGGTCCATGGTGCCGGTGCGCCAGCACAGGTAGTGCGCGTGCGGGCTGGGCGCGTCCTGCGCGAAAAGGCGCACCAGCGTGCCGTTCTCCAGCCAGGGCGCGCCGAGCTTGAGGCGCACCAGGGCCACGCCCATGCCCGCCGCCGCGGCGTCGCACATCAGGCCGATGTCGTTGAACTGCGATCCCTCGCGGGGCTCTTCCCAGTCGAGCCCGGCGACAGCGAACCAGGTGCGCCAGGGCTCGAGCGGGCTGCGCAGCAGGGTCACGCCTTCCAGGTCTTCGGGCCGATCGAACGGACCGTGCTCGCGCACGAAGGCGGGCGAGGCCAGGGGCGTGACCACGTCGCGGGCCAGCTCTACATGCTCCACGTCGGCATAGTGGCCGGGACCGAAGCGGACCATCAGGTCTGCGTCCTCGGCCACCACGTCCAGGAGCGGGATGGACACCTGTAGCGCCAGGTCGATCTCGGGATATGCCTCGGTGAACTGGCGCAGGCGCGGGATCAGGATGGTGCGCGCAAACGTGGGCGTCACCGCCAGCTTGAGCCGCCGGCGTCCGGGTGCGGCCGCCTGGCCCGGAAAGCGCTGCAGCGCGCCCAGCCCCTCACGCACATGGGCCAGGTAGGCGCTGCCCTCGGTGGTCAGCGAAAAGTCTGCCCGGCCAAACAGCCGCACGCCCAGGATCTGCTCCAGCTGCTTGACGCGGTGGCTCACCGCACTGGGCGTCACGCACAGCTCTTCGGCGGTCTGCGTCACGCTGCGCAGGCGCGCCAGCGCCTCGAAGGTCAGCAGGCATTGGATGGGCGGGATGCGCCGCACCGCAGCAGTGAGGAAGGAGGTGGGGGCTGCCGCGGCCATGGCGGTAACGGTCTAGCGGAAGATCACGGTCTTGTGACCGTTCAGGATCACCCGGTGCTCGCTGTGCCACTTCACCGCGCGGGCCAGCACCTGGCTTTCGGTGTCGCGGCCGCGGGCCGTGAGGTCTTCCACCGTGTCGGTGTGGTCGGCGCGGGCCACGTCTTGCTCGATGATCGGGCCTTCGTCCAGGTCGGCCGTCACGTAGTGGGCGGTGGCGCCGATGAGCTTCACGCCGCGGTCGTGGGCCTGGTAGTAGGGCTTGGCGCCCTTGAAGCTGGGCAGGAAGCTGTGGTGGATGTTGATGGCCCGTCCTGCCAACTTTTGACACAGGTCAAGAGAAAGCACCTGCATGTAGCGGGCCAGCACCACCAACTCGGCCCCTTCGGCCTCGATAATCTCGAACTGTTTTGCTTCGGCCTGCGGCTTGGTGGCCGCAGTCACCGGGATGTGGTGGAACGGCACGTTATAGCTGGCTGCCAGCTGGTAGAAGTCGCGGTGGTTGCTGATGATCGCGCGGATGTCGATGGGCAGCAGCCCGCTTTTCCAGCGGAACAGCAGGTCGTTCAGGCAATGCCCTTCCTTGCTGACCATGAGCACCGTCTTCATCGGCGCCGCCGTGGCGTGCAGGCTCCAGTGCATGTTGTAGGGTTCGGCAAAGGTGGCCAGGCGGGCCTTGAGGGTTGCGTGGTCGTGCTGGTCGCAGGCAAACTGCACCCGCATGAAGAACAGGCCGGTGTCGTGGTCGTTGTACTGCGCGGCTTCTTCGATGTTGCCGCCGTGTTCGAGCAAAAAGCCCGAGACGGCGTGCACCAGCCCCAGGCGGTCAGGGCAGGACAGGGTAAGGATGTAGGCGTTGTTCATAGCTGCAACATTGTCGCAGCATGGATGCTTGCGAGTGAAACAAGGAGATCGATGACCAATCCGGGCGACGCCTCGCGCATGGCCCCGTGGAGGGGAATGCTGCTGTACCTGGTGCTGGGGGTGGCCTGGGTGTACCTGGGCGACTGGCTCCTGGCCCGGTGGGTGAGCGATCCGGTGGTGCTCACGCAGATGCAGACCTGGAAAGGCTGGGCGTATGTGCTGCTGACCAGCGCAGTGGCCTGGTGCCTGCTGCGGGACTTGCGACGCACCGAGAAAGTGCGGCTGACCATGGCCAAGGAGCTCGCCCAGATCGTGCGCTACGCGCCCGCCGGCTTTGCCCGCGTGGCGCCGGACGGCACCATCCTTTGGGCCAACGAACGCCTGTGCGACCTGCTGGGCGCTCCGCTGGCGCAGGTGTGCGCCATGAATTTCCGCGAGGTGATGCTCGCGGCGGACCGCGACCTCGCGGCGGTGCGGCTGTCGCACCTGCTGGCTGGCGAGATCGACCACTACGCGGAGGAGCGCGAATGCGTTCGCCGCAGCGACGGCCACAAGGTGCCCGTGCTGTGCACCGTGACGCTGGTGCCCGAATCCGACGGCGAGGCCGCCCACCTGGTGTGCGTGGTGCAGGACCTGGACGAGATCAAGGCCGCGCGCGCCGCACTCAAGAACAGCGAAGCCCGCCAGCGGCTGGCCGCCACGGTGGTGGACAACACCATGGAAGGCGTGGTGGTGACCGATGCGCACAGCCGCATCCTGTCGGCCAACGCGGCCGTCACGCGCCTGCTGGGCTACACCGAGGAAGAGCTGCTGGGCCAGACGCCGCGCGTCTTCAAGTCTGGCCGGCACGACAAGGCGTTCTACGAAGCCATGTGGAGCACGCTTCGCCAGACAGGGCACTGGCAGGGCGAGATCTGGAACCGCCGCAAGAACGGCGAGGTGTTTCCGGAGCACATGTCGCTGTCGGCCGTGCGGGACCCGGCAGGCCAGGTCACGCACTACGTGTGCATGTTCACCGACATTTCCGAAGAGAAAGTGCAGCAGCAGCGGCTGGAGTTCCTGGCGCACAACGACGCGCTCACGGGGTTGTCCAACCGCGCGTGGTTCGGCCACCAGCTGGAGCTGGTGGTGCAGGAGGCGCGCGTCAGCGGCGAGCACGTGGCCGTGCTGCTGCTCAACCTCGACCGGTTCAAGGACGTGAACGACAGCTACGGCCACGCCACCGGGGACGAGGTGCTCAAGCACATTGCGCGGCGCGTGCAGTCGGCGCTGCGGCCGGGCGACGTTCTGGGCCGGCTGGCGGGCGACGAGCTGGCCGTGGTGGCGCGCCACCTGCGCCATTCCGACGGCGCCGCTGCCGTGGCACGCCACCTCATCACGGCGGTGGCCGAGCCCTGGCGCTCGCCCGACGGTTTCGAGGTGGTGGCAGGCGTGAGCGTGGGGATCTGCATGTACCCCGAACACGCCAACACCCCCGAGCTGCTGCTGCAGGGCGCGCACGCCGCCGTGTATGGGGCCAAGGCGCGGGGCCGGGGCGCATGGTGTTTCTTCCACGAAGCCATGACCCAGGCCGCGCGCGAGCGGCTGGCGCTGGAGTCCAGGCTGCGCAACGCCCTGGCGCAGGGCCACCTGCAGATGTACTACCAGCCGCAGGTGCAGATCGCCACGGGCCGCATCGTGGGGGCTGAGGCACTCGTGCGCTGGATCGACCCGGAGGAGGGGCTGATCTCGCCTGCGCGGTTCATCCCCGTGGCCGAAACCTCGGGCGTGATCGGGCCGCTGGGCGAATGGGTGCTGAACGAGGTGTGCCGCCAGGGCCAGCAGTGGCGGCTGGAAGGGTTGCCCGATCTCACGCTGGCCGTCAACGTTTCGCCGCGCCAGTTCCACCTGACGGACCTGGCCGGCTGCGCGTCCGGTGCGCTCGCCGAGTCGGGCTTCCCGCCCGAGTTGCTGGAGCTGGAAATTACCGAAACGGCGCTGGCCGAGCGCACTGAAGAGGCGCGCCAGGTGCTGATGCGGCTGCGCGCCCTGGGCTTGCGGATCGCTGTGGACGACTTCGGCACCGGCTACTCTTCGCTCGCGCAGCTCAAGCGCTTTCCGATCGATGTGCTCAAGATCGACCAGGGTTTCATCAGCGACATTCCGCAGAGCGAAGACGACATGGCCATCAGCGCGGCCATCATCGCCATGGGCCACAGCATGGGCTTGTCGGTCCTGGCCGAAGGGGTGGAAACCGCAGGCCAGCTGGCCTTTCTGCAGGAGCGTGGCTGCGATGCCTACCAGGGTTATCTGTGCAGCCGGCCGGTCACTGCGGATGCGTTCGCCGCGCTGCTGCGGGAGCGCAGCGGCGCGCGGTGATGGGGGCGGACGCGGCAGTCCGCTGCGCCGCTACAGCGACCCGCCTGCCTTCCCCTGGCCCCATTGCTGGCGCAGCGCGGCGCAGTGGTCCTTGAATTCGATGGCCGGGGTTTCGATCACCGCATCGGTATCTTCCATTTTGATAGCTGCTGGCGCTTGTCCTGCTTGCGCCAGGGCCACTTTTGATCGGATGTCTGCGGACCAGTGCGTGGGCACGCCCAGGGTGCGCAGCACGTGGCCGCCGCCCGCCAGCAGCAGCACCGTCTGGCCGGGGCGCAGGGCCTGTTGGGCGACGCGCGCCAGGCTGGCGTCGCGGGCAATCTGCATGCGCGCCATGGAGGGGATCTGCGCCGGTGGCAGCAATCCGCAGTGGCCCTCGCGCAGCGCCTCGTGCTGGCGCTGCAGCGCGGCTGGGGGCAGGTGCCGGTCCCATGCTGAATCCGCCATGGCGGCACGCAGGTCGCTGCGCGGCAGGTTGCCGCCCAGTACGGGCACCCCGGCGGCGACGGCCGCCATGACCGAGGGGCCGTAGGCTTCCCAGGGCCAGGCAGCCTCATTCCACTGCAGCGCAGCGCGGGCCTGGTCGGGCGTGGCGTCGCGCGACAGGCCGGCAGTGCTGCGCCCGCGCTCGGCCATTTCCATCACCACGGCCGCGAGTTGTCCCCGTGCCGCCAGCCACTGCACGGCCTCGCGCTGCAGGCGCTGGTGGTCGGGCGCGTCGTGCTGTTCGCCCATCAGCAGCACGTCGGTTGGCAGCAGGGATTGCAGGCGGTCCGGCCACGGGGCTGCCGGGGGTGGCGGGGGAGTGCCCGGCGCGCCCGCACAGCCGGCGATCAGAAGCGCGCCCCCTGCCATGCAGGCCCATGACGCCAGCCAGGCCCGCTTGGAGCGCCCTGACGGGGGAAGAAGAGGGTTTTGCATCGTTGCATGCTACCCGGGCGCGACTTGACGCAGGTCAAGTGTCTGTGGCGCCTGCCTCCCTACACTGCGCCGATGCGCACCAAACCCACCCTGACCGCCAAACTCCTCGCTGTGGGGGCTGGCTTCCTCATGGTGGCGCTGGCGTCCATCGGACTGACCCTGTGGGTCACCTGGAAGCTCGAGGGTGGGGCCGCTGCTGTGAATGAGGCCGGGCGCCTGCGCATGAACATGCTGCGCATGGTGCTGGTGCTGCACACCGAATCGCCCGAGGCCGTGGTGGAGCGCGCCCGCCAGTTTGACGCCAGCCTGGAGCTCTTGCGCACGGGCGACCCGTCCCGCCCGCTGTTTGTTCCGTGGAGCGACGAGACCCGTGAACGGTTCGACGCCATCCGCCAGCAGTGGACCGAGGCGCGCACCGGCTTCGTCAGCGGCAGCGGCAGCGCCGCCGACCGTGCCCAGACCCTGGCGCGGGCCGACGCCTTCGTGCGGCAGGTCGACGGGTTCGTGGAGGCCATTGAAATCCAGATTGCCGGCTGGACCGCCGCACTGCACCTGTTCCAGCTGTTCATGATGGCGCTGGCCATCGTGGCCGCCGTCACCTTCATGGCGGTGAGCTATCTGCTGGTGATCAACCCGGTGGCGCGCCTGCAGGCCGCGCAGGCCCGGCTGCGCCAGGGCGAGCTCGGCACGCGGCTGGCCGTCGAGACCGACGACGAATTCGGCCAGCTGTCCGCGGGCTTCAACCTCATGGCGCACGCCTTGCAGGCATCGCATGACGAGCTGGAGGACAAGGTCCGCAAGAAGACGGCCAGCATTGCCGTCAAGAACCAGCGACTGGCCGCGCTGTACGAGGTGAGCGCGCTGGCTTCCACCGCGGACAGCCTGGAGGCACTGGCGCAGGGTTTCGTGCAGCAGATCCGCCGCGTGGCTGGCGCCGATGCCGCAGCAGTGCGCTGGTCCAACGAGGCGAACGAACGCTACGTGCTGCTGGCGGACGACGGCCTGCCCCGCAGCATGGCCGAGAGCGAGCATTGCCTGCCCACCGGCGCGTGCCTTTGCGGCCAGTCGCAGACGAACGCGCGCATGCGCGTGATCCCCATCGCCAGCGCGGCCAGCGTCGCGCTGCCGCATTGCCAGGAGGCCGGGTTCGAGACCATGGTGACCATCCCGGTGGAGATGCAGCAAAAGCTGCTGGGCGAGGTGGATCTCTTCTTCCGCTCGCCGGTCGAGTTCACGGACGAATTGCGCGAGCTGCTCGAAGCCATGACACGCCATCTGGCCAGCGCCATGGAGGGCCTGCGTGCCACCGCGCTGGAACGCGAAGCCGCCGTGGCTGAGGAGCGCGGCCTGCTGGCGCGCGAGCTGCACGATTCCATCGCACAGTCGCTGGCTTTCCTCAAGATCCAGACCCAGCTGCTGCGCGACGCGGTGGCGCGGGGCGACGAGGCCAAGCGCGACCGCAGCATCGGCGAGCTGGATGTAGGCGTGCGCGAATGCTACGCCGACGTGCGCGAGCTGCTGGTGCACTTCCGCACGCGCACCAGCGAGGAGGACATCGAATCTGCCCTGCGCGCCACGCTCTCCAAGTTCGAGCACCAGACCGGTATACCCACCACCCTCGGGATGGTCGGCCACGGTTTGCCGCTGGCGTCCGATGTGCAGATCCAGGTACTGCACATGGTGCAGGAGGCGCTGTCCAACGTACGCAAGCACGCCGAGGCTACCCGCGTGGACCTGCTGGTGCACCGGCACCCGCGCTGGCGCTTCGAAGTGCTGGACGATGGCTGCGGCTTCGACGTTGGTTCGGCGCCGCCCGATTCGACCCACGTGGGCCTGGGCATCATGCGCGAACGCGCGCAGCGCATTGGCGCCGTGGTGCAGGTGGAGTCCGTCTCGGGCCGAGGTACGCGCGTGAGCATCGAACTGCCCTCGACAGCCGTGGCTGCTGCGCCGGGTGGCGCGGAGACAGCTGCGGCCCCCTCTTCGCCGGCCCCCGCACCGCTTCAAGAATGGGCCACGCCATGAACAACGCCTTATCCCCGGCTTCCGCCATCACCTTGCTGGTGGTGGATGACCACACGCTGTTTCGCCGCGGCCTGATCGCCTTGCTGTCGATGGACGATGGCCTGCAGGTGGTGGGCGAAGCGGGCGATGCCGCGCAGGCGCTGCGCCTGGCGCCCCAGTTGCGCCCGCAGGTCATCCTGCTCGACAACCACCTGCCCGGCGTCATGGGGGTCGATGCGATCCGGGGCCTGCGCGAGGTGTCGCCCGATTCGCGCGTGCTCATGCTCACCGTGAGCGAGGATGGGCAAGACTTGGCCGCAGCCCTGCGCAACGGTGCACAGGGCTACCTGCTCAAGACCATCGATGGCGAATTGCTGGCCCAGGCCATCCGCCGCGCGGCCCGTGGCGAGCCCGTGGTCAGCCCCGAGCTGATGGGCAAGCTCGTGGCTGCGTTTCAGTCGCAGGGCGCCCCGGTGGAGCCCGCCAAGCCCCAGGCACCCGAGGACGCTCCGGCGGGTGCGGCGCCTGTGGCGGAAGACCTCTCGCCCCTGTCCCCGCGCGAGGAAGACGTGCTGCGCGAAATCGCGCGCGGCATGAGCAACAAGGAAATCGCGCGCACGCTCGACATCGCGGAAACCACGGTAAAGATCCACGTGCAGCACATCCTGCGCAAGCTGGGCCTGACCTCGCGCGTGCAGGCGGCGGTGTACGCGTCGGACCGCCAGCGCGTCGAGTAGGCAGCACACCGCGGTGAGTGCGCGCGGGTGGCGAGTGGCCGTCCCGCACTGCGCACCGGCCGGCCGTGATGGCCTTTGGATATGGGGCGGTCAACGCTGCGCCAAGAGGAAGTCCTGTAGCTCCAGCCGGTTCTGGATGCCCAGCCGTGTGTAGATCTGGCGCCGGTGGTAGGTCGCGGTGTTGGCGCTGATGCCCATGCGTCCTGCGATCTCCGCCTCGGACAGCCCGCGCGCGAGCCAGTAAGCGAGTTCGTGCTGGCGCGGGGGCAGCCCCAGGCTGCGGAGATTGGGCAGCAGCCGCGCCACGCGCGACACCCTGTGGGTGATCTGGATACACACAGCCTGGCCGTCTCCCGCTGCCGCCGCCATCTGGGTGGCGCGCAACGAAAACCATCCGCTGGCGTTGTGCAGATCCAGTTGCGGCGGCCCTGGCGCAACACGCCCCCGGGCATTGCCGCTATGGGTCGCGCACCGCAATTGCTGAAGCAACATGTCCAATTGCGCAGGCACCTGCGAGCGGTGGTACCAGCGCGGTCCGAAAGCTTGTGCCATCAGCACATCGGACTGCTGCGAAGTCCACAGCATTCTCCCCTGCGGCGTGACGAGGATCATCGCGCTGTCGTTCACCAGACTGTCCCGCGCGTCGAGCTCGCCGGGCTGCAGTATTCGCGCCAGCCACGGCTCCAGGCGCCGGAACACCGCCACGTCGGCCGCGCCAAAGCGTGGGGACGTCCTGCCCCGGTACAGCTTCAGCGTGCCCACGCCTTGGCCCTGCGGCGTACGCAGAACCAGGCTCAGGCAATCAAACAGCTCTGCAGGCCGCAATGCCAGGTTGTAGAAGTCGCTGCGCAGCAATTCGGAGACAGGCACTGCGATGAGCTGTTCCAGTACCTGCGGTCCATGCTCGCAGCGCACGGCCTCGCTGAAGTCGTGCGCGCTGCGACGCACGACCTTGCGCTCGCTTTGCTGCACCGCGCTGTCGAAGTACGTGGGCATTAAATCGCGTGCTGGTGATGGCTCCACGTAGGCATCCAGACGGCCGTCGCTGCCGGGATAGAAGTATCCGCACGTATCGAACCCGATCAGTTGGTGGAGTTCATGCAACACGTGTTCGATGACTTGTGGCCCGTTGAAATCGAGGCAAGCCATCTGCTGCAGGCGTGCAATGGCACGCATCTGACTGCGGTGAAGGGGCATGAGGTGGATGGCTTGTGGCCGGGAGGCCTGAATGCGGTGAGGCAGGCACAACGTAGCACATCGGTCTGTCTCTCTGACCCACCCCGTGGGGTGGGGCGGCGATCAGGAGGAATTCATAGACTGGGCCGCAAGCGTTCAAAGGCCAACCAATGCCTGCAGCGCCTGGCATTGCCAACGCAATCTTGACGACCCCTGCAAGAGTTCCAACCCATGAAAACGATCCACCTGATCCTCGTGCTGCTTTGTGCTTTTGTGCACACGGGCACATTGGCTGCTACATACACGTTTGCTGGCCCCACTTACGGAAATCCAACGCCCTTCACCGCCCCCTGCGCCACGCCCACCTGCGCCAATTTCACGGTAGCGATGAAGCAGACAGGTAGTTTCACCACGGCTGCGCCCCTGGCGCCGAACCTGGGCAATGCATTTATCACCAATCTCATTCAGTCGTATTCGTTCAGCGATGGGATTACCCACTTCAGCAGCGCGGACCCTGAGAGTCACCTGCTGTACGCAACAGTCAGCACGGATGCCACAGGAAACATCATTGGTGAAAACATCGCGGTGAACCGCTGGCAAACAGCGGACCATGGGGTGAACGGCCGGTTGAATGCCTTGTCGATCAACCTTGCCAGCTGGTCGAATGCGTACTGCCAGAATCTTTCCGGCCCTGACGTTTGTTCATTGATGGCCGAGGACGCCTCCACCAGTTACGTCTTCGCTCACGCGAATAACGGATGGACCAGAAGCATTGCCTCTGCATCGGTGCCGACGCTGGGCGACTGGGGACTGCTGACGCTGACTTGCCTGATGGTCACGTTGGGCTGGCCGCGAGTGCGGCAACGGACAGCGGCGAGCTCCGCCGCGCTGTGAGCGGGGTCTTCCCGCTGGGTTTTCCCAGGCTTTGGGGCCCTCCTGTTCAAGCGCACAGACGTCGGTGCGGCGCGGCCGGCACCGCGGAGGAGCAGGCGAGTCCGGTGCCGGATGCCCATCGTGCGCCGGAACCGGGCAGTCGGGCGACGGCCTAGCGGATCCGGGCCATAGTTCGTTCGGACGATGCGCTGCGTGCGGCCGTAGTCCTTCTGCCGTCTGCCGCCTGTTCGAGCGAAGGATGTGCAGAACGCCTCCGCCACGCGAACATTCCTCTCATGCAAAAACAGAGGAATCGCGCAATGGCAAACGCAACCCTGCCCCCGGGCGACAGCCCGCAGCGCACGCGCCAGGCCTGGTCGGTGCTGATCGTGAGCACCTTCGCCTTCACCGTCTGCTTCATGGTGTGGATGATGTTTGGGGTCATCGGCATCCCCATCAAGAAGATGCTCAACCTGAACTCCACACAGTTCGGGCTGCTCATGTCCATGCCCGTGCTCACGGGCTCGCTGGTGCGCGTGCCGCTGGGTATCTGGACCGACAAGTTCGGCGGCCGCATCGTGATGGCCGCTGTCATGGCCACCACTGTGCCCGCCATCTGGCTCATGGGCTACGCCACCGAGTACTGGCACTTCCCCACCATCGGCCTGTTCGTGGGCCTGGCGGGCGGCTCGTTCTCGGTGGGCACGCCCTACGTGGCGCGCTGGTTCCCCAAGCACCGCCAGGGCACGGCCATGGGCGTGTACGGCGCGGGCAACTCCGGCGCCGCCGTGAACAAGTTCGTGGCGCCGGTGATCCTCGTAGCCTTCGGCTGGACGATGGTGCCCCAGGTGTATGCCGCCATCATGCTCGGCACGCTGGTGCTGTTCTGGCTGTTCAGCTACAGCGACCCGGCCCACCTGGTGCCCAGCAACGTCAAGTTCACCGACCAGCTGAAGGCGCTGAAGGACCCCAAGGTGCTCAAGTACTGCCAGTACTACAGCATCGTGTTCGGCGGCTATGTGGCGCTGTCGCTGTGGATGGTGCAGTACTACGTGGGCGAATACGGCCTGGACATCCGCGTGGCGGCGCTGCTCGCGGCCTGCTTCTCGCTGCCCGGCGGCGTACTGCGCGCCATCGGCGGCATGTTGAGTGACAAGTACGGCGCGCACAGCGTGACCTGGTGGGTGATGTGGGTGAGCTGGATCTGCCTGTTCCTGCTGAGCTACCCGCAGACCGACTTCACCATCGTCACCGTCAACGGCCCCAGGACCTTCCACATCGGCCTGAACGTGTACCTTTTCACCGGCCTCATGTTCCTGCTGGGCATCTGCTGGGCCTTCGGCAAGGCCAGCGTGTTCAAGTACATCAGCGACGACTACCCCCAGAACATCGGGACCATCAGCGGCATCGTGGGCCTGGCCGGCGGCATGGGCGGGTTCGTGCTCCCCATCATGTTCGGCGCCCTCATGGACATCACCGGCGTGCGCTCCAGCGCCTTCATGCTGATGTACGGCGTGGTGTGGGTCTCGCTCATCTGGATGTACTTCACCGAAGTGCGCCGCACGCCCGTCATGGGTTCGCAGGAAGCCGCCGCGCCATTGGCTGCCGGTGCCCGCTGATTTTTCTCCAAGGACCTCACCATGTCTGCCACCACCACCAGCGGGCGCCAGGGGCGCCTGCTCACCCTCTGGACGCCGGAGGACAAGACTTTCTGGGAGCGCGAAGGCGAAGCCGTCGCCAAGCTCAACCTGTGGATCTCGGTGCCCGCGCTGTTCCTGGCCTTTGCCATCTGGCAGGTCTGGAGCGTGGTCGCCGTGAGCCTGCCGGGCCTGGGCTTCAAGTACTCCACCAACCAGCTGTTCTGGCTGGCCGCAGCGCCCGCGCTCAGCGGCGCGACGCTGCGCATCTTCTATTCGTTCATGGTTCCGCTCGTGGGCGGGCGCCGCTGGACGGCGATCTCCACCGCGAGCCTGCTGATCCCTGCCATCGGCATCGGCTTTGCGGTGCAGGACAACACCACGGCCTACCCCACCATGCTCATCCTGGCGCTGCTGTGCGGCCTGGGCGGCGGCAACTTCAGCTCCAGCATGGCCAACATCAGCTTCTTCTTTCCCAAGGAGCGCAAGGGCTCGGCACTGGGCGTGAACGCAGGCCTGGGCAACCTGGGCGTGTCCGTGGTGCAGTTCCTCAGTCCGCTGGTCGTCACCGCAGGCATCTTTGGTGTCTTTGGCGGCGATGCCCAGACCATCGTGAAGAACGGCCAGACCGTGCAGGTGTGGACGCAGAACGCCGCGTTCATCTGGGTGCCCTGGATCGCCATCACCGCCCTGGCTGCGTGGTTCGGCATGAACGACATTGCTGACGCCAAGGCCTCGTTTGCCGCCCAGGCCGCCATTTTCAAGCGCAAGCACAACTGGCTGATGTGCGTGCTGTACCTGGGCACCTTCGGCTCGTTCATCGGGTATGCGGCAGGTTTTCCGCTGCTCATCAAGAGCCAGTTCCCCGGCATCAACCCGCTGGCCTATGCCTGGCTCGGCCCGCTGGTGGGTGCGGTGATCAGGCCCTTTGGCGGCTGGCTGGCCGACAAGCTCGGCGGTGCCCGCGTCACGCTGTGGAACTTCATCGTCATGGCCGTGGCCGTGATGGGTGTCACGGTGTTCCTGCCATCGGGTGGCAACGAAGGCCAGTTCTCCGGCTTCTTTGTGTGCTTCCTGGTGTTGTTCATGACCACCGGCATCGGCAACGGCTCCACCTTCCGCATGATCCCTGTGATCTTCCTGACCGAAGCCATGCGCGGCGTGGACAAGCACAACGCCGCCGCCGTGGCCAGCGCCAACAAGGAAGGCAACACCCTGGGTGCCGCCACGCTGGGCTTCACCGCCGCCATGGCCGCCTATGGCGGGTTCTTCATCCCCAAGAGCTATGGCAGCTCGATCGCGCTGACCGGCAGCCCGCACGCGGCGCTGTGGACGTTCTTCGCGTTCTACATCCTTTGCATCGTGATCACCTGGTGGCACTACGCGCGCAAGAACGCCGCCATGCCCTGCTGATCACCCCCTGACCCGAAAAGAACAAGGAGCCTCCGATGAGCCATTTCCTCGATCGACTCACCTATTTCTCGCAACCGCGCGAAACCTTTGCCCAGGGCCACGGCCAGACCAACGGTGAAGACCGCACCTGGGAAGACGCCTACCGCGACCGCTGGGCGCACGACAAGATCGTGCGCAGCACCCACGGCGTGAATTGCACGGGCAGC
>Ga0307408_100000655_pt1 | contig 29072 bp, 16 predicted proteins | sample 322Cmetagenome_FD_202116 | JGI IMG/M metagenome (GOLD analysis project Ga0307408, IMG submission 202116) | Maize rhizosphere microbial communities from greenhouse at UC Davis, California, United States - 322HYB-C-3 | ecosystem: Host-associated > Plants > Roots > Rhizosphere > Soil | place...
AAGCCGTGATAGTGGAATGACTGTGATTTTGCGTTGTACGGAAGGCGCTTCCCAGGCAGATTATCATGAACTGCGCTATTCTGTAACCGACAAAACCGGCGAAGAAAAGATTGTTCGGTGGGGCGATGATACCTTGAAGCATTATTTCCGTTTCGAAGGGCAGAGCCATCACGCAGGTGAGTACCAAAACTACCTCGACTATTTCGCAGACAGCATCAATGATGGTTTTACAGCATATCCTGATATCAAAGAAGGTATCGGAACGGTTGCGCTTTTGCAAGCCATGGACAGGACATTACAAACAGGGCTTCCTGTAAAAATCAAAGATATTTTAACAGAATATAATATCTCTCCCGAAAGGATAAACATCCAAATATGACCGGAATTGTAGAAAAACTAACCATTTATGATTATGCCATTGTTGTTGCCTACCTGGTAATATTGATGGTTATTGGCTTCAGGGCAAGTTTCTCGGCAAAAAAGAACGAGGACGAAACCTTGTTCCTTGCCAATAAATCTTTAACCTGGCCAAGCATCGGCTTCAATATGTGGGGTACCAACGTTGGGCCTTCCATGCTTTTGGCTTTCGCCAGTATTGGATACAGTACAGGTATTGTTGCTGTAAATTTTGATTGGTACGCATTTGTGTTTTTGATGCTTCTGGCCTTAGTATTTGCCCCTAAGTATCTGGCGGCCAAAGTATCAACCATGCCCGAGTTTATGGGAAAACGCTACGGCGATTCTACCCAAAACATACTTGCCTGGTATGCTTTAATTAAAATCCTAATTTCCTGGTTGTCTCTTGGCTTATTTGCCGGAGGTTTCCTTGTACGTCAGATTTTAGGTATCCCAATGTGGGAATCCGTAATTGTACTGGTTTTATTTGCAGGGCTTTTTGCTTTTATGGGTGGTTTAAAAGCCATCGCGAAGGTGAATGTATTCCAGATGATCCTCCTGATAGGTGTCTCGTTAACATTAACCATTCTCGGCGTTTCGAAAGCAGGCGGTTTTTCGGCAATTTATCAGCATACACCTGCTAGCTTTTGGAGTCTTATTCAACCAGCATCGGATCCTAAATACCCCTGGCATGCAATTTTACTTGGTTACCCGGTGGCGGCCGTAGCCTTCTTTTGTACGGATCAGGCTATGGTTCAATCGGTATTGGGCGCCAAAAACCTGGAGCACGGGCAATTAGGCGTAAACTTTATCGGCTGGTTAAAAATCCTGTCGCTTCCCTTATTTATCCTCACGGGCGTAATCTGTTACGTACTTTTCCCAGGCTTGAAAGATCCTGCAGAAGCCTATATGACAATGGTAACCAACCTTTTTCCTCCGGGATTAAATGGTTTGGTGATTGTGGTATTGATTGCCGTTTTGGTAGGAACCATTGGTTCGTCACTTAACTCTTTGAGTACAGTTTTTACCATGGATGTTTATGCCAAGAAGATCAACCCCAATGCAACGAATAAAGAAATTGTTAGAACCGGAAGGATTACGGTTGTAGCCGGATGTGTTTTCGCTGTGTTGATGGTTTTGGCAATCGATAACATCAAGGGACTGAATCTATTTGACGTTTTCCAGTCGGTATTAGGCTTTATTGCGCCACCATTGTCGGTTGTATTTTTACTGACCGTTTATTGGAAACGCACAACCCGTAAGGCGGTAAACTTTACATTATCTATTGGTTCGGCGTTTAGCCTGGGAGTAGGGGTAACCTATTTGTGGATTTTAACGCCTGATAAGTATCCATTCTGGCCGCATTATTTGCTACTGTCTTTCCTCATCTTCGCATTTTTAATGATCCTGGCGATGCTGATTTCATTAACAGACAAAGATCCTTCGGTTTATATTGCCAACGAGAAAGAATTAAAGGAAACTGCAAAGCCAACGCAAAAGGTAAAAATCGCCTGGACTGCATTGGTGATAGTGATGGTGATTTTATATATGATATTTAGGTAAGATATTCGTGTAAACCTATAAGGTTTTTAAAACCTTGTAGGTTTCAAAGGCTGTATATAACCCACTTTGTCATCACCATATTTTTCTTCCTCAAGTTTGTCGACTCGAGACGGTCTCCAAACTCCTCAACTTTAATAACAACAAAACAATTATAACTCATAAAAAATGAATAATAAGTTCTTAAAAAAAGTAATAGTGGCGGCGTTTTGCATGAGCGAATTACTTTTTTCAGCAAACTCGCAAGCTCAATCAAAAGCCACCTGGATCTGGTATCCTGGCGACTTTGAAATCTGGTTGGGTAACAATATGCAGAATCGCCGAACAGAAAGAGGTTCGTTTTTTCCTCCTTTCTGGAAACTCGACAGCCATTATCCTTTGATCGATTTTCATAAAGATTTCAATCTGGCTGCGGCCGAAGAAGTGGAATTGGCTGTTGAAGGTCAGTATGTAGTTAAAATTGACGGTAAAGCATTCGCTGGTTTTCCTAAAAAGATAACCATCCCGGCAGGTAAGCACAAATTAGGATTAAAAGTTTTCAATCAGGCCAGTGTGCCTGCTATCTATGTAAAAGGAAAATCGGTGATTTCTGACGACTCGTGGTTGGTTACTTTCGAAGACAAAGAATGGATTGACGAAACAGGAAAAGTATCTGACAAATCAGGGACAACGTGGTTAAACGCAGGTTCCTGGAATTTCAACACATCACTGGAAACCCCATCGAAGTTTAAACTAGCAACGAAACCTCAATCTGCCGTAAGTGTTCAGAAAAGCGCGAAATCTTTACTTCTCGATTTTGGAAAAGAGACTTTTGGCTATATCAAACTTCACGGCTTAACGGGAAACGGAAATGTTAAAATTTACTACGGCGAATCGAAAGAAGAGGCTCTGGGCACCGAAACCTGCGAAACCCTGGATAACCTGGACATCAGTCAATCCTCTAAAAAAGATTCTGTTATGGATCTTACCAAAGCATTTCGCTACGTGAATGTTCAGTATACAGGTAACGTTTCTATGGATTCGGTTTCAATGCTTTATGAATATCTTCCGGTTGCAGATAAAGGCGGATTCAGATGTTCTGATCCTGAGATTAACAAAATTTACGACGTTGCAAAGTATACCTTCCATCTTAATACAAGAGAATTCTTTATTGATGGTATTAAACGCGATCGGTGGATATGGTCTGGAGATGCCTATCAAAGCTACCTAATGAATTACTATCTGTTGTTCGATTCGCCAACGGTTACCCGCACGCTGCTTGCTTTGAGAGGAAAAGATCCGGTAACGAGCCACATCAACACCATTATGGATTATACATTCTATTGGTTTGTGGGTATTTATGATTATTATCTGTACACCGGCGATAAAACCTTCATTAAACAATTCTATCCGCGTATGCAAAGCCTTATGGATTATTGCTTATCGCGAAGAAATAGTAATGGCATGATGGAAGGTTTATCGGGCGACTGGGTGTTTATCGACTGGGCTGAAGGCTTAAGCAAGAAAGGTGAAGTAAGTATCGAACAGATCTTATTTGCACGAAGCCTGGAAGCGATGGCAACCAGCGCCGAGGTGGCGGGAGATGCAGCTGGAGCAGCAAAATACAAGCAACTGGCATCAGACCTGAAAACCAAAATCTTTGCTAATTATTGGAACGAAGAGAAGAAAGCCCTTGTTCACAGTCGCGTGAATGGTAAGCAAACAGAAAACGTAACCCGTTATGCCAATATGTTCAGCATCTTCTTTGATTACTTTAACAGCAACCAAAAGCAGGCAGTTAAACAAAGCGTATTACTGAACGATAAGATCCAGAAGATCACTACACCATACATGCGTTTTTACGAGCTGGAAGCTTTATGTGCCCTTGGCGAACAAAGCTACGTAACCAAAGAGATGAAAGATTACTGGGGTGGGATGCTAAAATTAGGAGCCACTTCTTTCTGGGAAGAATATAATCCTTCTAAAAAGGGTGCTGAACATTACGCCATGTACGGGAGGGAGTTCGGAAAGAGCCTTTGTCATGCCTGGGGTGCTAGCCCGATTTATCTTTTAGGAAAGTATTACTTAGGAGTAAAACCAACCTCGCCAGGTTATAACACTTACGTAATTGAACCTGCATTAGGTGGTTTAAAATGGATGGAAGGTAAAGTACCAACTCCAAATGGTGTAATTGCTGTTCAGGTTAATACATCTGAAATTAAAGTAAAAGCAGATGAAGGAACAGGAACATTGCGCTTTACAAGTAAATCGAAGCCTTCTGTGAAGGGAGCGAAAATTACTGCTAAAGGTGGTAATGTTTACGAAGTGACGATTGAGAAGGGTAAAGATTATGTGGTGAAGTACAGTAATTAGAATCCTGAATTATGATATTGAATCAGCCTCGGATGAAAGTTCGGGGCTGTTTTGGTTTTGTAGGCTTTATTTTTATAATGACAAACTTGTAAAGGCTTTATTTTTAAATACTTGCAAATGGGCGTTTTTATACCCGTTTTATCCTCATTGTCATTCCTGTATTTTTCTTCTTCATTTGCTCCACTCGAGAGTATGAAGACTCTGAAAGGTCTATTAACCCGAGTTTTCTCTATCTGCTGCGTAGCTAAGTGTCGCAAAAATGTCTTGTTCGGTAAGTTCATCAAAATCGGCAAGAATTTCAGGAATAGTCATACCCGAAGCTAACCAACCTAAAATATCTCCTACTGTAATTCTCATTCCACGTATAGATGGTTTGCCACCTCTTTTTCCCGGTTCGATAGTAATTATATCTTTGCAGTCTCTCATTCCTGCAGAATTTAACTAAATGTACAAAAACTGATTGAAGCCGGTCGAACGGTGATGGCTGATGATATAATTATAAAACAAGAAAACCGGGAACATGCCCGGTTTTTTTATCATATTCTAAAGCAAAGCTCCCTACAAGCTTTCTCCATGCTGACTAATATCCAATCCAACACGTTCTTCATCTTCTGAAACACGTAGAGGCGAAATCATATCCGTAATTTTTAGCAATAACAACGATCCAAAGAACGCAAAAATAGAAGCGCCAATCAAGGCGATAGTTTGAACGAAGAATAGATGCGTTTCTCCGAAAATAAGGCCGTTCCCGGTTTCGTTTGCCGGATTAATTGCCTGATTGGCAAAAACACCCGTTAAAACCATTCCTACCATACCTCCAACTCCGTGACAAGGAAATACGTCTAACGTATCATCAATTGAAGTGCGGGTACGCCAGTCTACCACAAGATTACTTATGATTGAAGAGATAAATCCAATTAATAACGAGTGCGGAATAGTTACAAAACCTGCCGCCGGTGTTATAGCTACCAGGCCAACAACTGCACCAATACAGGTACCCATTGCCGAAGGTTTGCGGCCTTTTGCTGCATCAAAAAATATCCAGGCTAAAGCTGCTGCTGCCGAAGCTGCCATCGTAGTGCAAAGTGCAATTACAGAAAGGCGGCCTACACCAAAAGCCGAACCTGCGTTAAATCCAAACCATCCGAACCAAAGTAGTCCCGTTCCCAGCATTACATAAGTGATGCGTGCTGGATTGTGATTTGGCTCGTTTCTACGTTTCAGGTAAAGGGCAGAAGCTAAAGCAGCCCATCCGGCCGACATGTGTACAACCGTACCTCCGGCAAAATCAAGTACTCCCAATTTAAAAAGGATACCCTCCGGATGCCATGTTGCATGCGCTAAAGGAGCATAAATGAAAATAAAGAAAAGGCAAATGAAAAATACATACGAAATAAACCTGATCCTTTCGGCAAATGCACCGGTAATAAGGGCAGGCGTAATAATCGCAAACTTTAACTGATACATGGCAAACAGGGCTAATGGAATGGTCGGAGCCAGTTTCCATGCCGGGCTGTCAAGCACATTGTGCATCATGAAAAAGGAAAAAGGATCGCCGATGATACCTCCCTGGCTTTTGCCGAAAACAAGTCCGAAACCAAAGATAAACCACATCACTGTTACTACGGCCATACAGATAAAACTCTGAAGCATGGTAGATATGACGTTTTTTTTGTTCACCATACCTCCATAAAAGAAGGCTAATCCAGGTGTCATGATAAGAACCATTGCGGTTGCAGTAAGCATCCAGGCAATGTCAGTCGCGTTGTATTCGGTTTTGTCAGAATTCGAGGGTATCGAAGGAAAGAAAAAACAGAGGACTGCAAAGAACAGAATGAAAATAAAAGGAATTTTCGACAATTTATTTGCCATGTTTTAATTTTTGGTTGTGTTGTGGCCGCAAAGATATTTCAATTCTACTGAAACTGGAATATAATTTAAAACTTTATAAATCAACGCCTCTTTTGTTTGCTATTTGGCAATTAATGATCCGTTTTTATTTCAAATTTTACAAGTCCATCAACCAGGCTTTTCCATTGCACTTTCGACATGCCTAACATTGCACCGATTGCAACAATTACATTCCTTATTTTATCCAGGGTGCTGTTTGTATCTGTATTTGGCTGTTCGTTTCGGCCGTGCACGGCCGCACTAACCTCTGTACCTATTCTTTTCGCAAGAAAGTAACTATTTGCATCATCAGAAAAGAAATGCGCCGTGGAGTCGTCCTTTACCCGAGGATCGCTTGCCGGCCGTACTCTAATTAATGTGTATTCCCAATCTTCTGTTGGATGACTATCTTCTTCAATCTTTTCAACCTGAACCCAGTCGTAGCCTTCCCCAGATTCGGTGCCTGGCGCCGGAATGTCGATTTTGAAGAAATCACCTTCCTCAACAGCATTCGTTTTCGTGTTTCCAGATGAATCGGTTAATCGGAATTTAGCGGTGCCGGTCCCTGCAAATTCGTGCCAGTTGGAAATGGTAAGAAGTCTTTTACGAACGGTTTGGAAATGAATGCGAGCCTCTTCAGAGGTATCGAAGCTTTCGGTAGAGATGGTGTCGGTTTGGACACCTTTTATATTTTCGGGTATAATATGATCGGGATGTTTCATCGAATTTTCTCAATAAAACATCCCAGAGAAGGAAAGTTTTTGGCTATTCGAAAATGATGGTTTTGTTGCCTGTAATAAAAACACGATCCTGAAATACCAATTGCAAGGCTTTACTCAAAACTGATTTTTCAACCTCTTTACCTGCCTTTACCATGTCGCTTGCTTTAAAGGTGTGGTTCACCGGCGTGGTTTGCTGCACAATGATCGGACCTTCGTCAAGATCGTTGGTAACAAAATGAGCCGTTGCACCAATAACCTTTACGCCCCGGTCGTAAGCCTGCCGGTAAGGATTGGCACCTATAAACGCAGGTAAGAAGGAGTGATGTATGTTTATGATCTTATGTTCAAATCGAGCTACAAATTCAGGAGAAAGTATTCGCATAAACTTTGCAAGAACAATATAATCCGGATTGTAATCTTCCAAAAGTTGAATCAGTTCCTGCTCAAATTGTTGCTTGCTTTTATTGTCGTGACTTACGTGATGAAAAGGTATCCCGAAGCGATCTGTAAAAGGTTTTAAAACATCATAATTACCGGCAACCATGCACACGTGGCCGCCAAGTGTTTTAAAAGTATCTCTAACCAAAATATCGCCTAAACAGTGGTACTCTTTTGTTACCAGTACTGCAACCTTTTTCTCTTTTTTAGGATTGATAGTGATTTTAGATTCAAGCGGAAGTATCTTTTGAAGTTCGAGCTGCAAACCGGTTTCGTCGTCAAGCAATCCGGCACATTCAATACGGGCAAAGAAGGTGTTTTTATCCTGATCCACAAACTCCCTCATGGCGGTGATATTCAAATTGTGCTTCGCCATTAATTCTGAAATGATTGCCACTAAACCTACGTTATCCTTGCATTCAATCAGTATTAAATTCTCATTCATGCGCTAAATATAGATTTAATTGATGATTTGAGAAATGATTTAAAACATTTACGATCCTCACCCTGCGAACTTATCTAGCTCGTTCCAAACAATTTATCCACCAACCCAGCTTTTTGAATTTTGATTTTTTATTTTTGACCTTATAAACGGGATAGGGGATGGCTTTTGAAATATGTTCATTAAACTCTGGGAGTAACGGCAACTGCTACTACGTAGGCAATGAAAAGGAGGCGGTGTTGATTGATGCCGGACTGTCTTGTCGTGAAACTGAAAAACGTATGAAACGTCAGGGTTTGAGCATGGAAAAGGTAAGGGCCATTTTCATTAGTCACGAACATACCGATCATATAAAAGGTGTTGCGGGAATAGCTAAAAAACATAAACTCCCCGTTTATATCACAGCTAATACCTACCGAAACTCGGGATTAGAAATAGACCTTACCCTCGTTCAGCCGTTCGGAGCATATCAGCCAGTAAACGTTGGCTCAATTTCAGTAACGGCATTTCCCAAGTTTCATGATGCTGCGGACCCGCATAGTTTTCTGATTTCTTATAAGGATAAAAAAGTTGGAGTGCTAACTGACATTGGCGCTTGTTGCGAACATGTCATTGAAAATTTTCAGCAATGCGATGCCGTATTTCTGGAAGCTAATTACGATGATGAAATGTTGCAGAATGGCCGTTATCCTTATTTTTTGAAGAACCGGATAAGAGGAGGACAGGGGCATTTATCAAACGCTGAGGCTTTGAAGCTATTCCTTGATTTTCGCTCAGAAAAACTTTCACACCTTTTATTATCGCATCTTTCGAAAGATAATAATTGCCCGGACCTGGTGCATAAACTTTTTTCAGAACATGCACTTCATACACAAATAATCGTTGCCTCGAGATTTGAAGAAACAGCGGTTTACGAACTGGAATCAGGAACAGTGCTTTCTAATAAAACGCAATTAGAAATAGGGTTTTAAGCAAAGCTCTGCTGTAAACTGGTTATAAAATTTTGTCATCGCGATGTGAGAAGATCCTGGCCAGTTTGTATATAAAGTGCTTCAAGATCTCTCCTTTATTATAAGGGTAAAGTTGTAACTTGTTTATTTATAAAGACTTGTAAAGAGGTGTTTTGTCATCTCGACGAAGGAGACCACGAAGTAGCATTGAGGCCATTTGAAAAACAATTTAACATCTCAATAAATCCTAGGGAATTTGCATATAAAGCGCTTTAAGATCCCTCCTTAGGTCGGGATGACAAAGCGGGTTAACCTGTATTACGCCCGTTGTCATCACTATATTTTTCTTCTTTATGTTTTTGCACTCGAGATGACAAAACGCCCCGCTACGTTTAAACCAATCTCCCCGCTAATCGCATTTTGGATGCGTAAAGATAAACGTCTCCGAATCCCCCGAAAAGTTTGGGAAGCTTTCCCCCCGGCCGGTTTGCCACCACATCTTATTAGGTATCTTGTCCGTATTGCCCGTTTCGTGAAGGTTTTCATCGTACAAACGGCCATTCAGCATAACGTACTTAATATGCTCTGTGTTCCGGATATCATCAAGCGGATTCTCATCCAAAACAATTAAATCAGCAAGTTTACCCGGTTCAAGGCTGCCAATTTCTTTAGACATTCCCAGGTACTCGGCACCGTTTATTGTAGCCGCTTTCAGCACCTGCAAGGGTGACATCCCTCCCTGTGCAAGCATCCACATTTCCCAATGAGCGCCTAAACCTTGTAACTGGCCATGAGAACCAAGGTTGATTTTCGTACCACCATCGGCCAGTTGTTTAACGGCTTTCGATATTTCTATATGGCCATAATCGGCAAATTCGGAAGTAGTTCTTCTACGGGCTTTACTGTCGATTATTGCCCGGGGCACAAAGTTCAGCAAGCGTTCGTTCTCCCAAACATTGGTGCGGTCGTACCAGAAATTTTCTCCGGATTGAGCACCGTATGCCACAATCAGAATTGGTGTGTAGGCTGTTTTACTGGCATTCCATAACGAACGAACATCTTTGTAAACCGGTACAACGGGTATATTATGCTCAATGCCGGTATGACCATCCAGGATCATAGACATATTATGCGAAAACGTTGATCCACCCTCGGGCACAACTTCCATTTTTAACTCACGGGCAGCCTGGATAATCTGCTGACGTTGCTCTCGCCGAGGTTGATTGTAAGACTTAACGGAAAATGCTCCAACGGCTTTCAATCTCCGAAGGTTTGAACGGGCATCGTCCAGGCTGTTAATCACAGTCTTAAAATCGCCATCTGCGCCATATAAAATGGTTCCTGTTGAGTAAACGCGTGGACCCAGAATACATCCGCTTTTTAGCATTTCAGCCTGGCTGAATACCATTTCTGTATTGCTGGAAGGGTCATGTGTGGTTGTAACTCCGAAGGCTAGATTGGCAAGATAACCCCAATCTGATTGTGGAGTTACACCGTCCGGGCTGGTAGGCAGGTGGCCATGCACATCAACCAAACCGGGCATAATCGTCTTTCCCTCAAGGGAGATGACCTTGGCATCTTCCGGCGTTTTTATCTGATCGGCAGTTCCAACCGCAACTATCTTATTTTGATTAACGATAATGGTTCCGTTTTCAATCACCTGGTCGCCCTTCATAGTAATGATGCGAGCATTGGTTAGTGCAATTGAGCCGGTTGGTACATCTGATTTTAATCGTAAGTTTATATCAATAGCTGCACTGTCTGACCCTGCTTTATCATCTATCAAATCCTTCAAATCTGCCGAATGATATTCTGAGCCCAGTGTCCAATTCAACTTTTTGCCGTCCTTGCTCCAATGGATATAAGTACCGGCATCGCGGGTAACTTTGCTTAAGGGAATAGCTTTATTGGACGCCGACAGTTCCAGCGAATTATTGGTATTTACCATCGGTGTTAGATAAACATTAAAAAGCTCTGTAAATGCCATCCATTTACCATCAGGACTAGGTACAAACTGGTTGGCGTATTGCGAGACATAATGTGTTCTTATACTGCCGCCATTCACATCCATACTTTTGAACGCCTTTTTTGCACCTTCTGTACTTTGGTAATAAATGCGTGTATCGGTAGCATTGAACATCGGGCGAATGCCAGAATCTGAAATTTTTACGGCTGCTCCTCCGCTAGAAGGCATTACATAAATACCCGGATTTTTTCCATAAGTGAAGCCGAGCATCATATTACCGGTTCCTTTGCGATACACAATTTTATCGCCTTTGGTAGAAAATTTAGGAGTATAATAAAAGCCCTTTTCGGTAGTAAGAGGGGTTATTTTGTCTGTACCTAATTCTACCCGATTGATAGATCCTTTGAATTCATCGCTCCAGCTTACATAAATAAGCGATTTCCCATCCGGACTGAATTCAGGTTCATATTCAAAGTCGGTTCCGGTAGTTACCCGTTCAGGCTTGCCATTTGGCAGATCTTTCACATAGATATATCCAGCAGCGTTAAAAGCAACCTTCTTCCCATCTGGAGACGTGCTTAATTGACGGATCATCTTTACCTTAAAGTCATCAGTATAAACCTTTTGTTCAAATCGAAGCGCATCAGTAACGGTATGATTGGAAGTTAATTCGAATGGAATTACCGTAACTTCCTGCGTGTTTATATCCAGTTTTCGGATTTTTCCTTTGGCATAAAAAATAAGGTTTTTGCTATCGGGTGTCCAAGCAAAGTTGGGATAAACGCCAAAGATGGCCCATGTTTCCTGCTGGTCGCGGGAAAGATCATCGTAAACAGGCCATTCTTCGCCGGTGCTTAAATCTTGCAGGTACAACACCGATTTCAACCGAACTCGCTTTACAAATGCAATTAATTTCCCGTCGGGAGACAACTCTGGTCTTGCGGCACCACCCTGGCCTCCCGCTATCGTTTCAATTTCGCCGGTTTCTCTGTTTAAGCGCTTGATATTATAAATTTCGCCGTTTGGGTCCTTATCGTATTGGAAATAAGGGCCCGGACTTACATCTTCACTATAATAAATGTATTTGCCATCTGAAGAAATTTCTGGTTCTCCGGCATCCTGCTGATCGTTTTTACGTTTAGTCAGCTGTATACCTTCGCCGCCATTAATATGATAAAGCCACATCTCTCCGGCACCCAGCGAACGCGTACTGGTAAAATGTTTACGGGCGATCAAAAATTGGTTATCTGGGGTCCAGCTGGCATTGTTAAGTAAACGGAAATTTTCTTTGGTTACAGCTTTTTTTCCACTTCCATCGGTATTCATAATCCAGATGTTATCGCCACCATCTTTATCGCTGGTATAAGAAATAAATTTACCATTCGGACTAAAGCGCGGCTGCACTTCATAAGCCGATCCGGCCGAAAGAACTGTGGCCCGGCCGCCGGTTACAGGCATCTTATAAATGTCTCCCAAAAGGTCGAACACAATTTCTTTTCCATCAGGACTTATATCGAGGTTCATCCAGGTGCCTTCATCGGTGCTGAATGATACCGATTTTCCGGGTAAACCGGTTTTCTCAACATTCCATTTCTGTTGTGAAAATCCCGCTGTTGAAATAAATATAAGGAGAAACTGAAGGTAACTTTTCTTCATGAAGCGTGTGTCAAATTCAAATTAAAAAGTCAAAATTAAAAACAGGGTTGAATCTGTTCCATCAAGTCGGTTTGCAAGTTGATATGTTGCAAAGATAGTTCTTGTTTCTTGCCATAAACTAAATTTAAAGGGTTTTATTATGTCAAATTATTAGTTTTGACGGAATGTCCATTTATCAGGTACTCAAGAAATATTGGAATTATGATGCTTTCAGACCATTGCAGGAAGATATTATTCTTTCTGTAATGGATGGGAAAGACACTCTTGCATTGCTTCCAACCGGTGGCGGTAAATCCATTTGTTTCCAGGTGCCTGCTTTAGCCATGCCCGGTATTTGTATTGTGGTATCGCCTTTAATAGCTCTGATGAAAGATCAGGTGGAAAATCTAAAAGCAAGGGGTATTGAAGCTGTGGCGATTGTTTCGGGTATGGGAAAACGGGAAGTGGATATTTTGCTGGACAATTGCGTGTATGGACCAATAAAGTTTTTGTACCTCTCGCCGGAACGGCTAATGTCTGATCTGGTTCGCGAGCGTATCAAATACATGAAGGTAAACCTCTTTGCCGTTGACGAAGCGCATTGTATATCGCAATGGGGCTATGATTTCCGTCCTCCTTATCTGGAACTGGCAAAGTTACGTGAATTACATCCCAATGTTCCAGTACTGGCGCTTACTGCAACTGCAACCGAGTTTGTAGTTGACGATATTCAGGATAAGCTGGCTTTTAAAAAGAAACACGTTTTTAGAAAAAGTTTTGAGCGGAAAAATCTGGCCTACATCGTTTCGCATGAAGAAAATAAGCTGAGGAAGCTTTTTACCATTGCTAAAAAGATACAGGGAACCGGTATTGTATACGTGCGTAATCGTAGAGAAACGCAGGAAGTTGCTCGTCAGTTAAACGCACACGGTATAAGAGCCGACTTCTATCACGCGGGATTGCCTGCGCTAATTAGAAGTGAGAGACAGGAGGCCTGGAAAAATAATCAGATTAGGGTAATCGTCGCCACAAACGCTTTCGGGATGGGGATAGATAAACCCGATGTTCGTTTTGTAGTGCATCTTGATCTGCCTGAAAGTTTAGAGGCTTATTACCAGGAGGCCGGTCGTGCCGGAAGGGACGAAAAGAAGGCTTTCGGTGTTCTGCTTTATAATAAAGGCGATAGGGAACAGCTGGAACGTAAACTGGAGTTGAGTTTTCCTACTGCCGAAGAAATAAGGCAGGTGTACCATTTTCTGGGTAATTATTTTCAACTGGCTTATGAAGCTGGAGAGGGCCTTACGTTTAGCTTTGATATTGGCGACTTTTGTAGTCGTTATAAACTGGAGCCAATTAAAACGCTCAACGTATTTAAGTTTCTGGAGCACGATGGATATATCGCTTTAACGGAGAGCGTGTATTTACCATCGCGGGTTAAAATCATTGTATCTAACGAAGAGCTGTACCGCTTCCAGATCGAATACGCCAATTATGATTTCTTTATTAAAACGATGTTGCGCTCTTATGGCGGCTTGTTCGATCAGTATTCGGCCATTCGCGAAGCCGACATTGCCAAGAGAACTGCCATGCGGTTTGATGCGGTGATAGCGGCATTGGAGCGGCTAGAGCAGCTGGAGATCATCTCTTATCTTAAACAAACCGATAAGCCGCAAATTTATTTTAACAGGGCCAGAGTAGATACTTCCCATTTGCATATCGATGCCCGTTTTATTCGCGAACGCCAGAAGATAATGCAGCAGCAGGTTCGGGGCGTTATTAATTATGCCGAAGCGCAGCAATGTCGAAGCATGTTATTGCTCAGATATTTCGATGAATTGCGGGATGATAAATGTGGTGTGTGTGATGTTTGTATCGCTGAAAGGAAACATGCAGACAAGGAATTTGCTGCGGGGCAGATCAGCTATGAAATTCTCGAATTACTGGCTGCGCAGCATTTAACGGCAGACGAATTGCTTGCGGCCATCCCTTTGGGATCGGAACAGGAAAAAATTGATGCGCTTCGAAATCTACTCGATGCGGGAAAAGTTAAATCCGATGGCCTGAAATACTATTTGTAATTTTTAACCTATGAGGTTTCCGAAACCTCATAGGTTTTAGGAACACTAATCCGAAGGGCATGTCGAAGTAGGATAAAGCGGATTTGTAATCTGCAGATTTGTTGCTGGGGATTATAAATCCCCGATATCTATTGTTCGACATTCCTTTCAGAAAATGTCGAACAGCTTAAGTAATTTTAAACCTATGAGGTTTCCGAAACCTCATAGGTTTAAGGAACATTTGTGCTCTTCGACATGTTCCGAAGGGCATGTCGAAGTTTAGATAAAGCGGATTTGTAATCCGCAGAAATGCCGGACAGCGATTGAGCAGGCTCGCCAGTGGAGAACAGCACTAATCAGCTTTGTACTTGCACAATCCCAACTAGTTCTTCATTCTGTTAGCTTCACTTTCCAAACTGGTTTTCCGGTTCCGTTCAGGACTTACCTTATTACTTCCAAAACGGTAAGTCAAACTCAGATTCGCCACCCTTGATTCCCATTTATTATTGAAATTCAGATTCATGTTCGCATAGTTAACGCTTCCCTGGTTTTTGCGCATATTAAAGATGTCGTTCACGCTTAAACGCAGGTTCATTTTATCTTTCATTAACGTGCGTTTAAAACCTAAGTTAAACGCCGGTGTGTTTTTTATCTGAAACATGCCATACATCAAAGGCGACATATACCAGAAAGAAAGCTCGGCACTGGTTGCTTTATTAATCGTAAATTGATTATCGGCATTTACCTGGAAAACAGTTTGGTGCACATCCAGCAGCTGGCCAAACAACTCAGATTTGAATCCCATATTAAACATCTGGAAATTATTATTCAGTTTCCACCATTTCGCAAAGGTGAACGGAGTGTACAGGTTCAATGAATAAATGGTTTGATGACTGAGATTGCGATCCTGGGCATAGGTGATCTTTGTTTCATCGTTTTGCTCGGTTATGGTAGTCATTACCTGATTCGTACGACTGTAATTCAGCGTTAGCGTGTATTTGCTTTTAAAAGTGTAAGATAGATCTGTTGAGTTGGTGAATTGCGGACGGAGATACGGATTTCCCTGCTGGTAAGTATAATCATCCAGAACATAGATAAATGGATTCAGATTGTCATAGTTCGGACGATCTATCCGACGACTGAACGTTAAACCCAGCTGGTGATCTTTTCCTAACTTTTGACTAATAGAAGCGCTTGGAAAAAAGTTAAGGTATTCCTTCTTTATGATACTATCGCGGGTAACCGAATTGCCTTTCGAGGTAGTTTGCTCAGCCCTTATCCCGAATTGAACAGTAGTGGTTTTGAATTGCTTGTTGAGGTTCAAATAAGCCGCATTGATGTTTTCATTATATATAAAATGGTTGGAACGGCCTGCATCCGAAATCCATGAATTGTTTTTTAGTGAATCAAATTGAAGGTTGTTATCTGTTTTAACGAAACTGCTTTTCAACCCCGCTTCCAGTTTTAATGTTTTTGAAAAGGGATGTGTGTAATCCAGCTTGGTAGAAACAATATTAATATCGGCCGGAGCTACATTATGGATAAATTTAGCTGGTTTTTCCGGACTTGTCTGCCTGTAAAAATTATCTCTGAACTCATCCAGTTTGCCATTGTAAAAAGAATAGTCGGCATCAAAGGTCAACTCCCGGCCATTAGTATCAATAGCAGTTTTTGCATTAAAATTGAAAGCTGTATTTACATAGCGCTGCGTATTACGGCCGTCAACATTTATGGAGCCAATAGGGGAGAAGCTGATATTACTCATATTGGTTCCGCTAAAAGCATCTTCGCTTACTTCGTTGTTATATCCGTTTACCAAAATACCGAGCGTTGTTTTTTTACTCACAAAGAAATCTAGTCCGGCTTTGTAGGAGTTATTAGACCGGCGGCCATCCCAGCTATTGTTTTGCGCAAAATGGGTAACATCATCCTGAAAGGTAACTGTCCGGTTAAGAAAAAAGCGACTGATATTGCCATTATTGCTATAGTTGTAATTACCAAATACATTTAATTTTCCTTTACGGAGATTCAGATTTGTACCCGTATTGTATTTCGAAGTTTTACCATAACCTGTACCTGCCGAAAATGAACCGTTAAATCCCAAAGCCTTATTGCGTTTGGTTTTAATATTGATGATACCCGCATTTCCCGAAGCATCATATTTAGCCGAAGGATTAGTAATAAGTTCTATGGTTTCTATCTGATTGCTTTGCATGCTTCTAAGCATATTGGCCACATCGGCATTGCTCATATAGGTAGGTTTGCCATCAATCATTATCAGAACGCTGTTTTTCCCATTCATGGAAATATTATCGTCTTTATCTACAGAAACTCCGGGTGCTTTTTGCAAAACTTCCAACGCGGTATTTCCTGCTGATGAGGCGCTCGCTTCTACATTTACGATCAATTTATCGGCCTTACGCTCAATAAATTGTTTTTGTGCCGTTACAGTTACTTCTTTAATAGCCTTGCTTTCTTTGGCAAGAACCAGTTGAGGAACCGAAATGGTACTATTTTCCGCGTTCAACTCAAATGGCTTGCTATAAGCTTTTTTGTGACCGATAGTACTTGCCGAAATCAGGTAATTTCCTGCCTGTACATTCAAAAACTTATAGGAACCGCTTTTGTCACTTAATGCAGTTTTTAAAAGACTTGAATCCCTAGCTGATAAAAGGTTCACCGTAACGAAGTCCTGGATTTCGTTTTTATCATTGACAATTTTGCCAGTCACCACGTACAGTGTTTGGCCTAATGCCATGTTGACGGAGCTGATGAATATGAAGAGTAGGAGGCGTTTCATAAATGGCTTAGTTAGATGTAAAAGTTCATAAAGTTAGCTGTTAACATAGATATGATTGCAAAAGGAAATAAATAGTTACAGCGGAAATAGAAATTATGGTTGAAAGCTGAAGTCTGGTATGAAGTATTGGGTAAAGACAATTAGTATAATGCGCTGGAAGAAGGCAATTTATTCTATCCACATGCTAGTTTTGGAACCTGAAACCCGATTCTTAAACTCACTTTAAAAAGTCGATATTTCGTTTAAGTCCGGCAAATTTTGTTCGTTTAACTGGTGAATTTTTGAATAGTTTCGAGAATACCTCTTCCGTAATTTCCTCCCAGTCCTTTTTATTCATATCCAAAAGGGATGGCTGAGGGTTAAAGGCAGCTTCGTTGTGGATAGTTGAAAAGCGGTTCCAGGGGCAAACATCCTGACAAACATCGCATCCAAACATCCAGTTGTCCATTTTGCCTTTAAATTCCTGTGGGATTTCGTCTTTCAGTTCTATGGTGAGATACGAAATGCAGCGACTGCCATCTACAATATAAGGACCAACAATGGCATCGGTAGGGCAGGCGTCAATACAACGGGTACAAGTTCCGCAGTGGTCTTTTGTGGGAGGCGTGTCGTATTCCAGTTCCAGATCAATAATTAATTCGCACAGGAAAAAGAATGATCCGGTGTTTTTATTAATCAGATTAGCATTTTTTCCAACCCAACCAAGTCCGGATTTTTTAGCCCATGCTTTATCTAATACCGGAGCCGAATCCACAAATGCCCGGCCGCCAACTTCCCCGATTTGCTCATTGATAAAGCTTAATAACTCCTTCAGCTTGTCTTTGATAACAAAGTGATAATCGGTGCCATATGCATACTTGGAAATCTTAGGCGCATCGGCATTGGTTTGGGAGGCTTTAGTGAAGTAATTAAATCCGAGCGAAATCACAGATCGGGCGCCTTCAACAAGTAATCGAGGATCAAGGCGTTTGTCGAAATGGTTCTCCATGTACGACATCTTTCCCTGATAGTTATTCTTCAGCCAATTCTCCAGCCGTGGAGCCTCCTCCTCCAGAAACTCCGCTTTTGAAACGCCGCAAAAGATAAATCCGAGTCGCTTAGCTTCCTCCTTTATCATGCTGCTGTACTTACCGGCTCCCGAAATCATGGCACAAAGGTAGGTATGATTTTGCAATTGGTAGGCAATGACGGTATTTAAAGCTCTTTCTCATCTGTACACTCGAGTGGATCAGTCATTTCAACATCAGGTTTAAAAAAATCGGTCCCGCTTAAATGGAATGTTACTATGCAGCTCAAAAAAATCAACACCGTAAATGCTATTATCAACATTTATGTTAGCTCAAAAATAGGTCCTGTTGCTACCTTTATACCATTAAGCGAAAGATGTTGATATTAAAAGTAATCTCAGTTTAAGATATATTTTTGTATCGGTAATCTTAATGATTTCGCAATCGGCCATTTTACTAATCAATTATACGCATGAAGTTTTTAGCCTTTATTGTTTTGCTGCTTATAGCCGGGGGCTTAAAAGCTCAGCCTTCATTTGTATTTACACCGGTTACTAGCGAAAATGGCCTGCTGGAAAACCGGGTTCGCAATTTAAATCAACTTACGGACGGCAGGATGGTGGTGATCACTGAAGGGATGATCAACCTTTATAACGGAAGTTATTTCCAGAACATCCACATTAACGAAGAAAAAATAATCCCGCTAAGGGGCTACACTGGTTTCCACCATAGTTATATCGATTCCGAAAACCGGCTCTGGGTGAAAAATTTCGGCAGATTGATGCTGGTGGATTTGAATATGGAGCGTTTTGATGATGCTCCGGAAAAAGTCCTGCGTCGTATCGGGATAAATGCTGAACTGAACGACTTTTTTGTAGATTCAGACCAAAACCTGTGGTTTGCCACGCAAGATGGAAAGTTATGGATACATGACAAAGAATCAAATCGTACCAGGCTCTTTCTAACAGATGTTTCTCACTGCGGCGGAGCTGCCGACCAGCTATATGACCTGGCATTATTAAACAAAGTAGTTTATCTGTTTTATCGCTCCGGCAATATCGTTCAATTGGATTATGGTTCGGGCAAGCAATTAGCCATTACAAATTCAATTGTTCCCGAAAAGCGAAGCGTGTATTCCCGCACTTTGTATGTGATACAAGAAAAGAATAATTTATATCAGATAAGAAATGGTAGTCAGGGGATATTGCAGAGCTATAACACCAGGACAGGGCGTTGGATTACCCTCCTTGAAACAGCCTACTGGCTAAATAGTATGGTGGCAGACAAGGATGGCAATCTTTGGATCAGTTCTCGCGAAGGTCTTTGGTTTCTTGATAGATCGCTTTCAAGAAAACAGTTTTTTCCTTCGCTGCAACTGGTTGATGGTAAGTCTATCCAAACAGAAGTAAGTACTCTTTTTACAGACAGGTTGGGTAGCTTATGGATTGGCACATTAAACAGAGGTTTGCTTTACTATCATCCGGATCGCTTTAAGTTCAGAAACATCGGCCGCACCTTATTTGATTCATCACCAGGTGAAAAGTTGTCTGTAACTACTTTTTCTGACGATGGCAGGGCAGGCGTACTGGTCGGAACCAGCAGGGGAGTATTTAGCTTTAACAGCAATACTTCCAAGTTGACGAAATATAGCAAGCTGCCATCCGAAATTTCATGCAATATAATTTACACAGATCGTTCAGGCCGAACCTGGGCAGGTGATACCAATGGTCTCCACATGGCTTCAGAAACAGGAAGCAAGTTTTATCTGGTAGGAGCTGTGCAGAACATTTATGAAGCTACAGATGGATCGCTTTTCCTGTGTACCAGAAACCATGGCTTTGGTAAGTTCGATATCAAAACAGAAACCTATAAACCCGTACAATTAAGGCAAGGCGGATTCTTTTCGGGTTCAGTGTCTCAGTTAGTTGAATGGAATGGCCTGTTTATTGGAATTTCAGGTACGAGAATATTCGAGTATGATAGCAAGAATAAAACAGCTCGTTTTCCGCATGATGCAGGAAAAAAGCACTTGATGTATAGGCAAAACAATCATCAATATAATACACTGTTAAAAGATAGCAGGGGTTGTTTGTGGTTCGGAACCCAGGATGGTCTGAACATCTGGGACCCAAAGCTACAAAAGTTGTACACCTTGCACAGCACCGAAGGGCTTGTTGGTAATAACATAAAGGCTCTGGCGGAGGATAATAAAGGCAAGATCTGGGTTTCTACATCTAATGGTATTTCCAATGTTGCCGTGTCACGAACCAAACAATCTTCCCTAACGTTTTCAATCGTTAATTATAATAGTTACGATGGGGTAATAGCAGGCGAGTTTGTTGAACGGGCAGCCTACGTAACTCCTAACTCATATCTACTGGCAGGTGGGATAGATGGTTTTAATATCGTGAATACAGATAGTGTCTCTAGAGCAGGTTTGCCCTTCAAACCTCTTTTGTCCTATTTTCAGTTGTTTGGAAAAAAGGTAGCAATCAATACAGCTTATAACGGAAACGTTATTCTTCAGTCATCCATGGTTACTACCAGCGCTATTAAACTAAAGCATAATCAGAACTTTTTTACCATTGGCTTTACTGCCTTAAACTATATCAATCCCAGCCAAACCTGTTACCGTTATAAACTGGAGGGGGTCGACAAATCCTGGAGAGAAGTTTCATCCCTTCCCGGAATTGGAGAAGCGATATATACAGACCTTGCGCCCGGAAGGTACATCTTTAAGGTTGAGGCCGCTAGTAGTACAAAGTTCCAGGGAAAGGATCAAACACAATTAATTATTGAAATAGAAGCTCCTTTTTGGAATACCGTCTTCGCAAAGGTTATCTACCTTTTATCTATAATTATTGTTTCTATCTACTTCTTACGAAGATACATCAGGAGGAAACATTTTAAAATCCTGCGCTCACAAAATGAAAGGCTGGAAGAGATTAAAGCTAACTTTTTCACAAATGTGAGTCATGAGTTGCGAACTCCGCTTACATTGATACTTTCACCTTTGGAAGCCGTGCTGAGTAAGCTTGAAGACGGACCACTAAAGCGGCAGTTAACCGGTGTGCAGCGAAACGCTGGTCGTCTGCTCGATCTCGTTAATCAACTGCTGGATTTCCGAAAATTGGAAGTAGCGGAAGAGAAACTGACTCTCACTTATTGCAATATCGGCGAATACCTACAGGAATTTTGCGGCTCCTTCGAAGAGCTGGCCTTGGCAAAAAAAATAGCATTTAGCTGTGAATGTGAGTCAGCTTTGCAGCCCATTTTTATTGATAGAGCTAAGCTCGATAGGGTATTAAATAATCTACTTAATAACGCCTTTAAATTCACTCCTAGAGGCGGTTCCGTATCGCTTCGGGCCAGTAAATCTGGCATGCCCAATTCAGGGATTGAGGCCCTGATGATTTGTATTGAGGATACAGGGATTGGAATTCCTAAAAAAGATAAGCCCAATGTTTTTAAAAGATTTTTTCAGGCTAGTAACCATACAAGCGACTATACAGGCAGCGGAATTGGTTTGTATATAGTGAAGGAATACGTATCAATGCACCGCGGAACTGTAGAAGTTGAAAGTGAAGAAAAACATGGTACAGCGTTTAAAGTCTACATCCCGTATGATCTTCGTTCGGAGGTTGAAATTGACGAAGATGCGGAGAAACGCATTGATTCTAAGGAAGATAAAGCCAGGATTTTGATTGTTGAAGATAACGAAGAGTTCCGGACTTTTCTGGCTGGAGAACTCGACGAGGAATATCAGGTGTATACAGCTGCTGATGGTTTGGAAGGCCTTAATTCTGTATATGAGCTCCATCCTGATATTGTAATTAGCGATGTGATGATGCCGCTGATGGACGGCGTAGAATTGTGTCGGAAGTTGAAGGCAGATATTCGAATTTCGCATACTCCGGTGCTGCTATTAACAGCCCGTTCTTCCGATAACGCACAGATGGATGGTTATGAGGCTGGGGCCGATGCTTACATTTCGAAGCCTTTTAGTTTAAATGTATTGCTACTGCGTATCAAAAAGCTGATGGAACAGCAGGAAGCCCGCAAGGATTTATTCAAAAAAGCAATCGTTATTCAGCCAGATGCACTAGCTACTACCAATATTGATGAAAAACTTGTTCATAAAGTACTACAATGTGTTGAAGATAACATTAGAAATTACAATTACTCGGTAGAACAGCTTAGTCGGGATATGAACATGGACAGAACCGGCCTCTACAGAAAACTAGTATCCTTAACGGGACAAACACCTAGTTCCTTTATCCGGTCGGTAAGGCTAAAGCGTGCTGCACAACTGATTCTTAGGAAAGAGCATACAATCGGGGAGGTGGCCGACCTCGTTGGATTTAACAATGCAGCCTATTTCAGCAAAGCATTTCAGGAAGAATTTGGAGTGAAGCCATCGCTGTATTCAAATACCGTTTAGCTTTGGCGTTTAAAAGTCTCGGAGCTTATTAGGCAAAATTATAATTCTATACAAACACTTAATTCTCTGATCTCTCTTTTAAGCTCCGTCTTAAAAATCCTTCGTGCCCGAAATTTCTCTGTGCCCTTCGGAGACGTCTCCGTGTCTTCCGTGCTAAAACTGCGATACCTTGTTAGTTCGCTCTCCAGATTGGGCGAATCGAACTCAGTTTACTAAGAGCAATAATAACTACAATACCACAAGTCGCGGTGTTAAATGCCTTAAATTGATCATTCATCTCTTCTTCTTGTTGAAAAAAATATTCGCAGGCATAACACCAACCTTGCAAGTCATCAGGGTCCGAGCTATTCTCTATGAATCCAAGTGGTTGGTTTAAAGTAAGGAGATGCCCACAAACGATTGCTGCAGTACCCTTGCCATGCCTACAGTTGATTTCTAATTTATTATCTTCCATTATTAATAGAGTTACTTTTAGTTCACTAAGGTTAATGTCCTTTTAAGACTCGGTTTAGGATCAAATTATCACTTTTGAGATCGACCAGTTTGGGTATTTGCGAAGCAGAGATTTTGAATACCTTAGCTTGGGGTATGGATAAAATGCTGACAGAAGTACAAATCCCAGTTATTTCCGTCAGCATTTTTTGCAAATACTGTGTTTGCGGTTTATTGTTACTATCTGTCCACTGTATAATTCAGTTCAGTTACGCCGCAATTAAACTGTTTGGTAGTCAATAGATTTAGTTTTATTTTGTCTTTAATGTCTACAAACAATGGAATACCTCGCCCAAGAATAATTGGATTAACAAACAGCCAATAGCCGTCAATCAGGTTCAGTTGAATAAGCGAATGTGTTGCTGTGGGGCTACCAAAAACCAGAATGTCTTTACTTTCGCCATCGCCGGATTGTTTTATTTCACTTATTCTGTCAGCAAGATTGTCGCTGATAATTTTTGTGTTAGTCAAATCTGCCTCTTTCATTGTTTTTGATAAAACAACTTTTTGAGCTTTGCTATACCACTTAGAATGTTCAATGTCGTGCTTGCTCGCTCCCGGCTTGTCTCCTGCGGTAGGCCAGTAACTTTCCATCATCTCATAAGTTACTCGTCCATATAAAGCAGTGTCGCCTTCGCTAATCCGCTTACCTACATGATCAAAAATTTCTTCATCAACTTTAATCCAGTTCATTTCTCCGTTCGGTCCTGCTACAAAACCGTCAAGCGATATGTGCATAAATGAAATGATTTTTCTCATAGAGTTCTATTTTTATTTTGTCTTATAGATGCATCTGCTGCATCCATCTCCCTAAGGTCTAAGGTAGGAATATACATGAAGGTTTTATAAGGTGACGAATTTGGTTCGATGCAATTCATCTTTTTTTGAGAAAGGACCTTCTAAATAATCCAATGAACTATACAATCAGGAACCTGGATTTTTTTGAGAAAAACTGCAAAAGATTCCGTTTTAAAAAATGATATAAGTTGTGCAGAAACGAATGATTTTGCGGAGATAATTCAGCTAAAGCTTCATCAGATAACAGCAAGAACAGCAAAGGATGTTAACGGATCTGTTTTAACGCCAATGCAGTGGGCGGTGGCAATGAGAGAAAGAAAAATGCCAGGGGCTCTTGTACAACTCCGCCCATTAATAGACTAATTGTTAAACCCTGCATCAATTTCACAGCTAAGCCAGGCAAACATCATGGTTTAATATCGAGAAAGCAGCCGCTCTGATCAAAGTTTTAAGGGGCTTAATAACTGGATTTGATCTTCGTTTGCTTTTGTTCTCTCCGCGTATAATTAAAAGGCCTTTCTATGCACTTAATGTGTGTATTTGGATGTAAATTGTTTATTTAGAGGTGTTTATGTTTTGTTTTGATTGAATGCTCTTCTCTCTGCAGAACTGCTGAAAAGCAAATTTGGCTAATAATTGAACCTTTTTCGATAATTATTGTCCGGTACCATAAGGGCTAATCACCTAGTTTTAGCGTGCTGAATATGTGTAAGATTATATGAGCATGAAAACGAATAATTGGATGATCTGTGTAAAAACATTGCTACGAATGTAATTCGAAGCTATATGATATTATTTTACTTTTGTTTTGTATCTTTTTTCTTTGTTTATTTACGATGATTTATGTGGGCGCTTTGAAATGAATGATGAGCTTCCCGGTGTGGTTGATAATGAGTTGAAAGTTGCCAATTGAAACCGAATCTGAAATAATAAACCAGTTACTTATTTATTGAGTATCTAATACGTTAGCCGTTAATAACCAATTAACCATTACTAGATCCAAATCTGGCATTATGAACAATAAACCAGTTTCTTATTTATAAAGTATTTTATACGTTAACCATTAATAGACAAAACCATTGCTAAATTAAGTCTTGCAGTATGATTGATAAGCCAGTACCATTTATCTATTGAGTATCTAAATACGTTAACCAATAATAACCAACTAACCATTACTAAATTCAAATTTTGCATTATGAAGTGATAGAACCAGCTAGCATTTATTTACCGAATTATAAACAAAACTAATTACTAACTACTAATTATAAACTACTTGCATTATGAAAAGACTGCTACTGCTTGCAATCTTACTATCGGTTTCTATAAGCTTGTTTGCCCAGGACCGGCAGATTACCGGTACGGTAATAGAAAAGGGCACAAATTTACCATTGCCGGGTGCGGCTGTCGTACTTAAGGGTACCAGCTCTGCAACAACGACAGATCAAAAAGGAAAATTCATTCTCCGGACGAAGGAAACTGGAACCGTTCAGCTGGAGATTCGGATGATAGGTTTTACAACTCAGGTTGTTTCTGTAAAGGAAAACGGTCCGGTAAACGTTTCATTGGCTGAGGATACCAAGAGCCTTGATGAAGTTGTTGTTATTGGTTACGGATCAGGCACCGCGACAAAAAATCTTACAGGATCTGTAGCATCAGTTTCGGGAACCGTTTTGGCCCGTGTTCCGGTATCGTCTGTAGCGGAGGCCTTACAGGGTAAAGCGGCCGGTGTACAAGTAACCATGGCCGACGGTGCACCGGGTTCAGAAATTAACATCCGTATTCGCGGTGGAACCTCGGTAACACAAAGTAATGCCCCGCTTTATATCGTTGATGGGTTTCCCGCAGATAACATTAGCGATATTCCGCCAACTGATATTCAAAGCATAGATATTCTAAAAGATGCTTCGTTAACGGCAATATATGGTGCCCGTGGTGGAAACGGGGTAGTGGTGGTAACTACTAAGCGTGCCAAAGTTGGTAAGGTTAGCGTTACATTTAATCACAACACTCAGGTAAGAACTCTTGCCCGCCAAATTGATTTGATGAATCCTTACGAATTTGTGAAGATACAATACGAATCAGCCGTTGGTGATAATACAAGACGTCAGAGATTTCGCTCAAACTTCGGTAACCCGATGGATTTTGATCTATACAAACGACTGCCGGGAAATGACTGGCAAGATGAGATTTTAGGGGGCACACCTATGAGCCAAATGTATAACCTAACCTTGAACGGTGGTTCACAAGTTATCAGGTATAACACAAGTGTAACTCACAATCAGGAAAAAGGTGTACTTATCGGATCTGGAGTAACTCGTACCAACGTTAATTCGAAATTTAATGCTGAGCTGTCTAAAAAAGTGCGTGTGCTGCTCAATCCACGTTTTACCTACCGTCAGGATAGAGGGGCAGGAGCAAATAATGTTGGCAGTAATGGTATTATAGGTGTTCTGCGTTACCGTCCTACAAACGGCCTTCGCGAGTTTTCATATCTTCCAGCAGAGGATATTGATCCTGAAGATGAACGCTATTTTGAATACAATAACCCCAAAGGAGATATTGATCAAAACTATTTAAGAAGGAATGGTTACGAATTCAATAATCAGGCTTCTGTTGAATGGAATATTCTAAGAAATTTAATTTTCAAAAGTTCCGGAACACAATATATGTCCTATCGTTTTACCGATCGTTTCTGGGGTGACTTAACTCGGGAAGCAGCTGGTGTGGGTAACAATAATCAACCAATTGTTGAACTTACCACCCAAAGGCAAAACAAGTACGGGTGGAACAATACTTTAGAATATTCTGGAATAAAGGATAAGCACAATTACAGGTTTCTTGTTGGCCAGGAAATTCTAAATACTGAACAGTTTACAAACTCCGGTACCTCCCGTTATTTTCCAAAAGCGGTAGAGCCTGATAGGGCAATACGTAACCTGAGTTTAGGAACGCCTTGGAAATCTTCATCTTCCATCACATCGCCTGAAAGATTGTCATCGTACTTTGGGCAGGCTACCTATAATTTCGACGAAAAATACCTTCTTTCTTTAACGTACCGTGCCGATGGATCGACCAAGTTTAAACCAGGCAGGCAGTGGGGACATTTTCCAGCTGTTTCAGCTGCATGGGTGGTAACAAAAGAGCCGTTTATGAATGATCAGCAACTCTTTTCTCAGATAAAATTAAGGGCGGCTTTAGGGCAATCTGGAAATAACCGGATAACTGACGATATGTGGCGTTACCAGTATGAAATTGTTAACACCGGTGGCCCGGGATGGGGCGAAGCAACTCCAAACGGATACGAATACTACACGAATACAGGGGGGCGTACGATGCCAAATCCGGATATTAAATGGGAAACTACACTTACCCGTAACCTGGCATTTGATGTGGGAATGTTTAAGGATCGCTTAACTTTTACACCTGAAGTTTATTGGAACACCACAACCGATTTACTATACCAGAGCAATATTCCCACTACATCGGGCTATACGCAACAAATGCAAAATATAGGGCAGGTAACCAACCGTGGAGTGGAGCTTACACTTAATGCTCAGGTTATTAAGCGGAAGAATTCTTACCTGAACGCCACGTTCACATTCGGATCCAGCAAGACACGGATTGATAAGCTAAATGGTACCGAATCAGAAATTTGGATGACTAATGACGCCTGGAAATCTTCCGAAAGTGATTATATGTTAAAAGTAGGCGATCAATTAGGGCTTATTTATGGTTATGTGTATGATGGCATTTACCGCTTTGATGAGTTCGATTTACAGGGGCTTACTTATGTGGCAAAGCCAGGAACTGTAAATAATGATGCACTTTTTGGTACACAGCCTGGAAGACCAAAATTCAAAAATTTTGTGGATGGAGAAGGCGAAAATAGTATAGTAAATGAAAGAGATCGGGTAGTGATCGGAAATACCAATCCTAAGTTTAGTGGAGGTTTCAATCTTTCCGGAGGTTGGAAGAACTTCGATATGTCTGCCAACTTCTTTTACATGTACGGCTTTGATGTTAATAACGCCACGCGCTATATGTTGTCTTCCTTTGTCAACAACACAAATAACTACTTTAATGTACTGCCCGAATTTAATGAAAGTAACCGATGGAGGTATTCCGACGATCTTTATGGCGATAGAATGCTAAGTAATGCAAGCTATGTGACAAAGTATCAGGAAGTGAATGCTAACGCCAGCACCTTTAACCCCGTTGACATTGGTAAGAATGTTACTCACTCTTACTTTATTGAAGATGGTTCTTTCCTTCGCTTACAAGATGTTACTATAGGTTATACATTACCTCAAAAGGCTTTAAAGCGTTTAAATGTAGGAAATCTGAGGCTGTTTCTAAGTGGGTATAACTTGTTTCAATGGACCAACTACGATGGTTACGACCCGGAAGTTGACGTGCAAACCGGACTTACTCCAGGTTTAGATTACAACCGCTATCCGCGAAGCAGAAACTTTGTGGCAGGGTTAAATATTACGTTATAATACAGGTGTTTACATATTGAAGAATAAAAAAATATAAGATGAGGAAATACATTCTAATTCTCAGCACAATAGTGGCACTTGCTTCCTGTAAAAAGGATTATCTGGAGGTAAGTTCCGACTCGAAATACGAAGGAAACTATGTATTTGGTAATAAAGAGGAAATCAACAGAGTATTAACTTCAGTGTATGCTTCTATGATGAGCAATGACACTTATGGGAATGCTTATTTCAACACTTTTGCCTTAAACAGCGATGTAGAGTTTACGCCTTTCGCTGGTGAATTACCCAGCGTAAATGGAGAAGATTTCAGAGCTTTTGATGGTGCCTCTAACGGAGCTTCGGCGGCACGTTTCTGGAATAAGGAATATGAAGGGATTGAGCGTGCCAATATCTTCATTGAGGGCATTCAGAAGAGCGAAATTTTCGATAAAAATGATAAAGATCTTACGCAAATGTTAGGTGAGGCAAAAGTTCTGAGGGCGATGTTTTATCATGATTTAGTGGTGATGTTTGGTGATGTGCCTTTCAATACAGAGCCATCGATGAATCTTAAATCATTGGTTATACCGGTTACTGACCGCAACGAGATTCTTGACTTCCTGATTAATGATCTAAAAGAGGCAGAGC
>Ga0307408_100000656_pt1 | contig 28941 bp, 11 predicted proteins | sample 322Cmetagenome_FD_202116 | JGI IMG/M metagenome (GOLD analysis project Ga0307408, IMG submission 202116) | Maize rhizosphere microbial communities from greenhouse at UC Davis, California, United States - 322HYB-C-3 | ecosystem: Host-associated > Plants > Roots > Rhizosphere > Soil | place...
TCAGATAGTATAAGTATTACTGCGGCCCTGGCAACCAATGTTGGCGCTACCAACGCCTATTCGTGGATCGCCTTGGCGCAGGGAGCCATATATAAAACTAAAGCATCCAAATACGTTGTAAATCCAATCTGGATAGGTTCTTCAACTTCCAATTACAATCCCATCACATTAAAACCTTCAAATACAAGTGTTTTTACCATTGGGTCTACAGACGAAGTAGCTTCGGGTACAGGCATTGCATCGGCAGATAAGCTCATTAGAAAGATCTGGTCTTTATCACCCGCCACAACTCCGGGCAGTACAGATATGAGCTTCGGTTATAATACAGCCGATGCTAATACAGGAAACAATCCTGCTTCAGCAATGAACCTTTTTAATTTTAATACCAATACCTCGGCTTGGCAAATGGCTGTTTCCAACTCGGCCACTCCGGCGAGTGGAACAGGAACTACTTATACAGCAAGTTTTGCGGGAGTTAGCAATTTTGACGGAATAAAATTCGCCATTGGCAATAGCGGAACGCTTCCACTGTCGCTTTTATCATTCACCGCGAGCCAATCAAATGGCCTGGTTTCTTTAAACTGGCTAACTGCTCAGGAAAACAACGTGAAGAAATTTGTTGTGGAACGGAGCTTTGATGGAATCGTATTTAGTCTGATCGGGGTAGTTGCAGCAGGTTCTGGCAGTTACCATCTTGCGGACGTTGTTAATTCCAATGGATATGGTACTCAATATTATCGTTTGCAGGTTTGGGACAATGATGGATCAGTATCAGGTACATTCTATGCCTCGGTGAAAGTGAAAGCTCTGTCTGAAGTCTCTGTCGCGAATGCATTTCCCAACCCGGTAACCGGATCGGATGTTACAGTAACACACGCCTTAACTCATAAAGGTGCAAAGGCAGAAATATATTCGGTTTCCGGCACAAAATTACTGGAACACTCTCTTGCCGAAGGTGTAAATCAATCAGTTTTAAATGTAGGAAGCCTGCAATCCGGCGTTTACTTTATCGCCATTAAAGGTGCAGATGCAGTGCAAGTAATCAGAATAATAAAATAAACCGTAAATCCTTAATCATTAAGGAATATACTTCTTTTAAAATTTAGTCCGGCCAGCGTCCGGACTAAACTCTTTCCCTCCATAATTCTAAAACAATGAACAGGAATTTAGTATGTAAACTGTTGGTGATGGCGCTATGGCTGCTGTTTCCATTGCTCAGCCCGGCTCAGAATATGGTTCATCCCGGTTTGTCGCATAAAAAGTCAGATCTGGATCGGATGAAGTATATGGTGCAGGCAGGCGTTGATCCATGGAAAACATCTTTCGATTTGCTTTCGCAGAATCAGTACGCCAGTTATAGTTATGTGGTACGTGGCAATTCAGGTATCACTACCCTGGTTGAGCCAGCCACAACCACCGGTTATAATTATGAGTTGTTTAAGTATGATGCCCTTGCCGCATATTATAACTCCCTGATGTGGTATGTATCCGGAGATGAGCGACATGCTAAAAAGGCTGTTGAAATTTTCAAAGCATGGTCTAATCTGCGGCGCATCGTTTCAAACGGAACAAAAGCGTTGGATGCCGGTCGTGTAATCTGGAAGATGCTGGAAGGTGCCGAAATTATTAAAAGCACTTATTCGGGATGGGAGCAGGCCGATATTGATAAGTTTAAGGCAATGTTGGTTTATCCGGGCTATTCGGCAACTACCGAACCATCGGCAGCAATCAGCAGTCAGGATGCTACTTTTTACTGGTATATGTACAATGGCGATCCCGGGCGACACGGTAACCAGGGAAACTTTGCTATGAGGGGCATCATGGCCATGGGAATATTTATGGACAACCGCGTAATGTACGATCGAGCCCTTCGCTACATGAGCGGGTTAACGCACCGTTCAGATGATCTTCCTTATCCTTCGGGCCCGCCAATTGTGTCGGCAAACGCGCTTTCTTCTTCTAATGTTTATTTCAACGAGTTTAGCCAGATTTCGCCCTACAGGCAGACAACCGTTCCCGATTACGGATACAACGAAGCCATTGGAAATTATATATGGGAGAATGGCCAGTGCCAGGAAAGTTCAAGAGATCAGGGGCATGCCGTAAGCGGAATTTCAAACGTGCTTACTATTTGTGAAATGGCATGGAATCAAGGTGATAATTTATATTCCATTTTGGACAACAGACCATTGCTGGGATTAGAGTTTTCCTTAAGATACAATGCATCGTATCAATACAGTTTCTCCGATCAACCCTCCCCATGGGAACCCACGGTAGAAAACGGGCAGTTTATTCGTCGCAAAGATAGGTCCGGCCGTTGGGAATCTCTCAAAATAAACCCCTGGAACGCGAATGATTTAACGGACTTAACCCGAGGACAAAGTTTTAAATCAACGAGCGCTCCGGTGCATGAAATGACATTGGCTCATTACAGGGACCGGGTAGGTTTGGCCGAAGAAAAATATAAATGGACAAAGCGTGTACTGGATCTGTCTATGCAGGAATCAGGTTATGAACAGCAGGGCTTTCAAGTGGATCATCCGGGCTTCGGAGGTTTAACGTTCAGAAGACCGGCTTGGTGTCCCGGAGATCCGGTTACGGTAGAAAACGGGTCTTTCAAATATCAGATGAATGTGTTGCCGGGTACGTTCGAAGCCGAAAATTTCGACCATTTTCAGGATAACGGGCAGGGGAAAGTGTACAATGAACTAACTGCGTCAAACACCGGAGGGCAGTATCGTACGAGCGAAGCGGTTGATATTGAGACCTGCAGTGCCGGAGGTTATAATCTTACATCGCTTGAAAGTGGCGAATGGATTAATTATACCGTGCATGTTCCCAAATATGGAAAGTATAAAATCCAGATTAAATATGCGGCTCAGGCGGCCGGTGGTAAAGTGAAATTTGAATTTGCCGGAACAGATAAAACGGGGGAGGTAGCGGTGCCTTTCGGCGGAAGCAACAGTAATGGCTCTCAGGATTGGAAGGACTTTACTGTTGCCGACGCAGCTGTTTTATCAACCGGTGTGCAAAGTATGCGGATTTCTATTTCCGGAGTTTCTTCAGCTTTTAATATCGATAAGATCATACTTTCTGAGGTGGCGGTAAATCAGGCTCCCGAAGCACCCGTGAACGTTGCTGCAACGGCGGGCCCAACTCAGGTAGCTTTAAGCTGGAGTGCTTCGGCAGAAACCACAAGTTATAATGTGAAGCGCTCAACAAGCAGTGGCGGGCCATTTACTACAGTGGCCTCTGGTATCACTACAAATTCATATACCAACACCGCATTGTTTAATAACACGCCTTATTATTTCGTGATTACAGCCGTAAACGCATTCGGTGAAAGTTTAAATTCTGCAGTGGTAACCGCTACGCCTAACGGTGTTGATTATTACACAAAAGCAGGTGTAAGCGATATTACCCAGTTAAGCAGCTGGAATTCAGCTGCGGATGCTTCAGGTTCGGCACCTGCAAATTTTACAACGGCTACCAGTAATTTTATTGTACAGTCAGGACATACGGTCTCAGCGGCATCGGCGTTTACGATTGCCGGAAGTTTAACCGTAAACGGAACCTTAACTATGTCGAATACACTTACCCTCGGCGGATTAAACGTAGCGAGTGGAGGTGTGCTAAATTCCACCACAGTGCCTGCCGGGAGTGTGTTCAGTTTAATTACATCGGCAGCTGGAACTTACACTATTAACGGTACACTGGGTGCGGCAGCCGGATCAGCGGTTTCAGCAACAGGCTCGGGTATCCGCATTTTTGTAAATGGAACAGGTACTACCACCTTCACCGGGAACGGTACAGTAAATATTGCAAGATTGTCTCCAAATAGCAGTAATGCTACAAATCAAACTATCATTGTAGACACTGATATGGAGTTACGGAACTACGCCGGAAGCAACGTTGCCAGTTTAACCCTGCAAAATGGAAGTGCGGGAACATCGGCAAAGGTATTTACTTTAAATGCCGGGAAAACGATTAAGCTGAACGGTAGTAGTGGTTTAGGTGCATTTCATGGGGTGTATTTTCCAGCTTATGGTAATACTTCAGCCAATAGTTCCGGAAGCTCAATGACGTACAATATCAACGGAACCCTGGATTGTTCATTAGCGCAATTCAACCTGGTAACGAATCAGCAAACAGATGGGAATGTACTTACCGTTAATGTGAACGGCAAACTAAAGCTAGGGTCAACGGTAAGGTTGTTCAAGTACCGTGCGGCTCAGTCGGTTTATGTTAATGTGGCCGATGCAGCAGCAATAGATGGTGCGGCAGTCGCTTTAAATACTAATGTTGCTACATCTGGCGGCTCTGTAAACACCAGCGCCTTTACTGGCACTGCAGCTGTTGCCAATGGTTTGGCAGGTGTAACCTTCTCGGGAAACAATCCGGTAGTAGGCGGCCCTTATGCTTTCGATGGAACCGGTGGCTCGGGATATCAGTCGGCTCCTACGGTATTTTTTACCGGTGGAACCCTTAATTCTGGTCAGCAGCCAACCAACGCAATCGCTAATATCAGCAATGGATCAGTTAGTAGCATAACAGTACTTTCAACCGGAACTTACAGTGTTAAACCAACCGGTATTTTATTGGCGGGAGGCGGGGCTCCATCGCAATGGTTTGCCATAAACGGAGTCAATCAAACAGGGACGGTAAGTCGGTTAATTACAGCTGGAATCGCTGCTCCCTTTTGGATAGGAACATCAGCACGATATACGCCGCTGCAGATAAGCCCGGCTAATACTACCGAATTTATTGTAGGCGTAAAACAGGCATCCCCGGAAGGAGAAGGAGTTGCTGACAATACCAAAGCCATTAATAAAGTCTGGAGCATTTCGCCGGTAACGGCTTCCGGATCTACAACGCTCACTTTTGGATACAATGTGCTGGATGCTAATGCCAATTCAAATCCTGCGGCAGCCATGATGTTAACCAATTATAATACAAACAGCTCAGCATGGGAAATAGCCAATGGTACAGTAAGCTCAACGCCAGTACTTTCCGGAAGCGATTTTTACCAGGTTACCTTCTCCGGGCTCAGCTCCTTTAACGGTACAAAGTTCGCTGTAGCCAATTCCGGCATATTGCCTCTGAAACTCCTTTCATTTAACGCTCTGGCTACAGATGCTGGCGTTTCACTTTCGTGGAAAACAGCAAACGAGGTTAATGTGAAGGAGTTCGAAATCGAAAGAAGTTTTGATGGCAAGATATTCAGTACTTTGAAGAAATTGCCAGCAAGTAATCGCGAAAGCAACTCCTACTCGTTCATGGATAACTTTAATGAGTTGGGATATCTGAATCAGTATTATCGCCTGAAAATGGTAGATACAGATGGAGTGGAAACACTAAGTTATATTGTGGCGGTTTACGTGCCGAAGCTTTCAGGTAATACCAGTTTGTCGATATTTCCAAATCCCGTTAAGGGCGGCTTACTGACCGTAAAACATCCTTCTTCTGCTACAAATGCACACTTGCAGATTTTTTCTGTAAGTGGAAATATAGTGTATGAAGCAAGGATTGGTAATGGTAAAACAGTGTCGTTAATTGATATGACAGGGTTTAGTTCCGGCGCTTATTTAACCATCTATAAAGATTCACAAAATACCCTTTGGTCTAAGTTTATTAAAAACTAACAGGCTTGAGTTCGATTCCCCCCCCAATGATTTCAAAGCATGTTAATTTTAACACAGAGAGCACGGAGGAGGCGCAAAGGGCACAGCGAAATCATAGTCGAACTCAGGTTAATAGGCTCGAAATCTTAATTTTAACGCGGCCTTCTTTTAACAGGAAGGTCGCTTTTTTTATTTGAAAAACAATAAATTAGTGAGGGGATTAAATTAAAATAAATTTCCTAAATCGGTTTAGTGGTGTTATGTTTGTATGAGATTATAAACTAACACACATAATGGTATTTCGCATAAAGGCTTTAATTCTTTTGTCCTGCGCTTTGGGTTTGTCAGCATGTAGTACAAAAAAATATCTGAGTGATAAACAGTTCAATTATCTCGAGAATCAAGCTTCTAAAACTCTTCAAACCATCCCAACAAAAGGCGATTCTGTAATTCCCAGAAATGTAAACAAGGGCTCGAATAAATGGCGTTACGTGCCTTACAAGGATTGGACTAGCGGTTTCTGGCCAGGTACTTTGTGGTATTTGTTCGAGGCCTCCAAACAAGATAAATGGAAGGTTGAAGCAGATAAATTCAGTAGATTGCTAACGCCGCTTTCGCAGATGCCTGCCATCGATCACGACCTGGGCTTTATGATTTACAACAGTTTTGGTAATGGCTATCGCTTAACCCAAAATCCCGAGTACAAGCAGATCATTTTAAGAACAGCCGATACTTTAGCAACGCTTTTTAACCCAAAAGTAGGGACGATCCTGTCATGGCCACGTTCGGTTCCTAACATGGAATGGCCTCAGCATAATACCATCATGGACAACATGATTAATCTTGAAATGCTGTTCTGGGCATCAAAAAATGGCGGAAGTAAGAAGCTGTACGATATTGCCGTGAGCCACGCCACTACCACTATGAAAAACCATTTCAGGCCAGATTATACTTCTTACCATGTGGTAGTTTACGATAGAAATACCGGGCAAAAAATTAAAGGTGTAACTCATCAGGGATATGCTGATAACTCGCTGTGGGCAAGGGGGCAATCATGGGCTATTTATGGATATACAATGGTTTACCGTGAAACCCGCGACCCTAAATTTCTGGACTTCGCTCAAAAAGTAAGCGATGTTTACCTGGATAGACTTCCTTCTGATCTAATTCCATACTGGGATTTCAATGATCCGGCTATTCCAAACGCTCCTCGTGATGCTTCGGCTGCTGCGGTTACTGCGTCGGCATTGCTCGAATTGTCAACCTTTGTTCCCGATAAGGCAAAAGCTAAAATGTACCGCAATAAGGCTGAAGGAATGCTGAAAGAATTGTCTTCTGACAGATATTTGAGCAAGGATACCAATTCCGCTTTCCTGCTGCATTCTACCGGGCATAAACCTGGCGGATCTGAGGTTGATGCATCCATCATCTATGCCGATTATTACTACATAGAAGCACTTCTTCGCTTGAAAAAGCTGGTAGCTGGGAAAGATATTTACCATCCATTATAAACATACATACAGAAGAGAGGATGAAGATTAATCGTATTTATTGCCTGTTTTTTGCTGCCTTTTTCGGTTTCGGGGCCAATGCTCAGGAAATAATAAAAGGCACAGAAGCCAGCATTTTTTCTCCGGATAAAAAGCTAAAAGTTCAGTTTTACCAGAAATCATTCGGGACAGGTAAACGTGCAATGTTTTACCAGGTTACTTATAACGGTAAACAGGTAATTAATGAATCAGAACTCGATCTTCAGCTGGATAATAATCTCTCTGAAAGGGCAATGGCGCTGAAGGTGGACAAGCACGCCAAATGGTTCGAAAATTTAGAGATTAAAAATATCAGCACCAGCACAAAAGATACCAGCTGGAAACCAGTAGTGGGCGAGAAAGCCCTGATCAGGGATAATTACAATGCATTAAACATTAAAACGGTTAAAGATGATAACCCGATTTATCCGCTTAATGTTGAAATTAGGGCGTATAATGAAGGTGCAGCTATCCGGTATTTTTTTCCTGAAAACGAAAAGGGAACTTATTATCGTATCATGGCTGAGAATACTGAGTTCTCCTTGCCTGAAGGAACCAAAGCATGGCATGCATCCTGGGCACAGGCTCCTTATAAATTATTGCCTTTGAAGGATTGGGCGGATGAAAGCGAGCGTCCTTTAACGCTTGAGCTGCCCAACGGTTTATATGCCTGTTTGGCAGAAGCTCAAATGGTAGATTATGCACGCACCAAGTTTAAGCTAAGTACTTCGAAGCCTAATACCATCCTCACTTCAATGTACACACCTGCCGATATGGTTTCGCCTTTCGGAACGCCGTGGAGGGTAATTATGGTAGCCGAGAAATATGGCGATCTGATTCAGAATAATGACATTGTGCTGAACCTTAATCCAGTATCAAAACTTAATGATGAAAGCTGGATAGTACCTGGAAAAATTATGCGGGTAATGACACAAACCACTGCTGATGCTAAAGCGAATATCGATTTCGCCGTAAAACATAATTTACAGTACATTCTTTTTGACTGGAAATGGTATGGACCAGCATTTTCCTTCAGCTCAGATGCGTCAAAAGTAGCTATCCCAGATTTTGATCTTCCAGGTATTATTCAGTATGGAAAAAATCGGGGCGTTGGAGTTTGGCTTTATGTAAATCAGCAGGCTTTAATGGCTCAGTCTGATTCCTTGTTTAAAGTCTATCAGAAATGGGGAGTAAAAGGAGTGAAATTCGGCTTTGTTCAAGTAGGTTCGCATCGCTGGACGACATGGGTAGAAAAAGCAATTCAGCAGGCTGCGGATGCTAAAATCATGGTGAATATTCATGATGACTGGCGGCCAACTGGCGAACAACGTACCTGGCCAAATTTAATGACGGCCGAAGGTATCCGTGGAAACGAAGAAATGCCCGATGCAACGCATAATACGGTGCTGCCATTTACGCGTTACATTGCCGGAGCGGCCGATTACACCATTTGCTATTACGATAAGCGAATTAAAACTACTCATGCCCATCAGCTGGCTATGGCGGCGGTGTATTATAGTCCATTGCAAACGCTTTACTGGTACGATAAACCATCGCTTTCGGCAGATGAACCGGAGCTTGAGTTCTGGGATAAAATTCCGACCGTGTGGGATGAAACCAAAGTTTTGCAGGGAACCCCGGGCCAGTTTATTACAACTGCCCGCAGAAAAGGAGATGACTGGTTTGTTGGCACATTAACCAATAACGACGCCCGTAACCTTAAAGTTTCCCTCAGCTTTTTGCCAAAAGGGAAAAAATATACTGCCAGTATTTACGCAGACGATGCCAGTGTAAATACAAAAACGAAAGTAGGAGTGCAGAAAATAAAGGTTGATTCGAAAACGGTTATCGATGCCAGGTTGCTGGCCTCGGGCGGACAAGCCATTTGGTTAACGCCTGCAAAATAACTCATGGGGACAGATGTTCTAAACGCTGTCCGACATTAAGGTAAGGGCTCTGATGATTATAACAGGCCCTTCTATTTTTGAGAAAATTCATAAATGAAATATCCTGTTTATATACTTCTGATTTTTCTTTTCCTTACCAGGGATGTGAAGGCTGCCGACTGGCAATGGTCTGTGCCGGTAAAGGGTATGGTTTCATCCGAAACTAAAGATCATCCAAATGCATTTCTCTGGATTCCGCCGAATTGCAAGCAGATAAAAGGAATAGTGATCGGGCAGCATAATATGCTCGAGGAAGGCATTTTTGAGCATGCAGCCTTCAGAAAGACATTGACGGATATAGAGTTTGCAGAGATTTGGGTTACGCCTCATTTCAGTATTGTTTTCGATCATCAGGGAGAAGCAGAGAAGTTATTGAACGAAATACTGGCAAGTCTTGCCGAAGTTTCTGGATACAGCGAGCTGAACTTTATGCCGATAGTTCCTGTTGGGCATTCAGCCGTTGCCAGTTTTCCATGGAATTTCGGTGCAGCTTTACCACAGCGTACACTGGCTATGATCTCCATTCATGGCGATTCGCCTTTGACTAACATGACTGGCAGCGGTAAGCCTAATCCTGATTGGGGAAATAAGAATATCGACGGTATTCCCGGATTAATTGTGATAGGGGAGTATGAATGGCTGGAAGGGCGCATTGTGCCTGGTATGGAATTTCGTAAGAAATATCCTAATGCGCCAGTAGCTTTGTTTGCCGATGCTGGTCGCGGACATTTCGATTATTCTGACGAAATGGTTGACTTCCTTTGTTTGTTTCTGAAGAAGGCAGCAAAAGAACGGCTTCCGCAGAAAATGTCTTTAAATGCCTTTCCCCAATTAAATCCTGTGATCCCTGAAAAAGGCTGGCTGGTTGATCGTTGGAGAAAAGATCAGCCTTTGAGATCCTCATCTGCCCCATTTGCCAGGTATAAAGGAAATAAAGATGAAGCTTTTTGGGCCTTTGATAAAGAAATGGTAAAGGCCACAGAGGCCTGTTATGACCGTGCAAGAGGAAAAGCTCCTCAATACATTGGATATGTGCAAAATGGAAAGTTACTCGTTGGAGCAGGGCCATTTACTGGTTATAAACCGGTGTTCCTTCCTCAGGCAGATGGACTTACATTTAATGTGTCGGCTGCGTTTGTGGATACATTGCAGGGGAAAAAATTGAGCAGTAATCACGCGAAAGGAAAAATAAACATCAGTCGGATATGTGGTCCGGTACAGCAGCTTAACGATACCACTTTTACCGTTCGCTTTTACCGGATGGGGCTTAACAACTCGAAGCGTACGGGAGACATATGGTTAATGGCCTCCAATGTTGGTGACAAAAAATATAAGTCGGTGGTACAGCAGGCCAATTTTAAAATCCCGTTAAGGAACACAAAAGGCGTTGAACAGAAAATTGATTTTCCTGCCATTGAAGATCAGGCTGCACCTGTTCAAACACTAAAGTTAAATGCAACTGCTACATCAGGCTTACCTGTATATTTTTATGTAAAAGAGGGGCCGGCAGAAGTTTCAGGAAGTACCGTCAGCTTTACAAAAATCCCCGCAAGGGCGAAATTTCCTGTAAAAGTTACGGTGGTAGCATGGCAATGGGGCAGTAGCATCGCACCCGAAGTTCAATCGGCAGAAGCTGTTGAAAGGAGTTTTTACATTACATCAAATAAAAGATAAGGGATATGGATTGTTGGAATATCAATTATATGTCTGCAATGCCGCTTCACAAGCAGTTGGAAAGAAAGATTATTGGAAGCTTAAAAAAGGGCGAACTGAAAAAGGGCGATTGTCTGCCTTCGGTAGAAATGCTGAGTCGGGGGATAACACTCTCTGTTTCTACCACAAGTAAGGTGTACCGGAATCTGCTTAAAGAGGGAATTTTGGCGTATGATAAAGGAAAAGGCTATTTCGTAGCCGAGTCGCCTTTGCAAACCGCATAAAATTATAAATAAATATACATAAGAACGTGTAGTTTAGAGGCTCAGAAAGAAAAAACTAATATAAATCAATATGGAAACCTTAACGAAGGTCAGTACTTCAACAAAAGCGAGTACGACATCAAAGCCAGCTTTTACCGAGGGGCGGTTCATTTTTACGTTCATACTCGTAACATCCCTGTTTATGTTATGGGGCGTGGCTCATTCAATGAGTGATGTGCTTAACAAGCATTTTCAAACGGTTTTAAACGTATCAAAAGCCGATTCGGGCTTAATTCAGCTTTCTGTTTTCGGTGCTTATTTTTTAATGAGTATCCCTGCAGGACTCTTCATGAAACGTTTTGGATATAAGCCCGGTGTAATCTTAGGACTGGTTTTGTTTGCTTCGGGAACTTTTCTGTTCGTTCCTGCGGCTGATGCAAGTTCTTTCGGTTTCTTTAGAATTGCCCTGTTTATTCTTGGCTGCGGAATGGCGACTTTAGAGACTGTTGCGCATCCGTTTGCCGCCGCCCTGGGCGATCAGCGTACCAGTGATCAAAGGGTAAACTTTGCACAGTCATTTAATGCTGTGGGAGCAATTATTGGCCCTTCTTTAGGTGGATATTTCTTGTTTCAGGCAACATCAGGAGCTGGATCCGGAAGTTTAGATTCTGTTAAAACCCTGTATGTTGGTTTAGGAGTATTTATAGTTTTAGTGGCCGTTTCGTTCCTTTTTATAAAAATTCCGGCATTGGTTGATCCACATGGCGCAGAAGCCGTTGATCCGGATGCGGTTAACGTAGATACCGAGCCAGGTAAAAAGCTTTATCAGCATGGTCATTTTGTTTGGGCTGCGATTGCTCAGTTTTTCAACGTAGCTGCCCAGGCTGGTACATGGAGTTTCTTTATCAACTACAGTCACGAGATTATGGGATTTACGGATGCGGAAGCCAGTAAGCACATGAGCATTTTTATGGCGATGATGGCTTTGGGCAGGTTTGCTGGAACGTATCTGATGAAGTTTATAGCACCTAATAAAATTCTGGCTGCTTTTGCTTTTGGAAGTGTGTTGGCTTGTGTTATTGTGGCACAGAAATTTGGCTGGGTTTCTTACATTGCGATTTTTAGCCTCAATTTCTTCTTCAGCATCATGTTCCCAACCATCTTCAGTTTAGGATTGAAGAACCTTGGATCACATACGCAGCAGGCTTCTTCTTTTATTTCTATGGGAGTTGTTGGCGGTGCTGTAATGCCTTATTTTATGGGAATGGTTGCCACTCATGATATTGGTACAGCATATTATTTACCAATTGTGTGCTATGCCGTTATTTTCATGTTTGGCGCTAAGCTTTATAAGGTAAAACACTAAGAGGAGATATTTCGCATAAAGTATTATAGAAAAAGCTTCGCTGAAAAGGCGGAGCTTTTTTGTTATCTGGCATTTCTTGCGGTTTGACGTTTCCAAGGGAATGTTGAACTTCTTGCTGTTTTTGCTGTTCGACATTTTCCTTTTGCTGTTCGACATCTTCCGAAGGGAATGTCGAACTTATAGATGAAAGGGATCTGCGATCCCCCTACTAAAATTATAAAAATATTTCCTACTTTGGATGATGGCCTTAACCTATACCATCAGAAATCAATATTCTCAGCATTTCATTACCTCAACGGTACATCAGTGGACTGACGTTTTTACCCGAAAAGAGTACATCGATATTTTATTGGCGAGTATAAGATACTGTCAGCAGCATAAAGGTTTGAAAGTATATGCATGGGTTGTTATGACCAATCACGTCCACCTGATAATCAGTAGTGATAAAGACAAACTAAGCGATATCATCAGAGACCTTAAGAAATTTACAGCAAAACAGATTTTCGAAGCAATAAGGAATAATCCTAAAGAGAAGCAGAAAAGGATGGTTACTTTGGTTGTTGCAAAAAGACAATAAAATATGGTTTTGGGAAGAAGGATATCACGGTGAAGAGATATTTTCGCAGGCATTTTTTGAGAGTAAGCTTAATTATATTCACTTAAATCCGGTTCGAGCTGGGCTGGTTGAAAAAGAGGAGGAGTATTTGTACAGCAGTTGCGGCGATTATTATGGCACAAGGAAGGGGGCTATTGAATTGGTTTATGGATGATGGATGGATTGGGTTAGTTGGTATTGTTGGGGATTGCAAATCCCCGTTTATCTTGGAGTTCGACATTCCCTTCGGAAAATGTCGAACAGCGTTAACAGCGTTAAACAGCGTTAAAAAATGTCAATATCGTTAAACAGCGCGCTAATCCTGCTGTTCGACATTTTCCGCAGGGAATGTCGAACTTGTAGATAAAAGGGATCTGCGATCCCCCGATATTAAATTCAATTTCCCTAAACCGGTTTAGTTTTTGTATTATTGCAATAATTAATCAAACTCACACACGAACATCTGACATTGTTCAGAACCAATTATTAAACCATGAAGAAGTTTCTACTTTTTTCGATCGGAGCCATGATGTCTTTCTATTTTGGGATAGGAGAATTATTTGCTCAGAAAAGGCAGTCGCAGGAAGAACGCTATTTCATCCTTTCACCGGATAAGAAAACACAGATGATTGTTTCCTCCGATCAAAACCACAATCTTAAATACCAGGTTGAATTCGATGGGCAGAAGGTGGTAAATTCATCCAGCCTTGGACTGGTAATAAACGGCGAAAATATCGGAGCCAGTGCTGCGATCGTTTCGAGTAACAGAAGTACATATGCTGAAAAAATCAATTGGAGTATCGGTGAGAATTCTGAAATTGATAATACTTATAATGAAATTATTCTTTCGTGTAAGTCGGGCCCTTTTGACTACCGTTTACTGGTAAGAGTATTTGATGGAAGCGTGGCTTTCAGGTATGCATTGGAAACTCAGAATGTCACGCAGGAGCTTAATATCGGCAAAGAAAATACAAGTTTCAATCTTGCGTATCCCTCTGTAATTTATCAGTATCATCACGAATCGGTATTTGCTCCGGTTTTAACTGATTCTTTAACCACTACCTGCGATTTTCCGGCGACTCTGAAAAATAAGAAATTCTACCTGAGTATCGGCGAAGCCGACAACAAAAATTATACGAAAGCCGAATTGCAAAAAGGCGAATTAGCCAACAGCTTATCGGTATCTTTTGCTCGCGATAAATCAGTGAAATTTACAGGAGGATTTGAAACGCCATGGCGTACAATAAGTATTTCGAAATCGGCTATCGGCTTGCATAAATTCAGCGAGTTGTTTCTAAAGCTTAGCCCTGCTTCCAGTACAGATCAGAGTAAGATTGTGGCAGGAAAACTTATCAGAGCGCAGTTAAATACGCAAAGCGGGATGGACTGTATTGATCTGGCAAAGCGGATGGATTTCAAATATATTATGTTCGATGCCGGATGGTATGGCCCCGAACGTGCCGTAAGTTCAGATCCCCGGCTTCCGATTGCCGCTATCGATATGCCGAAAGTGCTCGAATATGGCAGACAGAATGGAGTAGGAGTAATTTTGTATGTAAATTATATCGGCCTTCAAAATCATTTGGATGAAATTTTGCCCTTGTATAAGCAATGGGGTGTTGCAGGTCTTAAGTTCGGTTTTATAGATGGTTTTTCACAAAAAGGGCTTAGCTGGTTAAGCGAAGCTATCCGAAAAGTTAATGATGCAGGCTTGCTTCTCAATATTCATGACAATTATAAACCAACGGGCTTGAGCAGGTCATACCCTTATCTTTTAACCCAGGAAGGGATAAGAGGAGACGAGAACAGTCCGGATGCTTTCCACACTACCACACTGCCATTTACTCGTTTTCTTGCCGGAGCAGCTGATTTTACCTTTTGCTTCCCCAATTCTAAAAATAGCTTTAGTAAAAACATTAAGGTGAGCAAAGCACAGCAACTGGCGCTATCTGTAGTGTGTTTTAGTCCCTTGCAATCTATCTTCTGGTATGGTCAGCCAAAAGATTATACCAATTTTGAAGAGATCGAATTTTTTAAATATGTGCCAACTGTTTGGGATGAATCGAACTATTTAGCAGGTGAGATTGGCGAAAATATAAGCGTTGCAAGAAGAAAGGGAGACACTTGGTTTATTGGAAATGTAAACGGTTTTTCTGATTGGAATGAAACTCTGAAACTTGATTTTCTGGATAAAGGAAAATTATATAAAGCCATCATTTATGAAGATGGCAACGGTGGCGAGATTATTAAACGCAGCAAAAGTGTAAAACGTGGCGATAAATTAAATATAGCTATTAAAGCTAAAGGCGGGCAGGCAATTATGATAACGCCCGAGGTGAAATAGTGAAATTGGAACTGGTATATTGATGAAAATATTTAAACAGCGGAGTTAAATAAAGGGGTTGGCTTAATGATGTTTACTTCTAATACAAGCTGCCCAAACAAATTATGATTCAATTGTTATGAGATTTTTTGTTCTTAATTTTTTTATTTTATTAGGGCTTTTCTCTGGGAAAAGTGCTAATTGTCAGCAAGGTAAAGAGCTTGGTAAATACGACTTCTCTTTGCTTGATAGAAAAATAAAAGGTTGGGTAGATTCTGGATATTATCCCGGAGCATCAATCCTTATTAGTCGCCATAACACGCCCATTTTTGAAAAGTATTACGGCAGTTATAAACCTGAAACGGTAACCTTCATCGCTTCGGCCGGGAAATGGCTTGCAGTGGCAACGATCGCTGCTGTGGTAGATGAGGGTAAATTATCCTGGGATGATAAGGTTAAAAAATGGCTTCCCGAGTTTAATGACGCCAAAGGTGAAGCTACGCTCAGGCAATTGCTTTCTCATACCGCGGGTTATCCGGATTATCAGCCCAGCGGTAAACGCCGCGATGACTATCAAACCTTAACGGAGTCAGTTGCCCAGATAATTAGTCTTCAGCAAGATACTCTTCCCGGCACCCGCTTTAAATACGGCGGTTTAGCTATGCAAGTGGCAGGGCGTATGGCTGAATTGGCAACAGGCAAGGATTGGGAAACACTTTTTCAGGTGAAAATTGCCAAACCTCTCCGAATGACTTCAACGCATTTTACTCCAGTAGATCTGGGCGAAGGACATAGTCCAATGCTTGGTGGCGGAGCAAGAGCATCGCTTCGTGATTATGCCAACTTTCTGAACATGATTTTGAACGATGGAATGTTTGAAGGGAAGCGAATTTTATCTGCCAAAGCCATCAAAGAGATGCAGGCTGATCAGGTAGGCAAAGCTGAAGTTAACGCTGGCGAGTTCGTTGCAAAAGTTCGGGCCTCATCCCGCAAAGATATTTATGGACTTGGAGAATGGAGGGAAGAGGTAAACAATAATGGAGAAGCAGTGCTGGTCAGCAGTCCAAGTTGGGCGGGGGCTTATCCCTGGATAGATAAAACAACGGGCGTTTGCGGATTTCTTCTTACTCACGTAGAGCCCGCTGTTGCGAACAAAAAAGGCTTTTCATCATTTTTAAGCAGTCCCGTTTTGCCATTGTTGGTAAGAGACGCTATTAAAGATGCCGAAACCAAAGATGTAAAACGAGGTTATGTTGCGGTTGATGACAATGGAAAGCTTTTTTACGAGGAAGCCGGGAAAGGAGAACCGGTAATTTTTATTCATGGTCATTCCTTTGACCATTATGAATGGGAGCCTCAATTCCTTGAATTTGCTAAAAAATACTGGGCTATTCGCTTTGATGTTCGCGGTTATGGGCGGTCCAGTATGCCTCGGGAGTTTTCTTCAACAATGCATGCAAGAGATGTTGTGCAATTGATGGACGCATTGAAAATAAAGAAAGCTCATGTTGTGGGCTTGTCTATGGGGGGATTTATTGCGACAGACTTACTGGCCCTTTATCCCAATCGTTTACTCAGCATAACTGCAGCAAGCGGTGATGTGTGGGGTGGATCGCCGGGGCCTTTAGTGCCCTGGACTACTGATGCTATTGCTAAGCGGAGGAATGAAATTGCGGCTTATCAAGCGACCGGTATTCACCAGAATAAATTGATTTGGCTGAACGGATTAACCACACGAAATGGCCTGGTACTTGAAAGTATCCGCCGTCCGGTTTGGGATATGATTTATAAATGGGATACATGGCAGCCGCTGCATGTTGAACCACGTTTTTTGCTTGGTACTTCCGTTGTGGAAATACTTCGGAAATCAGCGCCTCATGTGCCTGTTTTGGTTCTTACGGGAGAGGCTGACGCTAACAAGAAGAATAAACTGCTTGAACTGGTTCCTTCAGCAAAACAAGTAATTGTTGATAATGCAGGTCATGTAAGCAATCTCGAAAATCCCGAAGGTTTTACTCAAGCCATCTTACAATTTATAAAAGGATTGAGTTTGAGAAAATAGTGCCTCTATGAAGATCAGTATTGTTGGGCGAGGGAGGCTTTCTTGCGAGTTTATCGATGATACGTATTAACCTGAGTTCGATTCGGCCAATCCCGCCGACGAGCTAACAATAAAGGAACAACAGATTTCGGGGCGTGTTAATTTTAACACAGAGAGCGCGGAGGAGGCACAAAGGGCACAGAGAATTTCTAACACAAAGGGTTTAAGCGAAGCTTAAAAAGAGATTATAGAGTCAGGCGCTTTAACCAGCAGGGGGTATATAATACTCGAATTCAGGTAAATATGTATTTCATTATTAACATATCGCATCTACGGCGCTTGTAGAACTTAAAATCATAGCCGAACTCAGGTTATTTGGTTTTCGTTTGAATTATTTAGCAAATTAAAATAGTGGAACTCCGTGCTGAATGATTGAAGTCATCCGAATTTTACCCATTAATTAGAGTATCATCTTAAGAACAAAATCTTAGCCTCTTGCGCAACAATTTAGTGGTGCCTTGCAGAAAAAAATCTTTAATTAATTCAGGTTGGGGCAGGTTGGCTTAGTGCGTCAGACCTTTTTAGATGTTTATTTTGAAATTTTTAGCTTAAACGATTTAGCTTTTCATTTAGTAGTGTGTTGATTTTGGGACTTATTTTTAAGAATGTATTGTCTTTTTAAAAGCTTATTCACCTAATTCCTAATGTTTATTGCCGTTTTGTTATGAAAGTGGTAAATGTTGGAAATAACTAAACCGATTTAGTTTTTTGAATATATTTGCCATGTCAGATCTCTAAAACTGACATGAATTGGGGAGAACCCCTTAAAGTTCGCTAATCAATAAAACAACCAATATGAAAGCTTTTTACATTAAAAGGGGCATGCGGCTGTTGTATCTTTTGGTCGTGTTATGTTCAGTAACAGTAACACAGACCTTTGCACAAGCCGTAGGCGATTATGGTTCTAACGGTGCCATGGATTGGCTCACTGGTACATGGAAAGTCTGCGCAACCGCAGGTACGTGGACCGGAGCCACTACAACCACCACTGCGCCAACATCTGCTAAAAATGTGTGGATATTTGCAGGCGATGTGGTTACACTTACATCTCCATCAGCAGTTACCGGAGGTTTTTGTAAGAACCTCGAAGTTGCAGGGACATTAACCCTGGTAGACTTCCGTGTTGAAAATACACGCGTTTATGGAAACATACACGTTGCTTCAACCGGAACCATTACTGCAAATCCCAAGTTTGCCTGGGGAGATAATACGAATGCTTCCACCACAGCCATGGCTTTAACGGTTGATGCTGGTGGGGTTTTCCTTTTAAAAGATCAGTTTAAGCTAACTGGCGCTAGTGGAACTACCACCACAATAACCAATAACGGTATTTTAGGCGCTTCCTCTGCAGTAGCAGGTAGCGGGGCTACCATGTACATTATCAATTCTTCCAGTGCAGTTGGAAATTCAAATGTTACGTTTACCGGATCGGGTACTACAATTTTCAAAGCCCTGGCAAGTGATACCAATGCAGGAACCTTCAGTATTACAGCTGATCAGGATATGACTTTTTCTCCTGCTTCCGGAAGTGTTGGAATAAAACTTCAGAATGCCTCCGGTGCAACCGCAACCAGTACACGTACTTTTACCATTAATGCTGGTAAAAAGGTTAGCATTACCAGTGGCGGCTGGTTTGCCAATACCGCTTCATTTTCAGGAAACGATGCCAGCAATACATTCAACATTAATGGTACACTGGATGTATCGCAGGGTTCAATCTTTTTTGGTTCTACCAGCAGTACAACGAGCGGAAATCTGGGTACAACCAATTCGCAGATCATTAATATTGGCTCTTCTGGTGTTTTGAAATGTGGAAGTACAGTGAGAGTGAACAAGGCTCAGTCTGGACAAACACTTGCAGTTAACGTAGCAGAAGGTGGCAAAATTATTTATGTGGGAAATGCCTATCAAACTTTACCAACTTCTGCTACTTACTCAGTTACAGGTACACCGTCATCCTTACTAACAAATAGTAATTCTAACCTGGAGTTTCCAGGAACAAGTGCTCTTACACTGACTTTGAACTCGGCTTTAAGCGCTAATAATTTATCGTTTGGGGCTGCAGCAACTTTATCTGGATTAGCCAATACAACGGTGAACGGCACGCTAACTTTAGGCGGGTTGCTTACTAATAATACCGGTAATATTGTATTGGGAAATGCGGCGAGCTTTAGCGGAAGCACTTCGAACTATATTGATCTGTCTTCTGGCGGCGGTTTAGTGCGCAACAGTGTGGGAAGTACTGCAACGCTGTTTCCGATAGGGGCGGGATCGTACACACCTCTGCTGCTCAGCAATACAACGGGCGCTCCTAACATCACCATAAAGGTTAAAAACTCTATTGATAATGCAGTAGAAGATGCTACCGGAATCGTCAATCTGCAGTGGTCGGTTGTTTCAAGCGCAGCAACAACTTCCGATATCAAGTTTCAGTTCAATTCTGCAAATCAGGCTGCTTCATTTAATCCGGCAACTAGTCTGGATTTAGGAAATTATACAAATGCCTGGGCGGCAATTTCGACGGGTACAGCAACGGGATCTAACCCTTACGCACTAACTGTAAGTAATTTAAGTATCCCAACCACCAATAATTTATATGTTTTAGGGAATACTGGCAAAGTTGTGAGGCTGGCTCCAACGGTTTCAACCTGGACAGGATCAGTGGATACCGATTGGGCGAAAAGCAGCAACTGGTCAAATGGTGTTCCTGATAATACGCTTGATGCAGTAATTCCGGCATCGTTGACAAATTATCCTGTAATCAATTTATCGGCTTCTATAAAAGGCTTAAGTGTTGCTGCCGGAGCTGGTATCACCAATAACAGCGTGTTAAATATTAACGGAGCTTCGATTGCTGTTAATGGCAATTTAGCTGGAAGCGGTATTTATGCACTTACCGGAGCGGCAGAACAGACCATCACCGGAACTTTTGCAGTTCAGAAGTTAAGCGTTAATAATTTAGATGGAGTTAAGAACGATGGAGTTTTATTAATTGATAGTACCTTAACAATATTAAGTGGTGCCCTTACGGGGACAGCTCCTGTTTATACCTCTAATTTCAAAGTGTCTTATGAAGGGGCCTCAGCCTCATCTGCTGGTTTGTGGTTAAGCCCATCTGCAGGAAACATTGCTTCGCTGACTGTTAATTCGGCGGGAGGATCGTTGATTCTTGCTAATGCTGCTAGCGTGAAAGATCTTTCTTTAATTAACGGAAGTCTGAACAATAATTCGGCTAATATTACAATTACCAATGCCTTAACAAGGAATGCCGGAGCTATTCTGGCTTCTCCGATTTATTCCGGAACAGTTGCTGTTAATATAGTTGGATCATCAGGTCAGAACTCTGGTCCCGAATTATCTCCTGCTTCAGGTTCAATGGCAACATTGAATTTAAATGGAACGGGAATTTATACATTGGTTTCTGCGGTATCAACAAGTACCAATCTTGCTGTAAATAGCGGAACATTCAAGTTGTCTTCAAACTTTTCTTGTGCCAACGCAACTGTAGCATCTGGAGCAACTATCAGTTCAGATGCTGCGGCAAGCAGTTTCACCAGACGAACCCTGACTTTGGGTAACGCTGCTACAGGTAATGATGCAGTATTGACCGTTAACGGAACCCTTGGTAGCGCAACCCGCTGGAGTACTGATGGTTTAGACCTGGAAGTGCATGCAAATGCAAAGAAATTTACTATTAACGGAAGCGGAGGAACTGTAGGGATCGCATGTCTTCGTCCGGCAGCTAATGCAGATGCAAGAGCATTAGATATAGTAATTAATCAGGATATTACGCTTAACCGCGATAATGGAGGGGCTGCCAATATAGAACCTGCATTAACCCTGCAAAACGGTACGGGTACTTATGCTCGTACACTTACAATTCCTACGGGGGTAACGGTTACATTTCGTGGAAACGCAGGTTTACATGGATTAAAAAATGCCAGTTCATCGGCCGACGAGCTGCTGAATAATTATGCCAGTTCATCAGCCAATCAGGGAAATATCAATTACATTATTTCAGGTACGCTGGATTTGAGCTATACAACCGGAACTGTTTTCAATTTGAATACAACGTCGTTTTCTGGTAATCTGCAATCGGTGTTGGTTACCGTTAAAAATGGCGGAAATTTAAAACTTGGAAATATTGTAAAACTACATACAGCACAAGCCGGGCAGCTGAGCAATATTGTGGCTGAAGATGGATCGAACGTTGTGTTCAATACCAATTCTGCCCAAACCATCCTGCAAACAGGCTCTGCTTTACCGGTTTTAACGTTTAGTAATCTTAACCTGAACAATACCAGCGGACTTGTTTTAGCAAGATCAATAAACATTGGTGGAACGTTGACTCTCAGCAACGGATCAATTTCAGGCAGTGCGGTGGTAATGAACGGGACATCGGCTCAAGCCATTAATCCAAATGGAAACTCTGTTGAAAATCTTACAATAAATAATCAAGCTGGAATAACGGGAAGTCCGTCTGTTACGGGAACTTTAACGCTAATTAAAGGTGATGTCGCAGACTATGCGAACTTATCGAACGTAAATATTGTATTTAACGGAGATTCGGTTCAAACTACCCACTCTGGCCTCACATCCGTTAAAAATCTTACTATAAACAATGCCAAGGGCCTTACTATGGGCGCTGCTTTAACGGTGAATGGTGTTTTGAGTATAGCCAGTGGAAAGCTCTCTTTAGCTAATAATAACCTTACAATCTGGTCTACAGGTTCGGTTTCTGCACCTTCTGCGAGTTCTTATATTGTTACCAATGGCTCAGGCTTGCTGGTGATGAACACGCCTGCTGCTATCTCAACTGTATTCCCGGTTGGAACTGCAACCTCTTTTAATCCTGTTACTATAAATCCAACTACGGCGACCAGTTTTTATGTCGGAGTAACAGAGGGAAATACGCCTGCGTTGCCAACTGATAATGCCACTATTCTTCCTGCAAAGTCAGTAAAAAGAACATGGAATATTTCGCCGGCGATGCCATCGGCAACAACAGTAACCTTGGCTTACGACGGTGTGGTAGACGCAAATACTGAATTCGATAATACGGGTAGTGATGTTGCGCTTTTACATTATAACTCTTCAAGCAACTGGGAATATGTTGGAACTGGCGCAGTTACACCTGGAATAGGACAAAGCACTGCAAAAACAGCCACCATAGAAAATGTTACTAATTTTTCACCATTCACGCTTGTGAATCCGGGACCGGGAGCTGTGTATGTAAATAGTACAGGAAGTTCATTCAGTGATATTTTCCGTTCGGTAACAAGCGGTAGCTGGAATGGAAGTACAACATGGGAATTGTATGATGCGGTTTCAGACACCTGGGCATCTACGGTTCTTTCTCCGGGATCAACAAGTACAGTAACCGTTAGATCCGGTAATACCGTAACCTTAACAGCACAATCAGGAATTGGAAAGTTAACGATTGAGTCGGGAGCGGTTCTTACCTCTTCTGTTAGTGCATATACTGCTGCTCCTATTGTTCTTTCCGTTGGTAAAGTTTCTTCTTCTGTTATCAATAATGGCGTTTTTGGAATTGCAAAAGGTAGTGCTGCCGGAACAGTTGGAGATGGAATAAGTCTTGTAATTGCGCCAAACTGTACTTCTTTTTCATTAACAGGAAGCGGTGAAACCGGTATCGGAAGTTTACTTGCAGAAGGCGGTTCTAATAACCTGGTGGTTTCTATAGGGCAGAATGTTCAGCTAAGAAGAACAACTGCATCAGGAAAGCAGGTTGCTTTATCACTGGCAGACCAGGTTGGAGCAGCTTCATCCGGATTGAGAACCTTCATTATCGAAGAAGGTAAAACGGTTTCTTTTCTAAACAGCAATAGTTGTTTACATAATAACAGTTTCTCATCTGCCGGATCTTTTTCTGCCGAGCAAGGTAATATCACTTATGATGTACAGGGAACACTTGATTTGAAAGGCGGGAATATTTACATCACGTCATCTTCAAATGCAAGCTCTGCTAATCAGGTGGTTAAATTTAATATCGGTAAAAAAGGGAAGGTATTAGTTGGAGGTGACTTCAGCATGGCTAAAATACAGGCATCCCAAGCGGTGTATGTAAATATGGAAGACGGAGCTGTGTTAGACGCTTCGACGGCAGCTCTTGGCGCTTCTAATTTTTATGGACCATCAACTAATGCCACAACTGGTTATGGCTCCAATTATGTTTGGGTAATTACCAATGGTGCTGCTCAATACAAGCGTCTGTCTGGCTCTGGTGCAAGCACTAAAACCTTTAATGTTGCAGTGGCGCCGGCCGATAATAATTACGTTAGCTTAACTGGAAACCCGGTAGCAATAGGTACGAACAGAAGCGATCTTGCAGATGTGTATTCAGTTGGGGTTAACGTAGGACATCCGTATTCGTTTACTTCTTTCTCTTCCGAATATGCAATTAACCGCACCTGGAAAATCGTTCCTTCACGGGAAGAGCCTTACGGAACCTTTTTAAAGTTTGGTTTTACAGGTGGAAGTACCGATGCAAAATCACTCTATTCTCCAACCTATCCTGCTGTGACCAGCGGAGGCGTGGCAGACAGCTATGAAGTTTATGCCGGAACAACCATCCCTGCGGGAGCTACCGAGCTTTATTCTTATATGAGCTTATCATCCCGCTGGATAAACTTCACAGCCCTTGCTAATACAGTACCTGTAGCGGGAACAATGGGAACAACGTGGCAATTGAATGCTAACATGATCGGTGCGTTTGTATCGCCTTATGTATTCACATTCAGGAATGTTGCGGCTCCATTAATCTGTACTCAGTAATTGGAAGGTCAGGAGCAAAACTAGCAGGTATAGAATTATCAATTTCAATATAAGATTGTTATGATTACAAGATATTTATCGGCAAGACACTTCATGATTTTAAGTGTTTTGTTTTTAAGCCTGATGTATGCAATAACCGGCATGGCGCAGGTAAATGCCCCCGGGCAGATCTGGCAGTGGTCTGTAAAAGTGCAGGGAGCAGTAAATGGTGGCGGGCAATCCCGGGCCTATATGTGGATTCCGGCGAACTGTACAAAAGTGAGAGGAATGGTGCTTGCCCAAAATAATATGGAAGAGTTCTCCATTCTCGAGAATCAGAATTTTCGCGACGAAATGGCAAGTATCGGTTTTGGTGAAATTTGGGTTGCGCCGGGCTTTAACATGGTTTATAACGTTCAGGAAGGTGCAAGAGACGTTTTTACCCAGATAATGATTGATCTTGCAAACGAATCGGGGTACATGGAACTTAAAAATGTCCCTATGGTACCAATGGGGCATTCTGCAACCGCAAATTTCCCGTTTGCTTTTGCTGCGGGCTCGCCCGAGCGTACACTTTGCGGGGTTTCGGTTAGCGGTATGTTTGCTTACGACTTTGGTAATTTGTTTGGTAAGAATACCCAATGCGGCGGAACTGCCGATTATATTCCCTTACTAACCACTATAGGCGAGTTTGAAGGGGCCGGTGATGCAAGTACGAATATGACTAAAGTGTTCAACCGCAGAGCTGCACACCCTTATACGCCCATGACGATGTTGCCATGTGCCGGGGAGTATCACTTTGCAACTTCCCAGGCCAAAACAGATTTTATTGCTTATTATATTAAGAAGGCAGCTACTTATCGCCTCGCGGTAGATGCAACGTCGACTTCTCTCGCTACATTAACACCTATCGATCCAACTACAACAGGCTGGTTGGTTGACAGATGGCGTAAAAATATGTCACCTCGTTATCCAAGGGCGGCAGTGTCGTCATATACCGGGAAAAAGGCTTTGATTAATTCTACGGGCGAAGAAAATTTTTGGTGCTTCGATGAGGAAATGGCTGCTAAAATTGAAACTTATCAAAACCAGCATTTCAGAAAAACTCCGGCTTTAATTGCTTATAATCAGAGCACAACAGCTGGTGTAGTTGGTGCACAAGTGGCACAAAACAATAATCACGTTCAGGTACATCTGGATTTTATCCCCTTAAATGATAGTCTGGATTTTGAACTGTCTTCATCGTTTCTGAATACAATTCCGGCTATGAGTACAAGATGTGCCGGCTGGATGAGTACTACCGATCCAAGTACTGGAGTTGTTACCAACGGAACAGTTGGTGCATCCATTACTTTCCCTTCTGATAATAGCCTTTCGGTGATCGATCGCACAATTGGTCCTTTAACTAAACTGAGGAAGGATGCAAATACAGGTATCACCACATTTAGAATGACTCTGGAAAGAGGTTTAGCGCCTACTTTGACAAATTATTCTAGCACAGCGATATTTTCTGTAGCACACCCGGGCGATGCCACTTATAAGGCATCGGTGTTGCAGGCAGAAATGGGCATTGCTGTGAAAAACACCTCAGGATTATCGCAAACAATAGATTTTGCTCAATTGCCTGATGTATCAAATACTACCGTTTCAATTCCATTGAATGCTACTTCTGACAGGGGATTGCCAGTGCAGTATTTTGTGAGAGAAGGTCCTGCCGATGTCGTTTACACCTCATCAGGAGCAAAACTGGTATTTAAGGAAATGCCATTGTATGCACGTTTCCCGATGAAAGTTACCGTTGTTGCATGGCAATGGGGACGTGATGCTGGTTTGGCAAGCCGCATAAGTTCAGGTATTTTGCCCGGACAAACGGTGCAATCAGCAGAGCCGGTTTACAATACATTTTATTTGGTAGGGGGAACTTTACCTGTTCGTTTAACTTCTTTCAGTGCCAAATCACTTAGCGATAAGGTGGCGCTTTCATGGGAAACAGCCGGAGAAGTTAATCTTCAGGAGTTTCAGGTTGAACGGGCTTCAGAGCCTGCAAACTGGTCTAATATTGGAAACGTACAGGCAAAGGGAATGCCATCGGCTTACCGCCTGGACGATTTTAATCCTTTAGAAGGTATAAGTTATTATCGCTTAAAGTCGCTCGACGCAGGTAATTCTTCAGCTTATTCGAAAACACTCACCATTTACAGAAACACTCAGAATGTTGAATTGAGTTATTATAACAATACGGTATTCTTACGTGGAGCTATCGCCGGTGCTAAGGCCGAGTTTACAGTAATTACAATGGCAGGCAATAAGGTGTTCAATAAAAGCCAAATTGTATCAGGTTCTAAAAGTGCATCAGTTAATTTACCTCCGCTCGAAACAGGCGTTTACCTGGTAAATGTTAAGTCGGATGGCTTTGTTAAAACACTGAAAATACTGGTGAATTAGAATTTATTCCGTTTAATATTTATTATTAACCTGAGCTCGACTATAAAATATGCAGTTTGCAAGGGTGTGGGTGCCTTTCTCTCCCCTGGGAGAGATTCGCAGCGGCGGAGAGAGGGTATAAGACTATGTATTGTTATTGCCTTATACCATTCGTTTTTCGCGGACAGATCAAGGTAACATGCTTGTTTTGAATTATTTAATAAATAAAAAAATGGTCGAACTCAGACTATTATGCCCCAGCAATAAACAGCCGGGGCATTTTTTTTATAGTGGATTATTGTAAAATTTAATTTTCCTAAATCGGTTTAGTTTTATATAATTGTATTTAGATATACACTTAATGGGATAATGAATGTAAGGCTGATCTTCTATCAGATTGCTGCCATTATTCCAACCAATTAATCAAACCATGAGTAAGTCTTTACTATTTTCTGCAAGGTTATTAGATAGAAACGATCAGAAATGAAAAAGGTAGTTCTTTCTTTGGCTTCCATACTTATAGCCACAGCATCATTAAAAGCACAATCGCACTACCCTGGTCAGCATGAAGGCAAATTTAAAGTTGAGGATAAATTAAAGCCGGCCGTTTCTGCGTTTGATTTGAATGAAGTACGCTTGCTCGACAGTCGTTTTAAAGACAATATGGAGCGGGAGCAGAAATGGATTTTGTCTATTGGCGCAAATCAGTTGCTGCACAGTTTCAGAACAACTGCCGGAGTATATAGCGGCAATGAAGGAGGCTATTTTACAACGAAAAAACTTGCAGGCTGGGAATCTTTGGATTGTGAATTACGAGGACATACAACCGGGCATATCTTATCGGGGCTGGCATTATTGTATGCATCTACCGGAGAAGAAAAGTATAAGATAAAGGCCGATAGCTTGGTGAAAGGCCTGGCAGAAGTACAGCAAGCTTTAAACCAGGATGGCTATCTGGGCGCTTTCCCACAAGAATTGATCAACAGGAATATTGCCGGAAAACGCGTTTGGGCGCCTTGGTATACCTTGCATAAAATCTACTCCGGATTAATAGATCAATACCTGTATTGCGATAATCAACAGGCATTAAATGTGGTGTCTGGAATGGCCGATTGGGCCTATAAAAAACTGAAGCCGGTAAACGCCGAGCAACGTGCCCTTATGCTGCGTAATGAGTTTGGGGGGATCAACGAATCGTTCTACAATTTATATGCGATAACCGGCAAACTGGAGTATAAATGGCTTGCTGAGTTTTTCTATCACAACGAAGCGCTGGATCCTTTAAAAGAAGGAAAAGATATGCTGGAAAAGAAACATGCGAATACCTATATCCCCAAGTTGTTGGGAATGACCCGCGACTATGAAATCCGGGGAACGGGAGATGGTGATAAAATGGCCTCCTTTTTCTGGAATACGGTTATAGATCATCACAGCTTCGCGACAGGTAGTAATAGCGATAAGGAGAAATTCTTTAAAGCCGATGAACTTTCAAAACACTTAACGGGCTATACGGGCGAATCATGCAATGTGTACAATATGCTGAAGTTGACTCGCCATCTTTATTCGCATACCGCTGATGTAAAGTATGCTGACTATTACGAAAAGGCATTGTTTAACCACATTCTCGGTCAGCAAGACCCGGCTACCGGGATGATCGCTTATTTCCTGCCGATGCTTCCTGGCGCTCACAAAGTATACAGTACGCCGGACAGTTCATTCTGGTGTTGTGTGGGAAGTGGTTTTGAAAATCAAGCCAAATATGGTGAAGGTATTTACTATCATTCAGACAAGGGGCTTTATGTAAATCTCTTCATTCCATCCCAGTTAAACTGGAAAGAGAAAGGTTTCAGCATTAAACAGGAAACTACTTTCCCAGAAGATGGGCTGTCAAAATTTACCATCCTTTCAGCATCGCCTTCGTTAACTGCAATTAATATTCGCTATCCTTCATGGGTACAAAAAGGTGCATGGTTGAAAGTGAATGGGAAATCGCTGAAAATAACGCAGCAACCTGGTTCATATATTACCATAAACCGAGTTTGGAAGAAAGGTGATAAAATTGAAGTATATTTCCCGATGGAACTTAATCTGGCTCCAGCAAACGACAATCCCAAAGTGGCAGCAATTACTTACGGTCCTATTGTACTGGCCGGGAAAATGGGAACCCAAAACTTCATATACAAAGCACCATATTCCAATCCTGGCTTATACAACGATTATTACACTTATAATTTTAATGTGCCTGCCGATTTAAAGCATGATTTGAATGTGGATGGAACCTCGTTGAAAAGTAGGGTGAAACCAGTTTCTGGTGAGAAGTTAACTTTTAAGGTGGAGAAAGAAGGC
>Ga0307408_100000657_pt1 | contig 28901 bp, 22 predicted proteins | sample 322Cmetagenome_FD_202116 | JGI IMG/M metagenome (GOLD analysis project Ga0307408, IMG submission 202116) | Maize rhizosphere microbial communities from greenhouse at UC Davis, California, United States - 322HYB-C-3 | ecosystem: Host-associated > Plants > Roots > Rhizosphere > Soil | place...
CCAATTGCATAAATATTCGGAACGTTTGTTTGTGTATCATCATCTCCTATATGAACTCCGCGTTTAGACATTGCAACGCCTGCGGCCGGCAGATCGAGTTGTTCAATGTTCGGTACGCGACCAATATAAAGTAGTGCTTTTTCAACACGGATAATCTCCGTACTTCCGTCAGGATATTTCAATTCGTATTCAACTTCTCCTCCCAAATTTTCTAAGCGTTCCAAAGAAGCATTGTGGTGAATCGTAACTCCTTTTTCTTCCAGGTTCTGACTAACGATTTCAGAAACATCCGGGTCTTCGAAAGGAAGGATACGGTCTGCCCGGTCAATAATATAGACCTTGGTTTTGCCGAAATTGGAAAAAATAGTGGCGTATTCACAACCAATTACCCCGGCTCCAACAATAACCAGGCTTTTGGGATAATCTTTCAGTTTATCTATCCCGTCACTTGTAAGAATCGTTTTTTCGTCCACCATCACATTAGGCATTGACCTGGGGCGACTTCCTGTAGCAATGATGATATTCTCTCCGAAAATAATTTTCCTTTCTCCTTCATGAGAGATCTCAATTTCATTTGCCGAAACAAATTTCGCATCACCACGCTCATAGGTCAGAAGGCAATTCATGGTTTCAGTCTGAAGAAGCTTGATGTGACAGGAATATTGGAATTTTCGTTCGAAAACTGCTTCATCAACGGTTGATTTGATTTCGCTCCAATCCAGAAAGAAAGGATCTCTTCCTTTTCTGTTGATCGTATCATTTACATCAGAAACTTTTTGAGCAATTTCCCACAAAGTTTTAGAAGATAATGCACCGTTGTATACACCTGCACCCCCAACTTTATCCCGTTCGATCAAACAAACACGTTTTCCAAAGTCAATTGCTCGCATGGCTGCGGCATAACCTGCGGGCCCGGCACCAATTACAACTACATCAAACTTTTCCGATTCCATGGAACTAAAATAAGCAAAAGCTTTAAACCTGCTTCAACCTTCTTAAATTTGCAACATGGATGTTGAGAAATGGACCAATCAGGGAAAAGCGGAGAAAGAAATTTATCAAAAGTGGATCAAAAAAGCAGCGAAGGCGAACAAACGAACTTTGGATGATGCTTTTCATGAACAACATACTCAGGTGTTTCGAAAAACGGATTGCCTGGCATGTGCTAATTGTTGTAAGACCACGAGTCCGATCTTTCGTGATGTGGACATAAAACGAATTGCAAAGCGATTAAGATTACCCGAAAATAAACTTATAGACCAATACCTGCGCCTTGATGAAGAAAATGACTACGTTCTTAAAAGTAGTCCTTGCACTTTTCTTGGAAATGACAATAAATGCTCTATTTACGAGGATAGACCATTGGCGTGCAGGGAATACCCGCACACCGACCGGAAAAATATGTTCCAGATCCTGAACCTTACCAGAAAGAATATGGAAGTATGTCCTGCAGTAGTTCAAATTGTTCAAAATGTTGCCAAAAAAATTCAATAGTGTTTACAACCTTTAGGTTATTTTAGCGTCTTGTTATAGTTATAACAAACCGGATGCTTAGAAAACTCTCCCTCTTGCCGCTACTGGCACTTTCATTTGTTTCATTTTCCCAGCGTGGAAAGCATACACAGGCCCCGTATCCTACAACATGTACGGTTACATCTGCCAATTACCAAATGAATGCGTATACAGCATATACAGGTGCTGATATTACTGCTCCAACAACTACTTTGACAGTTGCGAACAATGCAATGACAAGCCCCTTTTTTACAACGCCTTTGGCTCAGGGAGATTTGATCATGATTATTCAAATGCAGGGTGCAGGATTAGATATTGATAATTTTCCTACAGATTATACGGTTCCGTTCGGTCATGCAGGAGATTGGACTACGACAGTGAATTTATGGGGTCAGGTTTTGTATTATTTCAATACCGGTTATTATGAATTAAGAGAGGTTCGTGCGGTTTCCGGTGCAAACACTATTACATTGAACTGTCCGACAGAACGTCCGTACACCTCAAGCGGTCCGTATTATGGCCATGTTCAGGTGGTTCGTATTCCGAGATTGAGTAACCTGACTCTGAATGCAAATACATCTATTGTACCGCAGCTCTGGAATGGAGCTACAGGTGGAATTGTAGCATTGGAGGTTGACGGGAATATTACTTTTGGAGCAAACTCAAAGATCAGCGCAACAGGCTACGGATTCCGAGGTGGAGTTACCGATAATACATCAACCGGAGCCCCTGTCGGATCAGCAACCGACGTAGGTTTTCCTGGTTCACAACTTGCTGCTCGTGGTGGAGAAAAAGGTGAAGGAATTGGTGGTTACCTGGCTGATGCACAATACGCAGTTTTAGAATCACAATACGGAAAAGGTGCTCCTGGAAATGGAGGAGGTGGTGGAAATCCGCATAATGCCGGTGGTGGTGGTGGCTCCAATGTTGGGGTCGGTACTTACTACGGTTATGGTGTTCCTAATCCAACCTATGCAACAGCGTGGAACCTTGAAACACAGTCTCCTAATATGGTAACTACTCCGAGTTCCGGTGGTGGTAGAGGAGGGTATTCCTATGCAATTACAAATCAGAACGAATTAACCGTTGGTCCAAATAACGCATCATGGGGCGGTGATTACCGGAGAAATGAAGGTGGATACGGTGGACATGCCTTAGACTACTCTGTTTACAGATTGTTTATGGGAGGTGGCGGCGGTGCCGGTGACATGAACGGAAACCAGGGTGGAAGCGGAGGTCGCGGTGGCGGGATCGTTTTCATTCAATTATATGGTTCTGTCTCAGGTTCAATGAACATTGAGGCCAATGGAGCGCCTGGTGTCAATGCCAATCCAAATGGTTTAAACGGGGCGACAAGTGCTCCCGGAACAAAATATGGTAATGATGGTGCCGGTGGTGCGGGTGGTGCCGGTGCAATTGTAATTTCAAACGGAACTGCTCTTCCCGCTGGAACTGTTAATGCCGTTGGAGGTAAAGGTGGAGATCAGGCACTAAGTTATTATTCCGTTGTTGCTAACCCAACGAATGAGTGCGATGGCCCTGGTGGCGGTGGATCCGGAGGGCAAATCTCTATTGCGAATTCGGGATCTTCAACAATAAGTGTTGTTGGAGGAGCATCAGGAGTAGTTACAACAGCGTCATACCCGACAACGAATTTTGTTGCCAGTTTCCCTCCGAACGGAGCAACTGGTGGCGCTTCAGGCATTTCTAATACAACGGGTTTCTTTGATATTATGGCATCAAACGTTTCAATTTGCAAAAACAACAGTACAACGTTAACCGCCACTGTTTTGGGTGCATTGCCTGCAGGTGTGAACGTAACCTGGTACAACGCGCAATATGGTGGTTCAGCAATTGGTACGGGTCTAACTTATAATACTCCTGTGTTAACAACAACAACAACTTATTATGTAGGAACTTGTCCGGGAACATTTAGAAAGCCAGTTACGGTAACAGTTGGTGGGGCAACGATCTCCGGAACAGCTGTGGTAAACAACGCTACTTGTTCTTCTGCAGGATCAATTACAGGATTAACAACTTCTGGCGGGGTTCCAACTGTGACAATTCAATGGAACGGGGTTACTACTCCGGGAATGGATCTTACCAATGCTTCCGCAGGATCTTATACTGTGGTTGTTACTGATGGAATTGGTTGTACTGCCACGTCAGGTCCTTACACTATTACTTCTACAGGAGGGCCAACCATTAATACAACGAATATGGTTGTAACGAATGAGAACTGCTTGGGGAACAACGGAAGTATTGCCGGGATCACGGCATCTGGTACGGGATTAACTTATTCCTGGAATTCCGGGGCATATAATACACTTAATATTTCAGGTTTGGCAGCCGGGAACTACTCGCTTGTAGTTACGGATAATTTAGGATGTACCGCTTCGGCCGGACCAATTACAGTAGGTTTGAATCCGGGGCCAAGCATTAACTCATCAGGTTTAGCAGTAACAAATGAAACTTGTTCTAATTCCAATGGAAGTATTTCAGGGATTACAGCATCAGGAACTGGATTGACTTATTCATGGACAAATTCTGCGGCGACAACACTCAACGTTGGTTCTTTAGCGGCCGGAAGTTATACATTGACGGTTACTAATAATTTGGGATGTACCGCAACCTATGGACCAATCAATATTACCAATACTCCTGCGCCAACAATCAGCACAACAAATATGGTATTGAATGATGGCCATTGTGGAACTGCAAACGGTAGTATTTCAGGAATTACGGTTTCCGGTGGGTTATTGAATTATTCCTACTCCTGGAATTCCGGAGCTTATAACACCCTGGATATTTCAAGTTTAGCCGCCGGGAATTACAGCCTGGTCGTCACTGACGCAAATGGGTGTACCGCGAATGCAGGGCCGTTTACAATTATTAATACCGGAGTTCCGACCATCAATACCACAAATATGGTTATCACTTCTGAAACTTGTCTTGGAAACGATGGTTCGATTACCGGAATTACTGCAACCGGTTCAGGTTTGACGTATTCATGGAACTTTATTTCATATCCTTCTGCAGATGCCACAGGATTATCAAGCGGAAATTATGGTTTGATGGTAACCGACCAGTATGGATGTAACGCAATTGCTGGTCCGTTTAACGTCGGGTTTATTCCTGGACCAAGTATTTCTGCTACTAACCTGGTGGTAACAAATGAGACGTGTTCAAATTCGAATGGAAGTATTGTAGGTTTACAAGCCACAGGTACGGGATTGACTTATGACTGGAATGGAACGCTAACTTTCAATGAAGATAATACAGGAATTCCGGCTGGAAATTATACACTTACGGTTACAGATAACCTGGGCTGTAACGCAACTTACGGACCAGTAAATATTACGAATACACCTGCACCTGCCATTAGTACAACAAACATGGTGATCTCGGATGAGAATTGTAATAATGCAAATGGAAGCATTACCGGAATTACTGTGTCAGGTGGATTATTGAATTATAGCTATTCGTGGAATTCAGGTGCTTACAATACGTTGGATATTTCCGGTTTAACAGCAGGAAATTACAGTTTGTTGGTAACGGATGCAAATGGTTGTACTGCAACGGCAGGACCATTTACGATCAACAATACCGGCGGACCAACTATCAATAGTACAAATATTGTTATCACTCCGGAAAGTTGTGCTGGAAACGATGGTGCAATCGGTGGAATAACAGTTACAGGCACAGGATTGTCATATGAATGGAATTCGAATCCTTCACCGCTGAATTTAAATAATCAAACCGCAGGGGATTATACTTTGGTTGTAACTGATGTAAATGGTTGCACAGCTACAGCCGGACCGTTTACAATTCCTGCATCTACAACATTGAGTATCGACTCTTCCAATATGGTTATTACACCGGCAGGATGTACCGTGAACGTCGGTTCTATTGAAGGATTAGTAATAGCAGGAGGGATCAATCCACAATTCGATTGGGATAATTCCTCAGCAACACTTGATAATACGGGATTAGCTTCAGGAACTTATGTAATTGATATTACAGATGATCAGGGATGTAACCTTCAGGCTTCCTTCTATGTCGGACAAACATTACCTCCTGTAATTGATATTACGAATGTTATTTTCGATACGGTGCATTGTGGGCAAACAGATGGAGGAATCAGTGGAATAGATGTTACAGGTGGAACTGAACCTTACACCTATGTTTGGGATGGGAATGCAGCTTTAAATACGCTAAATATTTCTAACCAGGCAGCCGGAAATCATAACCTGGTTGTTATCGATGATATGGGATGTCAGGATGCTCAAACACTTTCAATTCCTTCAGTTCCTGGTCCTGTGATTAATGCGAACAATTTATCAGTGACGAATTCAACCTGTGAGCAACCGAATGGTTCTATCCAGGGGTTAAGTGTTACAGGAAATCAACCATTCATTTATTCCTGGACCAATTCATCGCTTACGAGTTTAGACATAACGGGAATTGTACAGGGAACATTTACACTTACGGTAACAGATGTGAATGGATGCCAGACAACCGGTAATCCGATCAACGTGACAACAACTCCGCTTCCAATGGCAGATTTCAGTTATAGCCCTTCTACGATCATTCCGAATGATCTGGTAAGCTTCTCTGATGAAACTACAAATGCAACTCCGGTTACATGGGCGTGGTATACGGATGGAGTTCCGTTCAGTTCTTCCACAAACCCGACTTATACTTATATAGTTGAAGGAAATTATGTAGTGATGTTAGTTGTAACGACTGCTTCAGGATGTACGGATACAGTTATAAAAACGATACAAGTGTTTGGTGAACTGATAGTTCCGAATGTGGTTACGAGAAACAACGATGGTGTTAACGACGAGTTTTTTGTAAAGAATTTGAAACCTAACACAAAGTTTGTCGTAGAAAACCGCTGGGGATCTGTAGTTTATACTTCTGATGATTACCAGAACGATTGGTCTGGGGATGATATGGAAGGAATGAAGCTTACAGAAGGAACCTATTTTTACCAATTAATAACTGTAGACGGCAAAATATTGCAAGGAAATGTTTATTTGCTCAATCATTAAAACAAATTGACATTGATTTCATATTTTAGCCGAACCTCCAAATTTGATGCAGACTGGAATTGTGAATATTGATACACAAGTTATACTGGATTCAAACCTAAGGACTTTCAAGTCAAATGGGTTTAATCAGGTGTTTGTTGCACATCTGGGTGGAATAAATCAGGATCTTATTAATCGGTTATCCGAGCAGGTTGAGGAAATGCTTTTTTCTGCCGGGGCGAAAAAGAATATTATCAAAAGAATATTTAGCATCGTGGTAGAAGGGTTGCAAAATATCCTTCTGCATGGTGATAAATATGATGAAGAGCAGTTATGCCTGTTAATCGTCGGTTCAAGCCCCAATGCGTTTAAAGTAAGCATGGGGAATATTACCGGTTCTGAGAACAAAGACAAATTGATCGGTTATATTGAAAAACTGAATTCGCTTGATGAAGCCGGAGTAAAAGAGGTTTACCTGGAAACGCTTAATAACGGGTTGATTTCTGAAAAGGGTGGTGCCGGACTCGGTTTTATCACGATGCGAATGAAATCAAAGAATATGCTCGGTTACGACTTCAAGGACTGGAAAGAAAACCAGGTCTTCTTCGTTGTCACAACTGTTCTTAACAAAGAAGAAATCTAATTTTTTATTTAGAATGTTTCCGAATTAGCGATTCTGATGTATATTTGCATAGAATTAGTCTAAATAAATGAAGCAAGAACAGTTAGAATCGTCTTCCAATTACTTTCCAGAAGTATTTTCTTGCGCTAATTGTTCGTGCGACAAGAAGAAAAATTGTTGCAAGAAGTACAAGAAAAAAGGCGTTCATTGCAAAAGTTGCCCTAAAAAGTAATTTTCTAATCCAGCTTTTGTTTACTTTGCATCATGCAAAAGGCATTGTTGTTTTTCATTTTCATCACAAGTCTTAATGTATTTTCCCAGGACACAATTCGTACGCGAAGAATTGCCAATGTAAGTTACACCCCGAACGATTTTTTCATCAATTATGGAGGCGCCTGTGGAAATGTTAATCACACGCTTTTTTTAGGTTTTGGTATAAACCGGACCATTTTCCAGGGACGTTTTTACCCGGAAATTGCTTATCAATATTCGCATGACTTTGAGGTGGTTAATAAGCTTCATATCCTGCCGTATGCAAAGCTTTCTTTCAACAGGCTAAAAGTTACAACTGCGGGAGCACATTATTGGGTTAATCCGGAACTGGGAATGAATTTCGAATTTGGAAACAGGAAACGGTTTGGCCTGGGAATAGGCTACAGGAGTCTGTTCGAATTCTGGCGCCAGGATAAAAGAGGATTGAATTCTACTGATTTTGGAATTACCGGTAACATTTATTTTGTTCTACCATGAAATTCTGCTTTTCCATAGTAATCCTGATATTTTGTCTTTCCTGCAAAAAAGAAGATAAATACCCGTCAGTTCAAATTTTTGGACACGCAGGTAATGGAATTGATATTTCGTCTTCTCCTTACCAGGAAAACACATATGAAGCGGTTCAATACGCATTGAGTTACAATGAAATCTCCGGAGTAGAGGTTGATGTTCAATGGTCGAAAGATGGTACTCCGTGGCTTTATCATGATGATGATCTTTCAATACAAACGAATGGATCTGGAAGTATTCATGAAAAAACAGATGAGGAACTTTCTGATGTAAAGTATAAAGGACTGAACAATGAGCAATTGACACGGCTGGCTGATATTGTGGAATTGATTGGTTCCAAAGAATTGATTTTGGATATTAAGTTCCTGGAATCAGGAAGTCAGCTTACTCAGCAAGAAATTCAAGATGGACTTTCGGAGTTTGTGGATCTTTCGGAAGGGTTGAAAGTAAGCGTAATTCTTCAGAACATGAATCTTGGGCCTTATTTTCAAAGTCTGGGATGGAGCGTTTACCTGAATGCAAACTCAACTGAAGACTATTTCAGCATTCCACAGTGGGAGAATTCAACCGGATGCTGCATCAGTAATGTCCATATTGATGAAGGAGGCGTGGAATCAATCCGTTCTACTGGTAAAAAAGTCATTATCTTCAGTGCAAGGGCGCCAAAAACAATTCGCAAAGCATTAAAAAAGAAGCCGGATATTTTTTTTGCAGACGATATTAGAGCAACTTTGATAGAAAAAATAAGATGAGTAAGAAAAAAGATAGAATGAATGTGGTGTATTCCACGAATCCGAATTTCAGCTACGAATATGACGAAGATGAGGCACAGGAAACACTCTCGAATGATAAGCAGATACTTTACGTTTCTTTAGATAAAAAACAGCGTGGCGGAAAAGAAGTTACGCTTGTTGAAGGTTTTGTTGGTTCGGATGATGCTCTGAAAGAACTTGGAAAATTACTCAAAAGCAAATGTGGAGTAGGTGGAACGGCTAAAGACGGCGAAATAATCGTCCAGGGCTCTTTTCGCGATAAAGTGATGGAAATCCTTGTGAAAGAAGGATTCAAGGTGAAACGAAAAGGAGGCTAGCTTTCCGCCCCAGACGGAATAGGCGCAGCAGAGTCGAATTGGTGACTGAATGCTTACGCTGAATCCGCCTGGGGCGGAATAGGCGTAGCGGAGTCGAAGTCACAATAGCGCACAAAAAAACCGGTCCCGAGAATTCAAAGTGTTCAACCAACCAATAACAAACCCTATGAAAAAGCAATTTTCCCGAAACCGGCTTTAATTTAACTATCTGGTTACCAGTATTTTGAGCGGTAGATATTTAAAATGAATCCGAGCTACTAAGTTAGACTATTTTATTCTAAACTACCAAATCGGTTTAGCGCATCTTTAGTAAAGGGTGTTTTTTATTGATTTATCTGAATTTAGGAAGGAGTTTTGAACACTTATTAACACTCTTTTCGTCCAAAAAGAAATTTGTTAAATTTGCAGTAATGGAAAAGCAAGTCATTTTAAACGAACAACAGGTTCAGTTGACTATGAACCGTCTTGCTTATCAGCTTATTGAAAATCACCCGGATTTTTCTTCAACAGTCTTTATTGGGCTTCAACCGCGTGGAATTCACGTGCTTGCGCGTTTAAAAACAATCCTGGAATCGATAGTTGGTCAGCCGGTAACTTGCGGAAATCTGGATATCACGTTTTACAGGGATGATTTTCGAAGAAGAGAAAAGCCACTTATCCCAAGTACTACGAATATTGATTTTACGATAGAAGGAAAACAAGTGGTAATGATTGATGACGTGCTGTATACAGGACGAACGATTCGATCGGGATTAGACGCACTACTAGCGTTTGGTCGACCAAAAAGCGTTGAATTATTGGTGCTTGTAGATCGCAGGTTTCAGCGTGATCTGCCAATTCAGGCTGATTATGTTGGTCAGGCCGTTGACACCCTGAACTCTGAACGGGTTTTGGTGGAATGGAGTGAAATTGAAGGAAGTGATAAAATAATATTGTATACACCAGATGGGAATGGAACAGCTCAGCGTTGATCATTTAGTCGGTATTCGTGATCTTACAAGAAACGATATCGAATTAATCTTTAAAACGGCAGATAGCTTTAAGGACGTTATTAATCGTCCGATCAAAAAAGTTCCTTCACTTCGGGATATTACTATTGCCAATCTTTTCTTTGAAAATTCAACACGTACCCGCTTATCTTTCGAATTGGCCGAAAAACGGCTTTCTGCTGATATCGTGAATTTTTCTGCTGCATCGTCTTCCGTTAAAAAAGGAGAAACGCTTATCGATACAGTAAACAATATCCTTGCAATGAAAGTGGATATGGTAGTAATGCGTCACCCGAATCCGGGAGCGGCTTTATTCCTTTCCCAAAGAACGAAAACACGTGTTGTGAATGCCGGTGATGGAACGCATGAGCATCCAACACAAGGTTTACTTGACGCTTATTCCATTCGTGAACGTTTGGGGACGGTTGAAGGTAAAAAAGTGGTGATCGTGGGAGATATTCTGCACTCAAGAGTTGCACTTTCCAATATTTATACTCTGCAGAAATTAGGCGCGGAGGTAATGGTTTGCGGACCAACAACCTTGATTCCGAAATACATCGATCTTTTGGGGGTGAAAGTGGAACACAACCTGCAACGTGCGTTGGAATGGTGCGATGTGGCAAATATGCTGCGAATTCAGCTTGAACGACAGGATATTCAGTATTTCCCGAGCTTGAGAGAATATTCAATGCAGTACGGTTTGACTATGGAAATGCTGAACCAACTCGATAAAGAGATCATCGTTATGCATCCCGGACCGATAAACAGGGGAGTGGAAATCACCAGTGAAGTAGCAGATTCCAAACAATCTATTATTCTTGACCAGGTGGAAAACGGTGTTGCTGTTCGTATGGCAGCGATTTATTTGCTTGCGAGTAAAATTGAACGTTAGTCGTACTTGCAGGTCTGCAAGAATTTTTTACTTTTGAGAAACGCTAAAAACTATGAACTTTAATATAAACCGTGAAGAAAGTCACGCTGTAATAGCGAGTCAGGTAGAAAAATTAGATGCAACGAATGCTCCGGAGTTAAAGAGCGAATTGTTGGTTCTAAATAAAAACGGGGTAAATACTATTGTTCTTGATTTAAGCAAAACGCGTTATTGCGATTCCTCCGGACTTTCATCTATTCTTACTGCAAACCGCCTGTGTAAAGACACAAATGGGCAGTTTATTCTTACAGGTTTACAGGAAAATGTCTTGAAAATGATCTCTATCGCGCAGCTGGATAAAGTGCTGACAATTACCGATTCTTTAGCGGAAGCAAATAACCTGGTTCAAAAGTAATGTCGTTTTCGGTCACAATTCTTGGTTCAGGAGCAGCACTCCCAACTTCAAGAAGAGGGCCGTCTGCACAGTATGTCGAATGTAATGGCCGGCATATTCTTATAGATTGTGGCGAAGGAACCCAGAATGCTATTCGAAAATACCACGTTCATCTTCAGAAAATTACCCATATTCTAATTTCACATCTGCACGGCGACCATTATTTTGGATTAGTGGGCTTGCTTAGCACCATGCATCTTTTAGGTCGGGACAAAGGAATAACTATTTATGGTCCGATGGAACTGGAACAGATCATTCGGTTACAATTGGAAGTTGGAGGATCAAAACTGAATTTTTCCTGCAATTTTGTTGTTTTGGAGCCGAAAGAAAAAGAACTCATTTTTGAAGATAAAATGCTTGAGATCTGGACCTTTCCCATGAAGCACAGAATTCCATCCAATGGCTTCCAGATCCGGGAAAAGCAGAAAGAACGGCCTTTGGATGCAGAAAAATTTAAGGAGGATAAACTTTCATTGACATTTGCGCCCATTCTGAAACAAGGACATGACATTACAATGAATGACGGAACTGTGATCTATGCTGATGATTATACTTTTCCTCCGCCACCAATTAAAAGTTACACCTATTGTTCAGATACCATTTATTTCCCGGAAATGATAAAACATATCCAGGGTTCTACAGTTTTATATCACGAGGCTACATTTCTGCATAAAATGATAGATCGGGCAAAAGCGACTTTTCATACTACTGCACAACAAGCAGGAGAAATCGCTAAGGAAGCCGGCGTTTTTAAACTTTTGCTTGGACACTTGAGTTCCCGTTACGAATCCGCAGAAGAACACATTCTTGAAGCAAAAGCCGCGTTTAAGAACGTTTTGGCGGTAGAAGACGGTGATGTTATTGACATTTAATCTCAGCAATACTTGGATTCTTAACAGTACCGGCGTTGATTAAATTCCTACGCTGGAAATAGGAATTAATAGGCAATGTCATAAATTTGCAAACCATGAACGAAACATTGAAAAAGGTCATTTTTATCGTCGTATTGCTTTGTTGTTTTACACCTTGGATTGATCCGCCGATTGCCTTGCTTCTTGGTTTTGTCATTGCTCAAACCATCGGCCATCCGTTCTATAAATGGAATGGAAAAGCAACGAATTGGTTATTGAAATCTTCAGTTATAGGTCTTGGTTTCGGCATGAACCTTAATCATGCGCTTGAAGCCGGGAGAGAAGGATTGGTATTTACTGTCTGTACGATTGTTTTAACACTTTTGGTCGGTTGGTTGGTCGGAAAGTGGCTGAAGATCGACAAAAAAATCTCTTACCTTATTTCCAGCGGAACTTCTATTTGCGGAGGAAGTGCGATAGCTGCCGTTTCTCCCTTGATCAAAGCGGATGAAAAACAAATGAGTGTTGCACTTGGAACGATCTTCATCCTGAATTCGGTTGCTTTATTGATCTTTCCAATTATTGGCCATTGGCTGCATTTATCGCAAGCCGATTTCGGTTTGTGGTGCGCCATTGCAATTCACGATACAAGCTCCGTAGTTGGAGCGGCTTCAAAATATGGGAACGAAGCACTTCAGATAGCGACTACGATTAAATTGGAACGGGCGCTTTGGATTATTCCGCTTTCGATCTTAACAATGATTTTCTCTAAAGCTGATGGAAAGAAGATTAGAATTCCGTTCTTTATTGGCTTTTTCATTGTAGCGATGATTATCAGTACAAATTTTCCTCAGTTCAAGGATACTTACGAAGTGCTTGTAATGATTGCAAAAAAGGGGCTGACAGTTACTCTTTTCCTTATTGGAGCCGGTTTGTCAATGGATAATATCAAAAGTGTTGGATTTAAACCTTTACTTCAGGGTCTGGGTCTTTGGATCTTTATCAGTGTAATTTCAATTGCGACAATTCTTTTCGTTAATACATAGGCAATCAATAATTGAGGAGAATTTGACTTCGCAACCCCTGAATAAACATTAATTTTACAAAAGGCTTTCAGAAGCCTGATAGTTATAGAAAAAGATGAAAATAGAACAAATTTATACAGGATGTTTGGCACAGGGAGCTTACTATATTACTTCTGGTAATGAAGCTGCCATCATCGATCCGTTAAGAGAAATTGGTCCGTACATTGAACGCGCAGAGCGTGATGGGGTGAAGATCAAATATATTTTCGAAACGCATTTTCATGCCGACTTTGTTTCCGGACACGTTGATCTTGCAAAAGCAACCGGAGCAACAATCGTTTACGGTCCGAATGCTTCAACTGCTTATGAGGCGCATATTGCCACGGATGGTGAATTGTTGAAATTGGGTGATGTAACTTTCAAAGTTCTTCACACTCCAGGACACACAATGGAAAGTACTTGTTACCTTCTTCAGGATGAGAACGGGAAGGATGCAGCTATTTTCTCTGGTGACACATTATTTATCGGGGATGTTGGGCGTCCTGATCTGGCGCAAAAAGCTGCAACAATGACGCAGGAGCAATTGGCTGCTACCTTGTTCCATTCGCTTCGCACAAAGATTATGACTTTAGCTGATGATGTTACTGTTTATCCCGCTCACGGAGCAGGAAGCGCATGTGGAAAGAACATGAGCAAGGAAACGGTAAGTACTATCGGTGAACAAAAGGCAATGAACTACGCATTGCGTGCGGACATGACTGAAGTGGAATTTGTAAAAGAAGTTACTGACGGTTTAATGCCTCCTCCTGGATATTTCGGAATGAACGTAGCAATGAACAAAAACGGTTACGATTCAATCACCGAAGTGATGAAGCGTGGAATGAACGCTTTGGATCCGGCGGCTTTTGAGGCAGCAGCAAACGAAACGGGAGCTGTAATGTTGGATACGCGTAAAGCAGCAGATTTCGCAAAAGGTTTTATCCCGAATTCTATCAGCATCGGATTGGAAGGAACATTTGCACCATGGGTTGGAGCTTTATTGCCGGATGTGAAGCAAGAGATCTTGTTGATCACTGAACCGGGAATGGAAGAAGAAACTGTTACCCGTTTGGCTCGTGTTGGTTATGACCATGTGATTGGTTATTTGAAAGGCGGAGTGGAAGCGTGGAGAAGTTACTCAAGCGAATGGGATTCTATAGAGCGAATTTCTGCTGCCGAATTTGCAAAAGCATATGAAAGCAAGCCAATTGTAATCGATGTTCGCAAACCGGGAGAATATAGCGCAGAACATGTTGCTGATGCTCAAAGTCTTCCTCTGGATTTCTTAAACAATCAATTGCATGAACTTCCGAAAGACCAACCTTTTATTTTACACTGCCAGAGCGGGTACAGAAGTATCATCGCCGGCTCGATCCTAAAAGCACGTGGCTGGGATAATTTCAAGGAAGTAGAAGGAGGTTACAAAGCTATCTCTGAAACGAATGTTCCAAGAACAGATTTTGTTTGTCCAAGCACACAGAAATAATTACAAGTTTCTAATTACCAATAAAAAAGGGTCGAAAATCTATGATATTCGACCCTTTTTTATTCGTTATCTAATTATTAATAATTAACGTGTCGTTCTTTCTTGTCTTCGTAAATATCATCCAGAGTAACCAGTATTCCGGTTTCTTCTACATCACCGAACTCATGATTTACGGCTGTACCGAAGGTTTTCATTGTCGGGGATAAATTCATGTAGATGTTTACCAACGGTGGGATATTTTCTCCACGTGCACGAACATACGTGTTCAATACTTTAAATCCGTCCTTGAACTCCAGGCCTTTCAACTGCTCTTCAACATAATTTTTGTCGTAATCCTGTTGCAGCGGATGATAAGGCTTCATCAGGTTCTCCTTATCAGGGAAATAATGATGCATAAAGTGCAATAGAAAATCCCGGGATTCTCTGTCATAGCTTGGGTACATGGTAACTTTTCCGAAGAAATACTTGATATCGGAATAAGTTCTCGCCAAAGCTCCAAGTCCATCCCAAATATTGTCTAAAGCGTAAAGGCCTTTTCTAGGGTTGACAGTAGGTTGGAAATTCGGCTGAACCCAGCTTCTTCCCAATTCGATGGTAAGCGGAAGGTAATCCTTAACAAACTTATCCGTAAAATCGAAGTAATGATGCGTTGACAGACGGATGTCAGTTGGTGATATAATTGCTTTTTCACAGCAAATGAAACGGTAACCGCCAATAATTTCCCTGTCTTCCGGCGACCAAACGATCAATTGCTCATAGCAAAGATCACTTGTGTCAAATTCATCAAGATCTATCGATAATCCTGTTCCACCTCCGGCAGCGCGGAAGGTTACTTCTCTTAAACGCCCGATTTCCTGTAATACATTCGGTGCGTTATGCTGGTTTATAATATAAATTTCATTGTCTCCTTTACGTGTAATGCGCACCAAACCGGCAGCTTTCATTTCACGCTCAAGAAGATCTCTGTCAATCGGAGCTATGATAGGTTCCATTATTTTCATTCGTTTAAATTCATTACGTATTCCTGGATCCAGTGAGCGGCTTGTTTGTCGTTCTTGAATTCATTCAGGTCCTCAACAGTAATATGCTCACCAACGGTAAAAACAATATGCTGATTTTTTTGTTTGAACAGCTCATCTGCAAGATACAACATTTCAATGTTCATTTTCAGACCGATAAACTTGCGGAAATTCGCCAATCGGTAAAAGAAGTTGGAAAGCCGTCCCTTAATATGAACAGGAACAATAAGCTGATTGTTTATTTTTGATTGTTTTACAAAGGTTTTCTTCCATTCCAGGTCCCGGATTTGCCCTTTCGTTCTTCGACTTACTAAACCGGCCGGAAAAATACAGACCAATTGTTCAGAAGCGAACAATTCGTTTACTTGTTTTAAACTTGCGCCTTTCGTTTTTCCGTGCTTGTTCACACCGACAAAAATATCCTTCAAAGGTTCTAGGTTCAGCAAAATATCATTTACAATGAACTTGATATCTGTTCTGTGATTTTTCAGCGCATCAACCAGGATAATTGCATCCATTCCTCCAAGTGGGTGGTTCATTGCAAGAACACATTTACCTTCCTTCGGAATTCGTTCCAATCCTTTTATTTCGTAAGTGATCTGGAAATATTTTACAACATCGGCACAAAACTGCTGATTCTTTGATTTATGCGTTTTGAGAAAGTCATTGATCTCATCCTGGTGAATAATCCGTTCAAGGTAACGAATGATAAAGCCCGGAATCCACTTGTATAATCGCGGACTGCGGCTGGAAATAATGTTCCTGACGTTAATGAAATCCTTTTCTTCCACAACTCAAAATTACTAATTCTGAGCTATGAATTTAGAGTTAAAAGTTATGAGTTACTAACGTGTTGTTTTTGAAACATTAAACTTGTCACTCGACACAATACAATGTGTCAAAACTAGGTGAGAAGCCAGCCCAAACTCCAATTGCTCCGCCAGTTATATTTGACGGTATGAAGACCGGACTTGCAAAAGGATTTCCGTTTGTTTGCAACTGCAAATATTTCTTTTCCAAATAATCATAAACGCTTGGCGAGAGTTTTGAAAGTTTGATCACTACTGAATCGCCTTCTTTATAATAACCACGGTTTTGGTCTTCAACTTCTTCATCATCATCCCACGACATCGGGTTCTCGTAACCGAAATCAAAGGTTTGTCCATTGATGAATTCGTCGTCGAATACCGGACTGTAAGTTTTTGTAAAATTGGCATCACGCGGTTGACCGTCAACAATATTGATTCGTTTCACTTCCCACATGTATGCATCATATTGTCCGGGAGGATCAGATAACCGTGCCCAGGAAAAACCATAACCCGGATCAGGATCGGGATCCTGTTTCCAGTAAACGGAATCCAGAGCTGTTGGCTGTTCAATTTTGGTGGAAGAGGTATAAACTTTTCCTTCAAATTCTACTTTCAAAGAATAGGTTTTTCCCACTTCACCCCAAATTGCCGTATTAAAAGAAGTGTAGGCACACAAATGGTAATTTGCCAGTTCTTCTTCCGGAATGCCGAACAATTCTGCAGCAATTTCTTCAGTTCCTGCCGGAAGATTGTCGGAACATATTTCGTCCAAAACAACCGTATCTGTTCCGTTGGAAACTGTTATAATTGCTCCTGATTGAAATCCATTAAGGAAATTTTCCAAACTGGTTTCTGCATAAATATCCTGGGTTTTACTGATCAAAACCAAAGGTGGCTGACCCGTTTCAATTCTTCCGTCAATGACTACTTTCTGTTCATAATCAGGAATATCAATTTTCACCTCCTTCGTGCAGGAAGAAAGCCCCATTCCGATGATTACCGGAAAAATGATTGCTGATATTAAAATTCGAAGTTCCATGTTACACTTGGTAAGATAGGGAATAATGACACTTGTTTTACACTGATTTTGAAGGTGTTTTGAAGTAATGCTCCATCGCTGTCAACATAAAGGAAATACGGGTTTGCCCTGTTGTAGATGTTGTAGATGGAAAAGTTCCAGTTTTGCTTGACCTTTCGTTCTACCTCAATTTCATTTCCTTCGTTATCAGTTTTGATCTTTGTTGGTTTGGTATAGTACGTTGCAGAAAGGTCCAAACGGTGATAAGGCGCCATTCGTGTTCCATTCCGGCTCCCGTATTCGAAAAGAAGGTTTTGGTCCTGCACATACCAGCTATTCGGAAGTGTAAGCGTGTTCCCGGTTGCAAAAATGAACGACATTCCGAAAGTCCAGCGATCGCTCAGTTCATAAATGCCAACAAGTGTAAGATCGTGTCTTCTGTCGTATTTAGCAGGAAACGGATCGGCTTGAATATCCGGGAAATCACGCATTGTTTTCGCCCACGTATAGCCGATCCAGCCGTTCAGTTTTCCGACTTTTCGTTTGATAAAAAATTCTGCCCCATAACTCCAACCCGTCCCGAATACCATGAGGTTATCCGTGTTGTCGTTTACATTGTCGGATGGTAAAGCTCCCTGGCTGAATTCCACGAGATTCTTCATGTGTTTGTAATAAACTTCTATCGAACCTTCCCATTTCCCATTCGAAGAGTTTTGGAAATAACCGATAGAAGCCTGGTAACCTTGCTGCGGTTTGGCCTTGTCTGTTGTTGGATACCAAATATCAGTAGGAAGTGAAACTGCACTGAAGCTGGTCAATTGAACAAACTGGTAATTGTACATGTAACCGGCTTTGATGCTACTGTTCTTTCCTGTCAGGATACGGGTCGAAAAACGAGGTTCCAATCCCTGGTAAAAAGCAATAATGTCGTTCTTATCGTAAGTAATGGTGCTATCCGGATTTGCAATCACATTCTTTACATAGCGTGTGAACGGACCAACGAATTGATAAGTGGTATAACGCAAACCTGCATTGATCTTTATAAATTCATTGGCATCGAATTCATCAGCAATATAAACTGCAGACTCGTGACTGTAGAGCTTTTGAGATAACCCGGTATCAAAAACCACATCTTCCTGTGTTGCGCTTATACTTGTCGGTGTGAAGGTGTGGAAACAGTAATCCAGCCCCCATTTCAGGCTGTGTCTTCCTTCAGGATAATAAGAAAAAGCGGCTTTTGCATTGAAATCCCGAATTCCGGATTTTAACTCAAAGCGAAATTCATCCTGTTCAGATCCGAAACTGAATTGATAATCTGTAAAAGATGTGGTTGTGCTTAGTAATAGTTTATTGGAAAATTGATGTGTCCATTTCAAAGAGGCAATTCCATTCCCCCAAGGCATTTTCACATTGAAATCGTCGTTCTTGTTCCCGAAATTGAATAAGTCCTTTCCATAATAACCGCTTAAATAGAGATTGTCTTTTGGTCCGAGCTTGTACTGGAATTTTGCATTGAAATCGTAGAAATAGTAAGACGTTCCTTTAAAAGGAGAAGAATCCTTAATTAATAATTTCATGAAAAGATCAATATAGGTTCTTCTGGCCGAAACAATGAAAGATCCTCGTTTTTTCAACATGGGGCCTTCAAGTGTCAAGCGTGAAGAGATCAAACCCAATCCGCCGGTCACTTTGAATTTGTTCTTGTTGCCGTCGTTCATGTTCACTTCAAGTACTGAAGACAATCTTCCACCGAAATTAGCCGGCATTCCACCTTTTATCAGGTTCACATTCTTAACAGCGTCAGCATTGAATACGGAAAAGAAACCAAAGAGGTGAGAAGCATTGTAAACCGTTACATTATCCAGTAAAACCAGGTTTTGATCGGGCGAACCGCCACGAACATAAAAACCTTGTCCACCTTCGCTTACAGAAGAAACACCTGGTAATAATTGAAGCGTTTTGATTACATCAACTTCACCAAGAAAAGCAGGGAGTTTCTTTATCAATTCAATGTCCAGTTCTATCTGACCGATCTTCGTAGAATTCACATTTGCGTTCGGATCACCTTTGATCTCAACTTCTCCCAAAACATGTTTCTTGTCAATAAACCCATGATTGATCAAGGTATCTTCAGTAAGATTTATAAGAAGTGTGTCTGTTGGGAATTCCGCTGATCGAAACAAAATATGATATTCCCCATTCGGGATTGTTATGGAATAAAATCCATTTTCGTTGGTTGTAGTCCCTTTTTTTAGTTCCAGGACAAAGATTCCCGTACCAATTTGTGTTTCGCCGCTTTCTTCGGTGGTTACGGTTCCGTTAATCGTACTGGTTTGCTGGGAAAACAATGCAAATGGGAAAAGCAGTATAACGAGTAGTAAAGTGCTTGCTTGCAATTGTTTCATGCTTTAAAATTAAGCAAATGTTCAATTTACGAAGGCCTGAAAATGACTATTTCAGAAAAATTATTCTCTTAAATAGAATTGAAATAATAAACCAACTTACTATCACAATTTGTGATAGCAAGATTTTTAACAATGACTATGAGCACTGAAGTACTAATTCCAAACAAACTTATTGAGAGCTCTTTCCTGTGAAATTCGCCGTTTTCGCTATTTTTGTGAACCATAATTTGAAAAATGAAGATATCACTCAATTGGCTTAACGAATATTTGCCTTCTCCGCGAACAGCTGAGGAATTAGAAGGATTACTTACTGATACAGGATTAGAGGTTGAAGGATTCGAAGTTGTTGAAACTGTAAAAGGCGGACTGGAAGGTGTTATTGTTGCTGAAGTCGTAGAATGTGAACAACATCCGAATGCCGATCGTCTGAAAGTTACTAAGGTGAATATCCATCCCGGTGGACAAGCAGGAAGTGAAGTTCTTCAAGTGGTTTGTGGAGCTCCGAATGTAGCAAAGGGACAAAAAGTGTTGCTTGCTACTGTTGGTTCTACGCTTTATCCTTCTCCGGAAGAAGCTTTGAAAATCAAGGTTTCTAAAATTCGTGATGTAGAATCTCACGGAATGCTTTGTGCAGAGGATGAATTGGGATTGGGAAAGAGCCACGACGGAATTATGGTTCTTGACGCAAATGCAGTTCCGGGAACTCCGGCTGCTGAATTTCTTCAATTGGAAAGCGACACACAAATTGAGATCGGTTTAACGCCCAACAGGGCAGATGCACTTGGACATATTGGTGTTGCACGTGATATTTTAGCTTATGATGTATGTCATAACAACTCAACTGCTTCTTTGAAGTTGAAAGAAGTTAATCTTCCTGTAAAATCAGCGGACCTCAAAGTAGACATTGAAGTAAAGGATACTGAGAAATGTCCACGCTATATGGGAATTACCATTTCCGGCGTTGAAGTGAAACCTTCTCCGGCTTGGTTGCAGAATAAATTACGCGCGGTTGGACTTTCGCCTATCAACAATGTGGTGGACGTTACGAATTACGTAATGCGTGAATTAGGAACTCCTTTGCACGCTTTCGATGCAGCGAAAGTAAACGGAGAAGTGATTGTTCGCAGAGCCAATGAAAAAGAGATTATTACAACACTTGACGGTGAAAAAAGAGAATTAACTTCTGAAGACCTTGTCATTGCAAACGGAAGCGAACCGATGTGTATTGCTGGTGTTTTCGGAGGAATCGATTCAGGGATTTCCGATGCAACAACTTCTGTTTTCCTTGAAGCGGCCTATTTCAACCCGGTTTCAGTTCGTAAAACCGCTAAACGTTTCGGATTGTCTACTGATGCAAGTTTCCGCTTTGAGCGTGGAGTAGATGTTGATCTGGTTCCTTATGCAATCGAGCGAGCTGCTCAATTGATCCTTGAAGTTGCAGGTGGAGCAATCGCCTCCGACATTCAGGACATTTATCCGAATAAAATCGAAAAGAGAAAAGTAACGCTTCGTTTTGCGCGTTGTGCAAGTGTTCTCGGACATGCACTTCCTGCTGAACAGATCAAAAACGTGTTGAAATCACTGGATTTTGAGATTACAACAGAATCGAATGAAGCATTGGAATTGTTGGTTCCTAACTATAGAGTTGATGTTGATCGTGAGATTGATGTGATTGAAGAGATTCTTCGAATCGTAGGATTCAACAGTATTCCATTCCCGGCGAAAATGAATACTTCTTTGGTCGTTTCTCAAAAACCGGATTTGGAAGCGTTAACAGTGCGTTTGTCGGAAGTTTTGGTTGGGCTTGGCTTCGATGAGATCATGAACAACTCATTGACTTCATCGTCTTATGTAGAAAAATTAGGTGGCGATTCTTTGCTTTCTTCCGAGAATGTAGAGTTATTAAACCCTTTAAGTAATGATTTAAGTGTGATGCGCCAAACCCTGATTTTCCAGATAATGGAATCGGTTGCGCATAACCAGAACCGTCAGCGTCCGAATGTTCGTTTGTTCGAATTCGGGAAGACATATAAGAATGTTGGTGATCAGTATTTCGAAAATAAACGATTGGTGCTGGCTATTACAGGTGCGAAATCGGAGGAAAGCTGGTCCCAAAAACAAGAAAGCTCAAGTTACTTCGGAATCAAAGCTGTGGTTCGGAATGTATTTGAACGGCTTGGCTTAGCGAGTTTGTACAAAGAAACTGCTCTTGAAAATAAAGGGTTATTTGTTGATGGTGAATCTGTTTTCATTCTGAAGAATCAAGTTGGAACCATTGGCTGGATCAATAATGCAACGAAGAAGCATTTTGGTGTGAAACAGGATGTTTTCATTGCTGACCTGGATTGGGATGCAATTTTAGATTCCCTGAAACTTTCAAAAACCCAATACCAGGAATTGCCTAAAACTTTTGAAGTTCGCCGTGATTTCTCTTTGCTTTTGGATACAAAGGTGAAGTTTGCTGAAATTGAAGGAATTGCCCGCAAAGTAGATAAAAAGATCCTGCAAAACATTTCCCTGTTTGATGTTTATGAAGGAAAGAACCTGCCGGAAGGAAAGAAATCTTACGCGGTTTCATTCACATTCCAGGATGCTGAGCAAACATTGAAAGATGCACAGGTTGATGGAATCATGAATTCTATTCGAAGTGAACTGGAAAAACAATTGGGTGCTGAATTGAGATAAGATGAAATCATTTGTTGTCACAGGAATAGGAACGAATATCGGCAAAACCGTTTGCAGCGCTGTTCTTTGTGAAGCACTGAAAGCCAATTACTGGAAACCGATTCAGAGTGGAGAATTGGATGCCCTGGACAGTTCCTTTGTTCAGTCGTTGACTTCGGAAACAGAGGTAATCCCTGCAAAACATTTACTTACTCAGCCATTGTCACCGCATGCGGCTGCGGAGATCGACGGAATTTATCTCGACGAAAGTGATTTTGAATTACCGCATTTCACCAAAACAACTCTAATTGAAGGAGCGGGAGGACTAATGGTTCCGATCAATAAAGACGGGCTTTGTTTTGTTGATTTGTTTCAACTCTGGCAATTACCGGTATTTGTCGTTACGAAACATTATCTCGGAAGCATCAATCATACGTTACTCACTCTATGTACTTTATTTCAGCGTGAAATTGAGGTGGAAAGCCTAATCATTAACGGTGAACGAAATGCAAGCACAGAAGAAATTTATTATTCTTATTTCCCGGAACTGAAGATTACTTATATCCCCGAATTTGAAGAATTTAGTCAGGAATCTATTGCAAAAGCAGCGAAAGCATGGCTCGATCAAATGAACTAGAAAAAGATAAAAAGCACGTTTGGCATCCGTTTACACAAATGTTGACGGCTAAAGATCCGCTTCATATTGTGCGGGCTAAAAATGCTTTACTTTTTGACAGTGACGGGAAATCTTACATCGATGCAAACTCATCTTGGTGGGTGAATGTTCACGGACATGGAAATGAACATATTGGTAAAGCCATCTCAGAACAATTCTCGCAATTGGACCATGTGATTTTTGCCGGAGCAACTCATCCTCAGGCTATCAAACTAGCTGAGCGTTTAACCCATATTCTCCCTTCTGACCTTACGAAGGTCTTTTTCTCAGATGATGGGTCAACCGCGATTGAAGTTGCCTTGAAAATGGCGTTCCAGTATTGGTTCAACAAAAACCAGGTAAAGAAGAAAGTAATTGCTATGGACGGTGCTTATCATGGCGACACTTTTGGAGCAATGTCCATTGGGCAGCGTGGTGTATTTAATCGTCCCTTTGAGCATTTCTTTTTTGAGGTGGATTTCCTGAGCTTCCCTTCGGAAAAGAATCACAAAGACATCCTGAAGGACGCCGAAAAATTACTGAAAACAGGAGAAATCGCCTGCTTTATTATTGAACCGCTGATCCAGGGTTCGGCAGGAATGCGTATCTATGAACCAGAGTTGTTAAATCAACTGGTAGATCTTTGCCGAAAACATGATGCGCTTGTTATTTTTGATGAAGTGATGACGGGTTGGGGTAGAACGGGAAAACTGTTTGCTTACAATCATTGCAATGTTGTTCCTGATATTATCTGTGTTTCGAAAGGTTTGACTGGGGGCGTTCTGCCTTTGGGACTGACGATTGCTACTGAAGATATTTACGACGCATTTTTACATCCTGAAACGAGCAAGGCTTTACTTCACGGACATTCGTTTACGGGATCGGCCCTGGCTTGTGCTGCTGCAAATGCAAGTTTAGACCTTTTCGAAGAACAGGAAACGTGGGAGAATATCGAACGAATAGAGCAGAAGCACCAGGATTTTCGTTTGGAATTATCCAAATTAACGAACGTTTCTCATATTGGTGTTTTGGGGACAATTGTTCGTTTTGAAATCGAGACAGGCGAAGGGAATTCCTATTTTTCTTCTATTCGTGATAAAGCTTACGACTATTTTCTGGCAAACGGTTGTTTGATCCGTCCGCTGGGAAATGTAATCTACGTAAATCCGCCTTATTGTATTACGGATGAGGAGTTGGATAAGGTTTATGATGTGATTTTAAGCTTCCTGAAGGGTTTGCAAGGCTGATTTTAACGAACTCCGAAAATCAAAAACCATATAACAATATGGTGTTTTTCGAGGTGTTTAAATTGGATTCCTAATTCCCTTTCAAAGCATGGATCGTTTCAAATTCAAACGTGATCTTCTCCAATTCCACCTTCATTTCTTTCAATTCTTCCGTCCCCTTAAAACCAGGCTCTTTCAATAAATCTTTAATCAATTTTAGGGTTTCCTGGGCTTCTGCTAACTCCATAAATGCCAATTGCGACCCGATCAATTCGATTAAGTTCGAAAGCGTATCCAGTTCTTTTGAAATGCTTTCTGTATCAGTATGTTGAAGCATAAAGGTTAAAGAGTTGATTTCACGTGTAAGGCGAATACAAGCTCCAACCTGCGCGAAACTGGAATCCACTTTGTTTCGTGCAAATTCAGGTTCCTCATACATCCGCTGTATGCAAGCAAAAACATCATTATTTGCCGCTTCGGTTAATCGACGGTTCCGAATCCAGGTTGGTGGATTTGTTTTTCGAATATGCTGTGAAACAACCTGTTTGAAATAGGTTCCGTTGTTTAACAATGCCTTTTTGATTAGGTTAGGAAAACGTTGGTTCTCCCAAACCGGCCAGAACATAGAGCTGATCAACAAAGCAAGTCCGGCACCGAGAGATGTAGAGATCAATCGCCAACCAATCAATGTCCAGGAAGTTTGCTGTGTCATCTGCATCAGAATTACCATCATGATCGTGACAAACAAAACACCGATCTTGTAATTATTTCGAAGGAAATAGGCGACGAAGAACGAAATAAAGATGAGAATGTAAGTGAAATAGTAATGAGGAATAGGAAGGAGCATAATAAACCCTCCGATCACAATTCCCAGCAGTGTTCCTACAATTCGTTCAACTCCTTTTTTCTTTGTAGCGCCGTAATAGGGCTGGATAACGATCAACATGGTCAAAGCAATCCAATGACCGTGATCGATCTTGAAAAACTTGAAAATGAACACGGAAAAAGCCATTCCGATTGCCACCCGGACCGAATAATTGAACTGCTGCGAATTGAAATTGAAAATGTCTTTGATCAATACACCGATCTTTCGCGGCTTTAGTCCAAGGATGAATTGGTTAAGCGACAATTTGTAATTCTCGAAATACAATTGCTGTTTGTTATTATGACTGCCTTCGATCATTTCCAAAACTTCAACAATCAGGGAGTTCGCTTGATCCAGGATGTGTTTTATGTGCCGTAAAGCCGTCAGTTCTGCATCCGAAAAATCATTCTCGTTAGTTGCCTTATCTAAAATGGTAATAGCCACGGCAAAACGTTGCTGACGGGTTTTAGCCAGCATCAAATCATCTGCGCGAAGTGTGAAATTCAGAATTGAAATACGGGCTGAAACCTGCGAAAGGGCAGAAAGTGTCTTGTAAACAATAGAGTAGCGCTTTGTTGAGTTACTGATCAGGTTCAGCGTATGGACCTCATGATGCAAAGCTTTCAAAATTCCGCCGAAAAGTGCGCTGTGCCGACGAATTTCCATCATTTGGTCGTAATGCTCAGTCTTAATCTTTGCATTGTTCTGACGCTCAAAGAACTCAATTGATTTATCGATCGCTTCACGAATAGCCAGCTCTTTTTTCGTAATCTCAACTTCCGAAGTTGTTTCGGTTTCCGTACCGAAATAATTCACAAGGGCATCAAGATAATCCGTGTTTGCATTCCAGATCAGGGAGATAGAACGTTTCAGCGGTTTTACAGCCGTAAACGGGAAAGAAATAAGAATGAGTGCAGCTGCCCAAAGCACGCCGATCCAAATGTAATTCCCAATAATCAGCGCTTCATGAAAATCGCAGGGTTGGGTGAGCCCGAAAAGGTAGAAGAAACCAACACCAACACCAATTGACGATCCGTAATTACTCCAATTTCGAATTAATGCCGCCAACATTCCGATTACCGCCATTCCGATAACGGCGAGTGTGATTGAATCGCCGAAAAGAAGTCCGACAATTCCTGCAATATAAATGAGAATTCCTTCAACGATCTGAATGACCATTTTACGGAAGTGTGGTCCGCGATAATCGACCATGGTTACGAGATAAGCTGCAAATGCCGCCCAAATGATCTCGTATTTCATTCCAACGTAGAGTGGAAGCACGATTAAAGGAACATTAAGGGCGAGAACAACACGAATAGACCAGCTCAACGTAGGTTCAAGGTATTCCTGTTGAACGATGGTGTTTAACTGTTTTATCGGCTGAAATCTCATAGAACTTTCCCTCTTGGCAAAGTTACAAAGGCAAGTCGGTATTCTATCTTAGAGAAACGTGAAAAGTCCTTAAAATTTAGGAGAATTCTTAGGTCGAAATGATTCTGAAAACGGTTCGTCGATTAAGGTGATTCAGCCACTCAAACAACTTCTTGTCTGCTTTGAATTGCTGCAAAAAAGCCTCGGTCAGTATATAGTTTTCAGAGGTTTTTAGTTCATTAGGCAGGTTGGAGTAACAGCTCATATCCGGTGTCAGAATGATTGGTTTGCGCTCTCCCTGAGAATTGGTTTTTAGATTTTCAGCCTTGGCCCCGTTATGTTCCAGCCAGTTTTTTATTCCTATTGCGCGTTGTTCACTCAGTTTCATATTGAACAGCGAATCACCGCGGTAATCCGTATTACACTGAATTTCCAAAACAAGATTGGGATGACAGAGTACAAAGTTTTTGAGGCTATCCATCATTTTGAAGGTGACTGAATCAATCAACAAGCGTGCATTGGCCTGAAAACGAATGTCAAGATCGATCTCTTGTCCAGGATAAAATGTAGAATCCGAGAGTTTAAAATTCTTTGTTTGACAGAAGGACTGTGAACTATTCAACAACAAAAAGAAAAGGATTGATCTGACATTTATCATAGTTATCACTACTCCGGAATTACGAAAGCGGGAGTGGTCCGCTCATTGAAAAAACAAAAAAGCTGAAAAAGAGATCGGGAAAGGTCACAGCCATTAAAACATTAAAGAAATTAGATTTGTACAATTTCTCATTCTTTCTGAATCTCCAGGCATAAGCCACGGTAGCACAAATCAATAAAATGCTGGGGCTGTAATAAATCAGATCGATTCGGGTTATTGCTCTCCCATAATCCTGAGCCATCCATTTGGAAAACAAAGCAATCCCGTAGAACATATCATAAGAGCCGATTGCTCTTATTGTCAGGGCGACAAAAACGATAAACAGAAGAATGGTTTGAAATTTCCCTTTCATATTTTTTCGATTCTCAGAGTCATTTCGGAATTATTACTTTGGATCTTCAGTATAAATATACCAGAATTCAAATCATCAATTGTCAAATACCCTGTTTCATCTGTCATTGATTCAAGCACCAACTTTCCATCGATCGAATAAATATCCACCTCACTTTCCGGAAAAGAAATAATATTGAAAGCATCATTACTTGGATTGGGAAAAACAGTAGTTTCGCTCAGATCGTTGTCTGGCAATGAGATTTTATAGAATTCGGATGTTTTAGCTCCGCTTGCTTTCAGGCCGGTTCCAACATAGAAATCATTGCCGATTACAAAGCCGGAAGAACCTCTCAAACCCTCTGTTCCAATAGGATCTACTACTTTCCAATTTCCGGGATAACTCATTTGATAACAGTCGTTCCGGAAAACCCCGTTTGCATCCATTCCGCCGCAGATAAGCGCATAACTACCGTTTGAAAGCGCGGTCCCGTAGGATCGAAAACCAATCGGGGAGTCCAGTGACCACCAAAAAGTTGTTTCCGGGTCATAACTAAACCATTCATCTGGATAGGTAACCGGTACCCCAGGGTTAGCTGTAAATCCTTCTCCGAAAATAATTCTATCGAACAATGGAAAAGCTAATGCGCTGCGAGAAGGATTAGCGGCAGAACAGCAAAGTGAAATCCAGTCATCATTTTCCGGGTGGTATTCCCAAATATCATTGAGTGTCCCAACCTGCGTTGTTCCCAAACCGAAATAGCCGGTCCCGTTCATTGAGAGAGATGATGCATCCCAACGGGGTAATCCGGGAAAATTACTGTGTTGTACCCATTCATCAAGATCCCCATCATATGACCAAACATCATTTAATGCATTACCGGATTCTGAATAACCCCCAATCAGATAAGCTTTGTCTTCAATTGTGAAAACGTTGGAATATTGTCGTTTGGTTCCCGGAAATTCTGCTTTTTCCATCCAGCTATCAGTTTCAGGATTGTAACAAAACAAACGATTACTTTCTGTATAGTCAGAACCATCACCTGAACCGGTAACCACAAACCCGAGATTATTCAATGAAAATGCGACACCGTCATCTCTGCCAATGGATGGAATAGGAGAG